>ERZ827181.3699-NODE-3699-length-10488-cov-3.275855_pt1 | contig 10488 bp, 10 predicted proteins | sample MGYA00519778_ERZ827181 | MGnify/ENA primary metagenome ERZ827181 (study PRJEB31778, sample SAMEA3449273) | human gut metagenome | biome: human gut; feature: human-associated habitat; material: faeces | place: United Kingdom | collected 2010/2012 ...
GGCACCCCGCAGACGCATCATACGATCCAGCCGCTGCATGACTGCGGCTGCGCCACCGCCGGAAGGGGTTGTATTGATATACAGGATATTTTTCATGGCTACGGAATCAGGTTTTTTCCTGACAGCATGCGGCTCAGTTTGTTGATGGCACGCACGGGCAGGGACCGCTTTTGCCAGCTGTAGCAGGTATGGTATATTTTTTGGATGCGGTGATCTACAGTAACTTCATTCATAAAACTGGGATGTTCCACGGCCAGGGAGGTGTCACTGTCCCAGTACGTCGTGGCCGTAGTAGTGTGTGTTCCGCTCCCCATACCAATGTTGAGAGCATAGGAGCGTACAGGATTGATGCCGACCATATTCTTTTTGAAGCGGGCATAGTCGGCACGGATGGCCCAGCTATTGATTTTGTCTTCCATCTGCATATCCAGCATGGGGCTGAGGTCATCACCGCCTGCATTGAAGGCTTTGCGCAGGTGCGGCGAATTTTTGAATATCTGGTAATCCTGCACGTCCCAGTCGATATCCTGGAAGCGATCACGCCAGGAAGCCCAGCCCCAGCAATTAAAGCGCGGGATGGCGTAGACATCATAGGGATAGCTGGCAGGTATTTTCCGTGCGATATGCGGCGGTGTCCATGCGGCGATATTGAAGACCTTCTCATGGTCCGCATATCGGGCCAGGCCTCCAGACAAGAATCGCAGCGTATATGGCGAGGTCACGATATCATCTTCAATGACTATCAGTCGCTCATGCAGACGGAACATCTCTGTCAGGCCATCAATGATCGAGGCCGCGCAGCCCATGTTTTTCGGCCGTTCTACAACTTCCACAGAGGCAAAGCCCCGGGCTTTTTTGGCCAGTTCGTGCACGGCGCGTGTGCCCGGCTCATCTTTTTCATGGCGTGGACCGTCGCAGAAGAAGGTTACAGAGGCCTTATTTGCTAGGTCGTTGTCTTCTAGAGCTGTCAGGGTACGCTGGAGCAGGTCAGGACGATTGAATGTGAAGATAGCAATATTCATTTTGTAGTGCGGACATCCAGAGGTAGGGTAAGTTTGCTCCCTAAAAACTCATCTGCATAAGGATAGTTCCAATGGACGATTCCAGAGCCAGGCGTAAAGGTCATTTCGCCAAATTTAATTGTTCCATCTTTTAGAATATAAAAATCGACTCTGACAAACAGGAATCCTTGTGATAAAATTTTTGCAAGTTTGAGTAATTCATCAAGCTGTTTGGGCTTGTCTATTGGAATAGTAGTATTTTTATAGCTGGAAAAATGCTGCAGATTCCAGTCTGTATCATAAAAGTTTATGTATATATTTCCATCTTTATCAATATGCTGAATTCCAATAAATTCTGGATTTCCATGGAAGCACCAGACTTTATAATCATAAATCGTATCTGCTTCTAAGAACTCTTCAACTATGAGACGTGGAGGTACATCTTTATATTGTAACTCGAAGCCATAAAGATAAGCAAAATTGACTGTCAAAAAAGCATGACATTTTTTTTTGATTTCCTCGATGCACATATTTTTCTTCTCAACAAGGATGACGCCATGCTGAGTTCCCTTGAGGACAAACTTTTGTGGCAGCTTGGAAAAGTCGATTTCGTCAAAGGAGTTGAAAACTCCTAGGAGTGGTACGACGTATTGTTCACCGATTTTCTCGGCTACCCAGCTTTTCACCAGATATTTATCAACAAGTTTTGTCTTTAGAGGTGTAGAATCGTATAGTTTTAAATACTGAATTTTTTGATTAAATCCTGTAGGATGTTTCCAGTTTAATTCCTGACCTGTATGAACTTTGAACCAGATGGCAAGTTCTTTTTTATACTTACCAGGATTGAGTGTCTTGTAAAAGTCATATGTTCTTGTCCTGCGAATATACTTTTCGTAAATTCTATCTATTATTCCCCTAATTCCCTTTTGTTTTAATATCAAAAATGCTGTATAAATTTTTTTAGTATAATTCATGTAACCATCTCCTATAAATATTGTTCTGGACAACTATTACAACCATCTAGTCCAAATGGAAATTTTGAGAGTGTTAACTAAATAATGACTCAATATCTTTCCAGCTTCCATTGACATGGAATCTGGCAAAAAGTGCCATTGTCAGGTCTACCATTTCAAGAGTTTTAGATACGACTATTGATTTCCTCCTGAAACGCGCAAACCAATGTCTCTGTCTTCCGTTGTTCTGCTCAAGGTACACCGTTTGTGATTTGCTCTGATAGAGTTTATCGGCAGCTATCACTTCAGGATATACTCCCCAGTTATCCGTGCAGAACAGCTCAACTTTCCACCTTGAAAGACGTTCCATCAATTTCGATAGCGTTCCCTTATCCCTTCCTCCACATTCCCAGTCAATAAGCTCTCCAGTTTCTCTACGATAAGCTTTCCAGATCCATAGCTTGTTTTTTTTGACCCTAGATAATGCCACATTTCGTCGAGTTCAACAATGATGGCATCACCGGGCGCAGGTTTTTCATAGTGTGTTTTGGCGAATGTCTTTATCCACTTCAAAACAGCAGTCGGAGAAACCCCAATGAGCCTGGCTATAGCCCGTATGGAAAGCCCGAGCGTGTACAAGGTTACTGCCATGGCCTTTTCTTGTGCAGGCCGACCGCGAGGAGTTAGCCTGGTAAACTGCAAAGAACAGGATTTGCACTTATATCTTTATTTGTAATTTCCCAAAATATTTTTTGAAGTACCTGAGAGATGGATATCTCCCTTCTCCACCCAATACAGCCAGTCACACTTTTCCACAGTGGTCAGTCGATGAGCGATGACGACAATTGTCATATCTTTACGCAGGCCTTCGATAGTTTTCTGTATTGCCTGTTCGGTAGCACCGTCAAGGGCAGAGGTAGCTTCATCGAATATCATGAGCTGTGGACGCCCATAAAGAGCGCGGGCAATGGACACGCGCTGCAGCTGGCCACCGGAAAGGCGTACGCCACGTTCGCCGATGATGGTGTCGATACCGTCTTCCAGATCATCCAGAAAGTCTATAGCTGCCATGCGACAGCACTCTTCCACACGCTGGCGGTCTATCTTCTGTCCCCACTGGCTGAAAGCGACGTTCTCTGCCAGACTGCCATTGAGCAGGAAGGGACTTTGTGGCACATAGCCGATACCCTTCATCCACCCCACGCGCAGGCTGTCATCCAATTCCTGCCCGTCCACCAGCATTTTGCCGCTGCTGGGCGTGTACAGACCCGTCAGCAAACTGACTATGGTGCTTTTGCCCGCGCCAGAAGGACCAATAAGACCGATCATGCTCCCCTTGGGGATACGCAGACTGATGTCCTGCAAGGCGTTCTTGTGTCCTTCGATCGTATTGGGATAGCGGAAACATACGTTCTCAAAGCGGATCTCTTTCTGCAGGCGGCAAGGACGTTCTTCGGCTACGGACTGTGGCAGAGCCCCAACTTCCCTCACTTTTTTGAGGACTGGCTCCACAGTAGGAAGTTGCTGCTGCATCTGTAACAGGCCCTGCACCACACGGTTCATGATGGGCAGCAGACGCCAGGCCACAGCAGCCAACAGGGCCAGCGTGGCACTGACATGAGCCAACGTGGCGTCCTGCCAGCGCAGCAGCAGCACAGTACCCAGCAAAAGACAAATGCCAACGAATTCCAGTATCCACGAAGGCAGGGGCGGGAATACCGGCAGTACGCTCTGGCCTTGCATATAGCGCTGCTCCGCGGCGGCATATTGCTTGATGAAGTTTTCTTGCTGTCCACAAATGAGGATGTCCCGAATGCCATTGAGGCCCGTGTGAATAAGCTTCATAGAAGCCTGTTGAGCATCAGCGCATTGTTGGCTGTACTTACGTACCCAACGGCGACTGCCACGAAAGATCCCCATTGCAGCCAAACCAGTGATGCTGACCACAAGCGTCCCGGCCAGGGGCGCCATGCAGCAGATTGCTACCAGCAGAGTGGCTACCACGAGTAGTTGGGATAGTGCCTGAAGGCTTTGAAACAGAAAAAGGCCGGTGTTGGCGCGCCAGTTTAGTGTCGTAATCAGGTCACTGATTTTCTGGCCAGTCTGCCAGATATAGGGCGCACGCATATACCCCTGGAAGAGGCGTACCCCCAGATGCATGCTGATCATCTGGCTGTAGCGGCTCTGGCGCCAGGTAAGCAGGGCCAGCATTACGGTCTTGAGCAGGGTAGTACCACACAGCAGGCAGAGAAGCAGGGCCAGCAACAAGCGGGGGTCATCCAGTGCCGGGCGCAGTACGGGCAGCCAGTCCACAAGCCGTTGCATGATGGGGTGCTGTACGATGGTCTGGGGCGAGGCCAGAACCACGCCCAGCAGCGAGACTGCCCCAGCCAGGGCGAACTCCGTCAGGGCCACGACGAACGTCAACCCCATCACCACCCAGAAGCTGCGCTGCAGGGCTGCCGGCAAGATGTGATAGATACGTTGAAAGGTCTCTATGAGCTGGGCTTTCAGCATGGTGCTCTCTTTTTACAGGTAGTGGGTACAGAAATCCTCATAGGCCGCCTTCAGCCCCTCTTCCAGGCTGATGCGGGGCTGCCAGCCCATGGAGAATAATTTACCGGAATCCATGAGTTTGCGCGGTGTGCCGTCCGGTTTGGAAGGATCAGTAAGAATTTTTCCTTCATAGCCCACAACGCGCGCCACCAGGCGGGCGATGTCCATGATGGTCATCTCCTGCTGGCTGCCCACGTTCACATGCTCAAAATCAGAATAGTTTTCCAGAAGGAAGACACAGGCATCGGCCATGTCGTCAGCATGCAGGAATTCCCGCAGAGGGGTGCCTGTTCCCCAGATGCGCACTTGAGAAAGTCCCTGTATTTTGGCCTCATGGAAACGGCGGATCATGGCCGGGATCACGTGGCTATCTTCCGGGTGATAGTTGTCTCCCGTCCCGTATAAATTAGTTGGCATGGCGCTGATGGCGTCAAAGCCATATTGCTTGCGGTAGGCCTGGCACATCTTGATGCCCGAGATTTTGGCCAAGGCATAGGCGTCATTGGTGGGCTCCAGGGCACCGGTGAGCAAATATTCCTCTTTGATGGGCTGCGGGCAGAGCTTGGGATAGATACAGGACGACCCCAAAAAGAGGAATTTTTTTACGCCGTTCTGCCAGGCACTATGGATGACGTTGTTCTGGATCTGGAGGTTCTCATAGATGAACTGGGCAGGATAGGTGGCATTGGCGTGGATACCGCCTACCTTGGCAGCAGCCAGCACCACATAGTCCGGCTTCTCGGCTGCAAAAAAGTCGCGTACGGCCTGCTGCTCAGTAAGATCAAGTTCCGCATGGCTGCGAACGCACAGATTTTCATACCCCGCGCGGCGCAGAGCCCGGCAGATGGCACTGCCCACCAGACCACGGTGCCCGGCGACAAAAAATTTGCCGTCTTTCTGCAACATGATGTCCTCGATACGGCGCGGGGCGGCCATACTGTCGCATGCCGCCCCTGAAAATATATGACGCGGCGTGGCGCGCTATTCCTCGTGTTTGAAGCTGGTAAAACCGGCGTCCTCCACCACAGCATCACGCAGGGCCAGCTCCAGATCATGGCGGGCCATTTCCTGCACCATCTCCTCAAAGGTGGTACGCGGTGCCCAGCCCAGCTTGGCCTGAGCTTTGGCCGGATCGCCCAGCAGGGTCTCCACTTCGGTGGGACGGAAATAGCGCGGATCCACACGTACGATGGTGTCCCCTTCCTTGACACGGATCGTCAGTGCTTTGCCCTGGGCGGCCAGCGCGGCCTTGTCCGCGTCAACAGCCACCACGGTGGCGGTCTCATCCACGCCTTCTCCCTTCCACTCCAGGCTCAGGCCCAGTTCGGCAGCCGCGGCATTGACGAAATCCCGCACAGAGAACTGACGGCCCGTGGCGATGACGAAATCATCGGGCTGTTCCTGCTGCAGCATGAGCCACTGCATCTCCACATAGTCGCGGGCATGGCCCCAGTCACGCTTGGCGTTCATGTTGCCCAGATAGAGGCAGGAGGACAGGCCCAGCAAAATTCGGGACAGGGCACGGGTGATCTTGCGGGTCACGAAGGTCTCGCCGCGTACCGGGGACTCGTGGTTGAACAAAATGCCGTTGCAGGCATACATACCGTAGGCTTCACGGTAATTGACCGTGATCCAGTAGGAATAGAGCTTGGCGCAGGCATAGGGCGACCGGGGATAGAAAGGCGTCTCCTCCGTCTGCGGGATCTCCTGCACCTTGCCGAACAGCTCCGAAGTGGAGGCCTGATAGAAGCGGGTCTTCTTTTCCAGGCCCAGCATGCGGATGGCCTCCAGCAGGCGCAGAGTGCCCAGGGCGTCCACATTGGCCGTGTACTCGGGAGACTCGAAGGAGACCTGCACATGGCTCTGGGCCGCCAGGTTGTAGACTTCGTCCGGCTGCACTTCCTGCATGATGCGGATCAGGTTGCCGGCGTCGGAAAGATCACCGTAGTGCAGCACGAACTTGCGGCCTTGCTGGTGCGGCCCCTGGTAAAGATGGTCGATACGGTCCGTATTGAACAGGGAAGAACGGCGCTTGATGCCGTGGACTTCGTAGCCCTTGTTCAGAAGGAATTCCGCCAGATAGGCGCCGTCCTGACCGGTGATGCCGGTGATGAGTGCTTTCTTCATGAACTTCGTATCTGCCCGTTAAAAATCGTAGTATGAAGTGGCTAGCTGGGCCATTGCCATCAAATAACATATACAATGATAACAGAAAAGGGGTCACAGCTCATCACCGTAACCCCTAGTTTTCCTTGTGGTGGAGAAGAGGAGACTTGAACTCCCGACCCCCGCCTTGCGAAGGCGATGCTCTCCCAGCTGAGCTACTTCCCCATATGGACGCCACAACGCGGCGTAGCGAGGTATGTATGCCATTCAGAGGGCCTGGTCAAGTGTTTTTTTGAAGGGGAGGCCGAGCAGTTAGGAGGAGAAAAACAAACTTTTTGTTTATATGAAAAACTATTATTCATAAATTTAGTATAATATAAAATCTGTATAAAAATTTTAATCTTAACTTGTCCTAAATATGTAAATTGCAGACAAAATGGTTGTGAAATATTTTATATTTAATTTTTATTTAGGGAATCTGATAAGTTAATGCACGAGATGTATTTATACCATTTTTCAACATTTCCTAACCATGAAGTTTGGCTATCTGGGCCATCTTTATTAATGTCAGTAAAATAGATATTATATATTTCTATATTATTACTGATTTTTATTTTTTCAAAGTACTCATTTTTATTTGTAATAATATTGATGGTAATAAATTTATGCCCAGGAAATATCCTATCCATATGAAAAAGGAAATTATTTAGTGCATCTTTCTCGTGTTCCCTATTTGTTACAAAACATATTGTTCCTGACGTCTCTATATGATGTATCGTATTTTTAAATCTTTTTCTCATTTTATTTATGAAACTGGGATAAGTATAGTCGGCAGGATATGCACGATCAAAATGATGCATTGAGAGCATACCTGTATCTTTATCTCGCACATACCAGCATTTTCCTTTTCCTGTAGACTCTATTTCCCAATTTTTAAAAAAGGGATCAAATCCATTTTCAAAAAAATTTATAATTGTTTTTAGATCATAACACATCATCCAGTCAAAAGGGCTAGAAAATTTTCGTAGCCCAAGCTCACGTAAGTAGTGTGCAGGACGGCATGCAGGGCCCAAGCTGAGAACTAGATCTGCATTAATATGAGGTAAGCTGATAAAATGTCGTAGTACTTTATTTTTACAAAATACTATTTGATAATAGATAGCATCATTGAACGCTTTGCAGGCTGCCTTGATAAATCCAATAAGGCCAAGTTGTCTATATTTAGAGGATAGCTTATTATATATTGTGCTCACTTTTATTGTCCTATCAATTTTAGTGCTACATTAATAAATATTGTAGATATTGTTTTAAATAGATACAATAAAAAATAGATTTTTATGTCTACTTTATATGACGTGTTTTATTAATTGTATGCAATAATAATATAAATACTGTTATTGATAATAAAATTGGATTGTGTAAAAATAATTTATCCCTATAGTTAAAGAAAGTCCAGAAAAAGAAGCTTATCTTTCGATAAATGCGTTGTCTGTCCGTAGTGTTAATATGTGCTCTCGGTGAGAGCTAGTATATGTGCCATCCCTGAAAAAAATCGGCCGGGCCGCCCCTGTGGGGCTTGGCTACCGCGAAAAAAAACGCTATAGAAGCCCGCTGGTGTCACTATGAAGGAATATCGAGATCATTATTTTCTCAAGGCCAAGCGCGAGAATTATCCGGCCCGTTCCGTGTACAAGCTCAAGGAACTGGACGCGAAGTTCAAGCTCTTCCGCCAGGGGATGCGCGTTCTGGATCTGGGCGCGGCTCCGGGCTCGTGGTCGCTGGGTGCTGCCGAAAAGGTGGGCCAGCGCGGGCTCGTGCTGGGCTGCGACATCCAGACCACGGAGACCGCCTTTCCGCCGCAGGTCACTTTCATGCAGGAGGACGTGTTCAACCGTTCCGATGCCTTTGAAGCCCGCCTGCGCGAGATGGGGCCGTTCGACGTGGTCATGAGCGACATGGCGCCCCGTACCACCGGGACCAAGTTCACGGACCAGGCCCGTTCGCTCGAGCTGGCCTGCGAGGCCCTGGAAGTGGCGCGCCTGCACCTCAAACCCGGCGGCAGCTTCATCGTCAAGATTTTCATGGGGCCGGACATCCAGGAGATGCTCCAGCCCATGCGTCGCGCCTTCAAGGCCGTCAAATCCTTCAAGCCCAAGAGCTCCCGAGCCGAGAGCAAAGAGACCTTCTTCGTGGGCATGGGGTTCAAGGCCGAGGCGCGTCCTGCCGCACAGGATGCGGGCACGGACGGAGCCGCCGACACCGGACAGGAGCCCGGCGTCCTTTAGGGGCGTCCCATCCTCCGCTGTCCGGGCCGCTGCACCCGCGTGCGCGCCCGGAGAGGCCGGAAGCGTGCTCCCGCCGCCGGGATGTCCCGGTATCCCGGGCAGGGAACGGACGCGCCGCAAGGCCGTCTGTCTTTTTTCACCTTTTACATTCTCCGAGTTTTGGGAGGTTTTATGTCTGGGCACAGCAAATGGGCCAATATCCAGCACCGCAAGGGCCGTCAGGACGCCAAGCGCGGCAAGGTTTTCACCAAGGCCGCCAAGGAAATCATCATCGCTGCCAAGAACGGTGGCGATCCGGCGGGCAACCCTCGTCTGCGTGCCGCCATTGCCGCTGCCAAGGCCGTGAACCTGCCCAAGGACAAGATCGAAGCCGCCATCCGCAAGGGTACCGGTGAAGATGCGGGCGGCGATCTGACCGAATGCTTCTACGAAGGTTACGGTCCCGCCGGTATCGCCATCATGGTGGAAGTGGCCACCGACAACAAGAACCGTACCGTGGCTGAAGTGCGTCACCTGTTCACCAAGCACGGCGGCAGCCTGGGCACCGACGGCAGCGTGAGCTGGATGTTCGACCGCAAGGGCGTCATCACCGTGGACAAGGCCGCCTACACCGAAGACCAGATGATGGAAGTGGCCATGGAAGCCGGCGCCGACGACGTCATCGACGATGAAGATGTCTGGACCCTCCAGACCGCCATGGCCGACTTCGCGGCCGTGCGCGACGCTCTGGAATCCGCCGGTGTGACCATGCAGTCCGCCGAACTGGCCATGGTGCCCCAGAACCTGGTGGCCGTGGACGCTGAAGCCGCCCAGAAGGTCATCCGTCTCATGGAAGCCCTGGACGACAACGACGACGTGCAGAACGTCTACGCCAACGCCGACTTCCCCGAAGACATGGATATGGACTAGTCCGGTACATTCCCGCCCCTCCGGGCGGCAGATGTCCGTTTTTTGCCCGGCATTCCCTGAGTGCCGGGCTTTTTTTCTATGGAGAGCTATGGCAGACACTCCTCTTGTGGTCCTGGGGGTCGACCCCGGCTCCCAGCGTACGGGCTGGGGCATCATCGCGGAACAGTCCGGTGTGCTGCGCCTGGTGGATTGCGGCATCATCCGCACCACCTCCAGCGGTGAAAAGGAATTTTCCCAGCGGCTGGCCGTCATCTACCGGCAGCTGGCGGACGTGGTGGGCCGTTACCGGCCGCAGGAGGCCGCCATCGAGCAGGTCTTCACGGCCAAGAACGCGGCCAGCGCCCTCAAGCTGGGCCAGGCCCGCGGTGTGGCCGTGGCCGCCTGCGCCGCGCACAGGGTACCGGTGAGCGATTACGAGCCCACGCTGGTCAAAAAATCCGTGGTGGGCACCGGCCGCGCGGAAAAGGAACAGGTGGCCTTCATGGTGCGGCGTCTGCTCAACGTGCGTGGCGAGGGCTGGGCCCTGGACACCACGGATGCCCTGGCCGTGGCCATCTGCCATTTGACCATGCGCCGCCTGAAGCTCCTGGCCCGGCGCTGAGGCGTTGGGAGTTTTATTGTTTGTTGGGGGAAGGAACCCCCTTTCTCTGGCGCGAAAAGGGGGTTCCTTCCCCCAAG
>ERZ827181.3705-NODE-3705-length-10477-cov-3.941182_pt1 | contig 10477 bp, 8 predicted proteins | sample MGYA00519778_ERZ827181 | MGnify/ENA primary metagenome ERZ827181 (study PRJEB31778, sample SAMEA3449273) | human gut metagenome | biome: human gut; feature: human-associated habitat; material: faeces | place: United Kingdom | collected 2010/2012 ...
CCAGTACTGCTCCGCCTCGTGAGAGACAGGCTCATGGTCGTTGTGCGGATCCATATAGCGCAGGAAGTACCAGGAAGAACCGGCCCACTGGGGCATGGTGTCGGTCTCGCGGGTAGCAGGGCCGCCGCAGCAGGGGCAGGTGGTCTTGACCCAGTCCTTGTGGCGTGCCAGCGGGGACTCGCCGTCCGGGCCCGGCTCAAAGTCGGTGATGTCCGGCAGGGTCAGCGGCAGGCTGCTCTCGGGCAGGGGCTGCCAGCCGCACTTGTCGCAGTGCACCATGGGGATGGGCTCGCCCCAGTAACGCTGACGGCTGAACACCCAGTCGCGCAGCTTGTAGTTGACCTTATCGCGGCCCTTGCCGGTCTCTTCCAGCCAGGTGATCATCTTCTTTTTGGCATCGACCACGGACAGGCCGTTCAGGAAGCCGGAGTTGACCAGCGTACCGGTAGCCACATCGGTAAAGGCAGCTTCGTCCAGATTGGACGGGGTGTTGCCCTTGACCACCTCGATGATGGGCAGGCCGAACTTCTTGGCGAATTCCCAGTCGCGGGTATCGTGAGCGGGCACGGCCATGATGGCGCCGGTGCCGTAGGTGGACAGAACGTAGTCGGAGATGAAGATGGGGATCTCGGTCTCGTTGACCGGGTTGATGCCCATCACACCGTCCAGCTGCACGCCGGTCTTTTCCTTGTTCAGCTCGCTGCGCTCAAAGTCGCTCTTGCGGGCAGCTTCGGCCTGATAAGCCTTGACAGCCTCGGCATTCTTGATAATGCCCTTTTCCAGCCATGCCTTGAGCAGGGCATGCTCCGGGGAGATGACCATGTAGGTAGCACCGAACAAGGTATCGCAGCGGGTGGTATACACGGTCAGGGTGTCACCGGCGGTGGTGCCGAAGTTCACCTCGGCGCCGTGGCTACGGCCGATCCAGTTCTTCTGCTGGGTGGACACGCGCTCGATGTAATCCAAGCCATCCAGACCGTCGATCAGCTTATCGGCATAAGCGGTGATCTTGAGCATCCACTGGCTCTTGACGCGGTGCACCACCTCGCTGCCGCAGCGCTCGCACACGCCGTTGACAACTTCCTCGTTGGCCAACACGCACTTGCAGCCGGTGCACCAGTTGACGTTCATTTCCTTCTTGTAAGCCAGACCGTGCTTGTACAGCTGCAGGAAGATCCACTGGGTCCACTTGTAGTACTCGGGGTCGGTGGTGTTGATCTCGCGATCCCAGTCAAAGGAGAAGCCCAGCGCCTTGAGCTGCTCACGGAAGTGATCCACATTCTTTTTGGTGACGATGGCCGGGTGGATGTGGTTCTTCATGGCGAAGTTCTCGGTGGGCAGACCGAAGGCATCCCAGCCCATGGGGTACAGCACGTTGTAGCCGTTCTGGCGGCGCTTACGGCTGACCACATCCAGGGCAGTATAGCTGCGGGGGTGGCCCACATGCAGGCCCGCACCCGAGGGATACGGGAACTCCACCAGCGCATAGAACTTGGGCTTTTTGTGGTCGATCTCGACATGGAAGGTCTTTTCGTCCTCCCACACCTTCTGCCACTTGGCCTCAACGGCCTTGTAATCATACTTCATAGCTTTCAATCACTCCTCATATTCGGCAGCCGCCCTTGCAGGCAGGGAAGCTTACAGACTGTTTTCCGGGGTCAGATATTCCGAGATATCCATGGGCTGACCATCGGCCCACAGATGTTCCAGATCATAGTAGGTGCGGGTGTTGGGCACAAAGACGTGCACGATGACGCTGGAATAATCCAGCAGCACCCAGTTCTTGGAGTCGAAGCCCTCGGTGGTGTAGGGCTCGATGCCCTTCTGAGAAAGCTCGTACTCCACCTCGTCGGCCAGAGCACCCACCTGGGTGGTGGAGGTGCCGGAAGCAATGACGAAGTAATCGGTCAGAACGGTCAGGCTCTCCACTTTGAGCACGCGGACATCCACGGCCTTTTTCTTATCCAGGATCTTTGCGATCTCAATGGCAAGGGTCTTGCTGTCGATCTTGTTTTCCATAAAAGTCTCCTCTCTGGTTTGTTACTGTCCCGCGGCCTGGCCGTCGGTGGTGGTCGCACCTGCCACGTCGGTATCGCCGCTCAGGATGGCATCATCGGACTCCTTGTCCAGCTGTCCCACGAACTGGACGTTGGCGCTGGTGGAAGCGGTGCCGTGGGGCCAGTTGTTGGTCACAAGGTTCATTTCCTCGGCGCTCACGGGGCCGGTGTAATTGCGGAAATAGGTGTTCAGCAGCTCTGCAATGGAACCGGCATCCGGCACCACGCAGGAGTAGCCGTCAAAGCTGCTGGTCTTGCCCACATTGGGCACGCCCATGAACACAGGGGTCTGGGCCAGCATGATGTTCCCACTGTCGATGCGGGTAAAGGACACCAGCATCTTGGCAATGGTGGTCAGATCCATATCCGTGTGGATATAGTTGTTGAAGATCAGGGGCAGCTGCGCAATGACATCGGTCACGCCCATGCTGCGTACCCGCTTGAACAGGCCGGCATAGAAATAGCGCTGCATGTTCAGGCGGTCGATATCCGAGTTGGCGTAGCCCTCGCCGTGGCGGCAGCGGACAAAGAACTCTGCCGATGCGCCGTCCAGGTTGCGGTAGCCCTGCTTCAGGACACTGCCCGCAAAGGACATATCGTGGGGGATATACACCTCGATGCCGCCGAAGTTATCCACCATTTCCACCAGCGCCTGCATATCAATGGTGACATAGTAGTCGATGGGCAGGTGGTACTGGTCGTAGATGACATCTGCCAGCGCGGCAATGCTGCCGCCGTTGGAAAGCGCCACCGAGTTGATCTGGTAGTTGGAAACGGCATAGGTCTTGCCGTTGGAGAGGGTAAGCTTGCGGTTCTGGGTAGTCACCAGCGTGTTGCGGGGGATCTGCAGCATCCGCAGCGCACCGCCCTTGATATCGAACTGGCAGTACAGGATCATATCCGTCATGCCGTCGTTGGAGCTGGCGTCGCTGTAAGAGCGTCCCTCTTCAAAGTCGATGCCGCAGACCAGAATGTTGACCACATCGCCCTTGTACTCCTCGGCGGTCTGGATCTCCTGTACGATGGAGGGGGCACTTTCCGCCGGGCGGATACTGTCCTCCACCTTGTTCACAAGGCTCACACCGTACACCACCACACCGGAGATCACGGCGATCACCCCCATCACAATGGCAAAGGGCAGCCACAGCGGGGTCTTTTTCTTCTTTTTGCGGCGGCGCGGTGCACCATTCCCGCCCATGTCGGGCTGTGCCGGGCGGCGGGGCGGCGGGGCGTGCTGTGCCCCGGCGGTGCTGCGGGTGTTCTGCTCCGGGGCAGCCTGCGGGGCGCGCGCCGCCTGACCCGGGCGGCTGAGTGAGCGGTCTGTATTGATATGGCGTGGCGTTTGGCTCATGCTTTTTGTATCCTCCAGCTTTTCACTGCTCTGCAGAGTTTTTCACCTGCAGACCTGTCATATCCTTCAGTATAGCATGGTACGGCAAAATCTGCAATTGTTTTATCCGGGGATGTCCGGAACCATTTTTAATCGGCGTCCGGCTCTTCACCCTTCATTCTGCCCGCTGTGCGCTAAGATATCCTCGTAGGCGGCCTTGCTTTCGGGGTCTAAGGGCTTGCCCTCGGACAGCACAAAACCGTTCGTCTGCCGGAGCGCCGCCAGCATGGCTGCGTCCAAGTCCTTCATTTCCAGCTTGCGCAGCTTCTCCACCCCGGGCCAGTCCCGCTCGGCACTGGTCATATCGGCCAGATACAGGATCTTGTCCAGCTGGGTCATGCCCGCCTTGCCTGCGGTATGGCAGGCAATAGCGCTGAGCACGGCTTCGTCCGTAACGCCCCATTCCGTACGTGCCAGAATGGCGGCACAGATGCCGTGCCACACCGGTGTGGGGCGTGCCTCGCCGCCCTGCGCGTATTCCGGGTGCGCCTGCATAATGGCGCGCATCTCGTCCTTGGGCAGTTCCTTGGCGACATCGTGCAAAAGCGCCGCCAGTGCGGCCTGCTCCGGGTCGGTGCCATAGTGCTTGGCCAGCTTGACGGCCATTTTTTTCACGTTGATGGTATGCTCGTAGCGCTTATCGCTCAAGCGGCTGCGCACAAGCTCCTTTGCCTGTTTCAGATCCATTTATCTGCTACTTCCTTCTGTGTTCCGGTATAGTCCCTCCCGCCGGATGACGCTGCGCACTTCCTCCGGCAGTTCGGTTTTGCACTCCTCTCCGGCGGCAAGCCGGGCCCGCAGCTGGCTGCTTGCCATAGGCAGCGCCTGCACGGGGGCAAACAGGATGCGTCCGCCCGACGGGTCCAGCTGCTTTGCCTTTGCGTGCAGCGCCGGGGCATCGCCGATATCCCGGCTGGTGACCACCACCCGCGCAATGCGCAGGATATCCTGCCAGCGGTGCCAGCCCTCAAAGCTGAGCAGCATATCGCTGCCAATGGCAAGGTACAGCACAGCGCCCGGGTTTTCCCTTGCCAGCATTTCCAGCGTGAGCACGGTATAATTGCGGCTGCCCGCTGCGGCCTGCGCCACCTCCCAGCCGCTTACTTCCAGCGGCGGCATACCCGGCTCCTGCGCCAGCGCCGCAAAGCACCGGCACATTTCCAGCCGCAGCGCACCGGAGGCGTTTGTTCCCTCCTTAAAAGGAGAGGTGCCTGCCGGCATCACCACGATCTTATCCGGGTGCACACGCTCTGCCGCTGCACGCAGATTATTCAGGTGGCCGTTATGGGGCGGGTCGAAGCTGCCGCCATAGAGAAGGATCTTCATCTTACTTCAGCAGGGCAGCGTAGGCGCTGTCCTTTTTCTTTTGCAGATACAGCACGAACTTGGAGCCGATGACCTGCACGCAGTCTGCACCGGTGGCCTCGGCCAGCTTGGTAGCGGCCTCGCGGGCGTTGTACATACTGTTTTCCAGCACCTTGAGCTTAATGAGTTCCCGGGCGTCCAGACAGTCCTTGACGCCCTGAATCAGGGTCTCGTCGATCTCGCCCTTACCCACGATGTAAACGGGATCCATGGTATTTGCCTTGCCGCGCAGAATGGCGCGCTGTTTGCTAGTCAGCATAGTTTTTCTCCTTTATTTTCAATAGAACTTATTTTTTGTCTGTGAAATGAAACTGACGCAGTCAGTTTCATTTCACTCCCCCAGAAAGCTGGGCAGCTGCTTTTCCAGCGCTGCCAGCGCGTTGCCGCGGTGGCTGATGGCGTCCTTTTCGTCCGGGGTCAGCTGGGCGTAGCTGCGGTTCTCGGTGTTGGGGCGCTTGTCCGTTTTGCCCACGCCGCAGTCTGCGGGGATGAACAGCGGGTCGTAGCCAAAACCGTAGTCGCCGCACAGCCGCGTAAAGGCAATGCTGCCCGGGCACTCGCCCATGCAGGTCAGGTGCCGACCGTCCGGCAGGATGAAGCACACCGCCGAGACGAACTTTGCCCCCCGCTGCCCGGCAGGCACCGCCTGCATGGCAGCCAGAAGCTTATCGTTGTTGGCTTCATCGTCACCGTGGTGGCCGCAGTAGCGGGCGCTGTACACGCCGGGTGCGCCGTCCAGCGCGTCCACACACAGGCCGGAATCATCGGCGATGGTGGGCAGACCGCTGGCCTTGCAGATCGTTTCAGCCTTGATGAGGGCATTTTCTGCAAAGGTGGTGCCAGTTTCCTCCGGCTCGATGGTGATGCCCAGTTCCTTCTGGCTGACCACCTCATGTCCCTGCGCTTCCAGAATGCGGCGCAGCTCGCGAAGCTTTCCGGCGTTGCCGGTGGCTGCACAAATTTTCATCTTGATACTCCTTCCGCTTTCAAAGCTCCCCCTGAGAGGAAAGACTCTCCCCGGCCGGGGAGAGATGGCGCGTCCAGCGCCAGAGAGGGGAATCTCCGTTTCCGCGCCGCTGTAAGCGGACGGAACGGTGAGAGGGTTTTGTTTTAATGCTTCCATTCACGAGGGAGCAGCTCTTCCACAAAGCCCTCCGGGGTGAAGGGCAGCAGGTCGTCGATGCCCTCGCCCACGCCGATAAAGCGCACCGGCAGGCCCAGACGCTGCTTGACCGCCACAACGCAGCCGCCCTTGGCGGTGCCGTCCAGCTTGGTCAGGATGATGCCGGTGGCATCGGCAGCCTTGCAGAACTCCTTGGCCTGACTGATGGCGTTCTGCCCGGTGATGGCATCCAGCACCAGCAGGGTCTCAAGGCTGGCTTCCGGGCTGGCCTTTTTAACGCTGCGGCTGATCTTGGAAAGTTCTGCCATCAGGTTTGATTTGTTGTGCAGACGGCCTGCGGTGTCCGCAATGACCATATCATAGCCGCGTGCGGTGGCAGACTTGACCGTATCAAAGATGACGGCAGCGGGGTCTGCACCTTCGCCTGCGCTGACGATGGGCACACCGGCACGGCTTGCCCAGATCTCCAGCTGCTCGCTGGCAGCGGCGCGGAAGGTATCACCGGCGGCCAGCATGACCCGCTTGCCCTGCCGGGTGTAATAATCGGCCAGCTTGGCAATGCTGGTGGTCTTGCCCACGCCGTTGACGCCGATGACCAGAATGACGGCGGGCTTGCCGTCCAGCGCCATCTCGGCCTCCGGGGTCATCTCCTCGGCAATGATGTCGCGCAGGGCGTCTGCGGCCTGTTCGCCGGTCTTGAGTCCCTTGTCGCGCACACGGTCGCGGAGTTTATCCACCAGATGCACCGCCACCTCGCCGCCTACGTCGGCAAGGATCAGCTGCTCCTCCAGATCATCGTACATCTCATCGTCGATGACGCTGCCGGTCAGGGTGTTCATAATGCTGCCCCAGAAGCCGGTGCGGGTCTTTTCCAGACCCGTTTTCATCTTGTCTTTTTCTTTTTTTCCAAATCCGAAGAACGCCATAGTGGTCCTCCTATCTATTTTCTGTTTATTTTATATCAGGAAACCAGCGTTGCGTCAACCTGTTCCAGATCCAGCTTGAGCAGCTTGGACACGCCATCTTCCTGCATGGTAACGCCATACAGCACGTTGGCGGCCTCCATGGTGCCGCGGCGGTGGGTGATGACGATGAACTGGGTCTTGTCGCTCACCCGGCGCAGATACTGTGCAAAGCGGCTGACATTGGCATCATCCAGGGCGGCTTCGATTTCGTCCAGGATACAGAACGGTGCCGGGTTGACGGACAGAATCGCAAAATAGATGCTGATGGCCACCAGCGCCTGTTCACCGCCGGAAAGGGCTTCCAGGTTCTTGATGACTTTGCCCGGCGGTGCCACCTGAATGCCGATGCCGCAGGAAAGCACATCGCTTTCATCCTCCAGCACAAGGCTGGCTTCGCCGCCGCCAAACAGCTCGGCAAAGATGCGTCCGAAATTTTCGTTGATGGCCCGGAAGCTGTCGGTGAAGATTTCCTTCATCTGGCCGGACAGGCTGGCGATCATCCGCGTCAGCTCGTTCCTGCTGCCCTCCACATCGGCCACCTGAGCGCTCAGGGCATCGTACCGCTCCCTGACCTCCTGATATTCCTCAATGGCGCTGACGTTCACATTGCCCAGCGCCCGGATCTGGTTGCGCAGGTCGGCCACCTGCGCCCGCAGGGCGGGCAGGCTGTCGAACTCCACGCAGAGCTCCTCAGCCTGGCTCACCGTCAGCTGGTATTCATCCCAGAGCTTGGCGGCGGTGGCATCGTATTCGCTCTCAGCGGCTGCTTTCCGCTCGGCCAGACGGGCCATCTCCCGGCCCATCTCCTCGCGGCTGTCGGAGGCGGTGCGGGCTTTTGCCAGCGCTTCCGTTTCCTTCTGCTGGCAGGCAAGCCGCTTTTCGGTGGCTTCGCGGATGGCCTGCTCCTTTTGGGTGATGGTGGTCTGGCTGTCGGTCTTGGCCTTGCGGATGGCTGCGATCTCGGTGCGGCAGGTTTCGCTGCGGGCGGCAAGGGCGGCAAGGCTTTCTTCCAGCGCAGTGCGGCGGGCAGCGGCGTCCTTGGCACGCTGCTCCAGCGCAGCGATCTGGCTGTAAGCCAGCTCCGCATCCTTGCGGCGGGTCACCTGTTCCAGCCGCTTGGCGCTGAGCGCCTGTGCCAGCTGGTTCTGCTGGGTCAGAAAGCTGTCGCTGCCCTCTGCGATGCGGCTCAGCTCGGCGGTCAGCTGCTCGATCTGCGCCGTCAGTTCTGCCTGCTGCAAGGCAGCGGCATCTGCCTTTGCGCGGCTGTCGTTCAACGCAGCCTGCAAGGCGTCCATCTGCTGCTGTGCGTTCTGCACGGCAGTTTCCAGCTGGGCGACGGCAGCTTCCAGCCGCTTCTGCTCCGCCTCTGCACGCACCCGGTCGTTGGCGGCAGTGATCTGCTCGCTGGCGGTGGCGGTCAGCTCTGCCTGCAAAGCGTCTGCCTGCTCTTTACACTGGTCAGTCTTTTCCTGTGCGGCAATGCAGTCCTTTTGCAGCTTCGCCGCCTTCAGGCGCAGTTCTTCCATTTCCTGCTTGCGGGTAAACAGACCGGCGCTGCGCTGCACGCTGCCGCCGGTAAAGCTGCCGCCTGCATTGATGACCTGTCCATCCATGGTGACCACCTTGTTGTGGTAGCCGTTGTCCCGCGCCACGCGGGAGGCTTCGTTGATATCCTCCACCACGATGATGCGCCCCAGCAGGTTCGAAACGATATTCTCGTACCGGGGGTCGGCCTGCACCAGCGCAGAGGCCAGCCGTGCCGTGCCGGACAGCCGCCCCCGGAACACGCCGGGCTGCACGGTATCCAGCGGTAAAAAGGTGGCGCGGCCTGCATGGTCGTTGCGCAACAGGGCGATGGCCGCCTTGGCAGCGGCTTCGTTCTCCACCACAATGTTCTGCAATGCGCCGCCCAGCGCGGTCTCGATGGCAACCTCGCACCCGGGCTCCACCTTCAGGATAGTGGATACTGGCCCCAGAACGCCCCGCAGACGGCGGGCTCCGGCGGCGCGCATGACCGCGCGCACCGAGTTCTGGTAGCCGTCCATATTCTTTTCCAGCTCCCGCAGCACCGAAAGGCGCTGCCGGGCGGCATCCAGTTCCCTGCCCAGCCGCTGCTCGGCGGCATCGGCTTCGTCCAGCGCGGCCTTGCGGCTGCGCAGCTTGAGCTCCAGACCGGAGCGGATATTGCCCAGCTGCTTTTCGTTTTCCTCCAGCGTCTGCCGGTATTTTACGGTATCGGCCAGATCCTGTCTTGTTTCCTCCAGCTGTGCAGCGGCATCCCGGGCGCTCTGCTCCAGCGCGGGCAGACGCTGCCGGGCGGTGTCTCCGGCGGCTTCGGCGGCAGCCTGTGCCACCTGTGCCTCGGTGCGCTTTGCGGTGCGGTCGGCAAGCTCTGCCCGCAGGCTGTCCTTGCGGGCACCGCTGGCGGTGCTGGCATCTGCCAGCCGGGCAAGTTCGGCATTCAGCGCTTCGATCTCTGCCGCAAGCTTTTCGCCTGCCGCCTCCATGGTCTTTGCCACGGCGCGGTGGCGCTGCAAGGCGGCATCCGCCTCGGCAGTGTCCTGCTGCCCGGCGGCGATCTCCTGCTGCAAAGAAGCCGCGCTCTCGTCATTGCGCAGAATATCGTTTTCCAGCACGGCGATGCGGCTTTCGGAGCCGCTGATCTGCTGGGTGATGCTGCGGATATCCCCATTCAGGCGCTCGACAGCAACCGTCAGCTGCTGTGCCTGCATACGGATCTCCTCAGCCTCCTGCTCGGCGGCTTTGGTTTCCCGGTCAAAACGCTCGTAGTCGGTCTGGGCGGTCTCGTAGTCCCGCACCTGCTGGCGCACGGCCTCCCGGGCACGGTGCACCCCATCGGTCCACAGGGTCACTTCCAGCGTTTTGCGCTGGGCACTCAGTTCCAGAAACCTCTGTGCCTTGGCGCTTTCTTTTTCCAGCGGCCCCACCCGGCTTTCCAGCTCGCCAAGGATATCCCGCAGGCGCTCCAAGTTCTCGCCCGCTGCGGCCAGACGGCGCTCGGCTTCGGTCTTGCGGTAGCGGTACTTGGCAATGCCGCAGGCTTCTTCAAAGATCTCGCGGCGCTCGCTGCTTTTGGCTGCCACGATCTCCGCAATGCGTCCCTGCCCGATGACCGAATATCCGTCCCTGCCGATGCCGGTATCCAGCAGCAGCTCGTACACGTCCCGCAGACGGCATACCTGCCCGTTGATGGTGTACTCGCTGTCGCCGGAGCGGTAGTATTTGCGGCCGATGGTCACCTCGTCCGCGTCCACATCCAGCGTGTGAGCGGCGTTGTCCAGCGTCAGCCGCACCTGCGCAAAGCCCATGGGGCTGCGCTTGCGGGTGCCGCCAAAGATGACGTCCTCCATTTTGCCGGCGGCACGCAGCTGGCGGGAACTGGTCTCGCCCAGCACCCAGCGCACTGCGTCCGAAAGGTTGGACTTGCCGGAGCCGTTGGGGCCCACCACGCCGGTGACGCCGGTATCAAAACTGATCTTTACCTTATCGGGAAAACTTTTAAAGCCCTGGATCTCCAGTTCCTTGAATACCATTTACTTTTCCTTTATCACGCCCA
>ERZ827181.3709-NODE-3709-length-10453-cov-3.496057_pt1 | contig 10453 bp, 9 predicted proteins | sample MGYA00519778_ERZ827181 | MGnify/ENA primary metagenome ERZ827181 (study PRJEB31778, sample SAMEA3449273) | human gut metagenome | biome: human gut; feature: human-associated habitat; material: faeces | place: United Kingdom | collected 2010/2012 ...
GATCCCGCGGCGGGGCACACCACACCTCCCCCCGCCGCTCCGGGGCTGTCGTACCGAGCGACAGTCCCGGACCTGCATTGACAGCCGCGACATCCCAAGACAATTTTATGGATAAAGATGAGAAAACTAGCTAATGCATAGACGATACTGAAAGATGTCGTCCGTCGCTTGTCTTTGCGGGCCCCCTGCCTCTTGAAGCCGTATGCCCGGTGTCATTCCGACGGCCCGCACCATATCCCATCGGAGCAGGAGACATTATGTTGTCTACTTCCTTTTCCTTCGCCTTCGTTTCGAACTCCGCTGTGGTGGCAGAAAAGGTCCAGACCTATGCCCAGGAGCATGGGTGGCCGCTGGAAGAGGTCCGCCTTGCCACCATGGAAGAGGCGCTGCCCGTGGCCAAACAATTGTTCGACCAGGGTGTGGATGTGATCCTGGGCGGCGGCGGAACCGGGAAGCTCCTGCGCCGTCATCTGAACGAACCCGTCGTCACCATCTCCCGGAGCCATATGTCCATCTTGCAGGCCCTGATGGAAGCCCGCGAATATACGGACAATGTGGCCGTGACATGCTATAACGCCACCCCCCCCTGGTCGGAACTGTTCTCCCGCCTGCTGCACATCCGCCTGCAGCCTATCCGTTTCACCAACTCCCGGGAACTGACCCTGGGCATCACCCAGGCCATCGCCCAGGGCGCCGGCTGCGTCGTGGGGGGCGGCGTCTGCGTCTCCATCGCGCAGGCCCACCACTGCCCGGGCATCGTGGTCTGTCCGGGCAACGAGGCCCTGGAACGGGCCTTCGAGGAAGCGTCCAACATCGCCCAGGCCCGCCGCCGTGACCGCGAACACGCGGCCTGGCTCCAGGACGTGGTCGATGCCCTCCATGAAGGAGTCATCGGGGTCGACCCTGTGGGCAAGCTGGCCCTCAGCAATCCCGTGGCCAGACAGGCCCTGGGACAGGATCGGCTCCGGGACGGCTGGGCACTGCAGCACCTTGGCCTTGCCGAAAGCCTGGAAACGGGACGGCCCACAGAAGGGACCCTGAAAGGCGAGAACGGCCAGGACCTTGTCTTCACCAGCAGCGCCGTCGTGGTCGATGGCATCCAGAAAGGAGCCCTGAGCGTCCTGACACCCGATGTTGTCCTGACGGATCTGCAACGGCGGCTCAAGCATTCCCGCCAGGCAGGCCTGCGGGCCAAGTTCACGCTGAACGACCTTCTTGGCGAAAGCCCTTCCATGAGGACCCTGCGGGTACACGCCCAGCGTTTCGCCGAGTCCGACGCGGGGATATACATCCACGGGGAAAGCGGGACGGGCAAGGAACTGCTGGCGCATGCCATCCACAATGCCAGCCCCAGGCGCCACGCGCCCTTCGTGGCCGTCAACTGCGGCGCCCTGCCGGAAAGCCTGCTGGAGAGCGAACTGTTCGGCTATGCCGAAGGGGCGTTCACCGGCGCCCGCCGCGGCGGCAAGCAGGGCCTGTTCGAACTGGCGCAGGACGGCACCATCTTCCTGGACGAGATCGCGGACATCAGCGCCGCCGTGCAAGTCAGGCTCCTGCGCGTTCTGGAAAGCGGCGAGATCTTCCGCCTTGGCGGAGACAGGCCCGTGACCGTCAATGCCCGCGTGGTCTGCTCTTCCTGGAAAGATCTCGTGCAGGAGGTCAGGGAAGGGCGCTTCCGGGCGGATCTTTACTACCGCCTGACGCTGCTGCGCCTGGAGATGCCCCCCCTGCGTGAACGCCTCCAGGACATGACCTTGCTGGTCCGGCATATCATGCGCCGCATGGGGATGATCCACAAAAAGATGCCCCCCGAAGCCATCGAGCTTCTTTGCAGCTATCCCTGGCCCGGCAACGTGCGCGAGCTGGACGCATTGCTGCGCCGCTACTGCCTGATGTCCACCAGCGATGCCTTCCAGATGCCCCTGCTGCAGGAGCTGCTGCTCGACATGCGCCAGACGCAGGGCATCCTGGCCTCGCCCCGCAGGGTACCCGAGAACCGGGAGGAACAGGACCTGCCCGCAAGCGGCAGCCTGCGCCAGCGCCTGCGCCTCATGGAAAAGAAGATCATCCGCCAGGAACTGGTCCGCCAGCAGTACAGCAAAAAAAGCACTGCCCGCTCCCTGGGGATCAGCCTCAATACCCTCTGGCGCAAGATGTGCGATGCGGACTAGGGCGGGAGACAGCGCTCCCTGCCGCCGTCCTCCCCGTCGACACAGAAAAAACGCTTGAAAAAAGACGGCGAACGTTGCATTCTCCGGGCGGTTCAAAGCCGCGTACAGCCGTTGTCTTCCGGGCCCCCGGATGGCAGGGGCTCTTTGGCGTTTTCTTTTTTCCGCTGCATACGTGCTGGGTCCGGCAGGGCACAGGATCCATCCCAGGCACACCATTTTTCCATCTCCAGGAGTGATACATGGAGTTCAGTTTCTTTTCGATGATCAGCCAGGCCAGTCTCGTGGCCAAGATCGTGCTGTGCATCCTGGTGCTCATGTCCGTGGGCAGCTGGGGCATGATGATCCAGAAAACCCTGGCCCTCAACGCCGCCTACCGCAAGGCCCTGCAGGGCACCGACCTGTTCGAGAAGGCCCCCAGCCTGCGTGAGGCCGTGCTCTCCCTGGGCTCCGACCGTGCGTCCCCGCTCTATTTCGTGGCCCATCAGGGCGTGATGGAGTTCAACCGCTCCAAGGAAGCCGGCAACAGCAGCGAGATCGTGGTGGACAACGTGCGCCGCTCCCTGCGCCAGGGCGTGGCCAGCGAGATGGCCCGTCTGGAGCGCTCCCTCTCCCTGCTGGCCACCGCCGCCAACACGGCCCCCTTCATCGGCCTGTTCGGTACGGTGTGGGGCATCATGCACTCCTTCCACTCCATCGGCATGCTCAAGTCCGCCTCCCTGGCCACGGTGGCCCCCGGCATCTCCGAAGCCCTGGTGGCCACGGCCATCGGTCTGGGCGTGGCCGTGCCCGCCACCATCGGTTTCAACATCTTCATGGGCAAGCTCTCGCAGGTGGACACCCTGCTGGTGAACTTTGCCGGCGTGTTCCTCAACCGCGTGCAGCGCGAACTCAATGCCCACCGCCCCGTGCAGCGCACGGGCACCACGGAGATGTAAGATGGGCGCCAGCGTGGGCGGCAACAACCGCTTTGTCTCCGAGATCAACGTGACGCCCTTCGTGGACGTCATGCTGGTGCTGCTGATCATCTTCATGGTGGCCACTCCCATGATGAGCCAGGGGCTGGAAGTGGACCTGCCCCAGACCAAACAGGTGGAAGTGCTGCCGACCGAAAACGACAACATGATGCTGACCGTCCGCCACGACGGCAAGATCTTTCTGGACGAATACGAGGTCCAGACCATGGACGATCTGGAAGGTTACCTCCAGACCCTGGTCAAGGAAAAGAACAAGACCCTTTTCCTGCGTGCCGACAAGGAAGTCCCCTATGGCGTGGTGGTGGATGTCATGGGCCGCATCAAGGCCGTGGGCATCGAAAAGCTCGGCGTGGTGGCCGATTCCTCCGAGAGCCTGTCGCCCGCTGCCGCCGCGGCAGCCGCCAAAGGCGGGAAGTAGTCAGCGATGAACTGGGCCTCGTATCTTCTTTCCCTCTGCCTGCATCTGGCGGTCTTCCTGCTGATCATGTTCTGGCCCAGCTCGCCTCCGGTGAACCTGGAGACGCCGCCGGTGATGATCAGCCTGGTGGACGGCGCTCCGGGCGGCAACCGCACGCCCTCGAGCATCCTGGGCAAGATGGGCAAGCCCACGGACGGCCCCAAGGACGTCTCGCCCCCGGCCAAGAAGGCCGACGCGGCCGCGCCCGAACGGCCGGAGGTCAAGGCCGACCCCACGGCGGACAAAGCCCGTCCGGTGGAGGCCAAGCCCGAACCCAAGGTCGAGCGCAAGCCTGAGCCCAAGCATGAGGTCAAGCCCAAGCCCGAACCCAAGGACGCCACTCCCGTGGCCGACAAAAAAGACAAGAAAAAGAAAGAGGACAAGAAAAAGGACGACGACAAGAAGCCCGAAAAGCCCAAGAAGGACGACAAGAAGAAGGACGATAAAAAGTCCACGCCCAAGGACGACAAGAAGACCGACAAAAAGGCCGACAAACCGTCCAAGGGCGACCCCGTGGCCGCAGCCATGAACCAGGCCCGCCGCGAAGCCACGTCCCGCGTCGAATCCGGGGACAAGGGCAGCAGCGTGGAACAGGCCCTGGCCCAGGCCCGCCGCAATGCCGGCGGCGATGGCGGCGGCGGTGGCGGCGAAGGCGACGGCCCCGGCGGCGGTGGCCTCAACGACGTCTACATGGGTCAGGTCATGCTTGCCGTGCGTCCCAACTGGAGCTTCACTTCCGCCACGCGCCTGAACCTGGTCTGCGTGGTCCGGGTCAAGGTCAACCTGCAGGGCGAAGTGGAAAAAGTCGACGTGACGCAAAGCTCCGGCAACGCGCAGTACGACTCCTCGGCGGCCAACGCCATCTGGCGCACCAGCCGGGCGGGGGCGTTCCCGCCGCCGCCGTCGGAACAGTACACCGAGCTGGACCTTGTCTTCACCCTCAATGAACTCATGGGCCGCTAACCGGTCCGTCAAGGCGGTCGTGCCCGGTGGTGCGGCCGCCTTGCTGTCTTGAGATCCCGCTGTTTTTGGGGAAGGCCCCATCTTTCCCCAAAGATGCGCCATTCTGGAACGGCATTGCTGCATAAGAGCCGCCTCGGCATGCACATATGCCTTCGTGGAGGTCACATGAAACGAATCCTTTCCCGCCCGACGGCCCTCCTGGGCCTGCTGCCGGTGCTCATGCTGTGCCTGGCGCCCCTGCACGCACGGGCCGCAGGCGCCGCTGCGGCGGACGTGGCCAACGGCTACGCCGGTGAGGCCATGGAAAAGATCCTGGCCAACTGGGCCGCCCCGGCCGACCGCGGCAAGGTGCGCATCGTGGTGCGCGTGGACGCGGAAGGCAAGGTGGAGCGCTGCGGCTATCTGGAAAAGTCCGCCAGCCAGGCCCTCAATGATTCCGTGTGCAGCGCGGTCATGAAGACCGCCGACCTGGGCAAGCCCCCCTACGGCATGAGCCAGGACGTCTACCTGACCTTCTGGCAGGGCAACATGGCCGACCTTTCCGGCATCAGCCGCCGCAAAGCCGCCGCAAAGCCCGCCGCGGGCACGGCCGCACCTGCCGCCGCCGCTGCCCCCGCGCCGGAGGCCAAGAGCGAGCCCGTCACGCTGGACACCAAGCCCGCCACCCTGACCACGCCGCTGAAGGCCCAGGACGCTTATGGCCCCAAACACGCTGCCTATTTCCGCAAGCTGGTCATGGAGCTGCGCAACGCCACCTTCATCCCCGCGGAACTGGCCAAGGGCACCTATTATGCCACGGTGCGCCTGGAGACGGACGCCTCGGGAAAGATCCTCAATTACAGCATCCTGCAAAGCAGCGGCAGCGAGCTGCTTGACAGATACGTCCGGCAGGGCATACGCCGGGCAGGAAAGGTCAGCCCCCCGCCCGCGGCTGTGGGCAGATTTGTGAACGTCACCCTAACTCTGGTGCGCTAGACACCACCACAAGGACCATTACGCCATGAAACGTCTTGCCATCCTTTTGGCCCTGGCCGTCACGCTGTCCCTGGGCAGCGCCGCCCAGGCCGCCATGCGTGTCGATATCTACGGCCCCGGCCAGAATATCGTGAACCTTGCCCTGGCAGCCCCCCTCACCGGCCCCCAGAAGCAGGCCAACGGCATGGGCGCCAAACTGCAGAAACTGGTGGAAGAGAACCTCAGCTTCCTGCCCTTCATGCGCCTGACGCCCGCCTCCTCCGTGCTGGGCGGTACCCTGCTGCCCGGCTACGAGCCCCCGAGCCTGGACTTCAAGCGCTTCCAGCTGGCCGGTTCGGACATCGTGGTCACCACCTACTGGCCCAACGGCGACAGCGGCACCAGCTCCGTGCAGATCCGCGCCTTTGAGACCAACACCGGCGGCCGTCTGTTCGGCAAGGAATACCCCCAGGTGCGTGCCGGCGACCTGCCCGAAGTGGCCGACCGCTTCTGTGCCGACCTGCTCGAAGTGCTGACCGGCAGCGGCGCCTTCTTCCGCTCCACCCTGGCCTTCGTCAAGAAGTCCGGCCGCCTGTCCGCCAACGTGTGGCTGGTCAAGCCCACGGGCCGCGACCTGCGCCAGATCACCAACATCAAGGGCGAAGCCATGTCCCCGGCCTGGTCCCCGGACGGCCGCTTCATCGTCTTCACCCATATCGACGAAAAGTCCCACTCCCTGGGCGTGTGGGACCGCAAAAAGGGCAGCGTGCAGCGCGTGCGCTTCCCCGGCAACGTGGTCATCGGGCCTTCGTTCACGCCTGACAACAAGGTGGCCGTGGCCCTTTCCAACGGCCGCTACCCCGTCATCTTCCTGCTGAACCACGGCTTCCAGAAGGAACGCATCCTCGAAGGCGGCAACTCCATCAACGTGTCGCCCACCTTCGACAAGACCGGCACCAAGATGGTCTTCACCTCCTCGCGCCTGGGCGGCCCCCAGATCTTCATGAAGGATCTGAGCTCCGGCAGCATCACCCGCGTCAGCAAGAACGGCGGCTACAATACCGAAGCCAACCTCTCGCCTGACGGCACCCTGGTGACCTACAGCCGCATGACCGAATACGGCCACCGCATCTTCGTGCAGGACATGGTCACCGGCCTGGAACGCCAGATCACCTTCGGCCCCGGCAGCGACGAGCAGCCCTCCTTCTGCGGCGACAGCTACTTCATCGCCTTCGCCTCCAGCCGCGGCGGCTCCCGCGGCATCTATCTGACCACCCGTCATGGCGGCGATGCCAAGAAGGTGCCCACCGGCGGCGGTGCGGCCTCCTTCCCCCGCTGGGGCATGCCTGACGGCAAGTAGTTTTTGGCAGATTTTGTAAAATCCGGAGGTCCTGCCCGGCTTTTTCGGAAAAACCGGGCAGATTTCTGGAAAAAATAGGGGAATCCCCCCTATCCTGACTTGACAAAACTTGGTTCACATATACCATCCGTTCTGCGGATGGGATACCGCCATCCGCTGTGTACAGAAAGGAAAGGTACCTTTTTGGAGTTAGAGCTGTTCAGGAGGACACACAATGAAACGCTACGCTCTTATCCTTGCTCTGGTTATGGCCCTCGCCGCCGGTTTCGGCTGCGCCAAGAAGACCCAGGACGCCACCGGCGATGTCGATGACATGAGCCCCGAAATGCGTGCTGCCATCCAGCAGATCACTGACGGTCGCGTGCTGTTTGCTTTCGACAAGTTCGACATTCAGCCCCAGTACAAAGACATGCTGACCGCCAAGGCTGAACTGATGAAGAAGTACCCCAGCATCCGCGTGCGCATCGAAGGTAACTGCGACGAACGCGGTACCCAGGAATACAACCTGGCCCTGGGCGAACGCCGCGCCCGCGCCGCTTATGACTACATGGTTCGCCTGGGCGTGAACCCCGGCCAGCTGGAAATGATCAGCTACGGCAAGGAAAAGCCCGTGGTGCAGGGTTCCGGCGAAAGCGTGTGGGCCCAGAACCGCCGCGACGACTTCTGCGTGATCGCTCACTAGTCGTCAGCCATCCGGCTTTTAAGGGTCGCCCTTCGGGGCGACCCTTTTTTTTCGCCCCCCGTCCAAGGGCCGCCCCTTGCGGGGGCGTACGCCTAAGGCTACACTGCTCCCGAAAAAGCGGCTACAGCCCCTTTTTCTTCCCCTGCCTGTCCGGGCAACAGGCCATGCAGACACTGCCTGCCCGTTTTGCAGTGCGCGCAGCAAGGATCAAAATGAAGATAGTTGTGCTTGACGGCGACGTCATCAACCCCGGCGACATCAGCTGGGCGCCCCTGGAAAAACTGGGCGAGGTGGCCATCTACGGCGATACGCCCGAAGACCTGATCGTGGAACGGGCCGCCGGCGCGGAAGTGCTGGTCACCAACAAGGTCCCCCTGCGGTCGGGCACGCTGTCCCGCCTGCCCGACCTGCGTATGGTGGCCGTCCTGGCCACAGGTTACGACATCATCGATACTGCCGACGCCGCCGCACACGGCATCCCTGTCTGCAACGTGGTGGCCTACGGCGTGGACGACGTGGCCCAACATGCCTGGGCCCTGCTGCTGGAGCTGTGCCGCCGTACCGGCGAGCATACGGCCAGCGTTTGCGCCGGTGAATGGAAAGACACCTGGTGCTACTGGAAGACCACGCCCGTCTGCCTGCGCGGGCGGACGCTGGGCGTCATCGGCTTCGGCTCCATCGGCCGCCGTGTGGGCGAGCTGGGGCACGCCTTCGGCATGTCCGTCCTGGCCAACTGCCGCACCCCCCGCAACCCTCCGTCCTACAGCCCGTTCGCTTTCGCCTCCACGGACCAGATCTTCCAGCAGGCCGACGTCATCTCCCTGCACTGCCCGCTGACCGATGCCACCCGGGCCCTCATCAACGCCAAGGCCCTGGCCCGCATGAAGCCCGGCGCCATCCTCATCAACACGGCCCGCGGCCCTCTGCTGGATGAGGCCGCCGTGGCCGAGGCCCTGCACAGCGGCAAACTGGGCGGCCTGGGCGTGGACGTGCTGGCCAAGGAGCCCCCGGCGGCGGACAATCCCCTGCTGCACACGCCCAACACCCTCATCACGCCCCACATGGCCTGGGCCACGGCCCGTTCGCGGCAGAACATCATCAACCTCACGGCCGAGAACATCCTCCGCTGGCAGCAGGGCACCCCGGTCAACGTGGTCAACGGCGTGAAGGAATAACCAACGAACCAACACCGGAAGGCGCGGGCGCGGCCAGTGCTGCGCCTCCGGTCACGGAACGGCAAAAGCACCAGCCTCCCTGTCCTTTCCCCACCGGTCCTTCCCCCGAAAGGAAGCGGCAGGAGCTCAGGGACGCATCTTCCACAAGACATCCGAGCCCATCATGTTTTTCGACATCCACACCCACGCCTTCCATCCCAAGATCGCCCACAAGGCCGTGGACCATCTCAATACGGTCTATCACCTGGACTGCCGCGGTGACGGCACCATCGAACACCTTCTGGAGCGTGAGAAGGCCGCCGGCATCGACAGATGCATCGTCCTCTGTGCGGCCACGGCCCCCGCGCAGGTCATCCCGGCCAACAACTACGCCATGAAGCTGCAGCGGGAACATGAGGAAGTCATCGGCTTCGGCACCCTGCACCCGGCCTATGTGGACTGGGAAGACGAACTGGAACGCATGAAGGCGGGCGGCCTGCGCGGCATCAAGCTCCATCCCGATTTCCAGGGCTTCGCGCTCAACGACCGCCGCCTGCTGCCCATCTTCGAGAGCGCCCAGGACGACTTCGTCTTCGAGATCCATATCGGCAGCGACGCTCCCCTGGACAAGGCCCCTTCCAGCCCCTTCATGCTGGCCGACCTCATGCGCTCCTTCCCGCGCCTGCGGGTCATCGGTGCCCATTTCGGCGGCTATCAGATGTGGGATTACAGCCTGGAGGCCCTGGGCGACTTTGAGAACCTCTGGATAGACACCTCCAGCACCACGCCCTATGTGACGCCCTCGCTCCTGCAGCGGCTGCTGGCCCGTCACTCCCCGGACAGGCTGCTGTTCGGCACGGACTGGCCGCTCTATGATCCCGCCCACGAGCTGGAGCGCCTGCGTACCATGAGCGGCCTGAGCGAGGACGCCATGGAGCGCATCCTCAGCAATGCGGGCCGCCTGCTGGGGATCGGGGCTTGACAGCAGCCCCCTTTTACGGCTAGCTTGCCTTCAAGCCGGACGGCGGCAGCACTGCCAACCCCGTCAGGTTCGAAAGAAAGCAGCGGTAACAGCCGCTGCCGGGTGTCCGGCCCACAAAAGCCGCGAGCGTGAAAACGCTCGCGGCTTTTTGCGTTTGCAGCAAGCGATTTGAGCAAGGCGCTTTTTTGGGGGAAGGGAGCCCCCTCATCTCTGCTGTCGATGCCCGTAAAGCTCCTTCGTCGCTAACGGGCACGGCCCTTCTGGCCAGCATTCGGTCGCTACTCGCGCGAGAGGCTTCCCTCCCCCCATCCCCTTCCCGGCGCGCTTTATAGGAACGCCGGCGCCGGTGCGTCACGAGATACGGCGTGGTGGCCTCTACCGAGCGGCATCAGGCCCGACGTGCCACGTCAGGCTCCCGTCCTCTCCAGGCCCCGGTCCCCTGCCCAGGCACACGCCTTCAAGCCGCCCGCCAATTCACGTGAACAGCTCCCAAGAGCCCGACGAAGGGAAACAGCCTGTCCTGCAAAAAAAACATCCATCATCCTCACAAAATACCTCCCCGAACGGCCTCCCCCAAAAACAAAAAGGCCCTGCCGGAGGACCGGCAAGGCCAGCAAGATCTTCATGTCACGACAGCCGTCAGGGACCTGAATAAAAGGTTTTGGAAAGGTGGGGGATCGGGGGGAGGGAGAACCTTTTTCCCGGCAGATTGTCAAATGAATTGCACCGCAAGCAGGATACCCTTTTCCCGCAGCT
>ERZ827181.3724-NODE-3724-length-10420-cov-2.991606_pt1 | contig 10420 bp, 9 predicted proteins | sample MGYA00519778_ERZ827181 | MGnify/ENA primary metagenome ERZ827181 (study PRJEB31778, sample SAMEA3449273) | human gut metagenome | biome: human gut; feature: human-associated habitat; material: faeces | place: United Kingdom | collected 2010/2012 ...
AGCCGTGGTGGTGCTGCTGTGCGCCGGCGGTGCAGGACGGCTTTGGCGCAGCAGAAACAACAGTTGAAGAGACGCTGAAGCGCCTGCTGGGCGCGCGCACAGGGCAGCTGGCAGAGGTGCGCGGTGTGGAGCTGCCGCTGGCGCCGGGTGGCGCGGTGTCTGTGCCGCTGCTGCTGTGCGTGGCGCCCAACAGCAGCAACGCAGCCAAGCCAGACCTCGTGGCAGACCCCGTGGTGGCGCGTGCCGCCCTTGCACAGACGTACCAGACCCTCTGCGGTGTGTTCCGCCGCATCGTCGCGCTCACCGACGCGGGTGTGCGCGTGCTACTCTCCTGACTTGTCCCCCGCTTCTCACTTGTCCGCCAACGCCTCTTCCACCTCCTTTTCCCACGTTTCTTGTTCCTTTTTGCCGCTTTTGTCCTGCTGCTGCGGCTGCTGCATCGCCCGCAGGAATACCTCCTGCGTCACGTCCTCTGCATCCATCTGATTTTTCAGCCTTACATAGCATATCCGATATACCGTATTGACCTGCCGTGCATAAAACTGCGCAAAAGTGGTTTCATCCTGCGGCACGGAAACGCCCCCTATCGTCTGCACCTCGGCAATTTTTTTCCGCAGCGCAAGCCGATTTTCTGTCCTACGCTGTTTTGCTGCTCATGCTGTCTTTCTACCTTTTATCATACAGCATAAACATAAACAAAGTATGTATAGAATGCAAACAGCAGTAAAATACTGTCTGCCGGATGCCGTTTGACAGCGGCTGCAAGGCAGCGCCCCAAAGCGCTGATACGCACTGTCAAATCGGAGTGTGTTTCCACAAAACATCTGTGAAAACACATCCCAGAGGAAATGGAAAAGTAGGAGATTCCAATGCACTCTCCCGTCGTGCGGAAGCACTGGTGAAATTGAACTGCCGTTCCTTTCTGTGCAACATCGCCGCATACGGCGCATTCCATTTCATCAGTGTTTCCCTTTCAGCGCCTGTTTCCGCCCGGTCTCTGTGCCGCCTGAAAAACCGAAACATCTCACGATAAAAAAAACACACCTTTTCATTTCCGATACGGCGGCGTTCTTCACGCCGCTAAAAATCCCTTCACTATGGATACAATCGAGCAGCCCGAAATGTTGCACTTTTTCAAAAAGTTTTTTCGATTTGTAGGAATGTACAAAGTTATGACTTCAATTTGTGCATATCGTACAATTTCCGTTTTCCAAAGCAGATTTGAAAAAAAGCGTTCCATTTTCCGACGATTTATGTTATAATAGTATCAGAGTGCATTCACACAGGAATGAAACACACGCCTTTTCGGCAAAATTTCACACACAGCCATTTTTATGTGAATACACTCTGAAAAGCGAAACAGAACGGCAGTGCTGTGCATCCCTGTGCGGCATTGTCTCAACAAAGGTGGTCTTTCATGAACAAATACAAAAAGCTGGTCTCGAACACGCTGATCTTTGCCATCGGTTCGTTCGGGTCGAAGATCCTGTTGCTGCTGCTGACACGGCTTTCCACCGGAAACATCAACCCCGGCGACAACAGCACCAAGGAACTGCTGGAACAGACAGCAAACTTTCTGATTCCCATTATCACATTTTCCATTGCGGACGCTGTCATCCGCTACGGCATCGACAAGAATTTCGACAACCGGAAGGTCTTTACCTCCGCCTGTGTCACAGAGGCATTTGGTATCGGCGTTCTGCTGCTGCTCTCACCCCTGCTGAACTTTCTGCCCTATACCGAGGGCTATGTGGTGCTGCTGGTGATCTACTGTATCACCTCCGGTTTCCGGCAGATCGCCTCACAGTTCGTGCGAGCCAGAGGGCTGGTGCGGCTCTTTGCCATGGACGGCATTCTCGCCACGCTGACCCTGTTTATCTTTAATGTTACATTTATTGCCGGATTCCATCTTGGCGTTACCGGTTTTCTGATCTCCGTCATCCTGTCCGACCTGCTGTCGGGATTGTTCTTGTGGGGCGTCGCCGGACTGCACCGGTTCTTCCGGCTGCGGTATATGGACAAGAAGATCCTGCGCATGATGCTGCAGTTCTCCATTCCGCTGATCCCGTCCGCCCTGCTCTGGCTGGTGACCGGATTTTCCGACCGTCTGTTTGTCCGGTATATGTCCGGGCCTGCCGGTCTGGTCGGAGAAACTGCTGCCGGCATCTACGGCGTTTCCACCAAGATCCCGAATCTGATTTCCACCATCTCTACGATTTTTTTCCAGGCGTGGAATATGTCCGCCATCGAAGAGAACGACTCCAAGGACCGCAGCCGGTTCTATCATCGGGTATTCGACGCATACCAGTCGTTTATGTTTATCGCCAGCGCCGGACTCATTGTCTTTGTGCGGATCCTCTCCAACATCCTTATTGACTCCAACACGTATCCGGAATATGCCACTGCATTTACGTATACGCCGGTGCTGATCGTAGGCGTTCTTATGATGTGCTTTAACCAGTTCCTCAGCAGCGTATACTCTGCGACCCAGCACACCACCCACTCGTTCTGGACGAGCCTGGTAGCAGCCGTGGTAAACATCGTGCTGAACATCATCCTCATCCATATCTGGGGCATTATGGGCGCAGCCATCGCAACCTTTGCCAGCTATTTCGTCTGCTACTGCATCCGCATCGTGGATGCCCGGAAATATGTTCCCTTCCCGGTCAACCACGCCAAGTTTGCCGCCAACACCGCAGCCCTATTCCTGCTGGGCATTGTGGTCGTGGAGGCGCCGCCGATGTGGATCCTCATTCTGACGGTAGGATTCATCTTTATGGTACTGTACAACTTCAGCGCTGTCACCCAGACTCTGGCACGTCTGAAACGCAGATAATCTATAAAGGCAACACCGCACAAAGCCCGCCTGACGGCTTTGCACGCAATCTGCTTGCTGATTTTCCGTCATATTGCCCAGAAATTCCTTGCCATACGACAGTATGCCTGCGAAATTTCTATGCAATCTGCCGAAAAATCCGGCTTCGCATCTTACGCACAAGCTTTGTGCGGTGTTGCCCAAGCAGGATTTGTATTTACAGGAGGTGCTGCATATGCTGAAAACAGCGTTGGTGACCGGTGCATCCCGTGGCATCGGTGCGGCGGTGGCACGGGGACTGGCGGAGGACGGCTATCGTGTTGCCGGAGTCTACTGCCGCAGCCAGGAGGAAATGGCGTCGCTGGCGGCGTCCTGCGGTGTGATCCCCATTGCCGCAGATTTGGCGCAGACAGAGATGCTGCCCCGGCTGGCAGAGACAGTCCTGGAACAGCTGGGACAGGTGGACGTTCTGGTAAACAATGCCGCCTGTTCCTACATCAACCTGTTTCAGTGTATGCCGCCGGAACAGGTGCGGCGGCTCTATGCGGTAAATCTCACTGCCGTGGTGGAACTGAGCCGGCTGCTGCTGCCGTCCATGATTTCCCGGCACACCGGGTGCATTGTGAATATTTCGTCCATGTGGGGCGAGACCGGCGCATCCTGTGAGGTGGACTATTCCGTCACAAAGGGCGCTGTGCTGGCGTTTACCCGTGCGCTGGCGAAGGAAGTGGGGCCGTCCGGCATCCGGGTGAATGCGGTCTCGCCGGGGACGATCGCCACGGATATGGTCGCCCATCTGCCCCAGGAGACCCTGGACGAACTGGCAGAGGAAACACCTCTGGGACGGCTGGGAAAACCGGAGGATGTGGCGGATGCGGTACGCTTTCTGGTGTCCGACCGGGCGGCGTATATCACCGGACAGGATATCCCGGTGAACGGCGGTTTCTGGTGCGGTTGACAGGCGGCAGAGAAAGTGTCGATTTGCACCCAAATACGGGAAATTTGTCCTCTGCAACTTGCACAAAACCGTGTTTTGCCGCTGACTTTTTTCGATGGAATGTACAAATTCCGTGAAAATTAGGTGAGTTTTTGATGAGAGCGCTTGCAGAAACCGCAAATTTATGTTATAGTAATGTAATGTCGAGGCAGGGGAAACCACTGCCTTTTCGCAATTCGTTTCGAAACAAAGGTGATAATTGAGACATGAAAGAACATATGACATGGCATAACTGCTTTTCTTCCGTTCGGGCGTGGTTCTGCTCTGTGCATGAGAAACGTTCGTATAATACGCTGCGCTATCCTATGACCAACCGGCTGCTGCTGATCCTGTATCCGATCTTCATTGTGTGCATGGCGGAGCTGAACCAGGACAAATACCCCAGCAAGCTGGTATTGTTCATCACCGATCATCCCACCATCATGCTGTTTAACGTGCTGATTGCCGGGCTGATCTTTGTGGGAGCGCTGCTGCTGTTCCGCTCCGGGTGGTTCTCCATGCTGCTGGAGAGCATCCTGTACATGGCGCTGAGTATCACGGAGCTATTCAAGTATAACACCAACGGCAACCATCTGATTATGACGGACATGAAGCTGTTCCGCAGCGTAAAGAGTCTGACCTCGTTCGCCTACATCAAGATCACGCCCAGGTTGGTCTTGTACATCAGCATCTGCGCCGCCTTTATCCTGCTGGCGTTCTGGTTCAATCCACGGCTGAAAATGCGTATCAAGCTGCGCAAGCGCCTGGCGCCGGGGCTGGCTTGTCTGATCGCCTGTGTTATGGTGGTGACTGTTCCGGCAGTTTCCCAGCCGGTCTATGCGCTGTTCGGTCTGGACACCAAAGAGGCGGACAATACCTTTATCTTAAATGAAAAGTTCGACAACAACGGCTTTCTGGCGTTCTTTATGCAGACCGGTTCTGAGAATCTGTCCAACCAGCTGGAAGAGCCGGACGACTATAAACAGGACAGCGACGATACCGTCAAGCAGTATCTGTCAAAGGAAGTGCCGGATCTGGACTTCGATAACGGCGTAAAGCCCAATGTGGTAGAGATCATGTCGGAATCCTTTGCGGATTTCCGTGCATTTTCCGATAAGCTGGCAGAGCTGGGCTACACCGACCTGGACTCCTACTATTCCGGACTGGACAGAGCCGCTTCTATGGGAACAGAGGGTACACTGATCGTGCCGACCTATGCCAGCTATACCGTCCGGACAGAATTTGAACTGCTGTTCGGTCTGCCGGTAAAGTCGCTGAATGACCCCAATATGCCGCAGCGTATGCTGCTCACCCGGCAGCAGCCCACTGTGCCGTCTTACTATAAGAGCTGGGGTTATTCCACGGCGTATGTCCATCCGTTCCAGAGCAGCTTTTACAGCCGTAAGCGGATCTATGGACAGTTCAATTTTGACACCATGATCTTCGAGGATGACTTCACCGTTCCGACCACCACCTACGGCGAGTACATCGACGACAACGTAGTTTACAACCAGATCGAATCGCTGATCGCCTCTACCAATGAGCCGCTGTATGTTCATGCAACAACCATGCAGAACCACCAGCCCTATACAGACGGGGACAGCGATGACGAATTTGTCAATTATCTGAGCCGGCTGCAGCATTCCGCAGACGGACTGGCAGACTTCTTGGAACGGCTTTCTCAGATCGACGAGCCGACCATCGTGCTGTTTGTCGGTGACCATTTCCCGTCCCTGCGTGGAGACGACGGCATCTACAGCCAGCTGAACATCACCAGTGAAAACTGCAGCACGCTGTATGAGCAGCGCTACATTTTGTGGAACAACTACGGTCTGGATACCAGCTCGCTCGCCACGGAGGCGGTTTCTGCCTTCTATGCACCGTATCTGGTCATGGATCTGATCGATGCGCCGAGAGACAGCTTTACCCAGTCCATGATGAACGAGATGGAGGTCGAGCCGGTATATTCCACTAACTATATGCCCATGCAGGAGGCGGACAAAAAGCTGGACACTCTGACATATGACCGAATCCTGGGTGACATCATTTCCCCCAGCGCACTGGATGTGCTGCCGGATCCCACAGAAGATACCACAGAAACCACAACGGACTAAGTTCCTGTAAAAGGAAGAGGAGAATTGTTATGGAACCGATCACAATTGGAAGTAAAGGCACTGCCAGCGTCAAGGTCGATGAGACCAATCTGGCTTTGACCGTGGGCAGCGGTTCGCTGCCGGTGTTTGCCACACCGATGATGGCAGCGCTCATGGAAGAGGCTGCCTGCAATGCCATTGCACCGTTTCTCAGTGAGGGCGAGACCACAGTCGGCACAAAGCTGGACATCAGCCACGATGCAGCAACGCCGGAGGGTCTGACTGTTACTGCAACCGCAGAGATCACCGGCGTCAGCGGCAGAGAGATCTCATACCACGTGACCGCAGAGGACGGCGTGGGCGTGATCGGCTCCGGCACGCACAAGCGCTTTCTGGTGGACGCAGACCGTTTCTTGAACAAGGCACAGAAACGGGGACAGTAAGCACCATTATCAAGCAATAAAACAAACACCGCCCGGAATGCGAACATCCATTCCGGGCGGTGTTTCTATCTGCATACAACAAAAAGCGGAACACAGGCAAACGCCCATGTTCCGCTTTGTTATTGGTTGTGTTATGCCTGGCTTGCTTGATTCAGCGGATCAATACATACCGCCCATGCCGCCTGCTGCCGGAGCTGCGGCTGCCGGCTCATCCTTCGGAATGTTTGCAACAGCGCTCTCTGTGGTCAGAACCATAGATGCGATGGATGCAGCATTCTGGAGTGCGCTTCTGGTAACCTTGGTCGGGTCAACGATACCGTTTGCCATCATATCGCAGTAGGTCTCGTTGTAAGCATCAAAGCCATAGCCAACCTTGCGGCTGCGGCGGATCTTATCCACGATGATGCTGCCTTCCAGACCAGCATTTGCAGCGATCTGACGCAGCGGAGCCTCCAGAGCGCGCAGAACGATCTTTGCGCCGGTCTTTTCGTCGCCGTCCAGAGACGGAACCAGCTTTTCTACTGCCGGGATTGCATTGATGAGTGCTGTGCCGCCGCCGGCAACGATGCCCTCTTCTACAGCTGCCTTGGTTGCGGACAGAGCGTCCTCAATGCGCAGCTTCTTTTCCTTCATTTCAACTTCGGTTGCAGCGCCGACCTTGATAACAGCTACGCCGCCGGACAGCTTGCCGATGCGTTCCTGCATCTTTTCCTTGTCGAAGTCAGAGGTGGATGCAGCGATCTGATTCTTGATCTCTGCGATACGCTCCTGGATCGCCTCAGAAGTGCCTGCGCCGCCGACCAGGATGGTGTTCTCCTTGTCGATAACAGCCTGGCTAACCTTGCCCAGCATCTCAACGCTTGCGTCAGCCAGTTCCATGCCCAGGTCAGAGGACAGGACAGTACCGCCGGTCAGGATTGCGATATCCTGGAGCATTTCCTTTCTTCTGTCGCCAAAGCCCGGAGCCTTGACAGCAGCGCACTTGAAAGTACCACGCAGGTTGTTCAGAATGATGGTGGTCAGCGCCTCGCCCTCGATATCCTCGGCGATGATCAGCAGCTTTTTGCCCATTTTTACGATCTGTTCCAGCATCGGCAGGATATCCTGGATGTTGCTGATGGTCTTGTCGGTGATGAATACCAGTGCATCATCATAAACGACCTTCATCTTCTCACGGTCGGTAATCATATACGGGGACATATAGCCACGGTCGAACTGCATACCTTCAACCACTTCGCTGTAGGTCTCAGCGGTCTTGCCCTCTTCAATGGTGATAACGCCGTCGGTAGAAACCTTTTCCATTGCCTCAGCGATCAGCTTGCCCACATTCTCATCTGCGGAAGAGATGGTGGCAACTCTTGCAATATCCTCAGTGCCGTTAACGACCTTGGAATTATCCTTGATGACCTTGACAGCGGTGTCCACTGCCTTTGCGATACCCTTGCGCAGTACCATCGGATTTGCGCCGGCTGCAATGTTCTTTGCGCCCTCGTGGATGATTGCCTGTGCCAGAACGGTAGCAGTTGTTGTACCGTCGCCGGCAGCATCGTTTGTCTTGGTGGCAACTTCACGAACCAGCTGTGCGCCCATGTTCTCGAACTCGTCCTTCAGCTCGATCTCTTTTGCGATGGTCACGCCATCGTTGGTGATGACCGGTGCGCCGAACTTCTTGCCCAGCACCACATTGCGGCCCTTGGGGCCGAGGGTAATCTTAACGGTGTTAGCCAGGGTATCAATACCGGCACACAGTGCCTTGCGGGCGTCCTCGCCCTGCTTGATCTGCTTTGCCATAATACATCGCTCCTTTATAATACAAGCTCAATTGAAAAGGGAAAATTCAGTTTCAGTCTTCCACAACAGCCAGAATATCACTCTGACGCACGATGGTGCACTCTTCGCCGTCCACCTTGACCTCAGTGCCAGAGTACTTGCTGGTGAGGACCTTGTCGCCGACCTTGACGGTCATCTTGACTTCCTTGCCGTCCACGACACCGCCGGGGCCAACTGCGATGACCTGTGCCACCTGCGGCTTCTCTTTTGCGCTGCCGGTCAGGATCAGGCCGCCCTTGGTGGTCTCCTCAACTTCAACAGTCTTAATGACAACACGGTCTGCAAGAGGAATGATCTTCATAATTCTTGCCCTCCAATTATATTGAATTTATTTGAAACTTTGTTGCGTCCTGCGGGGGCTTCGTGTGTGCTCCGCAGCGGTTTAGCACTCCTTTTCTCTGAGTGCTAATTGTATTGTACTCATCTTGCTCTGAAAAATCAAGGGGTTTTGCAATTTTTATGAGAAAGTTTTCAGTTTTTTAACATATTGACATTTTATTACGTTAATTCGTGAATTATTTGTATTCAATAATCTATTATGTGCCGCATGGCATGGCATATCTTCGCATATCTTGGCGTATTTTCACCAAAATTGGTGTAGTGATTGGTGTAGTAACTCTCACATCTGTGCCACTTTTGCGAATTCAGTTTTTATCATATCAGCGTCGATTGACGTGTATACATCGAGTGTAATTTGTACTGAGCTATGCCCCATTAGATATTGAACTGCCTTGATGTTCATGCCGCTGCTAACTTTTCTGGTACAAAAAGTGTGTCGAAGAACGTGAGGTGTGAGATTTGGTAATTGACACTCTGGGTAAAGACTGTTATACGCCTTTGCAATTTCTCTTAGCTCATATTCAATGTTCCAAGCGGTCTTCGGGGTTCCATTTGAATGAATTGAGATGAAACCACAATAGCCATCGACCATCATCTCGTTTGTTTGTGGCCGACGATTGATAATGGCTTTAATCGCGTGATATGCCTCAGCGCTCAATGGAATCGTCCGAAACCCAGCTTTTGATTTTGGATCTGTGATGTAGAGTTCTCCTTTTGAGGTTTTGATGAGTTGTTTATCAATTACAACTTCATGTTTCACAAAATCAATGTCCGAAAGTGTTAATCCACAAAATTCACTTACGCGAATTCCAGTTTCATACAAAAAAACGATGTCATCATAATACTTACGAAAGACTCGATCGCATAAAACGAATTCAAGCAAATCAGAATACTGTTGTTCAGTTAATGCGACTCTTTTTTTAGTGTCGTTTTTTATAACTTCATTCAGCTGAAAATCAAACGGATTCTTTAAAATCAAATCATCTTCTTGAGCCATTTTAAATGCAGCTTTTATCAGTGTTTTTATAGTTTTTATTGTACTGTATTTCAACCCATTCTGGCTCAAATCAATAATCAGTTGTTTTGCGTCTGAAATTTTTACGTCAATAATTTTTGTATTACCGATAGACGTATCCTTCAACTTGTTTGTCGTTGTATAATATGTCTTCAAACTCGATTTCTTTATTGATGTTTTCTTAAATTCATAATATCTTATAAGAAACTGATATGTTGTTATTTTACCGCCTTCAAAATCTATCCCTTGAGAAATTATTTTACTAGTATTATTTTCTTTTTCTCGAAGAACTTTTAAATCTTTCGCATAAATTGTGTGACGTTTTCCAGTTTTATCAGTCCATCGATATTGATACATGCCATCCTTTCTTTGGCTTTCGCCATTTTTTAAAACTCTGCCTTTACTATCTTTACGTCTTTCCATAAATAGACTCCTTACATTTACTATAAAGAGCCTTGATGTGACACTATAAGTATACCACACCAAAGCTCTGATTTCAAATCGAATAAGACTGGTCTATGTATTTTTCAAGTGCCTTGCGTTTAATCAAGCGTTTTGATCCAACCCACAGCACAAGCTGCTTGTCGTCCTTGTCTGTAATTTCTCTTAGTTTATGTGTGCCGATATTAGAGTACGCGGCAGCCTCTTCTACTGTAAGCGCTATTTTTTCCCAGATTGGGACTTCCTTCATTTGATCATCTCCTCCATCTTCTCTTCCCCATACTTTGCTACGCATACATTATATAAGAGCATGGCACGGGTCATGAGGCCAACCCCACCGATACGAGGAGTCACCTTGATATCTTCCATCTCATAAACGGCGGCAGCGCAATCACCATACTGCTTTCCATTTTCGTCATAGTTGATGCCAACATCGATGCAAACCTCTACTCGATCAAGACCAAGCGG
>ERZ827181.3733-NODE-3733-length-10389-cov-2.865493_pt1 | contig 10389 bp, 18 predicted proteins | sample MGYA00519778_ERZ827181 | MGnify/ENA primary metagenome ERZ827181 (study PRJEB31778, sample SAMEA3449273) | human gut metagenome | biome: human gut; feature: human-associated habitat; material: faeces | place: United Kingdom | collected 2010/2012 ...
CCCCCAACCAGAGCGGCACCCCCGCCGAGGAGTTCCGCACCCGCCTGCGCCAGCGCATCCATGCAGAAGCTCTCGCCGACGAGGACGACGAGGAGGATGATGAGACCGAGGAAGTATAATCCCCCAGATACAGCAAAACGAGGACAGCCATTGGCCGTCCTCGTTTTTTGCTTCAATCGTCGTAATGTCCCTTGCACTGGTACACTTCGATCAGATCATTTTCAATGCGATAGACCAGCCGGTTCACATCATCGATCCGGCGGCTCCAATACCCGCTGAGATTTTCTTTCAGCCCTTCCGGTTTTCCAATGCCTTCATACGGGCTGCGCGAAATATCCTTGAGCAATGCGTTGATCCGTTTCAGCGTCTTTTTATCCTGAGACTGCCAATACAGATATTCCGCAAAGGCCCGCTCCGTGAAGGTGATCTTACTCATGTTCCATAGCCTCAAGCTCTTCCAGCGTTCTCGTTACAGTCTTTCCCTGACGCATTTCCTCAATGCTGTCATTCAGGGCGGCCATATTGGATGCACTATAAAAGGGATCCATCGAGACTTCAAACGGAATGCGTTTTTCACGCGTCATCTTCTTGGCCAGCATGGTGATGGCTGTTGTCATCGAAAGGCCCAGTTCATTGCAGATCTCATCAAAATCCCGCTTCAGATTCTCATCCATCCGGACACTTACCGTCGTCATACTCTCACGCTCCTTTGTCACTTTTATTATATTCATATTGTGCAACATTGTCAATGCATTGTTACACAAATTTGCATAAAAGAAACACCCTGTACATTTCTGCACGGGGTGTTTCTCATCTCTGCATCTTAAAATTCAGATTTATGCGTTGGTCTCGCCGCCCTCAACGACCAGCTCATCCTCATAGTCGAGACCGTAGGTATCCACCAGCGTCTCCTCGTAATCCTTGTGGAAGAAGCTCTCCTCGCCCAGGCTCTTGATCTCGTCGTTGATCCAGTCCAGCAGGGTGGTGTTGCCCTTGCTCACAGCGGGGGCGATGGTATCCTGGCTGCCCAGAGAGGGGATGCCCACCGTGTAGCCGGAATTCTGCTTTGCAAAAGCGATGACCTCGGTGTTGTCGTTGGCCCATGCAGCGCCATTGCCATTTTCCAACGCGTTCTTGGCGGTTGCATAGGAATCATACTTCTGCAGGGGAATGTCGGGATATTCCTTGGTCAGGTAGGTCTCGGCGGTGGTGCCGGAAATGACGATCATCTGATCGTCGGCGTTCCAGTTGTCCAGACTGGTGATGACATTGCTGTCGGGAGAGATGACACCCAGTGCAACGTTCATGTAGGGCAGTGCAAAGTCCACTTCCTCGGCGCGCTCGGGCGTGACGGTGAAGTTTGCCAGAATGATATCGACCTTGCCGGTCTGCAGGTACTCAATGCGGTTGGCGGCTTCCGTGGAGACGAAGTTGGCTTCCACGCCCAGATCCTCGGCCAGACGGCGGGCGAAGTAGACATCATAGCCCTGATACTCGCCGTTCTCATCCACATAGCCGAACGGGTTCTTGTCGGAGAAAACGCCAATGTTCACGGTGCCGTCCGCCTTGATCTCGTCCAGCGTGCGGAACACGTCACTGCCAGCAGCTGCGGCAGAGCCGGATGCAGCAGAGCCGGAAGCGGCAGAAGAGGAGGATGCGCTGGCGCAGGGCCGCCAGATTCTTGCCGCCGTAGGCGACCGTCTCACTGCCCAACTTCACCCGGCCCGCCTGCACCGGCTCCAGACCGTTCAGACAGCGCAGCAGGGTGCTTTTGCCGCAGCCGGAAGGACCCACCACAACGATGACCTCACCGGGCTTGACGGCAAAACTGACATTATCCAGAACATTGGTCTTGCCATCGTAGCTTTTTACCAGATGGTCTACAATCAGGATCGGCTCTGCCATAACAGTCACTTCCATTTCTTTTCGAGGTAACCGGCCAGCAGGCTGATGGGCCAGCAGGCCAGAAAATACAGGATAAACACGGTGAGGTAGATGCCAAACGCCGCGTTGGGGCTGGCGGTGCGGTTGGCCTCAATGATCTGCTGGGCCACCTTGAGCACCTCCACCACACCGATCATCAACACCAGGCTGGTGGTCTTGATCATGCGGGTGATGAGGTTGATGGACAGCGGGATGAGCCGCCGCACTGTCTGAGGGATGATGATGTACCAATAGGTCTGCGCCCGGCTCATGCCCAGCGCCTCGCTGCTCTCATACTGATGCTTCGGGATAGCGATGAGGGCACCGCGGACGAGGTCGCTCATCTCGGCCGTGCCCCAGAGCACGAACACGATGACCGCCGCCGTCTCATGCCAAGGCTCAGGGCACTTTCTGTCTGGATGGGTTCGATGGCTTCCAGCCCGCTGCGGAAGGCTTCGGCCATGTAGCTGCCGCCCAGAAAGGCAAGGCCTGCAATGCCGCAGAGCTCGGCGTTGGTTTTGATGCCGATCTTGGACAGGCCGTAATACAGAAAGAACAGCTGGACCAGCAGCGGCGTGTTCCGGCTGAGTTGGATATAAGCGCCCACGATACGGCGCAGCACCGGCACTTTTTCGTACTGGAGCACGGCGCAGACAAGGCCCACAAGGATGGCCCAGAAGATACCGGCCACACCCAGACGCAGGGTGAGCCAGGCCGCTTTTTCATACTGCGGCAGATATTGCACCATCACATTCCAGTCCATGTCTGTTCCCCTCCTTTTCTCCTGATCTTGCGGATGTTTGTTTCCGTTGGCCGTATGATATACCCATTTTCCTAGAATGTCAATAGGTTTATAGGTTTTTTGTTGCACAAATTCCGGTCAAATTGATAAACAAGCTATTCATCGCTGATTTTTCGCTTCTGCTTTTCCACGCAAAAACGCCGTCTCTTGCCTTTTTGCACAAGAGACGGCGTTTGGTTCAGTTGCTTATTTTTGCTTTGCAGCAAGCAACAGGTCATTTTCTTTCCCGATTTTTTTGTTATTTTCTAAGTCTGATCTTTTTGCCCCCCAATCTCCATCATAAATAATCTCTTTCAATTTACAATAATCAAAAGCCAGCTTATCAATCTGTCCCAATGTCGTCGGCAATTCAATCTCTACCAGCCCCGTATGCTCAAAAGCGCCTTCTTCTATTCGTATCACTCCATAGCCGAGTTTCACTTTTTTCAGAGATTCACAGCGTGCAAATACTCTTTCTCCTGTCTTTTCTGTGCCTTCAATCTCTGCCTGTGTCAGATAATGACAGTCTGCAAACACATCATTTCCAAGCACCCTGACACTCATCGGTACAGCAACCTGTAACAATCCAGACTCCTGAAACGCAGATTGCTGAATTTCAACCACTTCTTCTGGAATCGTTATCCCGGTTAGTTTCCAATTTTTCATAAAGCAGTTCGCACCGATACTGTACGGCTTTCCCGTCGGAAGGAGCACATTTGCCCCATTCGTAAACTCATAGCTGACCAATACCAGCTTGCCTTGTTCTATTTTCCACTCTGCCTTACAGCCCTCCGGGACGACCATGCCATCCCACGGTTTGGGCGGTTCCGGTTCCGGAGGCGGCTCCGGTTTACTGGAAGAAGCCGATTCCGAGGAGGCGGGCACTTCCTCCGGCTGAGAGGGAGCCGATACCTCACTGGAAGCGGGCGGTTCCGCAGGCGCGGGCATTTCTCCCCCGCCGCAGGCAGAAAGCAGCACGGTACCGCACAAAAACAGTACTGTGCACAGAACGGTCCTCCATTTCATAGCGAGCCTCCTATTCTGCCCCGCAGGGGCCATCTTCTTTTTTCAGAACACCTTGCGGCACTCCACCACAAGGCCGACCACCCGCACCTGCACCCGTTTCAGATCATAGATCTGGGGCTGGTGCACAGGGTTGAAGCTTTTGGGTGTCAGGACCACAAGGCTCCCCTCCTGACGGAAATATTTCACGGTGGCTTCATCGCCGTTGACCATCACCACGGCAAGCTGGCCGTTTTCCACCTCCGGCTGCTCCCGCACCAGGATCTCATCGTTTTCCGAAATGCCCACGGCGTTCATGCTGTCGCCCCGGACACGGAGCCAGAAGTACCGTGCCCCGTCCTTCCGGGTGATGGGGATGTAACCCTCAATATTTTCTTCCGCATACATGGGCAGGCCTGCACGCACCGTACCCAGCAGCGGGGCCGTGAGGGCAGGGTCGAATGGGACAGCCCCTTCGGGCAGCTTCCGCTCCTCCTGCACCGACGGGACGGCTTCGCCCAGCAGTTCCCCCACCGGCACGCCAAAATAGGCGGACACCTTGGCCAGCGTCTCGCCCGATGGGGTCGCCCCGGTGTTTTTCCATTTGGTCACTGTGGAATTGCTCAAGCCCATCTCCTGCGCGGCCCGGCTGCGGCTGATTCCTCTGGCCTGACACAGGGCCGTGTAGCAGTCATAAAACACAAATTTTGCACTCCTTCTTGTGCAGAACGCCGGTTTTCTAACCGGATTCAGATTTTCCCTTGACTTTCTGAATTTAATCAGATATTATAGCTTCACAAGCTGATTTTGGTTAGATTTTATCCACCAAACCATCTGCGGTCTTTTCACAATCTTACCGGAAACTCTAACCAAAGTCAAGCTTTTTGAACGCGAAAACCACGACAAAAGGAGTGAAACTGTATGATCGAACGTCAGATCCATTTATCCTCGGGCGGCGGGGCTGCTTTGCAGGGGTACGATGGCCTGCTCCGCTTCGGCTACACCAGAAACCGGGGCATCTACGCCCTGCGGGTGGAAGCCGACGGCGAGTGGCAGGGCATGACCCTGCGGGCCTTCTGGCACCTGCCGGATGGGAACGCTGCCCCCTCCACACTGGTGGTGGACGGCCTTGTGGAGGTACCCGCCCTCATCACGGCTGTGCCCGGGGAGGGGCGCATTACCTTTGAGGGCACCGATGGCACCCGCACCCTGACCAGCGCGGATATCAAGTACAGCGTGGCCATGAACAGCGGCACGATGGGGGACATCCCCGAACCGCCGGTGCCTGCATGGCAACAGCTGGTAGCCCTCGTGGAGCAGGCAAAGGACGAAGCGTGGCAGGCCGGAGAGGACGCCAGACAGAGCGCCGCAAAGGCCAATGAAGCATATGAAAACACCATCGGCGCAAAAGACTCGGCTGTAACGGAGATACGCAAAGCCGAGACGGATGCACTGAACAATGTGGAGGCATCAGCCGGCCCGGCGGCGTCTGCGGCAGCATCCGCAGCCGCAGACGCCGCAAAGGAAAAAACCGAAAAGGCCATTCAGGAAGTAAAGGACAGCGCGGTAAAGGAAGTGAAAGATGCCGCAGCAGGGGCAGCCGCCCGCGCTGCCCAGTCGGCAACGGATGCGGCCAGTTCTGCCGCCGAGGCAAAGAAGACAGCTCAGGACATCCAGGGCTACTACGACGGCGTACAGGATCTCGTGACCGACACGCTGCGAGACTACACCGGCGGCTACTACCGCAGCTATGATTTGACCATCCCGGCGGCGGGCTGGAAAGAGATGACCAAGTCCGTAGGACGGTACTGGTACAGCTGCGACGTGGCCATCGAGGGGTGCGACAGCTCTTACGTCCCGATGGGGACCCTGACGCTGGACACGGCCGGAGAGGTCGAAAAAGCAAACCTTGCGACTGTGCTTCAGACCGTGGAGGGCGGTGTGCGGTTCTACGCTGCCATCCCCCCGAAGGTGAACATCCGTGCCTTTGTAACGCTGTTTGCAAAGGGAACGGCATCGATGCAGCAGGCATCCGCTGAAGAAGTGCAGAGGATGCTTGACGAAATTTTTAATGAATAAAAGAAAGAGAGGGAAAAACACATGGCCAGTTATGATTTGACCCGTATCCCCGCGCTGCGCGACCTGCAGGAGCTGGGCCGCCGCCAGAAGAATGTGACGGACGGTCTCGGCCAGCGCGTATCTGCGCTGGAGACCAATGCTCCCACCAAGGTGGGCGACCTGACGAACGACAAGAAATATCAGACGGAGACGGAAGTTTCCGCCGCCATCAACAAAGCTGTCGCTGCGGCAGACCACCTGAAGCGCAAGATCGTCGCCTCGACCGGGGACATCGACCTGAAGGCGGCAGACGCTGCACAGTACATCTACATGGTCCCGAAGGGTACTGCTGGTACCTCCGACAAGTACGACGAGTACATGGTCATCGACGGCGTGCTGGAAAAGATGGGCGACTGGAAAGTGGATCTGAGCGGCTATGTCCAGAAGGAAGCCGGCAAGGGCCTCTCGACCAACGACTACACCAGCGCGGACAAGCAGAAAGTGACCAACATGGAAAAGACCATGGACGCCCGCATCACCGCCAGCATGGCGACCGACACCGAAGTGAACGCGATGCTGGATGAACTGTTTGGCTCTTAAAGGAGGACAAGATGGGGATAACGCTTGCTCATCTGAAGGAAGCCGTGGACCGGCTGCTGGACAGGATCGCGCTGGTGGCTCAGAAGGCATCCAAGAGCATCGAAGAGATGGAAAAGACAAAGGCAGATAAGGTGAACATCATGTCTTTGACCATCCCGGCCAGCGGCTGGTCGAGCGACAGCACTGCGGGATGTCCGTATTATCTGGACATCCCGGTGTCCGGCCTGACGGCAAACGACTGTGTGGCCGTAGTGGTAGCACCGACCTGTGCAAAGACCGCCCTGACGGCAGGGCTCACATCGACCGAAAGCTTTGCAGGAAAACTGCGGCTGCGAGCGCAGCAGACGCCGACAGCTGCCATCACGGCAGTTTATTACATTGTGAAATAGGAGGGATGGACCTATGGCATGGGGTCCCATATCGGTCGGCGGCAGTGTGAGCGGTTACACGCTGCCGACAGCAACGGCCAGCGTCCTTGGCGGCGTGAAGACCGGCAGCAACATCACGAACTCCGGCGGCACCATCAGCATCACCCAAGCCAACGTGACGGAGGCCCTGGGCTATACGCCGCCCACCGCCAACACCTGGCGCGGCATACAGGACAACCTGACCAGCACGGCCACCGACCAGAGTCTGAGCGCAAATCAGGGCAAGGTGCTGAAAGGCATCGTGGACGGCAAGGCGGCGTCCAGCCATACCCATGACGACCGGTACTACACCGAAAGCGAGATGAACATCAAGCTGAATGGGAAGGCGAACGCAAGCCATACCCACGATGACCGGTATTACACCGAAAGCGAGATGAACACCAAACTCAACGGCAAAGCCAACAGTTCCCACACCCACAACTACGCCGGTTCCGGCTCTGCGGGCGGCACGGCCAACTCGGTCAACGGCCTGACCTTCGCCGCCCAGACCACCGACCCGGGGGCGGGAAGCGCATTGACCACCAACAAGGTGCTCATCGTGTACGTGTAAGGAGGTGAAACTTCAAAATGGCAAAAGCAGTTTATGTGGGCGTTGGCAGCAAAGCCCGCAAGATGAAAAAAGCCTACATCGGCATCGGCGGTAAGGCCCGCAAGGTCAAGAAGATGTACATCGGTGTCGGAGGCAAGGCGAGGCTGTGCTACAGTGCAGAGCTGGAAAAGGTCGGGATGGCTACGGCGCTGAGCACTACACGGTATGATATGCGGGCCGCGACCGTCGGCAAATACGCTTTGTTTGCGGGTGGATATATCTCCAAGTCCTCTTTTGGCTACAGCGTCAGCAGTTCCGTGGATGCCTACAATACCTCCCTTACGAAGAGCACACCGACAGAGCTGAGCTGCAAACGGTGCGGTCATGCGGCGGCATCTGTCGGCGGCTATGCGCTGTTTGCTGGCGGCGCATCGTCATATAATCTATTGGGCTTTTATGAAAATCTCGTGAGCGCTGTGGATGCATACGATGCCTCTCTGACCCGCAGTGCCGCCCACATAATAGGCGCCACAGTCGCGATCGGAGGTGCAGCCGTCGGAAACTACGCGCTGTTCGCAGGTGGGACGGTCTACAGTCAAATAAATGAAGATAACGTGACGAGCGATGTGCTGGCGTACGATCCCTCACTCACCTTCACGACAGCACCTTTGTTGAGTGTTGCACGAGCGAATGTGAAAGGCGCAAGCGCAGGCAATTACGCACTGTTCGCTGGCGGAAGAGCCGGTAGTTTTTGTACGACAGTGGACGCCTACAATGCTTCGCTCACCCGCACCACCGCGACCGCTCTGAGCAGCACGAAAAACAACAGCGCCGCTGCAACTGTCGGGAACCACGCAATATTTGTGGGCAACACTGCCTCCGCAGACATCTACGATGCCTCCCTCACCAAAACGTCTGCCGCCATCCTGAGCACGGCGCGGACGGGTCTGGCTGCGACGACGGTCGGAGACTACGCCATCTTTTCAGGAGGTGGAGTGGCAGATTTCTGCGACGCATCTCTGACCCGGAGCAGCATCGGCACCAGCATGACGGGCTATGACATGGGTGCTGCGACCATCGGGGACTACGCTTTGTTCGCAGGCGGGCATTCCGGTGAAAAGAGTGACACCGCTTACGATTCCGTCGAAGTCTACACCGCATAAAAGAAAAGGAGAAATCAAAATGGCACGATACAAAATTTACGACAACAAATCTGACGTCATCACCCCGGTGGGCGAGAAGCTTACCGCTGAGCAGTGGCTGGACCGTTACCAGTGGGGCCGCTACACCAAGATGATCGTGGGCGGCGGCATCATCAACGGCAGCGTCGCACTGGTCTTCGACGATGAGGTGGAGCGTTACCGCAAGGCGGGCTGCGATTTCAGCGCCTGCGTCACCGACGAGGACTATCTGGCCGCCATCGAGGCCTTTGAGGATAACCCTCCCACGGCAGACACCGGCGTCTCCGACCAGACCCGCATTGCGGACGCTCTGGAAGACATGGTAGCTCTGAGTCTGCCGGATGATACCACCAACACCACCGAGGAATGAGAAAGGAGAACGAAGTTATGAGCAACAAGGAAAGACTGACCGAGCGCTGGACGCAGGGCCGCATCTCTGAGGCGATGCTGCGGGTGTATGTGCGCAAGGGCATCATCACCAAGGCGGATTTCGAGGAGATCTGCGGGAAGAAGTATTGAGTGGAGGGATAAGGATGTCGATTCGTGAATATTCCATGACCCGCGACTCCACCCGGCAGCTCTCGCCCAGCTTCCGCGTCCGCGAGTTCGCCTGCAAGGGCAGCGACGTCGTCCTCATCGACGACGAGCTGGTGGTGCTGCTACAGTGCATCCGGGAGCACTTCGGCAAACCGGTACATATCACCAGCGGCTACCGCACCGCTGCCCACAACGCCGCCGTGGGCGGCAGCAAGAGCAGCCAGCACCTGCTGGGCCGGGCGGCAGACTTCTACGTCGAAGGTGTGCCGGTGGCTACCGTTGCGGCCTACGCCGAGACCTTGCTTCCCGGGCGCGGCGGCATCGGGAGGTATCCGAAGGATGTAGCCCACCCCAAGCGCGTGACCGGCTGGGTACATATTGATACTCGGGCGGGCAAGAGCCGGTGGACCATGTAAAGGAGTGAAGAAAATGAAGGATAGCATTTGCACCGTCATCGGCCTCATCGGCGGGACCATTGCCGCCTTATTCGGCGGCTGGGACACTGCCCTGCAGACGCTGGTCATCTTTATGGCCATCGACTACATCACCGGTCTGGTGGTGGCAGGCGTGTTCCACGCCAGCCCCAAGACCAAGACCGGCGCGCTGGAAAGCAAGGCTGGCTGGAAGGGCCTCATCCGCAAGGGCGAGACGCTGCTCATCGTGCTGGTGGCCTGCCAGCTTGATGCTGTCATCGGCGGCAGCTTCGTCCGCGACGCGGCGATCATCGGCTTTTCGGCCAACGAGGCCATCTCCATCGTCGAAAATGCCGGCCTGATGGGTCTGCCTATCCCCGCAGCCATCACCAAGGCCATCGACATCCTCAAACAGCGGGCCGAGACGCCCGAGAAAGGCAAGAACTGATATGAAAAAGAAGATCTCCGCCGGTACTCTGACCCGCACTGCTGTGCTGGGCCTCGCCCTGACAAATCAGCTGCTCAGCGCAGCGGGCAAGCCTTTGCTGCCCATCGACAATGCCCAGCTCGAACAGATGATCTCCACCGGCTTCACCGTCGGTGCAGCACTGGCCGCATGGTGGAAGAATAACAGCTTCACCCAGGCCGCACTGGCAGGCGATGAGGAGTATGAGAGGGCGAAGAAGAGGGTGATGAAGTAAGATGCCCAGCGGAGCAGACGTGCATATTTGAGTAAAATTGGCGGATTGGGATTTTGAGCCGATTCCGCGGAGAAAAAGAGAATAATTCGGGACATCAAAAAAATCGACATGCAAGTCAAATGCAAGTCAAACAGTTTCTGCTTTAACGTATGTATGATAGAAATTTTGATATATTGACGTCCTCGTAATGAGCAGGTCGTCCGTTCGAATCGGATCAGTAGCTCCAAAGTAAAATC
>ERZ827181.3736-NODE-3736-length-10384-cov-8.377965_pt1 | contig 10384 bp, 9 predicted proteins | sample MGYA00519778_ERZ827181 | MGnify/ENA primary metagenome ERZ827181 (study PRJEB31778, sample SAMEA3449273) | human gut metagenome | biome: human gut; feature: human-associated habitat; material: faeces | place: United Kingdom | collected 2010/2012 ...
CAGACGCTTACACGGTGGAAATTTATGACGCGGAGGGCGGAAAGCTGCTTGAAACATACGGATTGAGACTCGACACGTCGAAGATCGTAACGCAGAAAGGCGTGGAGAGCATAGAGATCGACGAAACGGAGATTGTATTCTGATAAAGGAGCGAAAGAAAAATGACAGACAAGAAAACGCGAATCGTATCGAATCTGTTATCGTTGGTACTCGGCGCCGTGATCGGCGCCGGGGTCTATGCGATCAAAGAGCAGATAACGCATGGCGGGAATGAAAGAGTAGAAATGGAAGCCCCCTCCGAAGACGTCGGCGGAGGCGTAATATTTAACGAACCGGAAGGCAACGGAATGCAGCTGACGGCAAGAAAGCTTTTGTCAAGCGAGTATGACGAGTATGGCGTGTCGGAACTGGCGGAAACGGCCTACACGCTGACGGCGACGGTTACACCAGCGAATGCGATGAATAAAGAGGTGGATTGGTCGGTGAGTTTTGTGGATCCTACGTCGGCATGGGCGAGTGGCAAGAGCGTGACGGAGTATGTGACGGTAACGCCGAGTGCGGACGGCGCGTTGACGGCGACGGTAGAAAATCTGGACGCGTTCGGGGCGCAGATAAAAATCACGGTGGCAAGCCGTTTCAATGCCGACGTAAAAGCGGAAACAACGGTGGATTACGCAAAACGAATCACGGCGTCTAATTTGAAAATAAGCCGTGCGGCTGCTCACGGTTCGGGTTATGACTTTACCGAGGGTATGGATCCGATGCCTTATTTGCATCCGTGTATGGAACATTCGACGGATCTTGTCACCACAACCTATACCTATACTTACGGCATAGGCACGACGGAGGACGAATTTTCGACAGAGATAACTTTGAGTTTAACGACAGCGTTTATCACGAAAGCAGCAAATGCGGGTATTACGGTAGCCCCGCACACAAAAACCCTTAATGAAAGCGGTTTTTCGCTTGGACAGGATTTTTGTAAAGAATTTTTCGGAGAAAGCAACGTTACCGACGTGACAAAGCTGGAAAAGTTATACAATCTGATAAGAACCGATTGGGGTCTGACGAAAGTCTTTACGTTGAATATAACGTGTACGGGCGAATATTCGTCATTCACGAAAAAAATCGATTTTAGTTGCAGTGAAACACGGTTGTATGTTCCGGCGAGCGCGGTGAATGTAAACTTTCCGGCAGTTGTATTCTAAGAAAAGATAGATTGAGTCGTACAGCGATAAAAAACAAGTCAAAGGAGCGGAAGAATGGCAGGAAAGAAAACGGGCAAGAGAATACTGACGGCGCTGATCGTGATCCTGGTGCTGATACTTTCGCTCGGTCTATTGTCGCGGCTGATAGGAATAAGCGGGAATCAGATTACACTCACGTATGCGGGCGAGAGTTATAAAAAATCCGTTTCTGGGCTGGAAATAGCGGCTGAATCGGAGTTTGGAGTGAAGCTTCGGGATAAGAGCGCGGAATATGAAGTAAAAATCTATGCCGCGGGAACGGAAGAAACGGATTTCACGTTCACAGTCGGCGGAAAAGAGTACAGCTGGCAGAAGGATATAGCGGGAGCGAACGTCGGCCGCGGCGAGGAGTTTACGGACGTATTCGAGGTAGAGAAAACGGACACGGGCTTCAGGATTTCCTGCGGACTGGAAAAAGCGTTGCGGGACATCTGGCAGGACGAGGCGATCGAGCTGCCGGAGAATATTCCTGCAGGGGACAGATTCCGGCTGGAAATACGAAGCGGGAAAACAACGCTGACGGTCGGATTTTCAGTGAAAGAGCCGGGAAATATCGGGGTGGAGAAAATAGAGCTTAGCCCGGGCGAGATCGTATTTTAGAGAAGGTGACGGAGATGAAAACGCTGCAAAGAAAACTGACGATAATCCTGACTTTTTTAGTAGCCTGCGCGATGTTCGCGATCGGGCTATTATGCGTGTATAAGCCGATAAAGACGCGCGCGGAAACGACGACGGCGGTCATCGATTTGGGCGGTGTATTATCGGGCACGCAAGAAATGTCGCTTTTAGAATTTTATAGCGAGAGCAGTTTTGAACTCGGTGACACGTTGTTTTATAACGGCGAACGCGCGGAAATAACGGAACTCCCGAGCGAAGCGGAAGGAACGGACTATTATACGTTAAGGTGTGAGACGTACGGTAAATTTTATCAAAGCCAAAGAAAAATCATTACGGTAATAGTCAATCCGGTGTCGGAAGAGCTGTTCTTTAATACGGGCGCATCGGCGTCGTTGGATGCGACGGATTTGTATCGCTTGCGATTTGCGCTGTATGTCTCGGAAAGCGCGGTGCAGTCGAACAGTCTCTTGACGGTAAGCTTTGTATCGGGAACGGACGCGGGGTGTAAATTAGGCTTCGAGAGCGATGAAATCAAAGAAAGGCAAGCGACGCTTGATTTGAGCCGATATATATTTACAAGCGGCTATACGACGGTGTATATCTACGTAACGGGTTCGTTACACGCGGAAATGCAGCTGTTGGCGACGGTAGGCGGCGCGGCGGCGACGAGCGATGCGAGGAGTATATACTACGTCTGGCAGAAAGCCGTGGAAAATAACTTCGGCGGAATGGTGGTCGAAGATTCGGTAAAAAACTATATCACGCTGACAGTGGGATTTTCGTCGGAAAATAACACCTTTGAAATCAGCCAAGCGGCGCAGCTGTCGCAGAGCAGCGGTCTGTCGTTGATGGTGAAAGTGCCGGAGTCGTATCTGACGCAGTTGAAACAGGGAAAGCGGGAAACCTCGAAAGAAACGCTCTATTCGTCGATATCGGGGGTTCCGATCGGAACGAGGTACACCTATGAAGATCATTTTTTGTATATTTGCCGGACTACGGATTTAAGCGATTACGGAAACGCGGGAATGAAGCTGACGTGGGGATATATGTATCACGTATCGCCGGGGGAATGCATAGAGCCATACACGAACGAAGCGGAGGCGTTGAGCGAAGAATTTTTAAGCCGCGGGATGGATGTGTTTTCGTTGGGGCTGCCGACGAATGCGGAGCAGGAGTATTATTATTTTGCGACGATCCTGAAAGTAACGCGAACGGACGCGGTGTATGTTACGGGCAAACAGGATCAGGAATCGTTTTCAACAAGCATAGAATCGTTTTCGCGGAATTATTATCAGACGTCGCTGAAAAGCCTGGCGCTGGAAGTCTTGGAACGCGACGCGAGCATGACGGACGGAGAGCGAGCGTGGATGCAGGACGTGGCGGGAGTGAAACCGGACACGAACGAGATCACGGTGACGCTGAAATACAAAGCCCTGACGGACTATGCGACGTTGACGGAAAAGAGCCATGCGTTTAAGGTAAAAAGCGTCTGGGCGCAAAATAAGGCGCTGGTGCTCTCCGCGTTGTACGATCTGACGGAATTTAACAATATCGCCAAGCTGAATGCGGTTTATACGGGCGATTATTGGCGAGACGGATACCGATATACGACGCAGAAGCGGATCATCTTGCAGGCGGAAGATTTTGAGTACAGCTATAATGCAGTATCGCAGACTGGGACGCTGACGGTAATATATGCGGATTTTCAGTATAAGGATCTGTCCTTGCGGGTGACGAACAACGACCCGGCGAACAATCTGACGATAGACTATTACACGGCGGACGTGGTAGCGGGCGCGATGAGCACGACGCTGACATTCAGATTTGCGGACATCGAGGAGCAGCTGCACAATTCCTGCAATTGGCTGTTCGATTTCGGGAAAGAGAACATCCGGATCAGCGGCAAGCCGGAGGGCGTGACGACGCAGCTGACGGAGGAGGCGCTGATCGTGACCTTCCCGAACGCCAAAGAAAACGAGCTTGTCAATTTATCGCTGATCGGCGTTGCGGAAATTATCGAGGACGTGGAATACACGCTGACGTATGAGTATGCGGAGCTGACGCTGAACGGAACGGAGATCTCGGAAACGTGGAAAACGTCTGCGCCGATTGTGAAACTGTATAGTGAGATCGTGACTTGCAATTTCACGAATTTCATGACAGACTACGGGGAAATCGTAAACGAAGCAATAAATCCCGCCTTTCTGGGCGGAGCGGAGTATTATATTCCGGTATCGATACGCAAGGAATACAGCACGTATGATTCGGAAACGCATACGTGTAAAATCACGGTGGAATATACGTATAATACGCTTTTCGGGATTACGAATAACTACGACGACGAAATTATATTCAAAGCGCTCAATCATAGCAGCTTAAACTACACGGGCGGGGATTTCGTGGGTAAGATCCCTTCGGGGTATCGAGTGAAAGGAATTTCCACCTCCAAACCCGATAAGCTGACGGTGACGAATGCGGAGGATTACCGAAACGCAAAAATAGAGGTGCGGACGAGTACGACGGAAAAAGAGGTGCTGCCGGTCGCGATAGAGTTCACGGACAGCTGGAATCTGAAAATCAAGTACCTTGAAAACTATAAGGACTATCGGATCCGTACGGGCGAGAAAGACGCGAAACCGTGCTTCGCGGAAAAGAAGGTATTTTCGGGGACCGTCAAAGTCAAAGATTATGAAGATATCTACGCATTGACGAATGAAGATATCCAATCAATTTTAGGGCTTAAAAGTCTGGATATTTTAGGTCTGGCGACGGTGGAAAAGATAACGGTGAAATTCGACGGGATTTCCACCTATACGGCAGAGCTTTCGTATTCGCACGCGGCGCTGAAACAAATCGATTACGACGGGAATATGCTGGAAATCAAAATCCCGCTGACCTCTTATTCGGATTGGTGTAAGCAATACGGGCAGGATTGGTCTATTTTGTTTTTGAATACTCCGAAGAGACACTATTTCAAATATTCGAACGACGTGACGAGAGAAAATCTGTACGGCTTTTTCTCGGTAGCGGTATTCAAGGAGCAGGTGTCTGATCTTAATTATTGGTTCAAGAACAACACGGGCGACGGCTGCATGACGATTTTCGAGGGTAAGCAAGTAAGCGGGTCGGGGGTGTATAAATTTTTCAATAACCTGACGACGAAAGGCGTGATTACGTCTGTGCTGGGGTATGTGGGAATGTCGTTCTGCGAGATCGTGAACGACGACAACGCGATGTATTACAGTTATTTCTTTTACTTGGACGGAACAAGCGATAACGCATACCTGGCGACGAACGGAGCGGACGACGCGGGAGACACGGGCTCGGCGATCGGAAACGCTTGGGAGGATTTCACGGATTGGGCAAAAGATTTATGGGATAAATTCAACAGCTCGGACGCATGGGCGGTAATAAAAATCGTGTTGGGCGTGGTGGCGGTAATATTTGTCGTGGTGTTGGTAATTTCGGGCGGATATAAACTATTGTTATGGTCGGGAGTAATCAAGCCGAAGAAAAAGACGAGCGGAAGCCCGGCGAAGAAGAAAACGACGTCCACCAAGAAAAAGAGCACAGGGACAAAGAAATGAGCAAGGAGAAAGGAAATGACGAAAACGAAGAAAAAGACAGCGACGAAAAAGAGACCTGTAAAAAAATCGACGGTAAAACAGCCGAAGGCAATCCATAAGACAAAAATAGCAAAAGCAGAAGAATTGCGTCGAAAAGTAGTATCGACGCAACGGGAAGAAAGGGACACGGTAAATAAATGGATCAAGGCGAGCAGTGCAGAGAAAGGCGCAAAACAAAAGCAAATAGATTCAGCGTATGAAAAGAAAATTGAGGCGGTAAGAAAAAGAGGAGATAAGGCGTACGAAAAATATTATAAGTATGTGCATTCGGAATTTACGCCGGAGCAGGTAAAAAAAGCGGATACGCCGAAGGGACAATTTATAGATCGCCCGTTTATCAATCGCCTTGCAAGCATGGAGAAAAACAATGCCCGGACAAAAGAAAAAGCCCGCCGCAAGTAAAGCGGCGGGTAAGAAAAAATCCGAAACAAAACCGAAAAAGCAAAAATCGGACGTGCGGAAGATATATAAAACGACGGACGGATATTTGGCGGGGAATGAACGTTCAAAAAAGCCGCGCCGAGTTGCGGTAGTAAAGCAGCGCAAGGACGACGGTGCGATGGCAGTAGTAAAAATTTATTCCAAAAAAGACAAGAGCGGGAAAGCGTATGTGGAAAAGCTGGTATTAAAACCAGAGAATCATTCTTCGCTTACCGAGGATTCCATAGTCGGTCGCCGCGTTTATGTGGGGATAAAAAATAAAGCCGGAGAATATACACCGATTTTCAACCGTGATCTTAAAGAAACAAATGATAAATTAACAAAAAAAGAACACCGCAGTGTAATGAAACAAGCGGGCGGTGAAACAAAGCAAAACCGAAAAACTCTGAAAAAGACGCTGGGAGCGTGGAAAAAGCATTTCAAGAAATAAAAAAATCCCGCGTCGGCTGTTAAGCAGGGCGCGGGGGAGAACATTTCTAGAAAACGTTCAAGCCTTATTGGCATTATTATTATACCCAAAAAGCCAAAAAAAGTCAAGGGGTTTTGGAAAAAATGTTGAAAATACTAAAACTGATACTGCGAATCGTGATATATGTCGCCATAATCTTGGCAGTGCTGTATTTGGTAAGTACGTTCAAGCGGGTATTCTGAAATGGAAAAAGAAACGAGAGGGCGAATAGACCGCCGGATAATTTATCATATCGTAAGCGCGGCGGTATTGGCCGGCTCGTTGCTGTTTTCCTTATTTTATTTCCGCGCGGTGTTCTTTCGAACGATTCAGGCGTTCAAGGACTTCGGATTATCCGTCGCATTCTACTTCACGGAGCTTTTAGGCTTCGATGGTCTGATAACGCCGACGGTTGGGGGAATCCCGAACAACGCGACGGAAGTATTACCGTTTCAGCCTTCGGAGTTTATGACGGGCCTGAAAACCTACGGGAAAGCCCTGATTTCCAAAGAGAATGCGGAGGCATTTTTTACGGGACTGTTGAAAGGACTTTCGACGTTCGCCAAAGTAGCGATCCTGATTCTTCCGCTGCTTATTCTGTTGTGGCTTTTAATCAAAAGCGCATACAGACAGCCGAATAACAATTACAACGCGGACACAAAGCCGCTGCGGCTGTATAAGAAAATCGAAGCGGCCACATGGGGAAAGTGCAAAGCATTTTTCAAAAGCTATGCAGGTTTCCTGAACGAACATCGGAACTATATTCTGGCAGCGGGGTTGATCTGGTCGTACAACCTGAACGCGGTGACAATCGTCATGGAATTTCTTGCGTTCGTGTTCTATTTCGCGGTGAGTTTTGACGCATTGGGAATCTTTACGCAAATTGCAAAGCTGGCGATGGATCTGACGGTGGCAATCAATTTTTTGCCGTGGTTTGTGTGGGCGGTAGTCGGATTTCTGATCTTCGACGCGATCCGCAAGAACATAGGAACGCAGCGGCTGCGTGGTTACGAGGCGCGGGACAGAGATTTTCTGGAATCGCACCCGGGGGCGCTGTTCGTGGTCGGAAAGCAGAGAATGAAAAAGACGACCACAATCACGAGCATGGCGCTTTCACAGGCCGCCGTATTCCGAGAGAAGGCAAGAGAGAAACTGCGGGAGCGGGATTTACAATTTCCGTTTTTCCCTTGGATAAATCTTGAAAAGGTAATAGAATACGGAATCGCAAAGGGGACTTTGCCGACGCTGGCAAGGGTGAGAAAATTTATTCGAGAACTGAAAGAGCTGTTTAACGGCTTTGAGGAAAATTCGGATTATATAGGCGGAGTGAGAATAAACAAACTCTTAAAGAACCTCCGCAAAAGATACGGCTACATATACGGGGAACTCCCAAAAAAATATGTTTTTCCGAAAGAGTGGAGTAAAGAACAGAAAAAAGCATATTTGAAAGAACGTAACCGCCATACGCGAAAGGATTTTATTTTCGGTTATGATTTCGAGCATTACGGCTTGGAATATAACAACAATCTTTATATGGTGGACATATTCGAGTGTTTAGAGAACTACGCGCAAAGTTATTGGATCTACGCGGCGCCTACGCCGTTGATCGTGGCGAACTATGCAATCCGGACGGACACGGAAAGAATAGATAACGGGAATTTTCCTTTGTTTGACGACGACTTTTTCAGTCGGAGCGCAAAAGAGCTGAAAAAAGAATACTGCCACATCCTCGATTATAACGCCATGCGACTGGGGAAACTGAAAGGCGAAAGCGATCCGTATAAAGACGGGTTTGAAATCGGAGTAGCGGCAGAAATGGAACACGCGAAAGAACGCGGGAACCAGCACACGAGAACGGGGAAAAAGGATTCCCCGGACTGTAACCAACACAACGATCTTTTCGAGCTGGACGTCAAAATGCACGGCCATGTCGCAACGATAGACAATTATACTTATTTCAGAATGTTGTTAGACGACCAAAGGCCGGATTCCTTGGCCGCGGACGACAAAGACCTTTGCGACATCATTATGATTAAAAAGACGTCAGAGGCGAAAATCGTAATGCCGGGCTTCCTGATAGAAGAAGCGGCGTATCTGATAGCGACAAATTTTTTCGATAAGGTTTACTATCGGATCCGAAACCTGCGCGGGGATAATACTTTATTTGTGTATCTGCTGAAAAGAGTATATAGCCTGATAAATAACCACTATGTGCGGATATTCAATCAGTATTCGGTATATACGTCGATGTTGCGGGTATCGAACGGAATGACGGACGAGAAACTGACGGACAAAGGGAAGTATTATTTATCAACGAAAAAAGATTATTCGGCGCGGTTTGCGACGGACGCAATCAAAGAGTTTTACGACAAAAAGGTGCAGCGCTCAAAATACGGGTTAAACGATTTTGAGCAATACAAAGATTTGCATCCGAGCTGTGAAGAAATGAAGAAAGTAAAAAGTCATTTCTACGACCAAATTTTCGAGGTGTTTGAGGATAACAGCATAGAAGCGGTAAAACGGAAAAAATACCGCGAGGAAGTCGGGGTGAAATATGTCTGGCAACCGCGGAAAAAGCCCGAACGAAAGCAAAAATAAAACGAGCGGGGCAGGTATGCGATGAATAACCGCGCGGTCGGAATAAAGCGCCGAGGCCGGGCGCGGGGGAACTTTCACTTATTCAGCGGCGCCGAAGGCGCAAAGAGAGAAGCAGCCGCAGAGCGGCAGGGGGAAATCCGGAAAAGCGAGAAACGGCGTTGCCCGTGAAATGTCAAGCCCGAAAGAGCGACGGGGGAAAGAGCCGCGGAGAAGAATAACCGGAAGCGCAAGTGAGAACGGGCAAGCGCGGGAACGGAAGTCCGAGAACGGAAAAATGGATGCGGGGGTGAGAGCGGCAGTGCCGCCCACCCGCGCCGAAGCCGAGCCGGAAGCCGAACCGCGTCCCGACCACGCGCCCGGAGAAAATCCGCGGAACGTCCCCCGCGCGATGGGCTGGACATAGGGCAACGCAATCGGGGGACAGACGGGTGAGCGACGGGGGCGCTAAAATTAAGCCGCGGCGCGCCGTACCCCTTTCCCCCGCAAGAGGCGGCGCTTGCGTCCGCCGATGAGGGGGCGGCTTCGATTTTTCAAAAATCAAAAATAAAAACGAGGCGAAAAAAATGACGAGGGCACTGAAAATCGAGAAACTGACGGAAATAGATAAAACGTCCGCGCAGATCCTGCGCGTCATTTCTCTGCACCTCGGCGCCGATGAAGCTGCCTTTGTCGATTATGAACTGATAGCCAAATCTTTGAATTTGGATCGTGATACCGTTCGGAAGGCGGTCAATCGCATGATTAAGAACGGAGTTTTGAAAAAGACGGACGGGAAACTCTCGATCCAGAACTCCGTCATACTGAATTGAAAGGAGAAAACCGAGATGAACAAAAGCGAAAGCCTGACCCTTCGGGAACTAAGGGAACAAAATAAAAACACCGCCGCGGAAGTTGCGGAAGTGTTGGGAGTAAGTAAATGGTCGGTATTCAAATACGAGAGCGGAGAAAGGGAAATCAATATAAAGCAAGTGCTTATTCTCGCTCAACTGTTTGATATGTCTGCGGAGGAAATTATTAAAGCACAGCTTAATAGCTGTCAGAACGTCCGATAAGATAATCTGCAGATACTTCAAAGTAATCACATAATTTTGAAAGCGTTTGCAGCGAAGGCTCCCGCTGTCCCAGCTCATAAAAGCAATAACCTTTGGTAGAGATACCTATAAATTCGGCAACATCTTTTTGCTTTACGCCTTTTTCAGTTCTAAGCTCTTTCAATCTTTCAGAAAATATCATTACCATACCTCAAAAAGTATTTTAGTACAAAATGTACAAAAATACTTGACAATGGACAAAAAGTACAATATAATAAAAAGTACAAAATGTACATTGGAGGCAAAAGCTTATGCGGAACGAGCGAGAAAAGAATGCAGAGAAGATTCGGAAAGTGCGTTGGACATATCAGGAGG
>ERZ827181.3742-NODE-3742-length-10373-cov-2.717872_pt1 | contig 10373 bp, 5 predicted proteins | sample MGYA00519778_ERZ827181 | MGnify/ENA primary metagenome ERZ827181 (study PRJEB31778, sample SAMEA3449273) | human gut metagenome | biome: human gut; feature: human-associated habitat; material: faeces | place: United Kingdom | collected 2010/2012 ...
CTTGCGAGCCAGGCGAGCGCAGAGGAGCTGTCGCGCTTCTTTGTGCCGGTGATGAGGGCGCTGCTGGACGGCGTGTACTACGGGGACGCGAGCACGTCGCTGCGCGCGTTCACGGCGGTCCTGGACGTGCTGCAGAAGCTGTTCCAGCACCCGCTGTACCGCGGGAGCGAGGCGGACGCGCCCATCATGAAGGCGTACGCAGACGTGCTGTTCGACCCGAGCGTGTACGACGGCAGCAGCGGCGCGCTCGGACGGCCGTTGCACGAGCTGCTGACGCAGCACTGGGCGCGCCTGGCGCTCAAGGCGCGGACACCAGGCGACGCGACGCTCAACTGGTTCCTGCAGGCGCTGATCAGCAAGGCGGCGCAGCACCACGGGCTGCGGCTGCGGCGGCAGGGCGTGCGCGGCATCGCTTTCTTCGCCCATGCCGTTCAGGGTCTCAAGGCGCACGGCGTGCTTCTGGAGCCAGCGGCGCCAGGGCTGGGAGCGGATGACCTGCCCCTTGATTTCCGCATCAGGCGCGATGCGGTGGTGTTCCACGTCCGCCAGGATCATGTGCCGGGACTGGAGCTGGCCGCGCTGGATGATGTCCTCTTCAGGCACGTCCACAAGGCCGCTTTCCGAGCCGAGCACCATCAGGCCGTCCCGGGAGACGCTCCAGCGGCAGGGGCGCAGGCCGTTGCGGTCGAGCATGGCGCCCACGCGCCGCCAGCCATCGGTGAAGACGAGGCAGGTGGGGCCGTCCCAGGGTTCCATGAGGGACGAGTGATATTCGTAGAAGGCTCGCTTGTTGTCGCCCATGACGAAGGTGGGCCCGAAGGGTTCGGGGACCATCATCATCAGGGCGTGGGGCAGGGTGTAGCCCGCGCGGACCAGCAGCTCCAGCACGTTGTCCAGGGTCCCGGAATCCGAGGTATCGGGATTGATGACCGGCAGGGCGTCCTTCAGATGTGCTCCCAGCAGGGGCGAGGCGAGCACGGCCTCGCGCACGCCCATGTGGGCCGCGTTGCCGCGCAGGGTGTTGATCTCGCCGTTATGGGCGGCCAGACGGAAGGGCTGGGCCAGGGGCCACGAAGGCAGGGTGTTGGTGGAAAAACGTTCGTGGAACACGGCAAAAGGCGCGGCGCAGTCCTCGTCCGTCAGATCGGTATAGAACTCGCCCAGCCGGGAGCCGGGGAGCATGCCCTTGTAGACGATGCTCCGGCAGGAGCAGCTGGCCACATAGAAGAGGCGGGTGTCCTGTCCCTGCCGGCGCAGTTCCTTCCAGATCAGGTTCTCGGCCATGTGCCGGGCAAGGAACAGGCGGCGTTCAAGGGCTTCGGGATCATGGAGCTCGGCGGCTTCGGAGGAGCTGGTATCCGGCAGGACGAGCAGCTGCAAAAAGCCGGGCATGGTCTGACGGGCGGCGGGAGCCAGCACGTCTTCGCGCACGGGGACGTCGCGCTCGTCTTCCACGCGCAGGCCGCAGGCCGTGAAGATCTCGCGGAAGCGCTGCAGACACAGTGCCCGCAGCGCCGTATCCCGGGGCAGGAAAAGCTGGGCCACGGCCCAGGGGGCGGCGCAGACCGACAACGCGGGCCACTGGCGCAGGAAGAAATCGCGCGGCAGAGGGAAGAGGATGCCGGCGCCGTCACCGTTCTTACCGTCACCGCCGCCACGATGGGCCATGCGGGTCATGGCACCCAGGGCCATGTGCATCACGTCATGACGGCTCTGGCCGTCCAGATAGGCAACAAAACCCACACCGCAGGCATCATGCTCCCGGCGGGGATCGAAAAGACCGTTCATATGTCACTCCTGGGAAGGCTGGGGGAGTGGAGGGAAAACGTCCCCGGGCGGGGATGGTCATGCCCGGCCCGGGGAGACAAAGGGACCAGTTCGGGGATCAGTGCAGCCAGAGCATCTCCGCATAGGAGGGCAGCGGCCAGACGGCGGCATTGAGCATGCGCTCAAGGGCGTCGCAGTGTTCGCGGCAGGTCTGCATGGCAGGGACCACGCCGTCACGGGCGATACGGGCGGCCGTGTGGGCGTCCGCAGCGGCACGCAGCGCGGCGAGCTGCTGTTCCAGGGCGGAAAGGGCAGCGTTCAGGCCCACGGTATGGCCGCGCAGGCAGGTGAAGCGCTCTTCTTCCATGGCGGCCTCGGTGCTGACGGCCCGGGTCTTGAGCACCAGATCGGCGGCAGCGGCCTGCTCCTGCAGGGCGACGGGCAGGATCTGCGTGCGGGACATGTCCAGCATGAGCGAGGCTTCGATGGCGATGGTCTTGGCGTAGGTGTCCAGCAGGATCTCCTGCCGGGCCAGCATCTCGCGTTCGGAAAGCACGTTCTGGCGCAGGAACACGTCCATGACTTCAGGCGTGTTGTAGCGTTCCAGGGCATCCACGGTGGTGGCCAGGTTGGGCAGGCCGCGACGGGCCGCCTCCACGGGCCATTCCTCCGAGTACCCGTTGCCGTTGAAGACCACGGCCTGATGTTCCCGGAACAGACGGGGCAGCAGCTCCTGCAGGCGCAGCAGGGTGCGTTCCATGTCGCCCCAGGTCAGGCGCAGGCCGGGCCGGTCGATGGCCACGGCCACGGCGGGCTTGCTCTTGACATAGCGCAGGGATTTCCGCACCGTAGGCGCCATCTCGCGCCACGACTGCAGGTCCTGGTTCCGGGGCGCAAGATGCTCCGTGAAGAATTCGGGCGATTCAAAGCCCACGGCGGGCCCTTTGGGGATCAGGTATTCCTCGTGCGTCTGCCGCGACCCGCAGCCGGACAGCGCCAGGGCGGCCAGCAGCACGGCGCACAGCGCCAGACGCGGGAGCCCCTTCCCCACACGCAAAGGAGTTTTCTGATGCATGACGATTTTCCTTCCCCGGCCATCTGGTTCACCCACCGGATCTCCTACGGTGAAACAGATACCATGGGCGTTCTGTATTATGCGGAGTATCTCCACATCTTCGAGAGGGCGCGCAGCGAATTCATCCGCGCCTGCGGCATGAGCTACCGTGATGTGGAGGAAAAGGACATCATCCTGCCCGTCCGCGAGGCCCAGTGCCGTTACCGTTCCCCGGCCCGCTATGACGATCTGGTGCAGGTCCACACGGCCATCAGCGAATGGGGCCGCGCGTCCATGCGCTTTGTATACGAGATGTGGAACGAGGACAAGACGCGCCTGCTGGCCACGGGCAGCACCCAGCACGCCCTGGTGAACCGTCAGGGCCGTCCTGTGGCCGTGCCGGACTGGCTGCGCGATCTTCTGGGCAACCTGAAATAGCGGCGGCCTGACAGCCGAACACGAAAAAAGCCGGGGACATCCCGGCTTTTTTTATGGCATTGGAAAAATTTTTCACAACATTTTTTATTATTTTCTGCCGTGTGCCCATCCGCACGCCACGGCAGGGACGCGGAGGACTCGTACCGGGCACGGATTTTCAGGCTCCCGGGGAGGTGCCTGTCCCCATTCTTGCACAAGCAGCCATCTATTTTGTCTTTCCGGGCGCAGATGTCAAGTTGAGCAAAAAAGTTGGGGCACTTCCCTTTTTGGCCATGTCGGGCTATGGTTTTATTACTACCGTGTGAAAGGTCGCACGTTGCCCTCGTAAATCCGGCGGCCCCGGGCTCGCCATATCGCTTACTAAGGGAGTTTTAGCATGTCCAACCCCGTGGATACCCAACGTACTTACGCACTTGTAGGCACCGGCGGCTGCGGCAAAACGTCGCTGGCCGAGATGCTCCTCTTCAATAGCGGCGCTCTGACCCGCATGGGCGCCATCGAAGACGGTACCACCTGCCTCGACTATGAACCGGAAGAAGTACGTCGTCGCGGCTCCATCCAGCCTGCGGTGGCTACCTGCCTCTGGAACAAGAATCGCCACTTCATGCTTGATATCCCGGGTGACGGAAACTTTACCGGCGACATGGAATGCCTGCTCAAGGGCGTGGACGGCGTCGTCTTCGTGCTGGACGCCGTGGATGGCGTGCGCCCCCTGACCAAAAAATTCTGGAACCTCACCCGCGCCGAAAACCTGCCCGCCATCTTCGTCATCAACAAGATGGATCGCGACCGCGCCGACTTCCAGATGGCCTTCGACGGCCTGTCCACCCTGGGTGTCAAGGCTGTGGCGCTGCAGGTGCCCATCCGTGAAGGCGAGGCCTTTACCGGCTATGTGGACGTGCTGACCGGCAAGGCCTACACCTTTGGCGCTGACGGCGCTGTCAGCGAATGCGATGTGCCCGCCGATGTGGCCGACGACGTGAGCCTGCTCCACGACCTGACCGTGGAAAACATCGCCGAAAGCGATGAAGAGCTCATGGAAAAATACCTGGAAGAAGGCAGCCTGTCTCTGGAAGACCTGCAGATCGGTCTGCGCAAGGGTACCGTAGCCGGTGAGCTCTGCCCCGTGCTGGTCTGCTCTTCCCTGGAAAACAAGGGTGGCGTGGCCGTGCTGGAAGCCATCCAGGCCCTTCTGCCCGCCGCTTCCGAGCGCCCCGCCTTCGTGGACGCCCTGGGCCAGGAACGCAAGCCCGATCCCGACGCCCCCGTGGCCGGTTTTGTCTTCAAGACCCTGGCCGACCCCTTCTCCGGCCAGCTTTCGCTGGTGCGCATCCTCTCCGGCACCATCAATGGTGATGCCACCCTCAAGAACATGCGCAGCGGTGAAAACGAACGCCTGGGCAGCCTGCTCTTCCTGACCGGCAAGACCCAGACCCCCTGCAAGGAACCCGTGGGCCCCGGCGCCATCGTGGCCGTGGCCAAACTGAAGAACACCCGCACCGGCGACAGCCTGTGCGACGAAAAGCAGCCCTTTGCCCTGCCCATGCCCAAGCTGCCGCCGCAGCTCATCACCTACGCGCTGGCTCCCAAGGAAAAGGGCGATGAAGACAAGGTCTACTCCGCCATCCAGCGTCTGCTGGACGAAGACGTCACCCTGCGTCTGGCCCGCGACGAAGAAAACGGCGACATCCTGCTTTCCGGTATGGGCCAGCTGCACATCGAACTTTCGGTGGAAAAGGCCAAACGCCGCTTCAAGGTGGACATCATCCTCAAGACGCCCAAGGTGCCCTATCGTGAGACCGTGCGCGGCAAGGTGCAGGTGCAGGGCCGTCACAAGAAGCAGTCCGGCGGCCGCGGCCAGTTCGGTGACTGCTGGATCGAGATGGAAGGCCTGCCCCGCGGTTCCGGCTATGTCTTCGAAGACGCCATCGTGGGCGGCGTGATCCCCCGCCAGTACATCCCCGCCATCGACAAGGGCATCCAGGAAGCGGCCGCCCGCGGCTTCCTGGCCGGTTGTCAGGTGGTGGACTTCCGCGTCAAGGTCTACGACGGCAGCTACCATACCGTGGACTCCTCGGAAATGGCCTTCAAGGTGGCCGGCTCCCTGGCCTTCAAGAAAGCCATGGAAAGCCTCAAGCCCGTGCTGCTGGAACCCATCGTGCTGCTGACCGTCTCCGTGCCTGACGAATGCATGGGCGACGTCATCGGCGACCTTTCCTCGCGTCGCGGCAAGGTGCTGGGCTCCGACTCCGCCGCCGGTGTCACCGAGATCAAGGCCCACGTGCCCATGAGCGAAGTGCTGCGCTACGCTCCCGACCTGCGCTCCATGACGGCCGGTCAGGGCTTCTTCACCATGGAATTCGCCCACTATGAAGAAGCTCCCCAGCCTGTGGCCGACAAGGTCATCGCTGAACACCAGAAGGCCGTGGCCGGCGAATAAGCCGCAGCCTCTCTCCTGCTGATCAAGGGCCACCTGCTCCGTGCGGGTGGCCCTTTTTGTTTACGGACGTCCTTCCACAGGTCCCCGCAGCGCACCGAGGGTTGCAAGAAAGGGGAAACATTCCCCGGAGTGGACGGAAGAGGAATGCAACAAAGGGACATCGCCCCAGAACGGAGGACGCAGCCACAGCGCTGTCTGAACAGCAAAAATGCGAAAAGAGCCACGCCATCCAGGCAGGATTCCTGCCCGTTCCAGAGCCGAAAACATCGTGACACAGCCCCGGGAGCGATGGCCGTACCGTGTCCGGCAAAACGCCCTCGGCATCCCCCCTGCCCTTCCCCGTATCAGGTGAGCCAGAGCCGCAGCAGCGATGGGCAGGGATAGGACCTGACGGCACCGGCTGCCCATTCCCGCCAGCAACAAAAAAGGGAGGACATCCGCGGATGTCCTCCCTTCGCAAAAATCAGGAGTATCGTTTACAGGGAAAGCAGGCTGGGGGCCGCATGACGGGCCGCAGGGACCTTGCCTGCCAGGCTCATCTCGGGCCGGATGCCCGCATTGCGTTCGATGAGCTCCACAGCACGGGAGATCTGGCGGCCGACCCTGGACTCATTGGCGATCTCGCGTTCCAGGGACGTGATGCCCTTGATGACCGTGGAGTGACGGCGGTTGAAGCGCTCGCCGATCTCCTTGAGGGACATGTCCGTATGCTTGCGGGCCAGATAATAGATGGTATTGCGGGCCAGCACGTACTGCTGTTTGTGCGAACGGGATGCCAGCTGGCGTTCGTTGAGGCCGTAGCTCTCGCAGACCAGGCGCACGATGGAGGCGAAGTCCGGGCCACAGTCCACGGTGGCGTACTGCTGCAGCACTTCCAGCGCCAGCTCGGGATTGAGCCCGCAATTGAGCATGCGCGCCTTGAACACCAGACTTTTGAGGCAGGATTCCAGCTGGCGCACGTCGCCCTGCAGGCGCCCGGCCAGCAGATCACAGACCTCGTCAGGCAGCAGCACCTGAAAGCTCTTGGCTTTGCGCTCCAGGATATGGCGGCACATTTCCGTATCGGGCCGCTCCAGAGGCGACACGATGCCGGAGCAGAAATGGGAGACCAGCTGGCTGTCCAGTTTTTCCAGCTCGCGCGGAGAAAAGCTGCTGGTGAAGATGGCGCGGCCGCCGCGATCCTGCAGGCTCTTGATGACGGTCAGGACCATGTCCTGCATCTTTTCCTTGCCCTGGAGGAAATGCACGTCTTCCAGCAGGAGCACGTCCAGATCGCGCAGACGGGCGCGAAAGCTCTCTACATCATTGCTGCGCAGGGCAGCCACATAGCGCGACGCCAGATCCTCGGCGGAAAGGTAGGCCAGACGGGCCTGACCGCCCTGCTCCTGCACGGCACGGCCCACCGACTGCATGATGTGTGTCTTGCCCAGACCGGAAGCCGAGCTGACGAACAGCGTCTCCACACAGCCGCCGTCATGGCAGATGTCCTTGGCCGCAGCCACGGCCATGGCGTTGCAGGGGCCGACCACGAAATCGTCGAAACTGAAGCGCCAGCGCTGACGGGTACGGGGGCGCAACGTGGGGGCAGGCAGGGGCAGGGAACACTGGCTGGGCTGCCAGAGGGGCTGGGACGGACGGGAAGGTGCCGTATGGAGAGGCGTTACGGGCGCCTCATGCACGGGCTGCGCCACGGGCGCGGCGAGAGGAGCCGCAGCAACGGCGGCAGGGGCAGCGGGCGCGGCAGGAGCGGGAGCAGCACCCTGACAGGAGATACGGATATCGATGTTCTCCGGCGCCACCTGCAACACGGGCGCGGCAGCGGAGCGCAACGTATCCTGCATGCGGTCACGCAGCCAGCGGGCCACATATTCGCTGGGTGCGGCAAGGCACAGGCTGTTCCCCTCGATATGGGCATCCAGGGGATGGATCCACACCTTGAAGATGCCGGGATTGAGGACACCCCTCAAATTTTCAGAGATCTTCTGCCACTGCTCTTGCATGCCTGTCATTGCCCGCCCATGAAAAATGCCGGTACGCGGGTCATGGTCAGCCATGCCCGCTCAAAAATGTTTCGCCCCGTTGGTGCTGTTGCGATGTCGCCGTCCGTCTTTCGGCGAAGCGCCCGCAAGGATGTTGTTTTTTCGCGTTGTTCTGTCAACATATGGCGAACGGGAAGACCAGGCCTTTCGCGCCTGCTGCCGCCATACGGGCATCCCTGCCCTCTATCCTCTGTGGACGCTTGTGAGATTCTGCCCTTTTTTTCCCCATACTGCAAGCCGGAAGAGCCGCCATGAAAAAGAAAGGTCGTTGCCACCGGAATGACAACGACCTTGGGATCTTGCAGATATCGATGTTTACTTGAACTGCACGAAGTTCTTGAGCAGCCCCAACAGTTCGTAACGCAGGGATTCATCCTGCAGGGCGAAGTAGATGTTGGCGCTCAGGAACTCGGCCCAGTCACCGGCATCGAAACGCATGCCGGCCATACGCACGGCCATCATGCCGCGGTCCTTGGCCATGGCCTGCAGGGCGTCGGTGAGCTGGATCTCGCCGCCGTGGCCCGGTTTGACCTTTTCCAGATAGTCGAAGATGTCCGGGGTCAGCACATAGCGCCCCACGATGGCCATGCGGGAAGGCGCGTCCTCGCGCTTGGGCTTTTCCACCATGTCCCGCACGCGGTACACGCCGGGGGCCACTTCCTCGCCGTCGATGATGCCGTAACGGCTCACCTTTTCCCACGGCACTTCCATGACGCCGATGACGGGCATCTTTTCGGCCATGGCCACTTCGATGAGCTGGCCGATGCCGGGCACGCCGCTGAACATCAGGTCGTCGCCCACCATGACGGCAAAGGGCTCGTCACCCACCAGTTCACGCGCGCACAGCACGGCATGGCCCAGGCCCAGCTGGCGCTTCTGGCGCACGGAAAGGATGTTGACCATCTCCGCCACGCGGCGCACTTCTTCCAGCTTGTCCAGCTTGCCGGAACGCTCCAGCAGGTCCTCGAGCTGAAGGTTGTGGTCGAAATGGTCTTCGATGACGTTCTTGTCGCGGTTGGTGACGAAGATCACGTCCTTGATATGGGCACGCTGGGCCTCTTCCACAACGTACTGGATGACAGGCTTGTTGTAGATGGGCAGCATTTCCTTGGGAATATTCTTGGTTGCGGGCAAGGAACGGGTCCCCCAGCCGGCCACAGGGATAACAACCTTACGAATATCCTTCATGTTCTCCTCCATCATGGCACGCCCGTCACGGGCCGTACCTGGGACATGGTTCTTGACGAAAGTATGTCGCGGGTCTGCCGCGGCAGCTCCCGGAACGAATCAGCTCCTCCGGGAAGAGGACAAAAACTAGCGAAGTTCGCGGCTCACCACATCGGCCAGATCGCGCGCGTAGCGGACGACCTTGTCTTCATCTTCGGCCTCGACCATGACGCGGCACAGGGCCTCGGTGCCGGAGTAACGCAGCAGCACGCGGCCACGACCGGCCAGGGCCTTTTCCACATCGGCCACGGCCTTGCCGATGGCGGGGCGCTCCTCGAAGGGCAGCTTTTTTTCCACCCGCACGTTGATGAGCTTCTGGGGGAAGAGGTGCAGCAGGCCCGCCAGCTCGGACAGGGGCTTTCCCTTCTCGCGCACGATGCGCAGCAGCTGCAGGGCCGCCAGCAGACCGTCACCGGTGGTGCTGTACTGGCGGTAGATGAGGTGCCCGGACTGCTCGCCGCCCAGCATGGCGCCGGTCTTGCGCATGGCTTCCATGACGTAACGGTCGCCCACCTTGGTGCGCAGCAGCGTACCGGCGCGTTCCTTCATGAAGATCTCCAGCGCCAGGTTGCTCATGGCCGTAGCCACCAGCATGTTGCCGGGCAGTTCGCCCCGCTCCATCATGGCCTGGGCCCCCAGGGCCATGAGCTGGTCGCCGTCCAGGACATTGCCCTTTTCATCCACCACGATGAGGCGGTCGGCGTCGCCGTCCAGAGCCAGGCCCACGTCCGCGCGCACTTCGCGCACCTTGGCGGCCAGGGTCTCGGGATGCAGGGAACCGCAATGGTCGTTGATATTGGTCCCGTTGGGGCTGGTCCCCAGGCGGAAGACTTCCGCCCCCAGTTCTTCCAGGGCCAGCGGGGCCACCTTGTAGGCCGCACCGTTGGCACAGTCGATGACGATGCGCAGGCCGGACAGGGTCAGATGGGCCGGGAAACAGCTCTTGGTGTACACGATGTAGCGGCCGCCGGCGTCTTCGATCTTGCTGGCGCGGCCGACCCGGTTGGAATCGGGATAGGGCCAGCGCATGTCGGGATCGAGCACCATGGCCGAGATCTCGTTCTCCACCTCGTCAGGCAGCTTGAAGCCGTCGGCGTCGAAGAATTTGATGCCGTTGTCCGAATAGGGGTTGTGCGAGGCGGAGATGACCACGCCCAGATCCGCCCGCATGTTGCGGGTCAGGAAAGAGATGGCGGGCGTGGGCAGCGGGCCGGTCATGATGACGTGCATGCCGGCGGCGCACAGGCCCGCCGTGAGGGCGGACTCGAACATGTAGCCGGACAGGCGGGTATCCTTGCCGATGACCACGCGGCAGGTTTCGCCCGCGCCCGCTTTTTCGCGGCAGTATTCCCCGAGAAAACAGCCCAGCCGAAAGGCATGTTCCGCCGTCAGAAAGACGTTCGCCTCG
>ERZ827181.3751-NODE-3751-length-10347-cov-2.605033_pt1 | contig 10347 bp, 12 predicted proteins | sample MGYA00519778_ERZ827181 | MGnify/ENA primary metagenome ERZ827181 (study PRJEB31778, sample SAMEA3449273) | human gut metagenome | biome: human gut; feature: human-associated habitat; material: faeces | place: United Kingdom | collected 2010/2012 ...
CCATCCGCCCATTACCATCTTCAAAGGGATGAATGAATTCAAATTCATAATGAAATATGCAACTTGTTACCAAAGGGTGAGCATCGGATGCTGCGAGCCACGTCAAGAGGTTGGCCATGTGCTCATGAACCAAGTGAGCTGGACGTGCCATATGCACTACACGGCTACCTTGAAAGACACCAACGCCTCCAGTCCGAAACTGTCCCGAATGCTCCACAAGTCCAGCCATCAGCATGGCATGGGCCACAAGAATGTCGCTTTGCGAGGAAGGGTTCCATGTTTCCAGATGTTCATATGCAATGAACGCATTACGAACTTCTTGAATTTCACGAGGTTGACCCAACACATGTTTTCCGTTCAGGACCGCTGTGACCTGCTCCAGAGTGAGCGTGTTGTTTTCAATGACTAACGAGGCATGGATGGTCCGAATCCGTTTTTCCCTACGCAGGAGAGAGGAGGTCGAACCCGAAAGGGCTTGAACATGACCAACAAGCTCGCTGATTTCACTCACGAGTCGAAGGATGACAGGAGTAATGGTAAAGGGAGGCTTGTATTTCACGTTTGCATTCCGTTTCTGCAAGAATATAAGCCAGATGAGTGCATTTAGCAGATAGTTGAGAAAAAGGGTATCCGATGGTATTCGGATACCCTTCTGTCGGACTAGCGTGTTTTTGTAAGGAGTTCTTTGATGAGGCTATCAGCCTCCCATCCCTTGAGGTCTTGTAGGCGTTTGCCAAAGCGGGAAGCAGCAAGCTCCTCTGGATTTTTCCCCCGTTCCTGAGCCTTGTTGCGAATGAGGGAAAGTTGACTCCGGCTGGCAGGCTTGTCTCCTCCCTTGAATCTACTTTTATCATCCTGAGAGCCATCTTGAGATATGTTTCGATGGTTTTTGATATAGGGTTCGGCTTTTTGTTTAATGGAGTTCATAACCCTGTTTTTAGCGATTTCAAGAGTATCTTCGTTTTCAAAAGGAGAACGAGGAGATTCGGAATAAACATCACTTATGACTCTTCCATCTGTCATAATAATATTTGCAGACACAATTGCAGTTCTACCGTTTTTATCATTGGGAAGTTGAAGTACATGGACATTGATTGCATCGGAAATCTTAAGCATGGAAAACTCCTTTTCCTGTAAAAGTGTTGATAAAAATAGCACCATTCATCTAATCAAAGTCAAAACATTCTGAATGGTGTTGAGCTAGGCATATAATGGAAAGTGTTTTCTTTTTTTACATGAGGAGCATCATGTTTCATTTTTCCTCGTAGCCATTGAAGGAACGAATCTCTTTCATATCCCACTTTCTTGCCAATCTTGACTTTCACAGAAGGACCAATTCCAAGAGCATCAGCATTTGACATGCTTTTTGCAGAAAAGATTTTTCCAATCTTTTCTGAAGCAAATTCTCTTGTAAAAACTGGAGGCAGTTCCTTACGCAATTGATCAAAAAATACGTCATCTCCAAACATGAGTTATCTCCTTTTTTTAGCCTCTAGAAAGCCTTGAATATCCATATCGCCATGCATGTTTCTCAAGCCCATCCTTGCTGAATGTTTTAGCAAGATAGCTTCCAGAACGAAACGCCACATCTCTTTTCATGGAGAAGTCTTCTTTATTTTTATCTATGACAATTCCATTGTCATATTCAGGATCTCTTTTGTAGTTCAAACAATAATGAACAAGACCTTCTTCGTTTGTATTTAAATTATTTTTCCATGCTTCATTTGCTATATCGAAAATGGTAAATTTATTCTTTATGGCATTTGCATTAATCCAAGTAAGGAAATGATAATGGGGAAAAGAAGAGTCGTTAAGCTCCCTGACCCAAAGATACAAAGGATCAACTTTATGTGTTGCTATAACCTTTCGTCTCAATCTCCGTGAAAAGTTATAGCTAAAAACAGATATGTCATTAGAGGAAGGAAGAATAGAACCGTCAGAAGGATAGTGAAGATCAAAACGAATTTGCATGACTTTGCTATGGTTTGCTATCGCAAATTCCATGAGTTCCTTTTGCTTCTCTAAGATGTCGATGAATTTACCTTCAGTGTCGTCTCTTGAAGGAAGGATTTGCAATCCATCAAAAACATCTTCAAATGTAACTTTTGTCATTATGAGAACTCCTTTTGTTTAATTTCATATTCTCATGAGCATATGTAAAAAAGAAATGTGATCTTTTTGTGTTCTTCATCTTTTCATCTCTCCACCTGTGGTGGAACATGATGAGCTATGCTTTTATTTATCTCACATATCTGTGATGTGAGATTAATGTTTTATTATTCTTTATTTTTGTCTTTTTTGTTGTTTCTTTGTTCTTCTTTGTTATCTTTTATTTATCTTTTTAGTAATACAATCAGACATAGAACAAACATACAAAAAATTTGATGACAATTTACATTGTGCGCATGTCCTTATCGTGAAGGATTATGGTAAACTGGGCATATTATATAATGAAAAACTTGGCGGATTTATTTTGGATAAAAAAGAAGGCCTACTCCTCCCATAATGGAAGGCAGGCCTTCAGTGATTCATTGAAAAATGAATGCTATTGACAAAATATATTATATATCAGTTCAATCCAAGGAAGCGCTCAAAAAAGGTGCACAGTCTGTCCAACACGGTTTACTTTTTCCTGACGTGGTGGGGCACCGAACTTGGAACTGAGAGCAGCGATGGTCTTTGTATCCGGCAGGGATGCGAAGACCATCTTTATTCAGTTTTTTAAATAAAAAGCAAAAAAAGCTATAGCGGCAGCAATAAACGCAAATGGGCCTAGAAAGGAAAGCACTAAAGCAACAACTGCTGCTATAATTAATGATATAACAGCTTTACCAGGGTTCATGGCAATACACGCCAACAATGCAACTAGTGCTGCAAAAAGTACAATTAAACCCATATAAGCTTCTCCAATCTATTTATCAAAAGGTGTTTTTGCAGCGTGGATTCCATGCTCATTGCATTTAACAATAGGTACGTTGCAGACGATATTGTAAATTCTGTCATTCAGTTTTATATTATTAAATTCTTCTTCCTTTTGATCGACAGTAGGGCATTTTGATCCACAGATAGGACATTGATTGCATGTAGAGCTTGTTTCTACCTCAAGTTTGACGAGAGCTTCTTTATCATACCCGTCCCATGAAATTTTTTTGGCAAGCCATCCATCGGGGATAATAAGCTCAGTGGGGCTACTTTTGGGAGGTTTAGGAATCAGGAAGAATAATCCAAGCACGCTGAATGGGCCCAGAAATCCAGTATAGAAACCTATAAGCCCGCTTCGTCCTCTTGAGGATGCAATGTATTTTCCAATTATTCCACCTAGAAACATTAGTGCGAGGCCTATGGCGACAATAGGCATAAACTCCTCCAAGCTAAACTTGTTAAAATAATTAAAGGGCCATGACTAGCACAGAGGTAATTCTCTGCACCTTTTTAGGACAGTTTTATACAACCAGTCGTGCTTAAAGGGGATTTCTGCACGAGATGCACATTCCTCCACCATTTTCATTCAACGATTCAGAGTTATAGGACATATCAGCCTCCTTAAAAGTTAATTTTTGCAAGTAAGATCACCGAGACGTCATGTACGGTCTTCTCTGCCTTTGTTGCACTGTAGATCATTTTTTTTTGAGTTTCAAACTCATTTTTTAACTGGGTAAAACCTGAGAGACTTACCATTTCATACACAGAATTGGATGAAAGGTTGGTCTGCATGGCTACAGGACATTTGACGCGGCAACTTGCTGAAAATATTGCAATTAAACGAAAAGAGATGGGGCTGACCCAAGCTCAAATTGCAGAGCGAATTGCGGTCGAAAAAGAAACTATTTCGCGCATGGAGAGTGGGAAAGTTGCCATCACGTTGGATCGTGTAGAGCAGTTCGCAAAGATATTTCATTGTGCTGCTATTGATCTTTTGCGTGATTCTTCAGAAGATTTTTTACTCCAAGCCGAATCAATAGCTGATTTAATTCGTCCTTTATCGCAAAAAGAACGTAAATTAGTAATTAGGTTTATTTCTGAAGCTGTTCAGCTTTTTTCTATGTCTAAAGAACAGGCCTAAATTTTGCGATTAAGACTTTGTTAGTCATTAAATTGCAAGCATATATTACTTAACCGAAAGAACATCTTTTTGAGACTCCGTCCCTTCTGGGATGGGGTCTCTTTGTTTTTGAAGGAGAACGTCATGTCCGAATACACGTCACAGGAAGTGGGAGAACTCGCCAAGGCCCTTATCAACGTTCAACGTCAACTCCAACCCGCAACCAAGGATGCCAACAATCCTTTTACCAAAAGCAAGTACGCCACCCTCAACAGCGTGATGGACTCGTGTCGTGATGCTTTGCTCTCGAATGGCATCTGGCTCTGTCAGTATCCGGTGCCTGCCGAACCGGGATATCTCGGGTTGGTCACGAAACTCACCCATGCCGAATCTGGACAATGGCAGTCGAGCCTTGCCGTGGTTCCCCTGCCCAAGGCTGACCCGCAGGGTGTGGGCATCAGCATGACCTATATGCGTAGGTATGCCCTTTCAGCCATGCTCGGCATCGTAACGGAGGAAGATACGGACGGGGAGTTCAACTCAGACAAGCTTAACCGCCCTCAGAGACAGAAAAACGCCGTAAACGCCCCACAGAGAGGCAAAACGACTCAGAATGATTCAGGACAGGCAAAAAAGATTTCACCCGTATCAAATCGAACGTCAGGCGGACTTTCAAAATTGCCTCATCTGGATGGAATTTCATATCAAATCGTATCGGCACAGGATGGTCGGGAGTGCGTTCTCGCCACAGGAAACACGGCGGCGAAGAAGGAACAACTCTCGGCGGCGGGGTTTCACTGGAACCCGCAACGAAAAATCTGGTGGAAGTATGCCGCATAGGGGAAAGGGCCGTCCTTGATGGGGCGGCTCTTTCCATTTTGGTTCTCATCACAGAGGGAAACAAATGGACGAAACGAACAGAAATACGGGAGCGGAAGGGTTATTGGAAGTCCTCCGCTGCGGATCGAAACGGGATGCGGAACGCCGAACGGCGATCCTCCTTGGCGACCGTTCCCGGTATGTCGGGCTATCGGATATCGCCAAAATGCTGGACTGCCCACGGGCGGCACTGGCTGCCAAGCTCTTCACACCTGAATACATGAGCACTGACGAAGCTCTCAAACGCCGGATAACCTTTCACAGAGGTCATTGGTTTGAGACGGGTGTCCATCAAGCTCTCGTCGGATATGGCTTGTATCCTCTGTTTCAGTTTGAAATCGAAATCATGTACGGAGACGTCCCCATCAAGGCACATCTGGATTTCACGCTGGTGACTGGTCAGTCACATCCAACTGTGCGAATTCTGGAGGCCAAATCCACCACAAAGCTACCGACAACCCTTTCTGAAAGTTACCTCATGCAGATAGGTGCTCAGACCGCGTTGCTCAAAGCCTATTGGAACCATCCTGTCTTCAGTATCATTCAGGAAACGGGGGAAGTTCTCTACCACAGGACGCTCCCTGAAATCTGTAAAGAACTCCTTGATGTATCCCTTCCTGATGATGCTTCAGCTTGCGACATTCAGGGATGGGTTCTCTGTCTGTCCATGTGCGATGCAAAAGCCTTTGGTCCGTTTCTTCCTGAAGATATGGATGTTGCCCAATGTTTGGATATGGCTTCAGAACTCTGGGAGACGATGAATGACCTGAAAGAACACAGGCTAAATCTAAACGCAATTCGAACGGCCCAGGGACTTGCCCCCCTGTGTCCGTCGTGTTTCTGGAAGGAGGATTGCCCGCATTTCAAAGGTTCCTCGCATCCTGAGTGGGAGGATACCCTCGTACAGTTTATCAAGCTGAAAACACAGAAAAAATCCATTGAAGAAGAGATCGGAGAGCTGGAATCCCGTTTGAAAGTCGCCTACCAGCTTTCCCATACGGTGAGGGGAGAATGGATCAATACAGGAAACCATACATTCCGGGTGATTCCACAAAACGGGAGGGTAACGCTGGATCGAAAACGGCTGAATGAGGAACTCGAAACGTTGCTGGGAGAACAGAATGCCCAGACGCTTATAGCTCGATGCGAGAAGCAGGGGGGACCCTTTGAAAGGCTGTATGTAGCATGATAGCCAGTTGCCGATATCGGCAAAAAAGTGTACATTTATTACAGATTATTCTTATATTTTCTTGCCGATAAAGACAGCCAATCACGGCTACGAATGTGGGGGAACTGTGAGTTACGTATCTGTTTCAGATATCTCCAAAAAATGGGGCATTTCAGAAAGAACTATCAGAAATTACTGTGCTCTTGGAAAGATTCCGGATGCTTTTCTTACAGGAAAAACATGGAATATTCCTGAGCATGCGGAACGGCCTGACAGAATCAACAAAAGGCTTCCTACAACATTGCTTGAGATTTTGCAGACGGAAATGGACGGACGTCTTTCAGGTGGTATCTATCACAAGGTTCAGATTGAATTGACCTACAACTCCAATCATATTGAGGGGAGCAAGCTGACTCATGATCAGACTCGCTACATCTTTGAAACGAATACCATTGGTCTTGAAAATCAGGTTGTCAATGTTGACGATATCATAGAAACATCCAATCATTTCCGTTGCATCGACATTGCCATCAGTGGTGCCCGCTATGCTCTCAGTGAAAAGTTCATCAAACAGATTCATGCGGTTCTGAAATCCGGTACAAGTGATGCACGCAACAGCTGGTTCACAGTGGGAGAGTATAAAAAATTGCCCAATGAAGTGGGAGGGCGGACGACAACGCTCCCTGAAGAAGTTCCTGAAAAAATAAAAAAGCTACTTTCATCCTACAATACATCCCGAAAAAAGAATTTACAGGAACTTGTTGATTTCCATGTGCAATTTGAAAGAATTCACCCTTTTCAGGATGGAAATGGAAGAGTGGGGAGGCTTATTCTCTTCAAAGAATGCCTCAGGAATGACATTGTTCCATTCATTCTTGGTGAAGATCTAAAAATGTTTTATTATCGCGGATTACAGGAATGGGATGAGATGAAAGGCTACCTGATGGATACCTGCCTAACGGCTCAAGACAGATTCAAGGAGTATTTGGACTATTTCAAAATACCCTATAAAAACAACTAATCGAATAGATTGTAACACAACTCTATCCCGGTTTCTCTTCGGAGAGGCCGGGATTTTCTGTTTTTGAACCTTTTGAAAGGAGAATATCATGGAATCACAGAACATAATGGAACTGGAAGCCCTCACGCCAACAGAAATGGATGCCGGACTTGTTTTCAGCGGAGTACCGACTGGCAATACCATATGGGGATTCCAGAATCCCTGCCTGTATACCCCTGCCATTGACCCGCACTACAGCTTTCACGAATCGGCAAGGGATGCCGCCGTCTGGTTCATGAACAAACTTGATCCGTTGTATCTCTACGGTCCTACGGGTTCGGGAAAGACGAGTCTCATCAAGCAGCTTGCCGCGCGTTTGAACTACCCTATTTTTGAGGTGACGGGACACGGACGTCTGGAGTTTGCTGACCTGTGCGGTCACATTTCCCTGCATGAAGGAAGTATGCGGTATGAGTATGGCCCGTTGAGTCTTGCTATGCGCTATGGCGGGCTTTTTCTCATCAATGAAGTGGATTTGCTCTCACCAGAGGTTGCTGTGGGGCTCAACGGAGTTCTGGAAGGTGCGCCGTTGTGCTTGCCGGAAAACGGTGGGGAAGTCGTTCATCCGCATGAAATGTTCCGTATCGCCTGCACGGGCAACACCAACGGAGGAGGTGATGATACCGGGCTGTATCAGGGAACTGGCAGAATGAATCTTGCATGGCTTGATCGTTTCATGCTGTGCGAGGTCAATTACCCGGATGCCGTAGTGGAAAAGGCTTTGCTGGTGAAGCTCCATCCGGCCCTGCCTGAACATATCGTCGTCAAGATGGTGGATTTCGCTAATGAAATCAGGAAGCAATTCATAGGTGCGTCCGATTCGTGCACGGATACCATCGAGGTGACGCTCTCCACGAGAACCTTGCTCCGCTGGGCCGATTTGACCCTGCGTTTTCAGCCGCTGGCGCATCAGGGCATCCAGCCGTTATCCTACGCGCTGGACCGGGCCTTGGGCTTTCGGGCGTCCCGGCCTACCCGTGCCATGCTGCATGAACTCCTTCAACGGATGTTCCCGATGGACTGCCATCTGGGGGAGTGAAAACGGCTCCGGCAACCACGCTGGAGCAATGGCTGACCTCAATTCTCAGGCATATGGAGACCGACTCCGGCTACCTCGACACGCTTCCTCAGCTTCCGCAGGTTATTCTGAAAAACGAGGCTTCTTCACGTTTCTGGCGTGGGGAAGCCTTTTCTCATGCGCTGGAACTTCTCCGGGGAAGCTCGGGACGATCAGGCCGAAGCCTGACCATCCCGGCTGATGATTGCGTGGACGGGAACCCCGTGCAGGAGCTTCTGGAACGCTCCCTCCAAAAACTTGCTGAAGGCTATCACATCGAACTCTTAACCCCTTTAACCAACTAACGGAGTTATCATGGATACCCCCATTCTTTCCGACATCAAGGTTCTCGACAATCTTCTCGCCCTGAATCTCAACGTCAATCTCTGGTCCGCCCGCAAGAAGATGGTGCTGGAAGACTTCGGCGGCGCGGAACTTCCTCCGGAAGACCTTGCCTCGCTGGGTTCCAAGCGTATCGCCGATCCGAACAGCCTCAAGGTCTTCGTCACTCTGAAAGCCCGTGCCTTCAATTATCTGGATCGGCACGGCATCCGATTCATGTCCGGCTGGGCCATCCCTGAAGACAAGGCGGGAGACATCATCAAGGAACTCATAGGTATCCGGGATGAGTTTCTGAAGGAAAAGGATGCGTTCCTTGCCGATTACGATCAGTCTATTGAAAATTGGATCAACAAACACACGAAGTGGGCCAGCATCATCAGGGAATCCACGGTGGGTTCCGAGTATGTCCGTTCCCGCATGGGCTTTTCTTGGCAGTTGTATCGGGTTGCGCCGCTTATGGATCATGCCGTGCCGGAAGCCGTTGCCGAGTCCGGCCTTAATGAGGAAGTGGAGAATCTCGCCAAAACGCTCTTTGGAGAGATTGCCCGTTCCGCGGACGAGACATGGAATCGCGTCTACGCGGGCAAAACGGAAGTGACCCACAAGGCGTTGTCCCCCCTGCGGACGCTCCAGCAGAAACTGTCCGGCCTGACGTTCATCAATCCGCATGTGAGTCCCGTGGTGGACATCATCCAGATGGCTTTTAGCCGGATTCCCAAGAAGGGCAACATCACTGGTGCCGATCTGGTCATGTTGCAAGGGGTGGTGTGTCTGCTTCGTGATCCGAATGCGCTCATTGCCCATGCCGAAAGGGTTATCGAAGGCTACGGCCCTGCCAGCGTTCTTGATGCGGTAACGGCCCCGGTCATGCAGGATATTCCTGTGCGTGAAGACTTGCCGGAGGTCTTTCCCGTACCCCACGCCAATCTCCCCAATGTAGGATTGTGGTGACATCATGCTGAAACAAAAGGATATCATGGAATGCCTGCCATTGCTGGCAAGCGTTTTGGGAAACCAGTACGGCGTAACAGTTGAAATCGGCGGAAGTGAAGCCTACACGGACGGCAAAACGATCCATTTGCCCGCGCTTCCGTTGGATTTTGAACCAGAATTGATAATAATGATAAGAGGATTCACAGATCATGAATCTGCCCATATCCGGGAAACGGATTTTGAGACCCTGAGAAAGGCGAATTTAACGCCTTTTCAGCATAATTTGTTCAACATACTGGAAGATTGGCGTATCGAAGAACGCCTTTCGGCACGGTATCCGGGATGCCGGGAAAACTTCAGGCATCTGATTCAGAAACTCTTTGGAACACAAAAGGCCGGGGATACGAACCCGGCCTTTTCCATTTTGAACACCATCTTGCTGACGGTGCGTTCGTGGTCTGTGAACGCCATTATTCCCCGCAGGGAATCCGTGGCGAAGACGATGGAACGCCACTATCCGGGACTTCGAAAGGCATTGGATGGGATTCTCGATAGGGGGAGGGATTCCTGCAAGGATACCGAAGAATGCATCCGGTATGCGCTGGAACTGGAGCAGGCCACCCTTGCCTGGAGTCTTGAACAAAAATCCATCACGGAACCGGAGAAAGAGGATTCAGGAGCGGCTCAGGATGAATCTGTGGCTTCCTCAAATGCTTCGTTGGATTCTCTGGAAAAAGCGGTGGGGGCGTTGTCTTCCGATGAGCTTCCGAGGGGATTTGGCGAGTCTCTGGCGGAACGGATAGAACTGGACAGCCCCAAGGACAGGCAGAAGCAACTGAGGGTAGCCGTCACGGGCCAGAAACGGC
>ERZ827181.3759-NODE-3759-length-10329-cov-3.337162_pt1 | contig 10329 bp, 6 predicted proteins | sample MGYA00519778_ERZ827181 | MGnify/ENA primary metagenome ERZ827181 (study PRJEB31778, sample SAMEA3449273) | human gut metagenome | biome: human gut; feature: human-associated habitat; material: faeces | place: United Kingdom | collected 2010/2012 ...
AATGGCAGAAAACGAATTTCAGGCAAATGAAGAAATCTTTTCCAAAGCACTTCGTGCCGGACGCCGAACCTATTTCTTCGATGTGAGGGCCACGAAAGCGGGGGATTACTATCTGACGATTACCGAGAGCAAGAAGTTCAGTCAGGACTCGGGAGAAAACGAATACAAGAAACACAAGATATACCTGTACAAGGAAGACTTCGAAGCGTTCCGGGCTTTCCTGAACGAAGCCACCGACTTCATCCTGCGGGAAAAAGGCACCGAAGTCATCTCGGAGCGCCACATAAAAGACTTCAAAAAACCTTCGTACGATGCCCCGGACGAAGGTGGCGAGAAAAAACCGGAGAGCGATGCCCTTACCAGCCGCTTTACCGATATCGAATTCGAGGACATCTGATATTTCCACCAATACCCGCATCGCCATGAACAAATACCTCCCCAAAATCCTCGCGGCTTTGGTGCCGCTGCTGGCATTTTCCTGTTCTTCCGGGAACAAGACGGAACTTGCCGAAGGTTTCTACGCCATCTCCCTGCCGACTCAGGACAAGGAGAAAACGATCAATCTCTCCCGGGTGGCAGATTCGATCGCCTACATTCCCCTGGAAACGACCGACTCCTGCAAGATAGAAAACATCTGGAAAGTCGTGCCCACCAAGGACTACCTGGTGATCATGGATCGCAAGACCCAGGAACACGTCTATCTGTTCACCCGCGAAGGCAAATTCGTGCGGGAGATCAGTTCCAAGGGCACTGCCGAAAACCAATACGCCTTCCTCAACGACGTAACGGCCGATCCGGAAACCAACACGATCTACATCCTGGACGGAGCACGTCGCGTGATCCTGGAATTCTCCCCGCAGGACAGCCTGCTGTCCAAGACCCCGACCCTGTTCTACGTCGAAAACTTCCAACTCACCGGCGGAAAGACCTTTGCCCTGAACACCAACTACAACAAAAGCAAGTACCTCCCCGGGTCCACTCCTGCCTTGATCCTGATGAACCTCTCCGAGGGGGTTATCGGACGGTACATGGTGCGCCCCCAGGAGTTGGATCCCACGTACCTGATCGGCCTTCGGTCCAACTTCAGCCCGACAAAAGACGGCGCGACCTTCATTGCTCCCTTGTGCGACACGATATTCCTGGCCGGGGAAAAAGAAGCGCGTCCGCTCTACCTGGCCGATTTCGGCAATGACAATGAAGCGGAAAACCAAAAGCAGATCGAAAGTCTGCTGAAAGAAAAACCGGCTGTCTATTCCCTGGAGGAACAATACCGCCAGATGGACAAGGTATTCATGACCGGTTTCTACGCGTTCGACGATGTGGCCATGATCACTTACAGCAAACTTTCGCGCAATTACGTGGCTTTCTTCTATCCCGAAAGCGGAAAAGTGATCGATGCATGCACACTGGAAACCCGTATCACGATCCCGGTGGGCAACGACATGGACGGGCTGACCGTATTCAGCCCCCTGGGCAGCGAGGGCAACCGGATGTACTGCTACACCACCCTGGGCCTCTCGGACAACACTACGGCACTTACTCCCGAGGCTGAAAAGGCAAAGGCAGCCTACAAGCCGGGGGACAATCCAGTGTTGTCGGTCGTTACCCTGAAAGCCAAATAACGCGTCCAAGCGAGCAAGCAAAAGGCCGGAGCCCCCTGGGGCTCCGGCCTTTTGCTTGCTCGCTTGGACGCTACAAACCGGTCAGCATCCCTCCACCTTCCGGCGATAAGCGATCAGGTCTTCGATCGAGATCATCTTCAAGCCATACTCCCGAGCTACCTCTGCCAACTGGGGCACGCGCGCCATCGTTCCGTCAGGGTTCATCACCTCGATCAGCGCACCGGAGGGATACAAGCCCGCAAGCCGCGCCATATCGACCACCGCTTCGGTATGTCCATTTCGTTCAAAAACACCTCCCGGACGAGCTCGCAAGGCAAAAATATGCCCGGGACGCCCCAAGTCTTCCGGGCGGGTCGCCGGATCGGCCAAAGCCCGCAAAGTAGCCGCCCGGTCGTGGGTCGATACGCCGGTGGTACATCCCCGACCGAGCAAATCGACCGACACGGTAAACGGCGTGCCGAGCACCGAGGTATTCTCCTGCACCATCATCGGCAGTGCCAGGCGGTCGCAAACCTCGGGTGCCAGGGGGGCGCAAAGCACCCCACGGCCGCGAGAAAGCATGAAATTGACCGTATCTTCGGTTATGCACTGGGCGGCGCACACAAAATCGCCTTCGTTCTCCCGGTCGGCATCATCTACCACGATGACGATGCGCCCGGATTTGAAATCCTCCAGCGCGTCTTCTATCTTACTGAATATCCGTTTGGTTTCCTCCATTTTTTTCCTTTCGTTTGTTCAATCGTATTTTTTGCTTGTATTTCTGCGGCACCTTCGCCCACAGGCGGTCGAAAAGGTTGAGCAGCGGGTCGAGATTGACGATCACTTTGTCTTTGGTCGCGCGATACGTCAGCCATATTCCGAACGGCAGCAGGATCCACGTAGGCAGCCACCGCGCCGACACCACATCCAGCGAACCTTCCTTGCCCATGCGCTCGGCCGACATAAAGATGATGTTGTACAGCACGAAGATCGATATGGCCACCACCACCGGAAGTCCGATGCCGCCTTTGCGGATCAAAGCCCCGAGAGGTGCCCCGACGAAAAACAGCACGATCACCAGGAAGGCCAAAGCGTATTTGCGCTGGATCTCCAAACCGTAATTATTGACCTCCTCCGACTGATGGCGCAAGGCACGCACCTTCGTCTCGGTAAGCGACTCGTTGGCCTGGCGCACCTTATCGACCGCCGAACGGTAAATCTCAACCATTTTGTAGCGCGGATTGCCCCGCATATAACTCAACACATCCCGGAGGGTATCGGTCTTTACCGGTGCCGTTTCGGCATAAGCGGTCATGATGCTGTCCGAAGGAAGGGTCATGAAGAAATTTCTCAACTCGAAATCCCGGGCCGAATTGCGGATAAACTCCGTATAACTGCCCTTGAGCGAATCCAAGGCCACGTTCAACTGGTCGATGTCGAGCATCGTATAGCGGTCTTTCTCGTCTTTCCCCTGACGAATATCGCCCATGGTAAACGAAGAGATGTCGATGGGGAAAACCTGCTTGACAAACGTGGACTTGTTGCCTGCCTGGCGCGCACGGCGTACAAAACGCGCTTCGACATCGTCGTCGTACATCTGGCCGTTGTACAGGGTAAGGAGCATGTAACGCTTGTCGGGCGTGGTGGTGATCGACCCACTCTCGGCGCGGATGATGGTAGTGGCTCCCACCCGGGAGCGCAGGTCGTGGATCAACACATCGCGGATGCTGTCGCGCTGAGGGTCTTCGGTGGGCGTTTTTTCCATCACCCGGATCGAAAAGTCGGACAAGGTAACAAACACCCCCGGTTCGATGCTCAAGGCCGGTTTTTTGTTGATGATGTTGAGCATCATGTTCTCGTACTTGAAGTTGGCGTACGGGATCACTTTGTTGGAAAACACAAAAGCCCCGATGGCTACGAAGATCATCAGGATGATGAGCGAACGCATGATGCGGGAAAGCGGAATGCCGGAAGCCTTGAACGCCGTCAATTCGCTGTTTTCGGACAGATTGCCGAAAGTCATGATCGAGGCCAGCAGGATGGACACCGGCAGCGACATGGGCACCATCACGGCCGAGAGGTACATCATCATCTCGGCGATGGGCAGAAAACCGATCCCCTTGCCGATAATGTCGTCCGCATAGAGCCACAGCACCTGCAACACGAAGACCAGCAGCACCACGAAAAATGCGGCGAAGAACGGCGTGAGGAAAGACTTGAGGACGTATCGGTCGAGGATCTTCATGTGGCGGAATTACGGCCGGGCAATGTAGTACCCGTTCTGTTCGTATTTCTTTGCATCGAAACGGTAGAGGGAGTCGGCCGCCCCTTCCCCGCGCACGATCGAGACGATGTCCAGCACGGTATGCGAGCCGTCCCGCGCCACGTCCTCCACCCGCACAGGCATCCCGGTGGCGGTGTCGATACCTACCAGCACGTACTGCGAAGGGTTGTCCTGTTCGCGGGGCATCAGCCGGAGATACTGCACCGTCCCTTCCCGGCGGTCGGTCCGCGGGGTGAACGTATCGGCAAAGCGCCTCAAGATGGCCTGCACCGACCCCAAGGCCGAGGCTTCCGGATCGGAAACACTGCGCACGGTTACTTCCTGCTCGGCATCCATCACCGTGTAGGTGTACTGCCCGTCGCTGAACAAGGTAAACTCGTCGGTCTCCACCCGGTAACGGTCGCCCCGGGCGTACATCGTCCCCGACTGGGGAGAGGCTTGCGGATAGGTGTACACAAAGTCGGCCCGATAGTCGGCCATCGATTCCAGCACGGACACCGTACGGTCGAGCAGACGCTGCGCATACGAATTGTCCTGCGCCGAAGCTTGACCGCCTGCAACACCAAGCAGCAGGAGAAAGATGTAGGCTATGGTATTTTTCATCCTTTTCATGGGCAATGCATTAAAACGGCATGTTTTCCTTTCCTCCCTCCGGCACCGGCCCATCGCCGTAAAGAATCCGGTTGAGCGAAGCCTCGTCCTGCACCAGGACCTCGCGCGCTTTCGAGCCGTTGAACGGTCCGATGATCCCCGCAGCCTCCAACTGATCGACGATCCGTCCCGCCCGGTTGAACCCGATGGCCATCTTGCGCTGGATCACCGAAGCCGACCCTTGCTGGAGCGCAACGACGATGCGCGCCGCCTCCTCGAACTTCGGGTCGCGTTCCATCGGATCGCCCGAAGCTCCGCCCGAGCCTCCTTCGCCGTCCCGTTCACCGGAATACTCGGGCAACAGGAACGCATCGGGATAGCCTTTCTGCGCGCCGATAAAATCGCAAATCTCCTCGACTTCCGGCGTATCGATAAAGGCGCATTGCACGCGCGTCATTTCATTGCCGGCCGAGAACAGCATGTCGCCTTTTCCGATGAGCTGCTCGGCCCCCGAAGTATCGAGAATGGTGCGGGAATCTATCTTGGAGGTAACCCGGAAGGCGATGCGTGCCGGGAAGTTGGCTTTGATCAGTCCCGTGATGACATTGACCGAAGGACGCTGGGTGGCGATGATCAGGTGGATGCCGACGGCCCGAGCCAACTGCGCCAAACGCGCAATGGGGGTCTCCACTTCCTTGCCGGCGGTCATGATCAGGTCGGCAAACTCGTCCACCACCAGGACGATGTACGGAAGATAGCGGTGTCCCTTCTCGGGGTTCAAGCGTCGGGCGACGAACTTGGCATTGTACTCCTTGATGTTACGCACGTACGCATCCTTGAGCAAGTCGTACCGCTGGTCCATCTCCATGCACAGGGAATTGAGCGTATAGATGACCTTGGTCGTATCGGTGATGATGGCTTCCTGCGAGTCGGGCAACTTGGCCAGGTAGTGCCGTTCGATCTTGTTGTAGAGGGTCAGCTCCACCTTCTTGGGGTCCACCAGCACGAACTTGACCTGCGAAGGGTGCTTCTTGTAGAGCAGCGAGGCGATCACCGCGTTGAGCCCTACCGACTTTCCCTGTCCGGTAGCTCCGGCCATGAGCAGATGCGGCATCTTGGCCAGGTCGAAAACCACCGTTTCGTTGGAAATGTTCTTGCCGATGGCTACCGGCAACTCCATCTGGGCGGTCTGGAACTTGACCGAAGAGACCACCGAGTTCATCGACACCAGCGAAGGTTCTTTGTTGGGCACCTCGATGCCGATGGTCCCTTTGCCAGGGATGGGAGCGATGATGCGGATCCCCAGGGCCGAGAGCGAGAGAGCGATGTCGTCTTCGAGGTTCTTGATCTTCGAGACCTTCACCCCGGGAGCGGGGATGATCTCGTACAGGGTAACGGTCGGCCCGATGGTGGAATGGATGTGCGCGATGTCGATGTGGTAATTCTTGAGCGTCTCGACGATCCGCCGGCGGTTGGCGATCACTTCTTCCTTGTCGACATTGATCCCTTCGTTGTCGAACTTGCGCAGGAGCTTGATCGGAGGGAATTCGTATCCGGGAAGGTCGAGCGTGGGGTCGTATTCGCCGAACTGTTCCACCACACGGCGAGCCGTATCGTCGTCCAGTTCGCTCTCCTGGGAGGCTACCGTCATGGTGCATTCCACGCCGTCTTCCTGTTCATGCAGGGTTTCCCCTTCCCCGGGGAGACCTTCCGGCGGTGCGTCGGGACTGCGGTCCTCGATGGCGTAATGCTCCTCTTCGGGGGCTTCTTCCTCGTCCGGATGTTCCTGGTCCGGATGTATTTCCTCCGGTTCTTCTTCTTCCGAAGCCTCCGATTCGTCTTCCTGCTGCTGTTCTTCTACCGCATAGGTTTCAGCTTCCTCTTGAGCGGGAGAGGTGGACTCCTGAGGCTGCGCCAACTGGGCGATCTGCCGGTCCTGCGCTTCTTTTTCCTCCTGCAGACGGGCGGCTTCCTCCCGGCGGGCCTGCTGCTCGGCCAGGCGTTGTTCCCGTACCTGGTTGAGTTTCTCTGGGGTGATGCCATAGTGCAGGATGGCCCACACGATGGGCAGCAGCGCCAACAGAATGGGCAGCCCCCAGCCGATGTAGCCCCGCAACAGGTCGTTCAGGCGGTATCCCCATGCTCCGGAGTAATCGGCCGAGAAATACGCCAGCACCACCGACAGCCAGATGCCCCATCCGATCATCTTGGCACAGAACAGGGCGATGCGCGAGAAAGGTTTGTCCAAGGCTACTACGGCGGCGATGGCAAAACCTACGACCAGCAGGAAAAAGGTGGAGATGCCCATGCGGTCCATCAGGGCATAACTGATGTAGTAACCGGCCTTGCCCAGCAGGTTGGCATAGCGTTCGCCGGCCTGGACACTCTGGTCACCCGCGCCGGTAAACAGGTAGGAGGCGCACGCCAGGGCGATCATCACCAGCACGAGGGCGGCGACCACGGCGGCGATCACGCGTGCGGTCTTCGCGTCCTGCGGGCGTGAAGACCGCACGCGTGAGGATTTTTTCGTATCGAATGTCGTTTTCTTTTTCTTTCTGACCATAAGGGAGCGGCCGAGACCCCGGCGATGGGAAATGTGTTTTTTTCCTTCGCAGGGCGTTTTCATGCCATTATGTGTGCGCGAAGTTACGCAAAAGTGATTAAATTTGCATCTTCGAGCCGAAAGATTAATTTTCACACCGACATAACGCAAAAAGACCTGAAAACACATGGACATACCTTCGAAGTACGACCCGAAAGACCTGGAGGACAAATGGTACGATTACTGGATGCAAGGCGGTTACTTCCACTCGGAAGTCGACCCTTCGCGTAAACCCTACACCATCGTCATTCCCCCGCCGAACGTCACCGGGGTGCTTCACATGGGGCACATGATGAACAACACCATCCAGGACCTTCTGGTGCGCCGCGCCCGGATGAAAGGATACAACGCCTGCTGGGTGCCGGGCATGGACCACGCCTCGATCGCTACGGAAGCCAAAGTGGTGGCCCGCCTGAAGGAACAGGGGATCAAGAAAACCGACCTCACGCGCGAGCAATTCCTGGAACACGCCTGGAACTGGACCCGCGAGCACGGGGGCATCATCCTCCAACAGCTCAAGAAACTGGGCGCCTCCTGCGACTGGGACCGCACCAAGTTTACCATGGACGAGGACTTGTCCCGCGCTGTCACGCACGTATTCGTCGACCTGTACGACAAGGGGCTCATCTACCGCGGATACCGCATGGTCAACTGGGACCCGGAAGCCCTCACCACCGTCTCGGACGAAGAAGTGGTCTATGTCGAACAACAAGGCAAACTGTACTACCTGCGTTACTACGTGGAAGGCACCGATGACTATGTCGTAGTGGCCACCACCCGTCCCGAAACCATCTTCGGCGATACGGCCATGTGCATCAACCCGAACGACCCACGCTACCGGCACCTTCACGGCAAACGCGTCATCGTGCCCATCGTCGGACGCCGCATCCCGGTGATCGAAGACGAATACGTGGACATCGAATTCGGTACCGGCTGCCTGAAGGTAACCCCGGCGCACGATGTCAACGACAAGATGCTGGGCGACAAATACGGTCTGGAAGTCATCGACATCTTCAACGACGACGCTACCCTCAACCAATACGGGCTGCACTACCAGGGCATGGACCGTTTCGTAGTGCGCAAGGCCATCGAAAAGGAACTGGCCGAAAAAGGTCTGTTGGAAAAAGTGGAAGCCTACACCAACAAGGTGGGCACCTCCGAACGCACCAAAGCGGTGATCGAGCCGAAAGTCTCGCTGCAATGGTTCCTCAAGATGGAGCATTTGGCCAAACCAGCCCTGGAAGCCGTCATGAGCGACCAGATCCGCTTCGTCCCCGAAAAGTTCAAGAACACCTACCGCTACTGGATGGAAAACGTCCACGACTGGAGCATCTCGCGCCAACTGTGGTGGGGACATCGTATCCCGGCCTATTATTACGGAACGGGAGCCAATGACTTCGTAGTGGCCGAAACCCTCGACCAGGCTGTGGAGAAAGCCCGCCAAAAGACCGGCAACCCCGCCCTGCAAGCCGCAGACCTGACCCAGGACCCCGATGCGCTCGACACGTGGTTTTCCTCGTGGCTGTGGCCGATGTCCGTCTTCGACGGCGTCCTGCATCCGGACAATCCCGAGATCCAATACTACTACCCGACCAACGACTTGGTTACCGCCCCGGACATCATTTTCTTCTGGGTGGCACGCATGATCATGGCCGGATATGAGTACCGGGGCGAAAAACCTTTCCGCCACGTGTACTTTACCGGCACGGTGCGCGACAAGCTGGGCCGCAAGATGTCCAAATCGCTGGGCAACTCGCCCGACCCCATCGAACTGATGAAGCAATACGGAGCGGATTCCGTCCGGCTCGGGATGCTGCTCACCGCACCGGCGGGCAACGATTTCCCGTTCGACACCGATCTGTGCAAACAGGGAGCCGGGTTCTGCAACAAGATCTGGAACGCGTTCCGTCTGGTACAGGGATGGCAGCAGGACGAAACGGCTGCCGAAACCCCGGCTGCGCAAGCTGCCGAACTATGGTTTGAAAACCGCCTGAACGCCGCCGTAGCCGAGATCGACGCTCTGTACGACGAATTCCGCCTCTCGGAAGCGCTGATGGCTACCTACAAACTCATTTGGGACGATTTCTGCTCGTGGTACCTCGAAGCCGTCAAACCGCCTTACGGCCAGCCCGTGGCTGCCGCCACCTACCGCCGGGTGATCGCCCACTTCGAGGCCTTGCTCAAGCTGATCCACCCCATCATGCCTTTCATCTCGGAAGAGTTGTGGCAGGCCATCACCCCCCGCACGAAAGAACAGGCGCTGATCGTCGCTCCCTGGCCCGAGGCCGGGCCGGTGGATCGGGATGTACTCGACCGTTTCGACTATACCGCCGAACTGATCGCCTCGGTACGCGCCGTACGCCAGGAAAAAGGCATCTCGCCCAAAGACCCGCTGCAGGTGCTCACGCAGGATAAAAGCCCGCTGATCATCGACACCCTGGTCGAAAAACTGGCCGGAGTGACCGCGATCGACCACGCGGAGGAAAAGCCCGCCGGAGCCGTTTCGTTTCTGGTACGCACCCAGGAATACTTCATCCCGCTGGGCGATCGCATCGACCGGGAAGCGGAACGGGAAAAACTGGAAAAGGAACTTCAGTACACCGAAGGTTTCCTGGCGAGTGTCCGTAAAAAATTGTCCAACGAACGCTTCGTCCACTCCGCCCCGGCTGCCGTGGTGGAAATGGAACGCAAGAAGGAAGCCGACGCGCTGTCCAAGATCGAGACGATCCGACAAGCCCTTCAGGCTCTTTCCTGAACAACAAGACACGAAAAAGACAAAAAAAAGGTACGGTTATCGAAAGAATAACCGTACCTTTGTGTATTAACCCGGCGCGCACATGCTGTGCGAAATACACCGACTTTCTCCCCGCCTGCAAAACAGAGGAAAAGGGAGTTTCGGCAAGCCGAAGATGTCAAATCAGGCGAAACAAGATGGCCAAACTGTATCTGGTCCCCACTCCGGTGGGCAACATGGGCGATATGTCCCCCCGCGCGGTAGAAACCCTGCGGGAGGCCGATCTTGTTTTGGCCGAGGATACCCGGACTTCGGGCAAACTGATGCACCATTTCGGCATCGATACGCCCATGCAGTCCCACCACATGTTCAACGAACACCGCACGGCAGAGGCCTTCGTCGAAAGGATCCAGGCGGGACAAAACATCGCGCTGATCACCGACGCCGGCACCCCGGGGATTTCCGACCCGGGATTTCTCATCGCCCGGCAAGCCATCCGTCAAGGAGTGGAGGTCGA
>ERZ827181.3764-NODE-3764-length-10309-cov-3.999610_pt1 | contig 10309 bp, 9 predicted proteins | sample MGYA00519778_ERZ827181 | MGnify/ENA primary metagenome ERZ827181 (study PRJEB31778, sample SAMEA3449273) | human gut metagenome | biome: human gut; feature: human-associated habitat; material: faeces | place: United Kingdom | collected 2010/2012 ...
AAGTGGATGCCAAGCTGAAGGGCATCATGGAGGGCATCTTCCACGCTTCCTACGACGCTTCTGTGGCTGCTGGTTCTGAGGGCAACCTGATGGTCGGTGCAAACTGCGCCGGCTTCCTGAAGGTTGCTACCGCCATGATGGCACAGGGCATCACCTACTAAGTCATACTGCATTGTCCAAGAGCCGCGCCCGCAGGGGTGCGGCTCTTTTTGGTATAACCCCGCCCCGCTCTGCCCACACTGGCAGTATCTTATGGCAGAAAGGGAGTTTTGTATGGACGAGCAGATGTTTTGTTTTCAGTGTGAGCAGGCGGCGGGCTGCACCGCCTGCACCGGCGCAGCGGGGGTGTGCGGCAAGTCGGCCGAGACAGCCGCCGCACAGGACCGGCTCACCGGGGCGCTCATCGCGTTTGCCGGGCAGCTCATCGCGGCGGGGCGCGGCCCGGCCCCGGAACAGGCCCGGCTGCTGATGCAGGGGCTGTTCACCACCATTACCAACGTGAACTTTGACCCCGCCGCCGTGGACGCGCTGACCCGCCGGGTGCACGACGCCAGCCCCGGCACCGGCCCGGACTACGACATGCAGGCCCTCTGGCGGGAACCGGATGCCGACCGGCGCAGCCTGAAATGCTTTGTGCTGTTCAGCCTGCGGGGCATGGCCGCCTACAACTACCACGCCCGGGTGCTGGGCCGCATCGACCCGGAGCTGGACCGGTTCTTCTGTACCGCCCTGCAGGCCGTGGGCGACCCCGGCCAGACCACCGACGCCCTGTGGCAGCTGGTGCAGGCCACAGGAGAAGCCAGCTACCGCTGCATGGAGCTGCTGGACGCGGCCAACACCGGCGCGTTTGGCGATCCGGAACCGGTGCAGGTGCCCCTGACCATTGAAAAGGGGCCGTTCATCGTGATTTCCGGCCACGACCTCTACGACGCACAGCAGCTGCTGGAACAGACTGCAGGCCGGGGCGTCAACGTCTACACCCACTCGGAGATGCTGCCCGCCCACGGCTACCCGGAGTTGAAGCGCCGCTACCCCCACCTCAAGGGCAACTTTGGCACCGCATGGCAGAACCAGCAGCGGGAGTTCGAGGACATCCCCGCGCCCATCCTGTTCACAACGAACTGTCTGATGCCGGTGCGGCAGAGCTACAGTGACCGTGTGTTCACGACGTCGGTGGTGTCCTACCCGGAGCTGACCCACATCGGGGACGACAAGGATTTCACCCCGGTCATTGAAAAGGCGCTGGAATGCGGCGGCTACCCCGAGGATCACCCGATGACCGGGATGAACGGCGGCAGCACGGTCATGACCGGCTTTGCCCGCAATGCGGTGCTGTCCCACGCAGAGCAGATCGTCCGGCTGGTCCGGGAGGGGAAGATACGCCACTTTTTCCTGATCGGCGGCTGCGACGGTGCAGCACCGACGCGCAGCTACTACACGGACTTTGCACGGATGACGCCGCCCGACACGCTGATTCTGACGCTGGCCTGCGGCAAGTACCGGCTGAACGATATGGATCTGGGCAGCATCGAAGGCATCCCGCGCATTCTGGATTGCGGGCAGTGCAACGACGCCTACAGCGCCATTCGCATTGCGCTGGCGCTGGCCGAGGCGTTTGGCTGCGGCGTCAACGACCTGCCGCTTACGCTGGTGCTGTCGTGGTATGAGCAGAAGGCTGTCTGCATTTTGCTGACGCTGCTGTATCTGGGGCTGCGCAATATCTACCTTGGCCCCACGCTCCCGGCGTTCGTCTCACCGAATGTACTGGACTTTCTCGTTAAGCAGTACAACCTGACGCCCACGGGCGACCCGAAAACAGACTTGGAAAAGATACTGAACCGACAATAACAACATCCGCCGTGCAGAGAGACGCCTCTCTGCACGGCGGATGCTTTTTTGCGGTTTTTGGCTTCTTCAAGTAAATGGGCGTTTACACCTTCACCAGCTCATACGCCTGCGTGCCGATGCCAAGGGCCTCGGCGGTGTCGATGGTGTGGGTGCCGTGGCGGCTGTTGACGCGCTCCATAAAGTGGTCGCGGCCCGGGTCATTGCTGTTTATGACCAGATCGATGCAGGCGCGGTCCAGCGCGACGGGGTCAAGACTCGAGAGGATGCCCACATCGTTCATGCAGGGGTCCTCGGCCACGGCGCAGCAGTCGCAGTCAACGGAAAGGTTCTTCATGATGGCGACATAGGCAATCTTGCCCGCAAAGTGCTTTGCCACGGTGGAGGCGGCGTCTGCCATGGCTTCAAGGAAGGTGTCCTGCTCGGCGCAGTTCTCCCACAGGATTTTCTGGTCGGTGACCTTGCCGCCGGTATGGATGTACGTCTTGCCGGCGCTGGACGCGCAGCCGATGGACAGCTGCTTGAGCGCACCGCCGTAGCCGCCCATCGGGTGACCCTTGAAGTGGATGAGTACGAGCATACTGTCATAATTCTCGATGTTCTTGCCCAGATAGTTGACCTTGAGGACCTTGCCGTTTTCGACGGGCCATTCGACGTCCGGACCCTCGGCGTCCATGATGTCAACATCAAACAGGTCGCTCCAATGATGCTTTTTCATCAGCTCGATGTGCTTGGGCGTCTCGTTGCGCGCACCGCCGTAGGCTGTGTTGCACTCAACAACGGTGCCGTTGACGGCGTCGATGATGGGCTTCATAAACTCGGGATGCAGGTAGTTCTGGTTGCCGTCCTCGCCGCTATGGACCTTGACGGCCACCTTGCCGGGCAGCTCGATGCCAAGCTGGCGGTACATCTTCACAACGGCTTCGGGGGTGAGCTCGTTGGTGAAATAGACAGTAGAGTTAGCCATAATAGGGGACCTCCGTTTAAAATAGTAGCGTGATAAAAGGCTTCCCCCTCGGGGGAAGCTGTCCGCGGAGCGGACTGATGAGGGCAAAGCATGCGATTGCTGCCTGTTCACGGGTGGCCAACGGAGGGCTGCCCCTCATCCGGCCTCGGTCGGGGCCTCGGCCACCTTCCCCCTCGGGGGAAGGCTATTGAAACCGCAGCGGCAGCTCCGGTTCGCACCCTCACTTTTGCCTTTCTGCTGTCTCTAGCATAGCATGAAAGCCGGGTTTAATGTCAAGTGGTTTTCCAAAAAATGAAGCAAAAGCCTTGCAAAACACGACAAACTGTGCTACTGTAAATTTGTACAAAAGGGGAGCTTGCGTAAAGCGGGCTGAGAGTGGGCTGTATCGCCCTGACCCAAAAGGCAGCGCCGCCGCGGTGCTGCCTGAACCTGATTTGGATAATGCCAACGTAGGGAGATACCGTAGCACTGCGCTTCTTGTGAGCTTTTGTGCGGATATGTCTTTGCAGGCGTATCCGCATTTTTACTTATAAGGAGCGTTTTTTATGCTGGGAACCTGTCTTGAAAATGTGCGCAACACTGTGCCGCTGGTGCACAATATCACGAACTATGTCACGGTCAACGACGTGGCCAACATTCTGCTGGCCTGCGGCGGCAGCCCGATCATGTCCGATGAGCCGGAGGACGTCGAGGACATCACGTCGATCTGCGGCGGCCTGAACATCAACATCGGCACGCTGAATCAGCGCAGCATCGAGGGCATGTTCCGCGCGGGCGCAAAGGCGAATGCCCTCGGCCATGTCGTGCTGCTCGACCCCGTCGGCGCGGGCGCGTCGGCCCTGCGCACGAACACCGCCGTCGAGCTGATGGAGAAGATCAAGTTCACCGTCATCCGCGGCAATATCTCCGAGATCAAGACGCTGGCGCTGGGCAGCGGCACGACGAAGGGTGTTGACGCTGACGTTGCGGACGCCGTGACCGACGCAAATCTGGACAGTGCCGTCAAATTTGTCAAGGACTTTGCGGCCAAAAGCGGCGCTATCGTTGCCGTCACCGGTGCCATCGACCTTGTCAGCGACGGCACGGCCTGCTATGTCATCCGCAACGGACGCCCCGAGATGGGCAAGATCACCGGCACGGGCTGCCAGCTCTCCGGCATGATGACGGCCTTCGTCGTTGCAAACCCCGACAATAAGCTCGAGGCTGCCGCCGCGGCGGTCTGCGCCATGGGTCTGGCGGGCGAGATCGGCTGGAGCCGTATGGCCGAGGGCGACGGCAACTCCACCTACCGCAACCGCATCATTGATGCCATCTACAATATGGACGGTGCAACGCTGAATGGGGGCGCCAAGTATGAACTGCGATAAAAATGATCTGCTGCTCTATGCCGTCACGGACCGCCACTGGCTGGACGGGCGCAGGCTTATCGACGTTGTGCGCGAAAGCCTTGACGGCGGTGTGACGATGGTCCAGCTGCGCGAAAAGACGCTGGAGGAGGGGAAGTTCCTCGAGGAAGCGAAGGAGCTGCAAACGCTCTGCCGCGAGCGCGGTGTGCCGTTCCTTGTGAATGACAACGTCGAGATCGCCCGCGAGATGAACGCAGACGGCGTGCATGTCGGCCAGAGCGATATGGAGGCGCAGGACGTCCGCGCGATTTTGGGCCCAGACAAGATTCTGGGCGTCTCCGCCCAGACCGTGGAGCAGGCCGTTCTGGCCGAAAAGCACGGCGCGGATTACCTCGGCGTCGGCGCGGTGTTCCCGACCGGCTCGAAGGACGACGCCGACGATGTGAGCTATGAGACGCTCAAGGCCATCTGCGGGGCCGTGTCCATCCCCGTTGTCGCCATCGGCGGCATCACGCAGGAAAATGTCGCGAAGCTCGCGGGCAGCGGCATCTGCGGCGTCGCGGTCATCAGCGCGATTTACGCGGCAAAGAACATCCAACAGGCATCCGCCGACCTGAAGGCCGCCACGGAGAAAATGCTGCATGACTAAGGCTGCTGTTTTTGATCTGGACGGCGTGCTGCTCGACTCCATGGGCATCTGGAACGACCTTGGCGCGCGGTATCTGCGCAGCCTGGGCGTCACGCCGGAGGAGGGACTCAACGAGATTTTGTTCTCGATGAGCATGGAGCAGGGTGCGGAGTATCTGCACACGCACTATGCACTGCCGCAGTCTGCCGCCGAGGTCGGCGCGGGCATTGCGGACATGCTGCGGGACTTCTATTTTTATGAGGTCCCCGCCAAGGACGGCGCGGCGGCGCTGCTGGCCGCCCTGACCGCCCGCGGCGTGAAGCTGGCGGCGGCCACGTCCAGCCCGCGGGAGCACGTCACGCGGGCGCTGGAACGGCTGGGGCTGCTCGGGTATTTCACCCGGCTTTTCACTACGGCAGAGGTCGGCGTCAGCAAGCATGAGCCGACAATTTACCTGCTGGCCGCCGAGGCCCTGCACGCCGCGCCGGCGGAAACGCTCGTCTTTGAGGACAGTCTCTACGCCCTGAAAACCGCGAAGGCCGCGGGCTTTTACACAATCGGCGTCTACGATGCCGACGGCGAGACCGACCAGGCCGGGCTGCAAATGGCAGCGGATCTGTATGTGAGAGATTTGCACGAAGCCGTGTTGCTGTAGAAAAAAGCCCCCCACAGCGGTACACCGGGGGCACCACCTTGTACCGCTTTATAAAACCTTGCTGTATACAAAAAGGAAAGGAAGTTATCACCATGAGAACAGCATTGACCATTGCCGGAAGTGATTCCAGCGGAGGCGCCGGTATCCAGGCAGACATCAAGACCATGACCGCCAACGGCGTTTTTGCCCTGTGCGCAGTCACGGCCCTGACCGCCCAGAACACCACCGGCGTGACCGACATTTTTGACTCGACCCCGCATTTTCTGGCGGAGCAGCTCGACGCAGTGTTTACCGACATCTTCCCCGATGCCGTCAAGATCGGCATGGTATCCTCGGCAGAGCTGATCGAAACGATTGCGGCAAAATTGAAGGAATACAACGCAAAGCACATCGTCGTGGACCCCGTCATGGTCGCAACATCCGGCGCAAAGCTGTTGCGCGACGACGCCGTGACCGCGCTGTGCGAAAAGCTCCTGCCGCTGGCCGAGGTCCTGACGCCGAACATCCCCGAGGCGGAGATCCTCTCCGGCATGACCATTCAAAACGCCGCCGATATGGAGCGGGCCGCACAGACCATCAGCGAAAAGTACGGCTGTGCGGTGCTCTGCAAGGGCGGGCACCAGATCAACGACGCCGACGACCTGCTTTGGCGCGACGGCGCGGGTAAGTGGTTCAAGGGACGCCGCATCGACAACCCCAACACCCACGGCACCGGCTGCACGCTGTCCAGCGCCATTGCGTCGAATCTCGCGAAGGGCTATGCCCTTGACACGTCGGTGGAGCGCGCAAAGGCGTACATCTCCGGCGCGCTGGCCGCTATGCTTGACCTCGGCCACGGCTCCGGCCCGATGAACCACATGTTCGCACTGAAGGGGGATTTTGTCGAATGAAAAAGACCTCTACCTTTCAGAACGGCCTGATCTGGTTCGGCGCGGGCGTCTCGCTGGCCGAGATCCTGACCGGCACCGCCTTTGCGCCGCTGGGCATGGCAAAGGGCTTTGCGGCCATTCTGCTCGGGCATATCATCGGCTGCGCCATGATGCTGCTGGCGGGCCTCATCGGCGGGCGCACGGGCCGCAGCGCTATGGAGACCGTAAAAATGAGCTTCGGCCAGAAGGGCGGCCTGCTGTTTGCGTTCCTGAACGTTTTGCAGCTCGTCGGCTGGACGGCCATCATGATCTATGACGGTGCACTGGCCGTCGGCGGCATTTTTGCGATTGGCCGCTGGGTCTGGTGCCTTGTCATCGGTGCGCTGATTATCGTGTGGATCGCCGTCGGCGTGACCGATTTGGGCTGGATCAACAAAATTACAATGGCTGCTTTGTTTATTCTGACGCTGGTATTGTGCAAGGTCATCTTCTTCTCCGGCAACGCCATGGTCGGCATTGACGGCGAGAGCCTGACCTTCGGTGCGGCGGTGGAGCTGGCCGTGGCGATGCCGCTGTCCTGGCTGCCGCTCATCAGCGACTACACCCGCGACGCCGAGAAGCCGACCCAGGCGACCTGGGTCAGCGTGCTGGTCTACGGCGCGGTATCCTGCTGGATGTACGTCATCGGCATGGGCGCGGCCATCTTTACCGGTGAGTATGACATTGCCGTCATCATGGTCAAGGCCGGGCTCGGCATTGCCGCGCTGATCATTCTGGTTTTCTCCACGGTCACGACGACCTTCCTCGATGCGTGGAGCGCGGGCATCTCTGCCGAGAGCCTGTCCGCAAAGCTCAACGGCAAAAAGACCGCCATTGCCGTGACGGTCATCGGCACGGCAGCGGCCATCCTCTTCCCGATGGACGACATCACGGGCTTTCTGTACCTGATCGGCTCGGTGTTCGCGCCGATGATCGCCGTGCAGATCGCAGACCACTTTATTTTGCACCGGGACCGCTTTGCCGTGGCTGCCGACGCGCGCAACCTTGTTATCTGGCTCGTGGGCTTTATCGCCTACCGCCTGCTGATGGGCGTTGACACGCCGGTGGGCTACACGCTGCCCGACATGGTGCTGACCGTGGTGCTGTGCCTGCTGGCCGAAAAAGCAAAACCTACCAAGCAAATGTAAAAGTGTAAACCAACGAGGCGGAGATAACGGCGCCTGCGTAAAAAGCGCGAAGGACGCGCTGTAAACAGCAAAATAGCACCCTGTATTTTGCGAAACCTGTCCTGTTTTGGAGCACGGGCGGCAGCTATAATGGTAGCATCATCAGCAAGAAAACCCGCTGATGACGACCCTTATCGCTGCCGCTTTTTTTGCGGCCCAATGTGTTCTGAAGGAGGAACAAGAGTATGGGATTCATTATTGCTGCCGCTGTTGCCGCGGCCGTCATTGCCTTCTGCTTTCTCTGCTACAAGAAGGCCCCGCCGACCCAGGCCATTGTCGTGACAGGCTTCGGCCTCTCCCGCCCGAAGGTCGTCTGCGGGCGCGGCGTCTTTGTGCTGCCCATTGTGCAGCGCGCAGACCGCCTGAATATGCGCCTGTTGAAAATCGACGTGAAAACGCCGGAAACGGGCGTTAAAACCAAGGAGGGCGTCTCCCTCTGGCTCGACAGCGTCGTCACCGTCCAGGTCTACAGCGAGAACTCCACCGTCTCGGACGAGGAGGTCCGCAACGCCGGATATGACGACATCCGCAAGTACATCAATTCCCGCCAGCAGTCCGCGATCTCGAACTTCCTCGGCATGGACGAGGCGCACATCAATGAAAAGATCAACGATGTGCTGCAGGGCAACCTGCGTGAAATCGTGTCCGAGATGACCGTGGACCAGATCCTGACAAACCGCAAGCAGATGGCCGTCAGCGTCGTGGAGAACGCACGCCCCGACCTGGCCAAGATGGGCTTGGAAGTCGTGACCTTCAACGTGCAGGACGTCAAGGACGCCGTGGACGCCATGGGCCACAACCACGGCGTTATTGAAGCCATCGGCGTCGAGCAGGAGGAGCTTGTGAAAAAGCGCGCCTCCATCGCCAAGGCCGAGGCCGAGCGCGACGTCTCCTGCGCGAAGGCTGCCGCCGCCATGGCCGCGAACGAGAAGGAGATCGAGGCCCAGACCGCCATTGCCCAGCGCAACAATGAGCTGGAGCTGGCAAAGTCCAAGCTGAAGGCCGAGGCTGACAAGGCCGCCGCCGACGCGAACGCCGCCGGTATGATCCAGACGAACCTGCGCGCCAAGGAGGTCAAGGAGTCCGAGGCCGACGCCGAGATCGCCCGCCAGAAGAAGATGGTCGACCTGGCCGCCCAGGAGGCCGAGGTCCAGCAGCGCAAGCTGGATGCCGAGGTCCGCAAGCAGGCCGACGCCGAGCTGTACCGCCGCCAGAAAGAGGCCGAGGCCCAGAAGTATGAGGCCGAGCGTGCCGCCGAGGCCGCGAAGTTTGCCAAGCAGCAGGAGGCCGAGGGCATCGCGCTGGTCGGCAAGGCCGAGGCGGAGGCCATTCGCCAGAAGGGCCTGGCAGAGGCCGAGGCGATGAAGCAGAAAGCCGAAGCCTACAAGCAGTACAACGACGCCGCTGTGGCCGAAATGATGATCAAGGTCCTGCCTGAAATTGCCAGGAGCGTCGCGCAGCCCCTGTCCAGCATCGACAAGGTGTCCATCATCGGCGGCGATGCGTCCGGCGTGTCGGGTGTCTCCGGCAATGTGCCGGTGCTGATGGCCCAGACGATGGAGGCCATGAAGGAGGCCACCGGCATCGACATGCGCGACATTGTCCGCGCCAACAGCATCGAGGCCAAGACGGACCGGAACATTACGATCAAGACCGAGGACGAGGAATAAGGTCGTAGGGGAGGGATGTATTCCTCCCGGGCCGTTTACTGCAACGGCAAGTCTGTGCGGAGGGATCAAGACCCCTCCCTACAGAGCCATTTTATAAAGGGTTGTAGGGAGCGGTCTTGACCGCTCCGGGGAACGCTGCGGCTGCCGCTCTGTTCCCGGGAGGGATGAATCCCTCCACTACATGCTATAAAAAAGGCTATCCGACACCAAAATCGGATAGCCTTTTTCTTATCCTCTCACAGCTCCGGCAGTTCCTCCCACACAGGCAGGTGGTGCAAAGCGCGGACAATGTTGCACTGCTCTAACAGCGTGCCGTCGCCGTCGCACATCGTAGCGTACCACAGCGGGCTGCGCAGGGCGTGGGTGTCGGGGTCAAACAGGTGCTCGGGACCGCTGGCGTACTGGAAATGCAGGTGGCTTAAAAGCCCACCCTGCAGCCGGGCTGCGCGGGGCGGCATCGGCTCCATTGCCAGCAGGCAGCGGAACGGCCAGTCGGCGGGGACGTCCTCGGCGGCGAAAAGGGCGTTCTCCTTGCCCTCAAGCCCGCGCTCCAAAACGTGGTCCAGATGATAGACCGCCCGGCCGAGGGTGTTCCCGTCGGCGTCCGTCCACGTGATGCAGAGCTTGCCGCCGTCGGCGGGGGTGATAGTCCAGCCGCCCAGCGTGTGCGGGTTGCCGATGCTCGTCGTCACGCAGGCCGTCTGCCAGAACTGCTTCGCGCCGCTTTTAAACATCGGCAGCGCAGCAGCGGCGGCCTCGGCCTCCTGCCAGGCAAGCTGCAAATACGGGTCAGTGCTGGTGATATAGCTCTCAAAATTCTGCCAGCGGCCCAGCCAGTCGTTCGGGTGAAATTCCATGGGGGTCACACTCCTTCCGTATCGTCCCAGCGTATGACGCGGTCACACCAGTTGGCGGCCAGCTCCTCATCGTGGGTGATGACAAGCAGGGTCTTGCCCTGCGCCTTCCATTCCTGCAAAAGCTGCCCGACCTGCTGCATACTGCCCAGGTCAAGGCCGCTCGTCGGCTCGTCCAGTAAGATCAGCGGCTTGTCGGACAGCATGGCCGCCGCTACGACGACCCGCTGCTTCTGCCCGCCGGAAAGG
>ERZ827181.3766-NODE-3766-length-10305-cov-9.489463_pt1 | contig 10305 bp, 6 predicted proteins | sample MGYA00519778_ERZ827181 | MGnify/ENA primary metagenome ERZ827181 (study PRJEB31778, sample SAMEA3449273) | human gut metagenome | biome: human gut; feature: human-associated habitat; material: faeces | place: United Kingdom | collected 2010/2012 ...
GCCTCAATAATCTTTTCAAGCCTTGCATAGCCGTAATTCTTCTTGGCTTTAATAATCTTCGCCTCAATCTTATCGCCGATTATCGCATCCTTAACAAAGAGGGTATATCCGTCAACCTTGCCGATACCCTCTCCTCCGGTTCCTATATCTTCTGATAATAAATGGTGTCATCATCGCACACAACATAACTATCAATAAATATATTTTACTTTTATCACCTGTTTGCGGAATATTATTATCAACTATACTGTTATCAACCTTACTGCATATTAAATAATAATTTACCTCTTTAGATGAATTAAACTTCAATTTTTCATTTTCATATTCTATATTAATTAACGAAATTGTGCCTGAACAAGACAATCCCATTACAAATTTCTCTTGATTTGAATCGGAAATTTGAACCAATGTATTATCAGGCAATTCTACTCTTTCATTTTCAGGATTCAATAAATAAATATCGTATGCAGAAAACTCTTCAATATCACTTGGAACACAGCTTTTAACCCAATCAAAAGCATCTGATTCTGTTATAGAATGAACAACTAAATTATATCCATCATATGTGGTATTATCTATTATAATTGTAATATTCAACCCATCTTTATCTGTTACAGAAGCATTTCCATTTTTAATAATTATTTTACTGAACTCAATATTTGAAGAATGGCATTTCGCATACACAGGACATTCAGCCCCTTTATTACCCTCAGCTTCGACACTATGAGTTAATGTTAATATCAAAAAAAATGTTATTAATACACATGTAGTTACTTTTTTCATTTCTAATCCTCCTTTTGAATATTTGTATTAAGCGTAATTGAACCCTCACTATAATAAGTTTCTTTCTGATATGACATTATTTTTATTTTAATTTTTTGTTCATTATATATTTTTTTACTAAGTTCAATATCTTCAACATATTCACCAGGTTTTATTAATCCTGACTGTCCAAGTATTTCATCATTTTCATCAAGTATTCGTAATCTTAACCATACATTATTATTCTCACTGTTATAAACATACACTTTTGCCTTATTGTCAATATTTATTATTTTTTTGCATATACCTACACTATAATTCATACCTTGCTCATATATCTCAGACCAACCATATTCTTCTGATACTTCGGGCATTCCTGTTACAGCACTTGTATCAAATTCAGGTGGGATATATTCACTATTTACAGGTGCGGTTTTATAAAGCACAAATATCATAAAACAAAATGAAATACAACAAATTCCAAATAGAATCTGCATAATCAATCTATCCCTCTTCATTATTCCACCCTTTCTATAATTGCTCAATTACGCCTAATACTCAACCTATTAAGCATAAGTCAACAATTATAAGTTATTCCAGCAGGACTATGCCACAAGGAGCAATAGCCTGCCTGAACCAACAATTTTTTATTTAAGTGTAACCGTGATTGTACCCATTTTAGTGTATGCAGTTGTACCATGACTTTTAGGAATTTCCCCATTAGGCATAAATGTAACTTCATACGCTTTTGCATCAGAATTCTCTTTAGGGAGTTCTAACTCAAGCGCTGAAGTAAGAGCTGCATTATTGTAAGTAAATGTACCTGTAAGAGATGTATATTCACTTTTTGCTGAGAAAACAAAATCAACATTAACTGCCTTACTAGAGTTATTGGCAAGAGTAATTGTATTACTATTGTTGTTTACAGTCCAACCTTCAGAACTTTCAGTATCAGCTTCCCACTTGTGAGATTCTGTATTCCACTTCTGATTACCTTCAAAGTAATCAAATTCCATTGCTCCCCATGTAACATCAACACTATAAACATCTTCACGAACAGCATTTACATATTTTCCTTTAACATCTGCAGAAGCAGAATCACCAGCCGCTTCAATTGTAGCTGCAAAAGCAGTTGTAGTAGCGGCCACCATCATTGCAACTCCCAAAATAGCACAGAAAAATTTTTTCATTATAATATTTCCTTTCCATTTAAACTAATATATCTATCTTCCAAATGATGCCTTGTCACCATTTAAAAAGAAAGAAACAAATTCAGTCCTTTACCGTAATGGTTAAAGGTATTTCCGTATTCAGCATTGCCTTTTCACCAGTATCCTTCTGGTAATAATAAACAATGAATTCACCATCATATGTTCCATTTGTAAGCTTAATATCATCATCCAAATATAATGCTGTTACTTGATAACCCGGAGAAATTAATCCTGATTGAAGTATCACTGTATCTTCAATAACTATTTGAAGCATCATATCCTGATTTGATTTACTTGGATTTGCAAATAATAATTTTACTTTTCTTTCCGACAAGTCAATCTCAACATTTTTGGAATATGTCAGGCTGACAGCACCACCTCCTTGTTGTTGTGGAAGTTTTTGACCATCATCTTCACCTGCTATTGTTTCCGCATTTTTTTCTATCTGTTGAGGCGCATAATCAGATATAGGTGCTGGTGTTTTATCTCTAAAAAACAAAGCCCATACCATAACGGAAATAGTTGCTAGTAAAAGTATCAACAAAACACTAATAATTATCTTATTTCTCTTATCAAAATTCTTTAAGTAAACATATTGGGATTTATCTTCTTTCTTCAATATTTCACCTCCTGATTACTCTGTAAGAGTTAATGTTATTGTTCCTAATTTCAAATAGTGGTCAGCCCACCGTTTATCAGTAGTTCCATAAAGGTTCAGCCAATATTTCTGTTCTTTACCATCTGATGAAAGTTGTACATCTGATTTCATTTCATTTCCTAATTCATCAATAAACTTTCCTTCTATATTATTTTCTGAATCCTCTGCCATATAATTCAACTGCATTTGTATATCTGTTTTTCCACAATTTTTTACGTCTATCACATTAGAATCCGAATCTGAAGGTTTCCAGCCATTATTTATCCATTTGTGATTTTCAGTATCCCATTCACCATCATCATAGATAAATTCCATACTTCCCCAGGATACATTTACATCAACTACATTTACAGAATCTAAATAATAGTTAATAGTTAATGAATCCTTCAAAGTAATATTCTCCGATGTTGTTCCAATTTTTATCGTAATTGGCAATGTTATTGTTCCATCCTCTGTCAGGCTTTTCTTTACTTTCAGTCTGAATTTCATAACATCCGTCACATTTTTATCCATAGTTCCCGATAAATTCAAATAAACATAACGAATATATTCTCCTGTACTTGAATAGGATGTTTTATTTGAGGCCACTGTAGAATCGGTCATCATTGAACTATGTGACACAACTTCAAATACATCAGAATCGATATTCTTTATATCAATCTGTAAGCCCCTGATTTGGGATGTTAATTCAGCATAATTCGTAAGTGATATAACAACTTCAAATTCATCTCCAATTATCGGAGTTGTTGTCGTAGCTGAAATCTTATAATTAAAAGTTTCTGTGGCCGCAACACTCATTGTTAAAACTGACGAAGTCAAGCATATAACCAACAGCAATGATATTATTTTGCTTTTCATATTTATCTCCTCCTAATTCTATGGATTAATAACGGTATCACCATTTACATGATCCAATACAGCTAAAATATCAAATATGTCTATTTCTTCCTCATTTACAACAAGTCCTGCTTGTTTATACACGCCATCAAGCTGACCTTCACCATTTATGTAATCAAGCATATCAAGCATATCAAAAATGTCGATAATACCATCTCCGGTAGTATCACCTTTCAGTACAACTGTATACTCAACATCACCGAAATACACTTTACAGCCCGTTCCAACATACTCCACGGTCTGACCATCAGCAGCTGTAACATTAGTACTGATTCCCATATTATTATAATGGGCTATCAACATATCCGGCGTTACACATTCAGGCAGTCCAACAATAAGTTTTTCTTCATTTCCTTCTGAATATCCAAAGGTTTCCTTAGTCATCGGAATAAGTTCTGTCTTAATCACCTTTTTGCATATCAAACAATAAAGTTCTTTTTTCCCTTCTTCAAAAGCAGAAGCTTTCTTTGTTACAATCCAATTACCTTCAATATGAGATTTCTTTTTAATTGTCCGCGTAACTTCGTTTTTACAAACAGTACAAATTGCCTTTTCTTCTCCTTCAGCATAGCATGTAGCCTCCGTAACAACTTCCCAATTTTCACAGATATGGTCAGTCATTTTGATGAATCCATATTCAACTGTACCACAAGAAGTACATGTTCTAATCTGAACCCCTGCTTCTGTACAAGTCGCATCCGTATTTGTAATCCACTCACTAAAGGTATGCTCTTCACAAATGTTCTTATAATATAGTGGAATTATCTCCATTATGTCTCCACAAGTCGGACAGCATTTTACTGCAAAACCATCATAATCAACAGTAGGAGCTATAATAACTTCCTGCTCACCGGCAGTACAACTATGTTCTTCCACCACATCAATAACATATGTATAAACATTACCTTCGCTGTCCTCTATATAAAGAGTTCCTCCTGTCATACTTCGTGGTGTCACTGAAATCATACCATCACCATTAAATATCAGAACGCCATTTTCATATCTAGCTGTTTCATTATCACATGAGAGGTCAAAATCATTTTCTACAGTACTTCTCTTCAAACTGTATGCAGATGTTTTATTTCGTTCTACCCAGGCTTTAAATGTGACATTTCCTGTCGCATCTTTTGCTTTGAATTGTGCAATTTCATTCTCGGTTGCCTGAATATACTTAATCGCAGCATCTGTATTGAACGGATCATCCAGTCCTGGTATCAATTGCAAATACCAAGGCATATTCTCATCATAAACTTTACCAAGAGCTGCCTGAGTAATCGACATAAGATACTTGCTAACATTAGACACTCCAAAATACCGTACTGATGAATCTGTTACTGAATATGACCATGGAATACATGTTGTATTGTTTTCATCTTCAGTCATAATGACATTTTTAAGAGCAAATCTAATAGGTATAGCAGAAATTGCAGTCCTGATAGAGTCATAAATATCAAATTTCTTAGATGTTTCCGCACTGCTTGTAATAGAATTTTCTAATGCTTCTATTTGCTTAAGCAATGTTTTAATATCACTGGCAGCATGATTTTTCAACCATTCATCAGGATTACTTGTTATTGCATTTAATGATGCGTTTACACCTGAATTTGCAAAACTTACCGCTGCATCTATCGTTTTATTACCACTTGTAGTATAAGCTGACATTAAACCTGTAACCTTACTATGCAGCTGCTTAAACAATTTAATTTTATCTTCGTCACCTCCTGACGAATAATTAAAGTCATCTAATGCTTTTGAGCAACCACTTACGCAGCCCATAAGCATATCAGTAGCATCTGCTACGGCTTTAACCGTTTTATACGCATTTTCAAGCTGCTCTATTCCGTCAACAACACCTATAAGTTTCTCGAGTTCCATCTGAATAATCTCAGACTCGTAAAATATATTAACCGAGGCTTCAACAATTATCTTATCACCAGGATGTAACTCTCTAACACCGATATATTTCCACGAAGAACGCTCTATCTTTTCCTTTTTTGTTCCGTCCGAGTAATATACATTCATACCCTGTTCAATTTGTACCATATGACTGACATTATATAAGGTTATATCAGACACATTCGAAAGCGTAATTGTTATAGGGTAATCTTCCCCATGATATGCCGCATTTGGAAACTGAAAATGTAAATTTAGTGCGTTTCCTGCCCATACCTGAAGTTGGTTTTCAGCTACAAATACATCATTAATCGGCTCTTCAAATGGCATCACCATTCCCTCAAGCCTTGCTTTCAAGCTATAACTTCCAGCATTATCACCCCGGACATACCAATGAACTGATGTGCTATCTCCTTCACCAATATAACCAATTTCTTGTGACAATGTCTGCTGTTTGTCAACCATTTTGGCTAAAGACAATCCTTTTGGCAATTCTAATGTTGCCGTAAGATTTTCTAATGTGTCAGTATTAGAGTTGTTAATTACAAGCATCTCCACATCAAACATTTCTTTAAGCCACTTAACTTCACCTCTTATGACCAGGTAGAAATATTCACTGACCGGATAAACTGTCACAATATCGTCTTTGACTGGTATACGAATTCCACCTGTTGCAGTCACTGGTTTTGTTTCTGTTTCTTCTTCACCAATGTAAATCCAACGCCCATAAACATATGTAGTATAATTTTCTATATTTACAGAATAAATTTTCTTTGTAAATGTTTCATCTTCATACCATCCATCAAAGACATAATCCTCGTTATTTCTTGTTGGATAATATGTCAGAGATATATTTTGTCCCTTATCAACTTCGATATTCTTACACCAGCTATGCCAATAACCATCGGTCGTTACATGATAATGCAGACTATATGTCTGATCCGTTTCTCCATCTCCGTTTTCTCCGTTATCTCCACCAGCAGGTGCATTATCTGGAGAATATCCACCAAGAAATGTTCCCTCTTCATTAAAATATGCAATAATACTCGAAGTATCAATTTCCGGTTCAAATTCAAGTGTAAGTTCATATTTATAAACATGTTTATTGCTTGGATCTGAAGTATCAATACCCGCCTTTTCAATCTCCTCAATTGTCATTAAAGTCGAATTAATATCTGCATTATATGTTGGTCTGCTGCTTAATCCAATCTGTTTAATTTTATTTACGCCCGTGTTGATATTAACATTCAGATTTCTCGTTAAACAATCTGAAGCATACGCAGAAATAGTTTGTTTTCCTATTGGCAAAATGATGCTTACCTGACCATTGGAATCTGTTGTAAATGTGTTTTCTCCATCCTTTTCAGTAGAAATATAAATCTGAGCACCACTTATAGGCTCAAGTGTCTGGGCATTTACAACTGTGAAATCTGCCTGACCATAATCCTTATTAGTATCTATATCAATTGCTATACGATCAATTATCTTTGTTTCTGTATAACTACACACCTTGCAATCTCTATGCTGACTTCCTTCAGCAAGAACAGTTGCTTCTTTATCAACAAGCCACTCTCCAAAAGAATGTCCTTTAGCGTCAATATAATCGGACTTATATGAGTAACCACAAACCTTACAAATATATTCAGTATAACCCTTTTCTGTACAATCAGGCTGAATAACATCGGTTTCATAGCTATGACCGTCGGCTGGAATTTTTGCGATTTCTTCATAACCGCATACCTGGCATACTCTGAACTTCTCCCCATTTTCTGTACATGTAGAGTTGGTTCTTATCTGCCATTCTCCGTAAACATGTCCTAAAGCATCAACATAATCATCTATATATGTATCACCACATCTTGAACAGATATATGTTGTATAACCTTTTTCTGTACATGTAGGTCTAGTATCATCAGATGAATACATGTGACCAAGTGCTTCAACTAATTCAATACAATTATATCCACATATTGTACAGGTTTTAATCTGTGAGCCACCTCTTGTACAGGTTGCAGCTGTTTCAATAATAACTTCATACTCATGTTCGTGTTCATCAAGTAAATAATATGTATATGAAGTGTTCTCCAATGCCATATGAGCGGCAGAACCTGAATAACAATAAATTGTGATTTTAGAACAATTTATAAAGCTGTCTCTTCCAAATGAAGTTACTGACTTCGGTACTCTTGTAGCAGTCAGGTTTGCACAATTTGAAAAAGCATAGTCCGAAAGAGTTGTTAAGTTTTCATTGAGAACCAGGCTGACTAATCCATCACAGCCAGCAAAAGCATATGCTCCAATGAATTCAAGATTCTCATTTAAATTTAACATTCTAAAACCTGTGCAGTTATAAAAAGCTCTGCTATTAATAACCCTGACTGATTCTGGCAGGTTAAGTGTAATTAATCCTGTACAGCCACTAAATGAATCATTTCCAACCTCTGTAAGTCCCTCTGGAAAATTAATAGTTTTCAATGATGTCATACTTTCAAATGCATAAGCAGGAACTCTCTTCATTCCTTCCGGAAGTGTAATCTCTGTAAGCTTTGTACAGCCTGTAAACGGACTGTTATATCTATAACTGCTGTCTGTTCCTGTTGTTTCCCATCCTGCCGGCAGATTAACTGACACAAGATTAGTACAATCATTAAATGCGTAACCGTCTATTTCTTTTACATTGTCTGGTATAACTATGTCTGTTAATTCTGTACATTTATTAAAAGCATAGCTGCATATTGTCGTTAAAGTCTCTGGAAGATTAACTTCTTTAAGAGCTGTACATCCACTGAATACACTTTCATTAATTGCTGTAATAGTTTCTGGAATAGTAACTTTCTTTAGTCCCGTACAGCCACTAAATGCACTACTATCAATTGCAGTAAGAGCTTCAGGGAATGTAACTTCTGTTAATCCTGTACAGCCTCTGAACGCACTACTGTTAATTGTGGTAAGAGTTTCCGGGAATATAACTTCTGTTAATCCCGTACAGCCACTAAACGCATAATCCCCGATAATTTCAAGTGAACTTGAAAACTCTGCTTTCTCCAGTCCACTGCATCCATTAAACGCACTTCTCCCAATCTCAGTAACACTGTCAGGCATAATTACTTTTTTAAGAAATGTACAATAAGCAAATGCATAATCTGGAATCCTTATCATTCCTTCTGGAAATGTTATCTCTGTAAGTTTTTCACATCCATCAAATGGACTGTAATATCTATAACTGCTGTTTCCTCCTATCATTTCCCATCCTAATGGCAGATTAACTGACACAAGATTAGTGCAATCCTTGAATGCATAACCATCCATTACTTTTACAGAATCTGGTATATCTATACTGGTTAATCCTGTACAATTATTGAAAGCATAACTAGATATAGCAGTTAAAGTTTCCGGAAGATTAACTTCTTTAAGAGCCGTGCAGCCACTGAATACACTTTCATTAATTGTTGTAATAGTTTCTGGAAGCGTAACTTTTAGTAATCCAGTACAGCCATAGAATGCACTTTCTCCAATAATCTCAAGGCTGTTTGAAAACTTTGCTTCCTTCAATCCTGTACAACCACTGAATGCACTTCTATCAATTACTGTGACAGAATCTGGAAATATAACTTCTGTTAATCCACTACAGCCACCAAAGGCATATCCTCCAATTGTCTGCAGTGAACTTGAGAACACCACTTCTTTCATTCCCCTGCAGCCACTGAATGCATTAGTGTTGATTACTGTAAGAGAATCTGGAAATACAACTCCTGTTAATTCCGTACAGCCACTAAGTGAATCATTTCCAACCTCTGTAAGTCCCTCTGGAAAATTAATAGTTTTCAATGATGTCATACTTTCAAATGCATAAGCAGGAACTCTCTTCATTCCTTCCGGAAGTGTAATCTCTGTAAGCTTTGTACAGCCTGTAAACGGACTGTTATATCTATAACTGCTGTCTGTTCCTGTTGTTTCCCATCCTGCCGGCAGATTAACTGACACAAGATTAGTACAATCATTAAATGCGTAACCGTCTATTTCTTTTACATTGTCTGGTATAACTATGTCTGTTAATTCTGTACATTTATTAAAAGCATAGCTGCATATTGTCGTTAAAGTCTCTGGAAGATTAACTTCTTTAAGGGCAGCACAGCTAATAAATGCAGACTGTCCTATCTCAGTCACCCCAACCGGTATGGTAATTTCTGTAAGAGCTGTGCATTCTCCAAACATGCCCTCCCCTATGTTTGTCAGTTTATTGTTAAATCCTACATATGTCAGACTTGTACAGCCATAGAAAATGTAAGAACCAATTTTTTCTATATTTTCAGAAAATACAACTTTTTCTATATTTTTATTATTCCGAAATGCCCCATTCGATATCTGCTGTACAATATATCCATCAATCTCTGAAGGAATAACAACCTCTGCTGCTGTTCCCGTATATCCTGTGATTGTACAATATGTTCCATTCAGTACTTCATAAGTAAATCCCTCATTGCTTGTGGATTCTGTCGCAAACACAGTATATGACACACTATTAAGCAAAGATAAAAAAAGAGCAAATGTCAAAACCAATGATAATATTCTTTTTACCGTCTTTTGTTCTCTCATCTTTTCCTCCTCAAATATCTTGTATAATAATTGATTATAATATATTTAAATCTTTATAACCGTTTGCATCCTGAAATGTCGTATATTCTTCCCGAATTGCATATATTCTGACATAAAATATAAAAAAGCAGAAAAAGATGATATTTCATCTTATTTCTGCCTTTTAATTTAATGTTTTTGCACTGTAAATCTTTACGCAATACTTATTATTTTATATACATTTATTCATTTGCAAAAAAGACACCCCGCAACCTGTAAAAATTACTGGTTTGGAATGTCTTCTTCTCT
>ERZ827181.3768-NODE-3768-length-10295-cov-3.516699_pt1 | contig 10295 bp, 7 predicted proteins | sample MGYA00519778_ERZ827181 | MGnify/ENA primary metagenome ERZ827181 (study PRJEB31778, sample SAMEA3449273) | human gut metagenome | biome: human gut; feature: human-associated habitat; material: faeces | place: United Kingdom | collected 2010/2012 ...
CGACATGTCAGACTCCGTGAAAATACCGACTGTAAGTTGAAACGAAAAGATTTATAAAAAAGAGCGGAAATTGTGGTAAAATTGCGGCTCGTATGGTATACTATCGTTAAGTTAAGTTTCTAATCTAAAGCAAAGGTTGGTGGACAGTATGAATAAGATTGATGAAGTATTAGAGCTTTTAAAACAGAGAGAACGTGAGAGCGAAAAACCGAAAAACGTGATTTTATGGGTCCTTGCCATTGTCGGAGCGGTAGCGGCAGTTGCAGGAATCGCATACGCAGTATACCGGTTTGTAACTCCGGATTATCTGGAAGACTTCGAAGATGATTTCGATGACGATTTCGACGATTACTTCGAGGATGAAGACGAAGATAAGTAGGATGGAAAAAAGAAACTCCGGTGCCGGAACGTGGTACCGGAGTTTTTCTGTCCGGAAATTAGTTTGACATAGAAGGAGAAGAGAATGAAAAAAGGAGAAATTTACGAGGGAGTCGTGGAAAGAATTGATTTCCCGAATAAAGGACGTGTACATGTGGAGGGCGAGACGGTTACCGTGAAAAATGCAATTCCGGGACAGAAGATCCGCTTTCAGATCAACAAAAAAAGAAAGAACCGCATGGAGGGCCGCCTGCTCGAAGTAACAGAAAAATCCCCGATGGAAAAGCGCGATCCGGTCTGCAGTATTTTCCCGTCCTGCGGCGGATGCATGTACCAGACGATGAGTTATGAGGATCAGCTTGCAATGAAGGCCGGTCAGGTGAAAAAACTGCTCGACGATGCCCTCGTGGAGGCCGGCCAGGTCAATGAGGCGGGGGAGGCCGATTATCCGTTCCTTGGAATCAAGGGAAGTCCGAAGGAGTTTGCATACCGGAATAAAATGGAGTTTTCCTTCGGCGATGAATACAAGGACGGCCCGTTGTCTCTCGGACTTCATAAAAAGGGAAGCACCTACGATGTCCTGACCGCGTGCGACTGCAAAATCGTGCATGAGGATTTCACAAAGATTCTGACCTGCGTGCTGGCGTACTTTAAAGAGCGGAACGCAAGTTACTACCACAAGATAAGCCACGAGGGTTACCTGCGCCACCTGCTGGTGCGAAGAGCCGAGAATACCGGAGAAATCCTGGTAAATCTCGTCACCACAAGCCAGGAGGAGTGGGATCTGATGCCGCTCGTGCAGGAAGTGCTTGGTCTGCCGCTGGAAGGAAAGGTTGTCGGATTCCTCCATATCATAAATGATTCCCTGGCAGATGTTGTAAAGAGCGATGAGACAAAAGTGCTCTACGGACAGGACTACTTCTATGAAGAACTCCTCGGACTGAAATTCAAGATCACCCCGTTCTCCTTCTTCCAGACCAATTCCCTTGGCGCGGAAGTTCTCTACAGCACCGTCCGCGAGTTCGTCGGCGAGACGAAAGACCGCACGATCTTCGACCTCTACAGCGGAACCGGAACCACCGCCCAGATCCTTGCACCGGTCGCAAAAGAAGTGATCGGTGTGGAAATCGTGGAAGAAGCTGTTACAGCTGCAAAAGAGAACGCAGAGGCAAACGGCCTTACCAACTGCAGTTTCCTCGCCGGAGACGTGCTGAAGGTGATCGATGAAATCGAAGAAAAACCGGACTTCATCGTTCTTGATCCACCGCGCGAAGGAATCCATCCGAAGGCTCTGCCGAAGATAGTTGATTTATATAGGTGTGAAAAAATGCTTTACATCTCCTGCAAGCCGACTTCTCTTGCGCGGGATCTGGTAGAGTTTGCAAAATATGGATACCGTGTAGAAAAAGTCTGCTGTGTTGATATGTTTCCGGGAACGGTGCATGTGGAGACGGTATGTCTTTTGTCCAAACTAAAATCCGCTAACCATATCGAAGTGGAATTGAATATGGATGAACTGGATTTGACAGATGCCGAGAAGAAAGCTACTTATGAGGAAATCAAGGCGTATGTACTGGAAAATACAGGATTAAAGGTAAGTCATTTGTACATCGCACAGGTAAAGCAGAAATACGGCATTATCGAGCGTGAGAACTACAATAAACCGAAGTCCGAAAATTCCAGACAGCCACAATGTCCACCGGAAAAGGAAGCAGCAATCACGGATGCTTTAAAGCATTTTGGGATGATTCCAGACTAAGTGATTGTATAGCTGATTTTCTGAACTTTCATAGGAATACAACTTGTCTTCGAAAACAAAGAAAAGGAGACAAACACATGAAAGAAAGAATTACAGAAAATGGAATTGATTATGTATTGGTCGGAGATTATTATATTCCTGATCTCAAGCTGCCAGAGGAAAACAGACCGATTGGTCGTTGGGGACGAATGCACCGAGATTATATTAAAGAGCATAAACCATTCCTGTATGATGATTTGGTGCTGACTTGTCAGCTCTGGACTTATCTTGCAGACATAAATGAGCAAGCACAGAGCAGATTAGAGCTTATCATTGAGCAGATGAAAAAAGCTGAGTCTGTAACCGAGGAATTGAAGCGGGACAACCAATGGGAATGGGTTCGAAGAACGAACAGTATCCGTAACCGTGCAGAAGAAATTGTGTTGAATGAATTGATTTATAAATAACAGAATCGAGTTAACCGCTGTGATATGGTTTATATCATACAACAGCGGTTTTTTCTTACCGTTTTTTCCTTTGGCTGATTGGTGTCCCGGTTTTCTTTGATTTTTGTAGAATACGGATAAGCCAGCGGAATTCTTCTTCAGATAGATTTTTATAATTGATGCCAAGTTGCTTGCAGTAAAGCATGGCTTGTTTTTCAAGACGACTCCCTTTGAAATTTTCAACTGCTTCCAGGTTTTCTTTTAGTTCATCTGCAATTGTAGTTTGCGGTGCGCTTTCGCTGTCTTTTTTATGCATTGCACGGACATCACGGATAATAACATTTATATCATCCAATACCATGCGGCTGAAATATTCATCATCGTCTACACGGGCGGCTTGCAGGACTTTTAGATATGGGTCATTTTCGCCAGGACGATAGCGTTCAATGATTTCATGCCGTACCATATCAACGATAGCGTTCAGGTTTTGTATCTGCATATTAGCTATTCCATCTACATAAATCTCAATGTCTGCAAGAAACTTGATAAAATCTTTATGTGTAGCAAGTTCACAAAGAAGACGGTTGTTGATACGACCGCTTTTTAGAAGTGCAACCATATCATCGCTTAAATGTAGTTCCATTAGAGGTGTATTTATTTGTTCCATGTTTTCTGTACGGCAGAATAGGTAATCAAGGGACACGCCATAGAAATCTGCCAGTATAATCAGATTTCCGTGGTTGATTTCTTTATAATCTTCTTTTCTTCCGTGAATCTCATAAAATTCTTTTACGGCATCATCTGTGCGCCAGATGGAAGAAAGACATGTGGTCTCTGTCGTCATAACATCAATACCAATACGGAAATCAACACTTAAGTTATCAATGCCCTCGCCGACAAATTCCAGCTCGATGCCCACATCGTGGAAGGCCAGCTGGCAGAACTCGCGGACGGAGTGCTGCTCACCGGTAGCGATGACGAAGTCCTCGGGCTTGTCGTTCTGCAAAATCAGCCACATGCACTCGACGTAGTCCCTGGCATAGCCCCAGTCGCGCAGGCTGGACAGGTTGCCCAGATACAGCTTATCCTGCTTGCCCTGCGCAATGCGGGCGGCAGCCAGCGTGATCTTGCGGGTGACGAAGGTCTCGCCGCGGCGCTCGGACTCATGGTTGAACAGGATGCCCGAGCAGCAGAACATGTTGTACGCCTCGCGGTACTCCTTCACGATCCAGAAGCCGTACTGCTTGGCGACGGCGTAGGGGCTGTAGGGGTGGAACGGTGTGTTCTCGTTCTGGGGAACCTCCTCGACCTTGCCGTACAGCTCGGATGTAGATGCCTGATAGATGCGGCAGGTGTCCTTGAGGCCGGACAGGCGCACAGCCTCCAGCACGCGCAGCACGCCGGTAGCGTCCACATCGGCCGTGAACTCCGGAACATCAAAGCTGACCTGCACATGGCTCTGGGCCGCCAGGTTATAAATTTCGTCCGGGCGCACCGAGCCGATCACAGCAACCAGGCTCATCGAATCGCCCATATCGCCGTAATGCAGGTGGAAATGAGGGTTGCCCTCCAGATGGGCAATGCGTTCACGGTAGTCAACGGAAGAACGACGGATGATGCCATGTACATCATAGCCCTTCTCGATCAAAAACTCTGAAAGGTAAGAGCCATCCTGGCCGGTAACACCGGTGATCAATGCCTTTTTCATAAAAAATGCAGCCTCAACTTTCCTTTTCTATCATCATGCGCCGCCGGTCTGCCGCAGCATGGGCGGGAATGTAAATTCAGCTTTCAGGGGGCTTTGCGCAGCCTTGCCCTGTATTATATTAGTATACCCTGTTTTGCGTTTCTGCGCAAGTATACGCTGTATCCAACCTGTCGCCTGCTCTTGATTGACCTGCCCCGCACCGCGAATTATAATTATAAGGGTAGTATTTCATCATCCGGGCCGCTGCCCGTTCAAGAAAGCTGGAATCACATGCAGGATCTCAAACACGTTTTTTCTTACTTAAAGCCCTACCGGCGGGATTTATTCCTTGCCGTCGGGCTGGTTTTTGTGGAATGTATTTTTGAAATGGTCATTCCGATGCTGATGTCTGACCTGGTGGACCAGGGCGTGCCCAGCCATGATATGCAGGTCATTATGCTGCAGGGCAGCAAGATGATCATCTGCGCTGTGCTGGCCCTGATCACCGGCCTGCTGTACGCCAGGTTCGCCGCCCGCGCCGCCAACGGCTTTGCCGCTGCTCTGCGCGAAGCTGAGTACCGCAAGCTGCAGCAGTTCGACTTTGCCAACCTGGACCATTTTTCCACCCCGTCCCTCGTTACCCGCATGACCACCGATGTCACGGTCATGCTCAACGCCGTGGCCACCGGCCTGCGGCCTTTGGTGCGCAGCCCGGTCATGCTGTTCATGGGGCTGGGCATGGCGTTCTTGCTCAATGCCAAGCTGACCATCGTTTTCCTTATTACAACGCCCATCCTGGCCGCTATTCTGGCCTGGATCGTAACCAAGGTCGGCCCGCTGTATGACCGCCAGCAGACTGCTGTGGACCATCTGAACGGCCGCGTACAGGAAGCCTTAACCGCCATCCGCGCCATCAAGGCGTTTGTGCGCGGCGATTACGAGAATGAGCAGTTTGAAACCGTCAATGACGAGCTGGCCGCCGCCAGCACCAACACCTTCCGGTATGCCGTGCTCAACCTGCCCGCGTTCCAGGCCGTTATGTACACGGCCATTGTCTGCATCATGTGGTACGGCGGCAATTTTATTCTGACCGATCGGATGACGGTCGGCGAGCTGACCGCCTTTTTGAGCTATGTTCTGCAGGTGCTCAACTCGGTCATGATGTTCTCTGGCGTGTTTTTGCAGCTTACCCGCTCCCTGACCAGCGCCCGGCGCATCCGTGCCGTGCTGGAGGAGCAGCCCGCGCTGGCCACCCCGGCTGACCCCGTTGCCGCCGTTGCCGACGGCAGCATTGATTTTGCGGACGTCAGCTTCAAATACAGCGCCGCTGCGGCCAGGGATGCCCTTTCCCACGTTACGCTGCACATTCCCGCCGGGGCAACGGTGGGCATTATCGGCGGCACCGGCGCGGCAAAAACAACGCTGGTACAGCTGATCCCCCGCCTGTACGATGCCACCTCCGGCACCGTCAAGGTCGGCGGGCAGGATGTGCGCCGGTATTCCCTTGCTGCCCTGCGGGATGCCGTGGGCATTGTGCTGCAGAAGAACCTGCTGTTCTCCGGCACCATCCGTGACAACCTGCGCTGGGGTGATCCCAACGCCGATGACGAAACCCTGTGGGCCGCCTGCCGCGCCGCCTGCGCCGATGAATTTTTGGAGCGGATGCCGGACGGCCTGGATACCGACATGGGCCAGGGCGGCGTGAATGTTTCCGGCGGGCAGAAGCAGCGGCTCTGCATTGCCCGAACCCTGCTCAAGCACCCCAAAGTGCTGATTTTTGACGATTCCACCAGCGCCGTGGATACCGCCACCGAGGGCAAGATCCGCCATGCGCTGGCCGCCCTGACCGATGTAACCAAGCTCATCATTGCCCAGCGCATCACCTCGGTGATGGATGCCGACATGATCGTGATTCTGGATGACGGCAAAGTTCACGCCGTGGGCACCCACAAGGAGCTGCTGGCGAATGACACCATCTACCAGGAAATTTATGCATCCCAGATGAAAGGAGATGACGCGGATGGCAAAGGCATTCAGCGGTAAAAAGCCGCAGCATTTTGGCAACACCATCCGGGTATTTTTGAACTACCTGGGCCGCCACAAGTTCATGCTGGGGCTGGTTGGGGTGCTTACCGCTGTCAGCGCACTCGCCAACCTGCTGGGTACCTACATGATCAAGCCGGTGGTCAACGGTATTCTGGAAACCGGCAGCATTCCCGGCCTTGTCCGCGGTGTTGCCCTGACCGCCGCCATCTACGCGGTGGGCGCGCTTTCTACCCTGGGCTACACCCAGACCATGGTGCGCGCCGCGCAGAAGGTCTTGCATGATATCCGCCGGGACCTGTTTGCCCACCTGCAAACGCTGCCCCTCTCCTTTTTTGACTCCCGCCGCAACGGCGAACTGATGAGCCTGTTCACCAACGATGTGGACACCATCTCGGACGCGCTGAACAACAGCTTTGCTCTGCTGATCCAGAGCTTTATCCAGGTGGTGGGCACGCTGGTTCTGCTGTTTGTGCTCAACTGGCGGCTTTCGCTGCTGGTCGTGGTGGGGTACGCCGTCATGTTCTGGTACATCCGGTTCAGCACCAACCGCAGCCGTTTCTTCTACGCCCGTCAGCAGCAGGCTCTTGGCGATCTGGAAGGCTATGTGGAGGAGATGGCCGCCGGGCAAAAGGTGGTCAAGGTGTTCAACCATGAGCAGACCAACCTGGAAGGTTTTCAGGCATTGAACGCCCGCCTGCAAAGCGCCGGAACCAGCGCCCAGGGGTATTCCGCCACCATGATCCCCGCCGTTGTTTCCATCTCCTACATCAACTATGCGGTCATTGCCGTGCTGGGCGGGCTGATGGTTATGAACGGCCAGTCCAGCCTGGGCAGCCTGGCCAGCTATCTGGTGTTTGTGCGCCAGTCTGCTTTGCCCATCAACCAATTCACCCAGCAGGGCAACTTTCTGCTGGCCGCCCTTGCCGGTGCCGAGCGCATTTTCAATGTGCTTGACGAACAGCCGGAAACCGATGAGGGTACCGTCGAGATCGTTCGTGTGGAAAAGTCTGCGGACGGCACCCTTGTGCCCAGCGCCGGCGGCCGCCGCACCGGCCTGTGGGCCTGGCGCGACAGTGCCGACCCCGCCGCCCCTCTCGTTCCCCTGCGCGGGGATGTACGGTTCCGGGATGTCAGCTTTGGTTACATTCCGGGCCAGACCACCCTGCATGATGTTACGCTGTACGCCAAACCGGGGCAGAAAATCGCCTTTGTCGGTTCCACCGGCGCGGGCAAAACCACGATTACCAACCTCATCAACCGCTTTTATGATATCACCTCCGGCACCATCACCTATGACGGCATTGATGTGCGCAAGATCCGCAAAAGTGATCTGCGCCGCAGCCTTGGCGTGGTGCTGCAGGACACCCATCTGTTCACCGGCACAGTGGCGGATAACATCCGCTTTGGCAAACTGGATGCAACCGACGAAGAGATCATCGCCGCCGCAAAAATTGCCAACGCGCACTCCTTTATCGAGCGCCTGCCCCAGGGGTACAACACCATGGTATCGGGCGATGGTGCCAACCTGAGCCAGGGCCAGCGCCAGCTGCTGGCCATTGCCCGCGCTGCTGTGGCCGACCCGCCGGTGCTGATTTTGGACGAAGCGACCTCCAGCATCGATACCCGCACCGAAGCTCTGATTGAAAAAGGTATGGACCGCCTGATGGAGGGCCGTACCGTCTTTGTTATCGCCCACCGGCTTTCCACCGTACGCAATTCCAACGCCATTATTGTGCTGGAACACGGCGGCATTGTGGAGCGCGGCAGCCATGATGAACTGCTGGCCCAAAAGGGCGAATACTACCAGCTGTACAACGGCATGTTTGAACTTGCATAAAATTCCTGCTAAGAAAAGTTCACATCCTTGTGGTAGAATAAATATTATGATGTTCAAGCAATATCGCCCATGGAAAGGGGACTACCCATGTCGCAGATGACAAAGCGCGCACTGGAAGCTTCGCTCAAGGAACTGCTGCGCCACAAACCGCTGGACAAAATCACGGTCAGCGACTTGACCGACCACTGCGGGGTCAACCGCATGACCTTTTATTACCACTTTAAGGATATTTACGACCTTGTGGAATGGTGCTGCGAGGAGGACGCTGCCCGCGCGCTGGCCGGGCAGAAAACCTATGATACCTGGCAGCAGGGCTTTTTGCAGATTCTGGAAGCCCTGCGGAAGGACAAAGCGTTTTTTACCAGCGTCTACCGTTCCATCAGCCGCGAACAGCTGGAAAATTATCTCTACCGCCTGACCTATGACCTGATGATGGGCGTTGTGGAGGAGCGCGCCGCCGGTATGACGGTTCGCCCGGAGGATAAAGAGTTTATCGCCAACTTTTATAAGTTCGCCTTTGTGGGGCTGACACTGGACTGGATCAAAAACGATATGCGTCAGGACCCCGCCCAGCTGGTGGAACAGCTTTCCACCCTGATTCACGGTGATGTGACCAAGGCGTTGGAAAAATGCCGCATTGATAAAAGCTGATGTACATCTTGCGTTAAGGGCCGAACCATGAAATGCACGATCTGCGAAAAACTAATGTAGGCCGCCATGGCCCCCACCATCTTCCGCTGTTTTCCCGCCCCTGTAACAAAAACTTCAAATTTTATACAAAACAGCCGCCGTGATAAAAATTTAATCACAGCGGCTGTTTTGCTGATTGTGAACCCTGCCTCCGCTGGTTATACTATAGATATTCCAAAAGGAACACCCCAGACAAACAACAGCAAACAATAAAACCAACGCAAGGAGGCTTTTTTATGTATTATTCCAGCGGTAACTATGAAGCTTTTGCCCGTCCCGAAAAACCGGAGGGCGTTGACCACAAGAGTGCCTACCTTATCGGCAGCGGCCTGGCCGCGCTGTCCGCCGCATGCTTTATGGTGCGTGACGGCCAGATGAAGGGCGAGCACATCCATGTGCTGGAGAAGGACCCCATCCCCGGTGGTGCCTGCGATGGCTACAAGTACCAGGACATCGGTTACGTCATGCGCGGCGGCCGCGAGATGGACAACCACTTCGAGTGCATGTGGGATTTGTTCCGCTCCATCCCCTCCATTGAGGATGAGAACGTCACCGTGCTGGACGAGTATTACTGGCTGAACAAGCACGATCCCAACTACAGCCTGTGCCGCGCCACCGTCAACTGCGGCGAGGATGCCCACACCGATGGCAAGTTCGGCCTGTCTGACAAGGGTGCCATGGAGATTTTGAAGCTGTTCATGACCCCGGACGAGCAGTTGTACGATAAAAAGATCACCGACTTCTTTGATGACGAAGTCCTGAACACCAACTTCTGGCTGTACTGGCGCACCATGTTCGCCTTTGAGAACTGGCACAGCGCCCTGGAGATGAAGCGCTACCTTCAGCGCTACATCCACCACATCGGCGGCCTGCCGGATTTCACCGCCCTGCGCTTTACCCGCTACAACCAGTATGAATCCATGATCCTGCCCATGGTCAAGTACCTGGAAAGCTATGGCGTGCAGTTCCATTACGGCGTCAAGGTGACCAACGTTGCCTTTGACTGCGCCAACGGCAAAAAGCAGGCCACCCGCATTGATACTCTGCGCGACGGCCACGAAGAGTGCATTGACCTGACCGAGAACGACCTGGTGTTCATCACCAACGGCGGCTGTGTCGAAAACTCCACCATTGGCAGCCAGACCACCGTTGCCCCCCTCAAGTTTGATCTGAAGGAAGGCGGCGGCTGGGATCTGTGGCGCAAGATTGCCGCCCAGGACCCCAGCTTCGGCCACCCGGACAAGTTCTGCTATGACCCAGAGCTGAGCAACTGGATGAGCGCCACCATCACCACGCTGGACCAGCGCATTGTGCCCTATATCAAAAAGATCTGCAAGCGCGATCCCTTCACCGGCAAGGTCGTCACCGGCGGCATTGTCTCCGTCAAGGATTCCAGCTGGCTGCTCAGCTGGACCCTGAACCGCCAGCAGCAGTTCCGTGACCAGCCCAAGGACCAGCTGTGCGTATGGGTGT
>ERZ827181.3769-NODE-3769-length-10295-cov-2.992383_pt1 | contig 10295 bp, 11 predicted proteins | sample MGYA00519778_ERZ827181 | MGnify/ENA primary metagenome ERZ827181 (study PRJEB31778, sample SAMEA3449273) | human gut metagenome | biome: human gut; feature: human-associated habitat; material: faeces | place: United Kingdom | collected 2010/2012 ...
GGGCGAGGGTATTTGGTACTGTTATTTTCGGACAGTATCGGATACTCTCGCCTTTATTTTTGTTGCTGATATGATTCTTCAAATTGATTTGGGGTTTGCTGTTTAAGACATTCATGCGGTCGGTAATCGTTATAAAAATCAATATATTCTGATAGACTTTCCTCTAATTCGGAGACAGTTTCATAAAAATGAAATTTGAACTGTTCTTTTTTAAGCGAAGCAAAGAAAGATTCCGCCACAGCATTATCAAGTGGATTGCCTATATTGGAAAAGGATTGGTGTATATTAAAGTCAAGAAGTAGTTGACGAAAGCTGAATGCGGTATACTGTGCGCCTTGGTCACTATGAAATGTTAACCCTTGCGGATGGTTCCGATTTTGATAGGCCAATTTGAATGTGTGGATCGTGAGTTCTGCATCGGCGAATTCGGCAACGGCATGTGAAACGACTTTTCGAGAAAATAGGTCGATAATAACACAGACATATGCGATGGAAGTGTTTACCTTAACATAGGTGATGTCACTGACCCAAATGCTGTTTGGTTTTTCAACGATAAAATTTTGCTTTACGAGATTGGGACGATAAGTATAGTGCCGCTGAAAAGTAGCATTCTCTGGAAGTGCTTGTTTACGTTTTAATCCGTGCTCTTTCATGAGCCGCACAATACGTTTTGTGCTAACAGCATAGCCTTGCTCCATCAATTTTGCGCGAATCTTTTTTGCACCGAAACGGTAATCGCTTTTCTGGAAGATGATAGCGATTTTTTCTTTCAAAAGCGTATCTTCTACATCTAGTTGCTTTTCAATCAGTGCACTTTTCTGTCTATTTATGTAAGTGGATTTTGAAAGCTTCAGCAAACGGCAAAGTGTGTAGAGACTGTATTCTGACTTTAAGGCATCAATAATTTGCACCTTGTTGTCTATGGACAAATCAAGAGCAGCAAGAGATTTTTGATAGATGGAATTTTCATTTTCCAAGGTTGCAACATGGCGTTGAAGCGTTGCAAGATCGCGTTTAGAAATGTTTGAAACTTTTGCTTCTTCGCTCCATTGGTATAAGATACTGCGAGAAATATGGAACTGGGCACAGAGATCAGAGGTACTTGTGCCACTGTTGTATAGCTGGACAACCTTATTCCGAAAATCTGCAGAGTAGGTCATAATATTCTCCTTTATAGTCTAAAATGCCATTATTATCCCATAAAGGAGATAAGATGTAAAGAGATGGTCTTGACAATAGAGGATATATCCGCTATACTGAATATGAGATAAATCCACTATTCAAAGGGAGTGCAGCCGTGCAGGAATATGAAATTGAATTCTACGATAAAGCCGATGGCTCCGAGCCAGCCAAAGAGTTTATCCTAAGTCTGGATAAGAAAATGCAAGCCAAAGTTTTGCGTACCGTTGCGTTGCTCCGCGAGGAGGGGCCATTTTTAAGGGAACCGTATTCCAAAGCACTGGATGATGGAATTTTTGAGATTCGTACCAAGTTTGGGTCGGATATTACCCGCGTGCTGTATTTCTTCGTGGTTGGTAAAAAGGTGATCCTCACAAATGGATTTATCAAGAAGACCCAAAAAACACCTGCTTCAGAGATCACACTGGCAAAACAATATCGCGCAGATTATCTTGCCCGAAAGGAGAATTCCAAATGACAAACTTCAACGATTTTTTGAATGAGCAGATGAAAGACCCTGAATTCAAGGCCGAATGGGACGCACTTGACCCGGAATTTTCCGTGATTGAAGCCATGCTCAAGGCCCGCAAAGAAAGCGGTTTGACCCAGAAGCAACTTTCGGAGCGCACGGGTATTGCACAGACCGACATCAGCAAACTGGAACGCGGCAATGCAAACCCGTCTCTTCGTACCTTGCAGCGGCTTGCTGCCGGGATGGGAATGAAGGTTAAAATTGAATTTGTTCCTGCATCTGCAAAATGATTTAGTGATGGATGCGTTTCGGTAAAATAGAAAGCACAATAGTGACGCTATGCAGCGATATTTTCAAGCACGCGTTCGTCCGGCGTTGCAGTCCGTCCACCAACATAAAAGCCACCTGAAAACTTACGTTTTTCAGGTGGCTTTTGCTATATCTGCTATACCTGCTATTCTGTTACGCCAGATCCGGCAGGATATCCGACCACAGAGCCTGCTCCTGCCGCAAGGCATCAAAGCAGCAGTCCAGATATATTTTGTTGACCGCGGCAAAAATGGTGCTGCGCAGCAACAGACGCTCGTCGTTGAGCGTAGTCTGCGGCTGGGCTGTCTTGCCGCCGAACACCACGGAAAGACTAGTCTCTAACTCCTCGCAGAAGATATCGTAGGCTGTCCCGGCGGAGCAGTGCTCCCGCTGCATTTTGAACAGAGTGTCGATGTTTTCGATCGAGAGCACGGTCTTGGAGACTGCAATGTACATCAGGGATGCGATCTGATCCCGGGTGTATTTTTTGCGGATGGGGTGATCCACCACCCCTTTTTTGACATAATTGCTTACCATGGACGGGGTCAGTTCTACCCCGCAGAAGCTGCGGAAGTAGCCGTTGACGAACTGCACCGTCTGGTCCAGATACAGCCCTACCGAGGGGAGATCGTTGTACCGGGGCAGGGCAAAGCCCGCAGCACACGCCGCAACGCGGAGTTTGGTTTCAGCTTTCATAGTATCTTGTTCCGTTCATGCTCCTGCACTTTTTGCAAGCAGGAACGTTGTTTTTGTGCAAAGGCAGGGCAATTGCTTTCCGCAAAAGCACTTCTGCCTGTGAAATAGTATACCGCATTTTGGGAAATTGGTCAACCGGCAATGAAAACTTTGTAAAAGAATTTGAGAAAACAGTTGACAGGGTTTTGAAAAACTGCTATGATGGTCACGGACAAAGGAATGACTGCGGCGTGCGCCGCTTGAAAATGGAGAAAAATATGAAAAGCAAAATCGTTGTAGATTCCTCTGCAAATGTGTACGAGCTCCCCGATGTAGGGTTTGCCTGTGTGCCGCTGAAGATCCTGACCGACGAGCAGGAGTATGTGGACACCGCAGAGGTGGATGCTCCCGCGCTGGCCGAGATGCTGCGCACCTATAAGGGACGCACCAGCACCTCCTGCCCCAATATCTCGGACTGGCTCACCGCCTACGAGGGCGCAGACGAGGTGTATGTTGTAACCATTACCGGTACGCTGTCCGGTGCCTATAACGCTGCACTGCTGGCAGGCGAGGAGTACGAGCAGAGCCACGAGGGCGCGCGGGTCTTTGTGCTGGACAGCCTGTCTACCGGTGCAGAGTCCCGGCTGCTGGTGGAGCGTCTGGCGGCGCTGATCAAGGCAGGCAAGCCCTTTGATACCGTATGTGAGGAGATCCGGGCGTACCATGAGCACACGCATCTGCTGTTTGCACTAGAGTCTCTGGCAAACCTTGCACGCAATGGCCGCGTGAAGCCGGCTGTGGCTGCTGTGGCGCGGATGCTGGGCATCCGGGTCATCGGGCAGGCCAGCGATGCCGGTGATCTGGAGGTTCTTTGCAAGACCCGCGGCGAGCACGGCGCACTGGAGCGCATGGTGCTGGAAATGAAGGCGCACGGCCTGACCAACGGCCGGGTGCACATCGACCACTGCTGCAATGCTGCCGCTGCGGAGCGGCTGAAGCACATGGTCCATGCGGTGTTCCCGGAGGCCAAGGTGGAGGTAGGCAGCTGCGGCGCGCTGTGCAGCTACTACGCGGAGTACGGCGGCCTGATGGTGGGCTACGAGGACAACGAAGCCCCCACCGTCTGAGCGGAAAATATATAATAGAATCTTGGTTCACCGGGGCATCTGCGGACGCTCCGGTGAACTTTTTTATAAGGAATAAAGGCGGCCGGCACGCCGGTGTACCCGACACCAAAAGCTTGCAAAGGGGGAAAAACCGCGTTATACTTAACCGTATTATAGAGGTAAGCTAGGGTGTATCTGAAAAGTCGAAAATTTAGTCTATTTCTACAAACACAGCTGGATTTTGCGTTAAACAGCCTTGAAATCCACAAAGGATTCCTGCGGCTATTTGCCTTAAATCCCGCTTGTGCTTGCGAAATATTCGTCATTTTCTTTGTTTTCAGATACACCTTAACACGGAAAGGGGAGATGGTATGCTGTTCCGATTGCCGATCGTCAAATTTTTCAACCGCATCCTCAACCGCATCACGGTCACGGTGGTGCTGGTGGCGCTGCAGCTTGCATGGCTGGCGTGGGTGTTTTTTGCCCTCACCACCGGCACGGCGCGGGTGTGGGTCACCGGGGTGCTCAACGGGTTAAGCCTGCTGATCATTCTGTATCTGGTGCGCAAGGATGAAAACAGCGCCTATAAGGTGGGTTGGATCGCCCTCATCGGGCTGTTGCCGCTGCTGGGCGGGGCACTGTATCTGGCCTTTGGCAACAAGCGGCCCTCCCGCCGTCTGCGCAGCAAAATGCAGGCGGTGGAGCAGGCGCACCGGGCAGACCGCGCTCAGCAGCCCGGACAGACCGCCGGGCTGTGCGATGAAAACCGGGGCGTGAGCCGCTACCTGACCCAGTACGGCTGCTATCCCGCATGGAAGAACACCACCGCCCGGTATTTTTCCTGCGGTGGGGCCATGTACCCGGCACTGCTGGCCGACCTTGAAAAGGCGGAAAAGAGCATCTTTCTGGAGTTTTTTATCATCAGTCAGGGCAAGATGTGGCAGGGCGTAGAGGATGTTCTGCGGCGCAAAGCGGCGCAGGGGGTGGACGTGCGGCTGATCTACGATGACTTCGGCAGCCTGCTGGGTCTGCCCAAGGACTTTGTGGTGCGCATGGAGCGGGCGCATATCCGCTGCATTCCCTTTAACCCGGTGGTGCCGCTGCTCTCGCTGGTGATGAACCACCGCGACCACCGCAAGATCGTGGTGATAGACGGCAAAGTAGCCTACACCGGCGGCATCAATCTGGCCGATGAATATATCAACGCGATCACCCGCTTCGGCTACTGGAAGGACGCGGGTCTGCGCATCGAGGGCGCTGCGGTGTGGAACTTTACCGTAATGTTTTTGGATTTCTGGAATGCCTTCCGGCCCTTTGAGCAGGATTACAGCACCTTCCGTCCGCAGCTTGCGGTGCTGCCCGCCAGCGATGGAGTAGTACAGCCCTACGCAGACAGCCCGCTGGACGAGGAGCCGGTGGCAGAAACGGTCTATCTGGACATTCTGGCACAATCACAGCAGTACGTTTATTTTTATACGCCCTACCTTGCCATCGGCGAGGAGATGCTGGACGCGCTGCGCAACGCCGCCAAGCGCGGGGTGGATGTGCGGCTGGTGCTGCCGGGCATCCCGGACAAAAAGCTGGTGTTCCGGCTGAGCCGTTCGTACTATCTGCCCCTGCTGCGGGCGGGGGTGCGCATCTACGAGTACACCCCGGGCTTCCTCCACGCCAAGTGCTGCGTCAGCGATGACCGCGCGGCGGTGGTGGGCAGCATCAATATGGACTACCGCAGTATGTTTCTGCACTTCGAGTGCGGGGTGCTGCTGCTGCAAAATAGCCAGGTGTTGGCTTTGCGGGACGATGTGCGCCGCACCCTGCCCCAGTGCCGGGAGGTGCAGTGCACGGATTGCCGCACCGGTCTGGTGGGTACGGTGCTGGACAGCGTGCTGCGGCTGTTAAGCCCGCTGATGTAAACATCTGCTCATAAAACCCGCGCGGCAGGGCACACTAGCTCCAAAGCCTGCGTCTGCAATGCAGGCACGGAAAGGGAGCGTATGTGACGATATGAAACAGGCATCGCGTTGGTTTTTGTGCTGCACGCTGGCGGCAGCACTGACATTGACCGGCTGCGGCGGGGGAAACTCCGGCAGCAGCTCCGGTTCTGTGAGCGGCAGCACCTCTGTGGGCAGCAGCGCGGCGCAAAGCGCGGCGTGGCGCACCGGGCTGGGGGTCCTGACCGAGACGACCGGCACAGACCGTGCGGGCAACATCCACACCGTAGCGGCTGCCGTGCTGCTGGATGCAGACGGCAAGCTGGCCGGGGTGACACTGGATGAGCTGGAGCTTTCAGTCAGTGCGGACGGCACCGGCAAGGTGACCACCCCCACCGACACCCGCACCAAGCGCCAGAAGGGCAAGGACTACCCACTGGCAGAGGTGTCCGGCCTGAAAAAGGGCTGGGCAGAGCAGGCAGACGCCTTTGGCAGCTGGCTTGAGGGCAAGACTCCGGACGAAGTGAAGAAGCTGAAAACGGATGCGGACGGCAAGCCCACGGAGGCAGACCTTCTCTCCGGCTGCACCATCGCGGTGGACCGTTACCGGGATGCTGTTGTCCGCGCCTGCGAGAATGCACAGGTGCTGGGTGCTGCCCGGGGCGATACGGTCAAACTGGGTGTAGAGGTGGCCGAAATGCCACAGGGGCTTGCGGGCACAGACGACAAGGACGCGCAGGTGCAGGCTAAGATCACGCTGGCGGTGGTGACCATGGACGAGAACGCCCGGGTGACCAGCGCCATCGGCGATATGACCGAGCCGGAGCTTTCCGTCAGCGCGGATGGTACTGTGTCTGCCCCGCGGGAGCCGGTGTACACCAAAAACGAGCTGGGCGACCGTTACGGAATGCGCAGCGCAAGCGCGTTAGGCAAGGAATGGTACGAGCACAGCGCAGGCTGGTGCGGCTATCTGAAGGGCAAAAACGCCGTGGAGATCGGCAAGCTCTCCGCAGACGGCACGGATGCCGACCTGAAGGCGCTGTGCACCATCTCAGTTACCGACCTGCAAAAAGCGGCGCTGAAGGCCATGGCGGAGCAGTAATCATAAAAACAGGATGTCCCTCTGCACAAAAAGTGCGGGGGGATTTTTTATGGATACCCCCTCAGGCGCAAAGCCGGAAGGGGTATGTGCACACTTTCCCACAAAAAGCGGGCTTACAGGCGGGGCAAAGCAGTGCATTGTGCAAAAAATAAAGGTTTCCTCTTGCAAAACGGCGACAAACGCGCTATTCTATAACCACAGTTTACCACTTTAGCATGGTAAAATGGTAAATCGAGAGGGAAGCGGGACGCAGAACGTCCCCCATGGGAGGAAAAAGATATGAAACTCAAGCGTATTGCAAGTGCATTTCTGGCCGGTGCTCTGGCACTGAGCCTTGCAGCCTGCGGCGGCAGTGCATCCACCTCTGCTGCGGCATCTGCTTCCGGCAGCGCAGCCGGTTCGACTTCTTCCGCAGCGGGCAGCGATCTGGACTACATCAAGGGCAAGGGCAAAATGGTCATCGGCTATACCGTGTACGAGCCCATGAACTACACCGACGCCGACGGCAACTTTACCGGCTTTGATACCGAACTTGCCACTGCTGTGTGCGCAAAGCTGGGCGTAGAGCCGGAGTTCGTGGAGATCAACTGGGACACCAAGGTGGTGGAGCTGGACGCCAAGAGCATCGACTGCATCTGGAACGGCATGACCCTGACCGATGACATCACGGCCAACACCGCCTGCACGAAGGCCTATGCCAAGAACGCGCAGGTCGTCGTCATGAAGGCCGATGCCGATTACAGCTCCACCGCCGACCTTGTCGGCAAGACCATCGTGGCCGAGGCCGGTTCCGCCGGTGAGAGCGCCATCAGCGAGGACGAGAGCCTCTCCCAGGCCGACTACGTCAGCAAGTCCGTCCAGACTGACTGCCTGATGGAGGTCGCCGCCGGTACGGCTGACGCCGCCGTGCTGGATCTGACGCTGGCCACCGCCATGATCGGCGAGGGCACCGACTACGCAAACCTCGCCATCAAGGACGAGCTGAACGCCGAGGAGTACGGCGTCGCCTTCCGCAAGGGCAGCGATACCGCCGACGCCGTGAACGCCGCCTTTGACGAGCTGAAGGCCGACGGCACGATGCAGGCCCTGGCCGACAAGTACAGCCTGACGCTGGCCGACTGATGGGCGAGGCAGCAGTCATCTGGGGCCGCCTGACCGAGGCGTTCTGGCTCAACTGCCAGCTGTTCGGTCTGACTCTATTGTTCGCACTGCCGCTGGGGCTGGTGGTGTCGTTCGGCTCCATGAGCAGGCTTGCCCCGCTGCGCGGCGTCGTCAAAACGTTTGTCTGGGTCATCCGCGGCACGCCGCTGATGCTGCAGATCCTGGTCATCTACTTAGGGCCCGGTCTGCTGGGCTTCACCAGCCCATGGCCGTCTGGCGGCAGCGGGCGTCTGGTCGCCGCCGTCGTGGCGTTCGCCATCAACTACGCCTGCTATTTTTCGGAAATTTACCGCGGCGGCATCGAGGCTGTGCCCAGGGGCCAGACCGAGGCCGGGCAGGTGCTGGGCATGACAAAGACCCAGATTTTCTTCCGCGTCACGCTCCTGCAGGTCATCAAGCGCATCCTGCCGCCCATGGGCAACGAGATCATCACGCTGGTCAAGGATACCTCGCTGGCGAACGTCATCGCCAACAAGGACATCATCATGATGGCGAAAGAGTACAGCGCCAAGGGCCTGATCTGGCCGCTGTTCTCCACAGCGGTGTTCTTCCTCGTGTTCGTCGGTGCGCTGACGCTGCTGTTCGGCTGGCTGGAAAAGCGGCTGGACTATTTCAAGTAAGGGGGCGCGGCTATGGCATTGTTGGAAGTAAACGGCATCGGCAAGAGCTTTGGTGCCACAAAGGTGCTGCGCGACATCTCGTTTGATCTGGCCGAGGGCGAGGCTCTCGCCATCATCGGCTCGTCCGGCTCCGGCAAAACAACGCTGCTGCGCTGTCTGAACTTTCTGGAGACCGCCGACACCGGCAGCATTACGGTAGCGGGTGAAACGCTGTGGAGCGCCGCCGACACCAAAACGCAGAGCGAAGAAGCCATCCGCAAAAAGCGTCTGCACTTCGGCCTTGTGTTCCAGAGCTTCAACCTGTTTCCCCAGTACACGGCGCTGCAGAACGTCATGCTGGCGGGCCAGCTCCTGGCGAAGGAGCGCCCCGACTACAAGCAGAACCGGCGGCAGATTCTGGCCGACATTGAAACGCAGGCAAAGGCCCTGCTGGCGCAGATGGGGCTTTCTGACCGTGAGAACCACTACCCGCACCAGCTTTCCGGCGGGCAGCAGCAGCGCGTGGCGATTGCCCGCGCCATGGCCGCCGACCCGGAGATCATCTATTTCGACGAGCCTACGTCCGCTTTGGACCCCGAGCTGACCGGCGAGGTGCTGGCCGTCATGCGCAGCCTGGCCGGGGAAGGCCGCACAATGCTGGTCGTGACCCACGAGATGGATTTTGCCCGCCACGCGGCCAACCGCGTGGTGTTCATGGAGCAGGGCGTCATTGTGGAGCAGAACACCGCCGAGGCGTTCTTCAACGACCCGCAGCAGCCCCGCACCAAAGAATTCTTGCAGACCTACAAGCAAAGGAGCCTATTGTAATGAAGAACCTGACCAAGCTGACCGCCCTGACCCTGACCGCCGCGCTGGCCCTGACCGCCTGCGGCAGCAGCGCCGCCGCCACCGCGCCCGCAGCGGAATCCGCCGCCGGGAGCACCGCCGAGGCCGCGTCCGGCGACCTGTTGAGCGAGATCCAGGCCAAGGGTACCATCACGGTTGCGATGGAGGGCACATGGGCACCCTGGACCTACCACGATGAAAACGACAACCTCGTCGGCTACGACGTCGAGGTCGCCACCGAGATCGCGAAGAAGCTGGGCGTTGAGCCGCAGTTTGTCGAGGGCGAGTGGGACGGCCTGCTGGCCGGTCTGGACGCGGGCCGCTATGACATCATGGTCAACGGCGTGGACATTACCCCCGAACGCGCCGAAAAATACGACTTCTCGACGCCCTACGCCTTCAACCGCACCGCCGTCATCACCAAGGCCGACGACGACAGCATCAACACGCTGGAGGACCTGAAGGGCAAAAAGACCGCAAACACGATCTCCAGCACCTACGCCGAGCTGGCCGAGCAGTACGGCGCGACGGTGACGGGCGTTGACGACCTGAACCAGACGTTTGAGCTGCTGCTGAGCGGGCGCATCGACGCGACGCTGAACGCCGAGATGACCTTCTACGATTACACGAAGGAGCACCCCGACGCGAATGTGAAGATCGCCGTGCTGACCGACGATGCGAACCGGATCGCCATCCCGATGCGCAAGGGTGACGAGACTGCCACCCTGCGCACGGCCATTGATGCCGCCATTGACGAGCTGCGCGCCGACGGCACGCTGAAGGCATTGAGCGAAAAATACTTTGGCCGCGATATTTCTACGGAAGAATAACCTTTGTAAAAAACATAAGGGGCGTTCACCCCCCTTGGCCCCCTCTGCGAGGGGGCTCCGCCCGCAGGCGGTGGGGGAGAGAACT
>ERZ827181.3789-NODE-3789-length-10240-cov-2.955425_pt1 | contig 10240 bp, 9 predicted proteins | sample MGYA00519778_ERZ827181 | MGnify/ENA primary metagenome ERZ827181 (study PRJEB31778, sample SAMEA3449273) | human gut metagenome | biome: human gut; feature: human-associated habitat; material: faeces | place: United Kingdom | collected 2010/2012 ...
CAACTCGGGCAGCCACGGATTGCGGCACTGCTTGGCTCCGGCGGCAAGCTGGCCTTGCCATGACTCCTTGATGTCCGAGGGCACGGGGAACTGGCTCCGCTCAGCCTGCCACAACCAGATCCCGCTGGCTTCAAACTCCACGGCCTTTTCCAGAATCCAGCCCCGGCGCGCGGCTTTTGTCCAGCCCGCCGCAAGGATGACCTTCGATTCCGGTTCGGGATACGTCCACTCGTCGAGAAGCCGCAGGGCCACGGCCTTGGCGTTCTTCTTGTAGGGCAAAACCCGGAAACGCCCCTCGCGCCCCCTGCCGTCCAAAACGCGTACATCCTCACCCTCGCGGATGCGCAGCACGCGGGTCAGATGATGGCTCTCCGAGGCATCCAGCTCATAGGGCTCATGCCACAGATCGGGCTCCAGAAAAAACGTGCGCGCATCGGACCAGTCCGGCGGTTCGGGGATTTCGTTCTCTGCCATTATGTTTTCCTTCAAAAAAAGTCCGCGATACGCATACCGGGAACCGATATGGCGGCACGGGGAAACTCGCATCGGCGAAGGCGATTGTCAAATGCCCCGTCAAAAAGAGACGCTCCCTTTTGGGAAGCGCCCCTGCTCTCCGAATGGCCTGTTACCCTTCGGCAACAGGCTTTTGGCGGGACTTGCGGACCGACTCAAATTCGTCCCTGAGGCTGACAAGCCGCCGATAGTTCTTGCGTATCTCCACGCCGCCCTTGCTCAGCTTCTCGTCCGGGCAATTGATGTAGCGCCGGAGCAGGTAGCGGTCGTCCAGTATCATTTCCATATAATGGAGCACGCTCAGCATCAGCGGTTCAAAATAGTTGCCGAGTTCGAATTTGAGATCCCGCAGCAGCTCGATCGCTTCGAGCAGCATACGGCCGTAGGTCAGCCGTTCCCCCTTGTAGTTCCGGGCAACGATATCCTCAAGATAGCGCACCGTGCGCGCCTGACGGATATAGGCGTATTTGCTCATCACTTCCTGCTTGAGATCGTGCAGGAGCGCGAACGCCTCTTGGTTTTCGGGGTTTTTGAGGTAGGCGTCCAGTACCTTGGTGGTATTGTTGTAAAACTCTTCGCTGTACCCGATGATGCGGCGCTGATTCTTGGACAACCACGCGAACAGGAACTTGAGGCGCTTTTCGTCCGTATCCGTATTCTCCACCAGTTCATTGCGCTTGTAGACCGCGCGGCCCACATACTCGCCGCGTACAATGTCGTTGAGGCGCAGGATCATGGTACTGGTATCCTTGACCACATTCACGTCCGGCATCGCACGTCCCGTAAGCGGGTGGATCAGCTCCTGCCGCTCGACGGAAAGGGCACGGTCCTGCCGCACGTTGTCCGCATTGTAACGGTGCTGCTTGTAGGAAATGCGGATGATCACCACGCGTTTTTCGGCGTCCACGAAAAAACCGCCCTCCTCGCACGCCCGGATCAAATCCTTCTGCTCAGGGTCGAGCTTCACAAGGGCGATTTTTTCAACACGCGGGTAGGGCCGGTTCTCTCCATTGTTCCAGATGGTCGTGATCGTCCGGTCGGACTGCCCGAGCACGCGCACCAGGAACCGCTCGCCGAGCTTGTGCAGACGCCGGGAAAAAAGCGCCGCCGAGGTCCGGCGTTCCGAGGAAATGGGAAAACCATACAGTTCCATCAAAAACTGGCAGACAAACGTACGGTTGCGTTCATACATTTCGTTGTCGCCGATCTTGAACTTGCCGGTGCGCAGCCCGAACCGCTTGATCTCGCCGTCCATGTCGGACGGGAATGAAGCGAAAAGCCCCGCGAGGTGGTAGTGGCCGTAGACGTCCGTGGCGAACACGTGGGCCCTATCCATCGCCAGCAGGTACGGCATCAGCGCGGGGTAATAATCGAGCACGGCGGTATCCACGCGCCGGAATTGATCACGGAAAGGATCCTGGAGTTTTTTGGGCAGGCGGCTCAGGAACATCTGGACGTTGCGGGCGATGACGTGCGTTTCCAAAGGGCAGGAGGCGCCTTCCGCCGTGTTCACCGCGCTGAGGACCGGATGGAGGATGTCATATTGGAAAATTTCGCTGAAACTTTCCAGAGGCCGGGCGAACGCCACCATGGAAAAACCGGGAAGCCCCTTGTATTCCCACAATTCCGCCTCGAAAGACGGCAGGAGATCACGCGAGTCGACCAGCGGATAGTTTTCCGTTTCGCACCACGGTTTGAGCAAGCAGAACTTGACGTGTACCGCATCAAGAAAATGTTTGAGCGCTTCAAGATCCGTAATTTCGATGATATCAGAAAAAGAGTTGGTGTTCGACCAAGAAAAATCGCCGAGGGTGAACGCTTCTTTCCATAACAAAGACATGGTTGAACTCTCTTTCCGGCTTTGTGGACCAAGCCCCTGCCCGCGGAGCAAGGTCGCCTCTGTTCATACACGCCATACACGCTCATGGGTTTTACATAGTTTACCTATCAGAAATGCAAAAAAAATTCCACCCCTGATTTCGAAAAAAGACGGCTGCTCACCCGCGCGCACCGCCTTCTCGTCAGCGAAAAGAGCTTGTGCTTTCCGACACAAAAACAGGAAGTACCTCTCATGCCCCTTGGCATAGCGGCCTTTGATGGGGTATATAAAAAAATTCGCGGCATTGTTTTCATCCGTCAGGCCCACGCCGCACAACGCAGCCCGACCGCTGCACCCTCCGCAACACTTTCTCTCAGGTCATGAGACACGGAGCAGCCATGAGCATCATCAGCACCCAGATGAGTTCTTCCATCAAAAACGGCTCCTGGATCCGTCGCATGTTCGAAGCCGGCATCCAGCTCAAGCAGAAGTACGGCGACGACGCCGTATGCGATTTCAGCCTCGGGAACCCGGATCTCGCTCCCCCGCCCGCCGTGGGCAAGGCGCTGGCCGAATTCGTCAAGCACGTGGACGAACCGTTCAGCCTCGGCTACATGCCGAACAACGGGTTCGGCTGGGCCCGCGAAAAGCTCGCCGCCCACCTTTCCAAGGAACAGGGAGCAGAGCTCACGGCCAACGACGTCATCCTGACCTGCGGGGCCGCGGGCGCGCTCAACGTGATCTTCAGGACCGTTCTGGAACCCGGCGACGAAGTGCTCACCGTGACCCCCTATTTCGTGGAATACGGCTCCTATGTGGGCAACCACGGCGGTACGCTCAAGAAGGTCCCGACCTTGCCGGGTACCTTCGGGCTTGATCTGCCCGCCATTGAGGCGGCCATCACGCCCAAGACCCGCGCCATGATCATCAACTCGCCCCACAACCCCACCGGGACCGTCTATTCCCGCGAAGAGCTCGAAGGCCTGACCGCCATCCTCGCCAAGGCCTCCGAACGCAATGGCCGCCCGCTCTATCTCGTAGTCGACGAACCGTACCGTTTTCTGGCCTTCGACGGTGTGGAAGTGCCGAGCCTGCTGCCCATGTACCCCTACGCCGTTCTGGCAAGCTCCTTCTCCAAGAACCTGTGCCTCGCCGGTGAACGCGTCGGCTTCATCGCCCTGTCCCCGCTCTTCGCCGAACGCGCCGAACTCATGGGCGGCCTGACGCTCGCCAACCGTATCCTCGGCTTTGTGAACCCCCCGGTCGTGGGCCAGCATATCATGGCGGGCGCGCTCGGATCGCAGGTGGACGTGAACATTTATGCCCGCCGCCGCGAAATGATGGGCAACGTCCTCTCCGACGCGGGCTATGAATTCCAGATGCCCAAAGGCGCGTTTTATTTCTTCCCGAAGGCTCCCGGCGGCGACGACGTGGCCTTCGTCAACAAGCTCCTTGACGAACGCATCCTCGCCGTGCCCGGTTCCGGTTTCGGCGGCCCCGGCCACTTCCGCCTGGCGTTCTGCGTCGAGGACGAGGTCATCGCCCGCTCCGCCGAAGGCTTCAAGCGGGCTCGCGGGTAGGGAAGCCTTTTCGGGCGGCAAGGCAGCCGCCCGTTTCCCGCGGAACCCGGGAAAATGTCCACCGGGCACAGCCTCTTCATGGGTGCCCGATGGACGGATTCCGGCCTGCCGGAGGAATCATTTCCCCGGCCTGGCAATCAGCGTACCTTTCAATCTCATTCCCTCAAACGCCAGCGGGCTGGCCGCGGCTTTCCCCCGTTTTTCATCACCTTTCAAAAAAACACGCGGTCTCCCGTGCGTCCTGAGGGATATTTCAAGGGATTGGAAGCCACACCAGAACCTCCGGACGGGAACGTTTTCCCGTGGGGCGGCCTCCTTCGCTTTCCCCATCATGAACGCTCTCATAGTCTTGACACAAGCCGATCAACCGTGTAAGGAGTCCCGTTCACGAGGTTATCATGGCTGAACTACGGATTGCACTGAACAACATCGCCCCTGAAGGAAAGACGTTCGTTATGGACGATCCGGCCATCTGGTCGGTCCCCATGACGGAATGCGGTATGGATTGCCGCGTCGTCCAGCCTCTTGTGGGCACGGTTACGCTTCTTCCCCAGGAAGACGGCTGCCTTGTACGCGGCAACCTGAAGGGAGAGGTCGTCGTTCCCTGTAACCGTTGCGCCGAAGACGCCCACCTGATCATCGACAGCAGTTTCGACAGCTTCGAGCCGTTCCCACAGGCGGACGACGAGACGGAGCCGCGCAACGGCAAAGAAAAGCCGTTCGACAGCGAGGCCGACGAGCTCATCGTCAAGCTAGTGGACGGCGCGCCGGAGATCAATCTGGCCGGCCTGCTCTGGGAAGAGTTTGTGCTCGCCCTTCCGGTACGTCCTCTGTGCAAGCCTGATTGCAAGGGGTTGTGCCCCGACTGCGGGAAAAACCTTAACGAAGGTTCTTGCTCCTGCGTGCGGGACGAAGGCGATCCCCGTCTTGCGGCCCTCCGGGGTCTGAAAGTGAAAAAGAACTAGATTTTGCCGCCGAACCTTGTGTCTCCGGGCGTATTGGGCTATGCCATCCGGAGCCGCATCAACAGGCGACAGAGCCAAACCCTCGGCACCATGCCGAATCCTAAGGAGTGCCGTCATGGCCGTACAGCAAAATAAGAAGTCTCATTCCAAGAAGGGTATGCGCCGGTCCCACGATCGCGTGGCCACCCCCACCGTTGTGTACTGCACCTGCGGAGCCCCCACGGTTCCCCACGCTGCCTGCCCCAGCTGCGGCACCTACCGCGGTCGTCAGGTCGTCGAGCAGAAGACCGCCGATGAGCAGCAATAAGACCGTTATCGCCGTCGACGCCATGGGAGGCGATCTCGGTCCTTCCGTGGTCGTCCCCGGAGCGATTGAGGCCGCCCGCCAGACCGGAGCCAAAATTCTCCTTGTCGGGAACGAGGCTACACTTGACGGCGAACTGAACAGACTCTCCCCCTCGGGGGTGGATCTGGAAATCGTCCATGCCCCCGAAGTCGCGGGCATGGACGAAAAGCCTTCGGACATCCTGCGCCGGAAGAAGAACGCCTCCATCCAGGTCGCCTGCCGCCTTGTGCGCGACGGCGCGGCCCAAGGCGTTGTCAGCGCGGGTCACTCCGGAGCCTCCGTCGCGTGCGGCATGTTCATCATGGGCCGCATCCCCGGCGTGGAACGCCCCGCCCTCGCGTCGCTCCTCCCCACGGAAAAGGAACCCGTCGTCCTGCTGGACGTGGGTGCCACCGTCGATTGCAAGCCCTACAACATCTTTCAGTTCGGCCTGATGGGCGACGCCTTCGCCCGGGACATCCTCAATAAGGAATCCCCCCGCGTGGGCCTTCTCAGCATCGGCGAAGAGGAAGGCAAGGGCAACAGCCAGGTGAAAGAGGCGTACGAGCTGTTCAAAATGGCTCAGAACCTCAATTTCAGCGGCAATATCGAAGGGCGCGATCTCTTCACAGGCGAAATGGACGTGGCCGTCTGCGACGGTTTCGTCGGCAACGTGGCCCTGAAGCTCAGCGAAGGGTTGGGCCTGTCCCTGAGCCGCGTGCTAAAGCGCGAACTGCTCAATTCCGGCTTCCTGCCCAAGCTCGGCAGCCTGCTGGCCAAGTCCGCGTTCAGACGCTTCGCCAAAGTGGTGGACTACGCCGAATACGGCGGAGCCCCCTTGCTCGGCCTTCAGAACATCTCCATCGTCTGCCACGGCCGTTCCAATGCCAAGGCCATTTGCAACGCTACCCGCATGGCGACCCTGTTCGTCGAGAAAGAGACCAACAAGCGCCTGATGGAAACCATCTGCGCCAATGAGGAACTGACCCGTTTCGGCCGTTCCTGTTAGCCCTCCTCACAAACGCACGGACACCGCATGACAGCAATCCATATTCAAGGCTTGGGGACGTATGTTCCGGCCAAGCGGATCACGAACGTCGACTTGATGTCGCTGGTGGACACCAACGACGAATGGATCGTCAGCAGGACCGGGATCAAGGCCCGGCACATGCTGGCGGACGACGAAAACGGCTCCGACGCGGGCACGGAAGCGGCGCTTAAAGCTCCTGAAGATGCCGGCATCGCGGCTGAAGACATCACGCATGTTCTGACGGCGACGTGTACGCCCGACTACCTGTGCCCGAGCACGGCCTGCATCATCAGCGGCAAAATCGGCTCGCACGGGGCGATGGCGTTCGACCTCAACGCGGCCTGCACCGGCTTCGTTTACGGCCTGGACGTGGCGAACAGCATCCTTGCCGGAAAGCCCGGGGCCAAAGTCCTGCTCGTGGGCTCGGAAGCCTTTACCCGCCGCCTGAACTGGGAAGACCGCACGACCTGCATCCTGTTCGGCGACGGCGCCGCGGCCGCCGTGCTGACGAACGGCGACGCCGGGACGCCCAAGCGGTGCCTGCCCTCGGCCCCCCGCCTCCGGGATGTCCGGTGCGGTGCGGACGGGCGGCAATATCCTCTGCTTACCGTCGGCGGCGGGACGAACCGCAACTACAAGCCCGGCGATCCGGTTCAGGACGATTTTTACCTCCAGATGCAGGGGCGTGAAGTCTTCAAGCAGGCTGTGCGCAGCCTTTCCGCCGTCTGCTCCGAACTGCTGGAGGACAACGGTCTGACGCTCGAAGACATCGACCTGTTCATTCCGCATCAGGCAAACCTCCGCATCATCGAAGCCGTGGGAGACCGCCTCAAGCTTGGAAGCGAAAAAATATTCGTCAACCTTGATGAATACGGCAACACGTCGGCGGCATCCATTCCGCTGGGTATCGGCGACGCCTGCGCGCAGGGCCGCATCCGCCCGGGGTCTCGCGTCTTGTTGAGCGCCTTCGGCGGAGGCTTCACGTGGGGAGCCGCATTGCTGGAGTTCTAGCCGCTTTTCCGGCCGGCATCCGTGTTGAATTCTGATTTCTTTTGAGCTACAAACAGCTGAATACAGCATCAAGGTGAGAGACATGAGCGAACAACTTTCCACCGCCCTCGTGACCGGCGGCTCCAGAGGTATCGGCAAGGCTATTGCGGAGACGCTGGCGAAGGCCGGATATCAGGTGTATCTCACCTATGTCAGCAAGGCTGATGAAGCTGAAGCCGTGGCCCGGAACATTGTGGCGGCGGGCGGAAAAGCCTGTGCCTTTCGCCTTGACGTCGCCGACGCCGAAGCGGTCGCGGCGTTCTTCAAAGAGCGTATCAAGGATCAGGTCGAGTTGGACGTGCTGGTCAACAACGCGGGCATCACCAAAGATGGCCTGATGTTGCGCATGAAAGACGAAGATTTTGACCGCGTCATCCAGACCAACCTGCGCGGCGCATTCGTCTGTGTCCGCGAGGCCGCCAAGATCATGACCCGCCAGCGTCACGGGCGGATCATCAATATCAGCTCCGTGGTCGGACAGATGGGCAATGCCGGGCAGATCAATTACGCTTCCGCCAAGGCGGGCCTCATCGGCCTGACCAAGTCCGCGGCCAAGGAGCTGGCCGGTCGTAACGTCACCGTCAACGCGGTCGCCCCCGGTTTCGTGGAAACCGATATGACCGCCAGCCTGCCCGATGACGTCCGCGCCGCCTATATTGATGCCATCCCCTTGAAACGTCTGGGAACGCCTCAGGACATCGCTGATGCCGTAGCTTTTCTGGCTTCGCCGGGAGCCGGATACATTACAGGACAGGTTATCGCCGTCAACGGCGGAATGTACTGTTAATCGCCGCGCCGCGTTTGCGGCGCGAACCGGCGGATTCCGTTTCGCGGAAGCGTCGACACAAGGAACGGGGCATTATGCCCCACTGCAACACAAAAAGAACAAAACCGGGAGGATTCCCCCATGTCCGTTGAAGAACAGGTCAAAAAGATCATCATGGAACAGCTTGGCGTGACCGCCGAAGAAGTGAAGCCCGAAGCCTCTTTCGTTGAAGACCTCGGTGCCGACTCCCTCGACCTCACCGAACTCATCATGGCCATGGAAGAAGCCTTTGACGTGGAAATCGCCGATGACGACGCCCAGAAGATCCTGAAGGTCAAGGACGCCATCTCCTACGTGCAGAACCACACGAACTAAGCCTCGTTTTGTTCGAAGCACGGGAAACGAGAGCGGAGACGGCGGCCCGCGCGGGCGTTGTTCCTTCCGTTCCTGTTGCGCCAGAGTATTCTACCGGGCGTCTTGTGATTCAAATCATAAGGCGCTCGACCACTTTTTGCTTCATGAGGGAATTATGAGCCGCAAACGCGTTGTTGTAACCGGTCTCTCTGCGCTGACGCCGCTCGGCGGCAACGTCACCGAAACCTGGGATAATCTTCTTGCGGGGAAGTCGGGCATCGGGCCCATCACCCTCTTTGACGCCTCCGGCTTTGATTCCCGCATTGCCGGCGAAGTCAAAGGGTTCGATCCTGAAGCCTACGGCGTTCCCGCCAAACAGGCTCGCCGTATGGACCGCTTCGTCCAGTTCGCCGTCGCCGCGGGCAACATGCTGGTGGAGCATTCCGGCCTCGTCATCAATGACGACAACGCCGGTCGGGTCAGCGTCATCCTCGGCGTGGGGCTCGGCGGCCTGCACACCATCGAAGTGTTCCACTCCCGCCTCGTCGAGGCCGGGCCGGGCAAGGTTTCCCCCTTCATGATCCCCATGCTGATCTCCAACATGGCCCCGGGCCAGCTTGCCATCGCCACGGGTGCCAAGGGCGCGAACATGGTGCTCACCAGCGCCTGCGCTTCGGGCACGCACGCCATCGGCGCGGCCTATACCGAGATCGTCATGGGCCGTTGCGACGCCTGCATCTCCGGCGGCGTGGAAGCGACCGTCACGCCCATGGGCATTTCCGGCTTTACCGCGCTGAAGGCGCTCTCCACGGCGCACAACGACGATCCCGAAAAGGCTTCCCGCCCCTTTGACAAGGACCGCGACGGCTTTGTCATGGGTGAAGGCGCGGGCCTGCTCATGCTGGAAAGCCTCGAGCACGCTCAGGCGCGCGGCGCGACCATCTACGCCGAAATCATAGGCGCGGGCTCGTCCGACGACGCCTTCCACATGACAGCTCCCCGCGACGACGGGGAAGGCATGATCGCCGCCATGCAGCGCGCCATCGCCGACGCGGGCGTCAGCCCCGACGTGGTGGACCACATCAACGCGCACGCCACCTCGACCCATCTCGGCGACATCTGCGAAACCGGCGCCGTCAAGCAGGTCTTCGGCGAACGCGCCTACCAGATTGCCATCTCCGCGACCAAGTCCCAGACCGGCCACCTGCTTGGGGCCGCCGGCGGCGTGGAGGCCGTGTTCTCCGTGCTTGCCCTGCATACCGGCTATGTCGCCGGCACGATCAACTATGAGACGCCCGATCCGGAATGCGACCTCAACTGCATGACCGACGGTGCCAAGAAGCTTGATCCGCAGTACGCGCTCTCGAACTCCTTCGGTTTCGGCGGTACGAACGGCAGCATCCTGTTCAAGAAATTCACGGCGTAACTCCCTTTCAGGGGAACCACGCGGTTGCATCTCTAAACTCTCATCGGAGCGTCCAATGGACCATATTCTTCTTGAAGATCCCGAACTGGCACGCGCTTTCCTGCTGGAAAGCGATCGGCAGATGAGCAAGCTGGAGCTCATCGCCTCCGAAAACTTCGTCTCTTCCGCCGTTCGGGAAGCGCAGGGAAGCGTTTTCACGCATAAGTACGCCGAAGGTTATCCGGGCAAGCGGTACTACGGCGGCTGCGAATTCGTCGACATCGCCGAAAACCTTGCCATCGAGCGCGCCAAGCAGCTGTTCGGCTGCGACTACGTCAACGTGCAGCCCCACTCCGGCAGCCAGGCGAACATGGCTTCCTACTTCGCGCTGGCCAAACCAGGCGATACCATTCTGGGCATGAACCTGTCCCAC
>ERZ827181.3790-NODE-3790-length-10239-cov-2.937156_pt1 | contig 10239 bp, 10 predicted proteins | sample MGYA00519778_ERZ827181 | MGnify/ENA primary metagenome ERZ827181 (study PRJEB31778, sample SAMEA3449273) | human gut metagenome | biome: human gut; feature: human-associated habitat; material: faeces | place: United Kingdom | collected 2010/2012 ...
TGGCGAAGCGTTCCGTGGCGGAGAAAACGGATGAGAGGGAGAGATGCTTTGATTGGGTGGAAAGGGGGTGGAGTGAGCGTTTTTAAAGAAGGTGGAGGGTGGCGGAGAGAAAGATTTCGTTTATTGGCTTTGCAGTAAGAGAGGCTGGGGTAGCTGAAGCAGGGGAGAGAGCGCTGGTGTGGAGGCTCTCTCCCCTATCCGGTTATTGCCGTTGTTTTTCTGGCAGGGCCGCAATGATGACGCCCACGAACGTGAGCCCGACGCCGAGGGTTTGAGCCAGCGTGAGGCGTTCCCCGAGGATGGTAAAGGCGAAGATAAGGGTGAATACGGGGATGAGGTTGCCGAAGAGGGCGACGATGCCCGCTTCAAGATGCTTGAGCGCGAAGTTGAAGCTCAGGTACACGAGGAAACCCACGCCGAGGCCCATATAGAGCAGACCGCCGATTGCGGGCATGGTGACGTTGACGGGCATGGGCGTCGTGAACACGAAGGGCAGGAACACGATGGTCCCGCCGAGCGCCTGAATGGCGGAAATACTCAGGAAGGAGTAGCGCCGGGAAATGAAGCGCACGCACACGGCGTAGCCCGTCGCGGACAGGACGGCCCCGACCATCAGCAGGTTGCCGAGGATGGGGTTGGACGCCTGATCCGAGCTTTCGGCGGCGAGGGAGGCCCCAGCCACGCCCCCTTAAAAAGTAAAGTTCCGTCCAGATCACTTGCAACAAGTTTAATCATTTTTCCATTCCTCGCATATATATAATAAATCCTGTGGTTTCTCAGCCACTTTTTCCGCACCATGACCACGACGGCCACGGCGGTGCAAAGGGGGAAACAGGCCGCGATGACGCCGCCCTGCGATGCCGTGGTGTAGGTCATGGCGAAGGTTTCGCAGAGGAAGAACAGGCAGGGCTCGAACAGGACCATCGCCAGCAGGTATTTCCAGTCGCCCTTTTGATAGGGGATATGGCTCCACAGGCGGTACAACGCCAGATAGATGACTCCGGCGAACGCCACGCGGGCAAAAACCACCTGCATGGCGGTGAACGACTCGAACGCGTATTTCATGGCGATCATGCCGCCGCCCCACGTTGCATAGCTCAGGATCAGCAACGCCATCAGCACGTTCTTGGATACGGTCATGGTTCTCTCCTCAAAGTGCCCGCCGGTTGTGAAAGAACGGGCTATCATGATGTTTCCACGGACTTTAGATGGTTGTGCCCGACAAATCTGATGCAGATGCGACACTTTTGCAAAAACGGGGAGATGAAAAGAATGGGGGCGGAAAGGGGGAAAACGCAAAACGCGGCGGTCTTGTTCAGAAAAAACCGTGAAGGCTATGTGGCCTTCACGGTTTGTGCATATACGGTACGTTGAGGATAATCAGGCCATGCGTTCGCGGAGTTTGCGGCGTTCGCGGTCGATTTGTTCGTCCGTGGCTCCGAAGTCGCGCATCAGGTGTTCGGTCATGGCGACGGCGACTTCACGTTCGCCGGAGAAGACGGCTGATACGCCCTCGGACTTGAGGTTTTCCGCCACGCGCAGATAGGTGGTGTGGACGAGGATGCGCAGGTTGGGATTGATGGCGCGGGCGACTTCCACGATTTCCCCGGCCGGGGCGCTCGACGAGGAAATGATGAGCCCCTCGGCCTCTTCCGCGCCCGCATGGAGCAGGACTTCGCGTTGTGTGGCGTCGCCGTAGATGATCTTCTCGCCGAGCGCGCTGACCTGCCGCACGGTATCGATGTTCATTTCCACGACCACCACGTCGAGGTTGTTGTCGCGGAGGATGCCCGTGAGCTGCTTGCCTACGGGGCCATACCCTACAACAATGATGCGCTGTGCGCCTTCAGGGTGGGAAAGCTCGTTTTCATCGAGGCGGGGGAGCCCGATGCCTTTGGATTCCAGCCAATGGGCCGCCCCGTTGATGCGCCGGTAGAGCAGGGGGTTGAGGGTGATGGAAACGATCGCGGTCACGATGATCGCGCTGGAAGCTTCCGTGGGCAGTACGCCGAAGCTCACGCCCATCGCGGCGAGGATGAAGGAAAATTCGCCGATCTGCGCCAGTGCGACTGCGACGGAAAGGGCCATGCGCAAAGGCTTGCCGAAGAGCTTGACCACAATGAAGGCGGCCAGGGGTTTGCCGATGAGGACGATTCCGAGCGTGGCGAGGATGAGGGGCCAGTCGCTGATGAGCGAGGCGGGGTTGAACAGCATCCCCACGGAAACGAAGAAGAGGACGGCGAAGGCGTCGCGCATGGGCAGGGCCTCTGCGGCCGCCTGCGAGCTGAATTCGGACTGGCCGACGACCATGCCGCTGAGGAAGGCGCCAAGGGCCATGGAGGCGCCGAAGAAGTTGGCCGCGCCCACGGCCACGCCGAGGGCCAGGACAAGGACGGAGAGGGTAAACAGATCCCGGGTTCCGGTGCGGGCCACATAGGCAAGGAGCTTGGGGATGATCCGTTGGCCGACCACCAGCGCGAAGACCACGAGCGCCCCGAGTTTCAGTGTCGTAACGGCAAGGACGTGCCAGACGCTTTCGGACTGTTCGTTGCCGCCCACGATGGCGGGCAAAAGCACCAGCAGAAGGATGGTGAAGAGATCTTCCACCACCAGCCAGCCGAGGGCCACGTGGCCCGTTGTGGTGTGCAGCGCTTTGTTGTCGGAGAGGACGCGGGTCAGGACGACCGTACTGGCGACGGAGATGGCCATGCCGAAAACCGCCCCGGCGGCCCATGACCAGCCGAAACCGTGCGAGACGACCATACCGAGCAAGGTTGCCGCCCCGATCTGGGCGGCCGCGCCGGGCAGGACGATACGCTGGACGGCCAGCAGGTCTTTAAGATGGAAGTGGAGGCCCACGCCGAACATGAGCAGGATGATGCCGATTTCCGCGCATTGGGAAGCCGTGTCCGCATCGGCGACGAAACCGGGGGAATAGGGGCCTACAATAATGCCTGCCAACAGGTAACCCACAATGGGGGACATGCGTAGTTTCTGGGTGATGAATCCGAGCACGAGGGCTGCGCTCAGGCCACCGGCAAGCGTCAGGATGAGATCGACGTTATGCAGCATAGAGTCCTTTGCATGTGCGGTTGTCCGTTCACGTATTCATGATTGCGTTCTTTTTCAGAAAGAAAGAATGCCGAAACGAGGAACGAATATCAAGGGGATGGCTTTGCCCGTTTCATGATTACCTTCCAACGCCGCCATAAGGCCGGAACTGGCCGTTTGAAAGAGGTGCTTGCTCCTCTTCACGATGCGTCGGGGCGGAAGGGGGGCTTGCGGCGCGGAGCGGCTGCCCATACGGGAGAGGCCCCGAAAGAGGAGAATGGATTATCCTGCGTTTTTTTTCGATCGGAGTAAAGGTTTTGGGAAAAATTTTGATGTCGGATGCTCGTGCCGTTTTTGCAAAAAAGATACTTTTAAAGAAAAAAACGGCGTTGATATGATACTTTTTATAGCCTTTTCCCCTGTTTTTTCGAGAAAAGCGCTCCTGTAGGGATTGTCTGTGAAAAATATCGTTAACAAAAGAGAAAGGAGGAATTTCTGTTGAATAAAAAAATGAAAAGGACTATCCTTTTTTGAAAGAAAAGTTCTTGCAAAAAGCGTACTGGTTCTGGGAGTGTATCCCGGCTTTCGCAAGTCCCCGACCCATCGGAATGTCATGAAAACCAAGCTCGACGAAACCAATCTGGCAATTATCAAGGCGCTGCGTAATGGCCGCGCCTCTTTTCGAGACATCGCCGCGGATCTGGGGCTCTCCGAAGTGACTGTCCGTACCCGCGCAGCCCGGCTCATCGAAGACGGCGTGCTGGACATCTGCGGTCAGGTCGATGTGGAAAAGCTTCCCGGACACACGCTGGCGCTGGTGGCGATCAAGCTGCGCTCCCCGGATCTTGTGGGCGAGGGCGAAGTGTTCTCCCACTTGCGGGGCGTGGTTTCCGTGGCTGTCCTGACGGGGCGGCACGACCTTATCCTGACCGTGCTGCTCAATGAGGAGTTCGGCCTGCTGGATTTCTACACCAACGAGTTCTCCAAGTGTCACGACAGGGTGTCTTCCATCGAAACCTTTATCGTCTATAAGGGATTCAGCCTGAAGGTGCCCTATATTCTGTAGCCGCCCCGGCGGTCTGCGGAGTTTTTCGAGTCGGCGGGGCGTCCCGTCGGCTTTCTGGCGTCGCACAGGCGGCGCGGGATTTCGCACAAACAGGGACTGTTAAACGGAGTCATTCATGTTGCATCAAACGGCATTACACGCAACGCATGAGGCCCTCGGCGCCACGCTGGTTGATTTCGGCGGTTGGGATATGCCTCTCTGGTATCCCACCGGCGCGGTGAAGGAACATCTCGCCGTCATCCAGCACGCCGGACTGTTCGATATCGGGCATATGGCCGGGCTCATGGTTTCCGGCCCCGACGCGCTGGAAGCGCTTCAGTGGGCCTTTACCAAGGATTTGTCCTTGTCCGGTCCGCGTGCCGCTTACGGCGCGTTCCTCGATGCGTCCGGCGGCGTGGTGGATGACGCCATCGTATACCCCCTGAGCGAAGGCCGTTACTTTGTGGTGCTCAATGTGGGCAAGGGCGAACGCATTGCTGAATCGCTCAGCGCATGGGCCGCTTCGGAAGGCAAGAGCGTAACGATCCGCGATCTCGCCGGGACGTACGGCAAGCTCGACCTTCAGGGCCCGGCTACGGTCCGCGTCATGACCAAGCTTCTCAAGGACCCCGAGGCCGTGTTCGACAAATTGCCCTATTTCTCCTTCAAGGGCGACATCGAACTTGCCAACAGCGATATTTTCCTTGCCGACGGTACGCCGATCTTCCTGTCCCGTACGGGGTATACCGGCGAGCAGGGCTTTGAAATCTTCGTTCCCTACGACAAGATCGTGGATATTTGGAACCGGATTCTCGAAGCCGGGAAGGACGAAGGCGTCATCCCCTGCGGTCTGGCCGCCCGCGACTCCGTGCGCGCCGGGGCTGTGCTCCCGCTTTCGCAACAGGACATAGGCCCGTGGGCGTTCGTGAACAACCCGTGGCCCTTCACCCTGCCCAAGGATGAAAACGGCAATTGGACCAAGAATTTCTTTGGCCGTTCCGCCCTTGAGGAAGCGCTCGCTTCCGGCAATGTCACGTATACCTACGCCTACTGTGGCTTTGACCCCCGCAAGGTGACGTCTCCCGATCACGACACGCATCCGCAGGTTCTGCTGGATGGCGAGGTCATCGGCGACGTGCTCACCTGCGTGGCGGACGTGTCCATCGGGCGCGTCGACGGCGTGATCACGAGCGTCGCCAGCCCCGAAAAGCCGGAAGGTTTCGCGCCCAAAGGCCTTGTTTGCGGCTTTGTCCGCGTGAACCGCCCGCTGGAGAACGGCACCAAGCTTACGCTCGCCGACCCGCGCCGTAAGATTCAGGTCGAGACCGTGACCGATATCCGTCCCGCCCGCACCGCCCGCAAGAAGCTGGGAAGTCTGTAGAGAGTTGAGAACCGGGGAGGGGAGAAGGAAGCCCTTCTTCAGAAGGCTTCCTTCTCCCCTCCCCGGACCCCGCCCCTCATCCTCCTAGGACTTTTGCAATGGGGGTGGGGGATGAGTGAAATTTGTTGAAAAACGAAAAGAGAACTCCTGACGTGCTCGGGGCCGTCCGTATCCGTTCCGGTTGAAACAGTGTTTCGACAGGAGCGGATACGGACGGTTTCGAGGGGGTCTGGGGGGAATGATTCCCCCCGGGCGGCTCCCGGCCGCCGGAGGCATTCCATAAAAAACAACCGCACGAGAGGAACACGATCATGTCCAACATTCCCGCCGAACTGCGTTACTCGGAAGATCACGAATGGATCAGCACCTCCGCCCCGTGGAAGATCGGCGTGAGCGATTACGCCCAGAACGCCCTCGGCGACCTCACCTATGTGGAACTGCCTTCCGTGGGCGACACCTTTGAGAAGGGTCAGGAGTTCGGCACGCTCGAATCCACCAAGTCCGTGAGCCCTCTGTTCATGCCCGTCGCGGGCACCATCAAGGCCGTCAACGAAGCGCTGGTGGATGCCCCTGAAAAAGTGAATCAGGATCCCTACGGCGAAGGCTGGCTCATCGAAATCGAATCCGCCGAGGGCGTGAGCGAACTGCTGGATGCCGCGGCATACAAGGCGCATCTGGAGACCCTGTAATGCATCGTTATTTCCCCCACACCGCGGAAGACGAAGCGCAGATGCTCGGCGTCGTCGGCGCCGACAGGGTGGAGGACCTTTTTGCCTCCATCCCGGCGGATTGCCGCCACGAAGGCGCGCTTCCTCTGACCGCCATGACGGAGTGGGAACTGACGGCGCAGGCTGAAGCCCTGGCCGCTTCCATGCCCGCGGCCGGTTCCGCGTGGATCGGCGCGGGAAGCTACCAGCACTACATCCCCGCCGTTGTCCCGGCCCTTGCCGGCCGTTCCGAATTTTACACCGCCTACACGCCGTACCAGCCGGAAATCAGCCAGGGTACGCTGCAGGGCATCTTTGAATTCCAGACGCTCATCGCCCGTCTGCTCGGCATGGAAGTGGCCAACGCCTCCATGTACGACGGCGCGACCGCGCTGGCCGAAGGTGCGCTGATGGCCTGCCGCCTGACCAAGCGCAACGCCGTGGCGGTTTCGCAGGCCCTGCATCCTCATTACCGCACGGTGCTGGGCACGTACTGCAACGCCAACGGCATTGAAGTGCGCGACCTTACGATGACCGAAGAGGGAGGCACCAGCCTTGAGCACCTCAAGGACGATGCGGAACTCGCCGCGCTGATCGTGCAGTCCCCCAACGTCTTCGGCGTGGTCGAACACCTTGCCGAACAGGCCGAATGGATCCATGCCCGCAAGGGGTTGTTGATCACCGGCTTTACCGAAGCGATGGCCTATGGCCTGCTGGCCACCCCCGGCAGCCAAGGCGCGGACATCGTGTGCGGCGAAGGGCAGAGCTTCGGCCTGTCCCAGGCGTTCGGCGGCCCTTATCTGGGGCTTATGGCGACCCGCAAGGCCTTCGTCCGCAACCTGCCGGGCCGTCTCGTAGGCCAGACCGTGGACAACAAGGGCAAGCGCGCCTTCGTGCTCACCCTGTCCACCCGCGAGCAGCACATCCGCCGCGAAAAGGCCGTGTCCAACATCTGCTCCAACGCCGGGCTGTGCGCCATGACCTGCGCCATGTACCTTGCGAGCATGGGCGGCACGGGCCTCCGCCATATGGCCCAGCTTAACCGCGACAAGGCCGAATACCTCAAGGCCGGCCTCGCCAAGCTTGGTTTCCGCCCCGTGTATTCCGGCCAGACCTTCAATGAGTTCGTGATGGCCGCTCCCGCCGGTTTCGACGCCAAGTGGAAGCGCCTCCTTGAAGAAAAGAAGATCATGTTCGGCATGGATCTGTCCAAGTGGTACCCGCTTGCCGACAGCTACCTCTTCTGCGTTACGGAAACCCGGAGCCGCGCCGACATCGACGCCATCCTGAAGGAGATCGCCTGATGAGCAATCAGTCTTGGCCCGGGGTGTCGAGTCTCGTACTGAACGAGCCCCTGCTGTGGGAAAAAGGCCGCCCCGGACGCGTGGGCGTGAGCCTGCCCGAATCGGACGTGCCCGCCGCCCCCTATGAGGCGGAAGGCATGGTGCGGACGGATCTGAATCTGCCCGACCTGGCTGAGCTGGATGTGGTGCGCCACTACACGCGCCTTTCCACGTGGAACTTCGGTGTGGACACGGGCATGTATCCGCTCGGTTCCTGCACCATGAAATACAACCCCAAGATCAACGAAAAGATCGCCGCGCTGCCCGGTTTTGCCGGTGCGCATCCGCTGTTCCCCTCCGAATATTCGCAGGGCGCGCTGCGGGTGCTGTACGAAACCGAGCAGATGCTGTGCGCCGTGACCGGCCTTGAGGCGTGCAGCCTCCAGCCTTCCGCCGGTGCGCACGGCGAACTGACCGGCATCATGCTCATTCAGGCATGGCACCGGGCGCAGGGCAACACGCGCACCAAGATGCTCATCCCCGACACCGCGCACGGCACCAATCCGGCCAGCGCCGCCCTGTGCGGCTTCTCGTCGGTAAAGGTTCCGCTCGGCCCCGACGGCATCCTGACCGTTGAGGACGTGGCCGCCCTGATGGATGACGACTGCGCCGGGATCATGATCACGAACCCGAACACGCTTGGCCTGTTCGAGTCCAACATCAAGGAAATCGCCGAACTCGTGCACGCCCGCGGCGGCCTTGTCTACGGCGACGGTGCGAACCTGAACGCGATCATGGGCTATGCCCACATGGGCCATATCGGGATCGACGTCATGCACATGAACCTGCACAAGACGTTCTCCACCCCGCACGGCGGCGGCGGCCCCGGCTCCGGCGCGATCTGCGTGAGCAAGACGCTTGTGCCGTTCCTGCCCGGCCCCCGTCTGGTCGAAACCGACGGCAAGCTCGACTGGGTGGACAATTCCGTCGACGCCGGAGGGCAGTCCATCGGCCGTATGCATCCCTTCTGGGGGCAGTTCGGCGTGGTCTTGCGCGCGTGGGCCTACATGAAGACCCTCGGCCCGGATCTGAAGCGTGCCAGCGAGCTGGCCGTGCTCAACGCGAACTATATCAAGTTCAGCCTCAAGGATCTGTACGATCTGCCCTTCCCGCAGCCTTCCCTGCACGAATGCGTGTTCACGGACAAGAAGCAGGAAGAGTTCGGGGTCAGCACGATGGACATCGCCAAGCGCCTGATCGACTGCGGCATCCATCCGCCGACGATCTACTTCCCGCTGGTGGTGCACGGCGCGATCATGATCGAGCCCACCGAATCGGAAAATCTCGAGGATCTGGATGCGTTCATCGAGGCCATGCGTTCCATCGCGGAATTGGCCGAGACCGATGCCGACCTGTTGCATGCCTCTCCGACCCGGACTAAAGTGGGTCGCGTCGATGAAGTCGGCGCAGCCCGCAAGCCCGTTCTGACGGGCGATATGTAAACGAGAAACAGCCAAGGAGAGGGGAAGGGATCCGCAAAGAACGCTTTGCCGCCGTCGTCAGGATTACGGGCGACGCCCGACGGTTCGCTGTCGGGGATTCCTTCTCCTTTCTTTGCCGTTTTCTCGGCCCTTTGGGACTTTCATAATGGGACTGCGCCATTATGAAAGTTTTTTTATGGAGTTCCGCATGTATTGGATCGTGAATCATTCCCTCGACCCGACATTCAACCTCGCGCTTGAGGAATATTTCTTGGGCCGGATCGAACCCGGCCATCCCGGTTACGCCATCCTGTGGCAGAACAGCCCGGCCATCGTGGTGGGGCGGTTCCAGAACACCCGTCAGGAAGTGAACGCCGATTTCGTGCGCGAACGCGGGATCAGCGTGGTGCGCCGGATGACGGGCGGAGGTGCGGTCTATCACGACGCCGGGACGCTCAACTATACCTTCATCCATCATCTGGACAAGGAAGGAGCCCTGCCCGCCTTCAGCGAAGCCGGAAAACCCATCGCCGAGGCGCTGCAAAAGCTCGGGTTGCCCGTGACTTTTTCCGGGCGCAACGATCTGATGCTGGACGGCCTGAAAGTGGCGGGCGTGGCGCACTGCCGCCGGGGGATGCGTTATCTGCATCACGGCTGTATTCTGGTAAACAGCGACCTCGATGTACTGTCTCAGGCGCTCAATGTGGATCCGGCCAAGTACAAGTCAAAGGGCGTGGCCTCTGTCCGCAGCCGCGTGGGGAATCTGGCTGAGTATCTGGCCGTGCATTCTCCGGATCTGCCGCCGCTGACGGTGCAGCGCGTGCGCGATGCGATCATGGAGTACCGTTCCGGGGATGAATACCGGATGAACGCGGCGGATTTCGTCGCCATCACCCGTCTGCGGGACGCCAAATACTCGACGTGGGATTGGACGTACGGCGCGTCGCCTCCATTCACGGAGCGCAAGGTGCAGCGTTTCCCTTGGGGCAAGGTGGAGGTTTCCTACGACATCCGGCAGGGCAGCGTGGTCGAGTGTCATTTTTACGGCGATTTCTTCATGGCCGGGCCGGGCAAGAGCCTGACCGACGAGGTGAGCAGTTGCGAGATCTATGATCTGGAAGAGGCCATGCGCGGCGTTCCCTACACGAATGAGGCCCTTTCGCCCGTGCTTGACCGTTTTCCGCTGCATCTGCTGTTCAGCGGCTGTGACCCGGATGAGCTGAAAGCCTTTTTATTGCCGGGTAGATAGAGTAGGTTGGAAATATTGGGGAAGGGAGGGGAAACTTTTCTG
>ERZ827181.3791-NODE-3791-length-10237-cov-2.578472_pt1 | contig 10237 bp, 6 predicted proteins | sample MGYA00519778_ERZ827181 | MGnify/ENA primary metagenome ERZ827181 (study PRJEB31778, sample SAMEA3449273) | human gut metagenome | biome: human gut; feature: human-associated habitat; material: faeces | place: United Kingdom | collected 2010/2012 ...
CAAGACATAAATGGCGCCCGCCCAAAAAACTTTTACGAAAAATATTATTTTTGAAATTGTGCCGCATAACGCTATGATTTTGACCGAAATATGTGCTATAATGAAAACTGTTAATGCGGTATTCGGCGCCGAAATGGACATCGACCGTCGTACCTACCTGCTGCCAGATCAGTTCCGGCAAGGACATCATGATCTCCCTACCCGACAGCGCGAACCAGCGGCTCGACTGCAGCGTAGCCCCGGCGGTAAGGATCATTTTGTCGCGGATGCTGTAACGCAGGTCCAGGCGACCCGTAAAATTGGGGACTCCCGATACGTGGTCAAAACGTTTTTTAGAGAAGCCTTTGTACTGCACCGACGCTTCTATCCCGAAAGCCCCTGAAATACGTCCCTCCAGATCGGCACCCACCGTCCACATCGTCACGGTGTCGTTCAATACGTCGAACAGGTTTCCGTAAGATTGCCGCTCAGGAACGAACAAATTGGCAAACGTTGCCATATCCTGGGCGTGCGTCAGACCGCCGTAGACTTTGTACGAAAAAGCCGACGAGAAGCTGCCCGTAATGCCGACACGTCCGTTATACTCCGAAGTATTCGGGGCCCACGCCGATCCGACATAGGGATTCATCGAAGCCAGCGTCCGGTAGTCGTTGCTTTTCAGCCTGCCGTCGATCTCCACGAACGGGACGAAGTAGCCGTTGGTTCCGTCATAGCGCAGCGTAAAACGGGGATAGAAATAGCATTTGGATTTCTCCGTCTCACCCCTGAGATCTCTATCGAAATTGCGGCTGTTGAACGTGAAATCCACACCGAGCGAGAAGTCGAATTTACCCGCTTTCAAGTGATAGAGCGGCGCCACCGTCACCAAGTGGTTATCCTGCCCTCCCAGCTCGTCCATTCCGAAATAGCCTTCGTACTGCGTATGCAATGTCACTTCGTGCATGCCGCCGAAACGCTTGCCGAGATCGAGGTAAGCGTTTATTCCGGTCTGCGCCCGGTCGAAACGGTCGTTGAAATAGGCAGCGTCCACCCCGACCCTGAAATTAAAGTGGGAAAGGTCTTCGAACGTATCGCCGAAACCGACTTTGCCCCGGACGGTCGTAAAGTGCTGCCGCAAACCCGAAGCGGTCGTATCGAACGAGGCCGGGAGCGGCATATCCGGATTCGGATTGGCATACCCGTAACGGGTGACCATATCATAGTCCACGCCGATCTCGCCGTTGAGGACGTAGCGTGTCCACCGCCGCTCGCCCAAAACACCGATCTTGTTGAATGTCTGCGATGCCGGGGTCTCGATCCCGTCGCCGTTCTCGAGCTTGCTCCAACTGCCGTAATGGTTCAGGTAGGCGCCGAACATCCCCTTCGATTTGCCCGTCGTGTTGAAATAGACATCGGCGAGGCTCTGCATCGGATAGCCCAGTGCGACCTTGGCATACAGCGGATTCAGCCGTTTGTAGAGGTCGATATCCACCGTTGCGGCCTTGATCGGGGTCACTTCGAAACCGTAAGCAATCGGAGAAGGGGTAATACCGTAGCTGAATTCGGGCCTCAACTTGACCGTATCGACCAGGTTCGGCTTCACATTGAGTTTGTTCGCCTCGCTCACGGTCGGTTCGTACGCACGGGTCACCTCCATCTCTCGGTTCAGGTCGCCGGCTTTGGTCTCCTTGGTCTCCGCAGCCTTTTCGGTCTTGGGTTTGGAGGCGCTTTTGCCGCCGCGCTTTTGCGCCGAAACCGACAGGCCGCAAGAGAGCAGCAGTACCGCCAATATCACTTTTTTGTTTATCATCGCCGTATCCATATAAAACTCGTTATCCGGTTCAATCTCGCTATTTCAGTTCATTCATCTTGCGCCGGGCCTCCTCGACCACGCCGTCGGTCTTGTCGGTGTAGCCGTCCACGATGCTCTGGTAAGTCGCCTTCGCCTGGAACGCGTCGTTCTGCTGCACGTAAATATCGCCCAGAATCAGGAACGCCTTACCGGTCCAGTATTGATAGGGCGAGTTTTGCTCGGCCAGCGCGAACACTTCGGCCTCGGCCTCCTTAAGCTTGCCCTGTTTGTACAGGATCGACACGATCCGGTAGCGGCTCTCGGCCCCTTCCCGCGTCCGCTCTCCTGCCACCTGGCGGTAGAGTTTCAGTGCTTCGTCGTCGTGTCCGTCGGCCTGCAGCGCGCGGGCCTTCGCAAAGTTGGCCTCACGGGTCAGGTCGGCCGTCACGTACGGCGAGGCGAGCACCTCGTCGGCAGCCCGGCCCATCTCGGCGACATTACCCGTCGCGATCACTGCACTGAGGTAACCGCCCAATGCCGAAGCGATATCGGCGGACTTGATCGCCACCGTCGAAAGGGTTTTGTACAAAGCCGCCGCCTGTGGATAATGTTTGTCCTCGACCTGCATTTTGGCAGCCTGTTGCAGTGCGGGAACTTTGTATTCGCTCATCGGCATCGAGCCCACCTCCTCGAAGGCGGCCAGCGCACCGGCCCGGTTTCCCTCGCGCAGCGAACAATCGCCCAACGCATAAAGCGCCTCGATACGGAACGAGCCCTTGGGATACTGGCGCAGGTAGTTATCCATCAACGTCAGCGCCCGGGCATAGTCGCCGTTCTGGTAAACACGGTTGGCCGCAGTGTACGACAGCGAATCGCGCTCGACCATCGTCACGTTCGTTTCGACCCCGCTCTCCCGGGCAAACGCCACATAGCTGTCCACATCGTTATTGTCTACGTAGATATTCCGGATGCTCAGCATCGCATCTTTCGCCTGGCGTGACGACGGGAACTCGGCAACGATCTGTTTGTAATAGCGCAGCGCCTCGTTCCCGTTGCCGAGGTTCTGGTAGGTAAGTCCCAACTGCGAAAGAGCCGGCAGATAATAGGGCGATTCGGGATAGGTCTCCGTCAGCCGCTTGAGCACCGCCGCACCGTCGTTGAAACGTTCGGTCTGCACGTAGGTGCGGCCCAGTTCGTACATCGCATCGTCCACATAATCCCCCTTGCCCGACGAGATGATATCCCTGAGCGACTCGATCTTGCGGTCGCGCTGATCCAGCAGGCCCAGCATCACCGCGCGCTGGAACTGCGCGTAGTCGGTCGCCGGCGCATTCAGGCGGATCGCCTGGTCGTAGTTATTGACCGCCTCGCGGTAATCGCGCTGGGCAAATGCCGCATCGCCGAGCCGGTTGTAAGCATCGGCCCGCAGGTTGTCGCGCGTGGGATAGACCGACAGGAACTTGTGGAAACTGGCCGCCGCATCGCCCCAGCGCTGGGTGTTGAAGTAGCAATACCCCAAATTGTAATGAGCCACCTTGTTCTCATACTCGGTGCCGGGCGAAAGCTGGATATAGTCCCTGTACAGCGGAATGGCACGCGCATAGTTGCCCTGCCGCGCGTAAGTTTCGGCCCGCCAAAACTTCGTCAGTGCGGAATATTTCGCATTGAACCGGTTTGCATCGGCCACATCGAACATCCTGAGCGCCTCGGGATACTCCTCTTTCTGGAACTGCTCCAACGCCCGGAAATAGGCGATTTTCTGCATCGCGGCCTTCACATTGTTGTCCGGGTCGCGCACCTGTTTAATGGCTTCATAGGCCGCCTCATAGTTGCGCGGATTGAAGTACGCGGCCAACAGCAGCTCACGCGCCTCGTCGATGCGCGGCGAATCGGGGTACGCCTGCACATAGCCGGCCAGCGTCGTAATCGCTTCGTTGAATGCGCCGCCGCCCAGCTCGTATTGCAGTTTGCCGGCGTTGAGCATCGCCTCGCGCTTGATTTCGGGACTGTAATCGGATGCCGAAGCCAACACGAACGCGCGCAGTGCCTTCTGCTTATCGCCGAGTTTGAGGTAGCAGTCGCCCAGGTGGAACGCCGCATTCTGCCCCAGTTCGCCCCCCCCGGAAGCCACGTCCGTCAACTGAGTGCTGGCCTTGGTGTAGTACAGCTGGTTGTAGTTGCTGTATCCGGCCAGGTAAAGCTCCTCAGAGCCCATCTCTCCGCCGAGCTTTTCGTAATTCTCGATCTGGGCGAGTGCATCGGCGTACTGCCCCTGGCGGAAATAAGCTTCGCTCAGGATGCGGGCGATTTCGATCTCACGGGCTCCGGTCGCCTTGTTCAGCAACGGCACGCCATGCTCGACCACATAGGCGTAATTTCCCTGCCGGAATTCGATCTGCAACAGGTAGAACGGAATGATCGGCTCATAGGCGGGCAGCTCCGCTATCGAGGCGAAACCGCTTTTGGCAGCGTCCAGATCGCCCCGCGTATAATCTATATAGGCCTTGTAGTAGGTCGCATGGGGGGCATAAGCGGGATCGGTCGTACAATTCTGGAAATAAGAATAGGCTTTATCCTCGTCGCCGTTCTGGTAGGCGGCATGCCCCGTACGGTAATAATACTCCCCGATGCGCGAATAGGGCAGTTCGTGGGGATTGACGGTCAGCAAATGTTCGTAGGCCCGTTGGTAGTCGCCCTCCTTCTCCAGGATCGTGCCGAGAGCGAAATGGACATCGTTCAGGTAGATCGAATTGGGATAGTCCTCGACAAACCGTTCGAGCATTTCGCGGGCGCCCGTCTGCTGGCGTTCGGCGGCACAGAGCGCAGCATAATAGCAGGCTCGCATCCGGTAACCGGCATCATCGACGGACATCGCCCCGAGGGCCTTCTTGAATTCGGCGAGCGCCGAACCGTACTGCTGGCGCTCGTAGAGTTCCACGCCCTTATCGTAATGGTACTGCGGCCCGCGTTCGAGAGCCGAGGCGGGATTCGCGCACACGGCCGAAAAAAGCACCGCCGCCGACAACAACCATCTGTTTTTCATATCGACAAAAATTAACGCTGTATCTGTATAGTTTTCCTCATTCGGTTCACAATGGTACACCTGCCCGGTCACCGGGAGACCTGTGCGTCCGGCACAGTTTCACCACTGTCCCCCCCGCCGCCGGGACGAATGTTCCTTTGCAGCAATTTCCTTCCGCGGCTACCCGTCACGACTCCTGCCGCAGCGGCCCGCTCAGTTCAGCTATCCGCAGTTTCGCACTCCGCGAACGGGGATTGCGTTCGATCTCCTCCGGAGTCGGGACAACCGCCTTGCGGGTAACGACCTCGAAAGGCGTCTGCACCCGGCCGTAAAAATCTTTTTCGACCTTTCCCCCGAAGTTGCCGCTGCGCATAAAATTCTTCACCAGCCGGTCTTCGAGCGAATGATAGGTAATCACCGCCAGCCGCCCTCCCGGAGCCAGCGAGCGGACGGTCTGTTCGAGCATCATCTTCAGCGCCTCCATTTCGCCGTTCACTTCGATCCGGAGCGCTTGGAACAGTTTGGCAAGGAATTTACTCTCGCCGCCGCGCGGGGTAACCGGCGCTACCGCTGCGATCAGCTCATCGATCATCGCCAGCGGCCGTTCCGCCCGGCTACGTTCGATACACTGCGTGATGCGGTGCGGGGAATCCAGCTCGCCGTAATCGCGCAAAAGCGTCGTCAACCGGACATGGTCGTAACCGTTCACCACGTCGGCCGCCGTCAGGTGGGCCCGCTGGTTCATCCGCATGTCGAGCGGCGCATCGTAGCGAAACGAAAAACCGCGCTGCCGCGTATCGAAATGGTGCGACGAAACGCCCAGATCGGCCAGGATGCCGTCCACCCGTTCAATCCCGTAATAGCGCAGCCACGTGTGCATGAAGCGGAAATTGCTTTCGACGAATGTCAACCGGGGATCTTCGGGCAGGTTCGCCCGTGCATCGCGGTCTTGGTCGAACGCAAAAAGGCGCCCCTGCGGGCCGAGCCGGTGGAGAATCCCGCGCGAATGACCGCCGCCGCCGAAGGTCAGGTCGACATAAATCCCTGCGGGCCGAATGGCAAGACCCTCAAGGCTTTCATCGAACAGAACCGGCACATGGTAGACACTCATACGGGACAGCTTGAAAAATCCGTCGTAAAGGTATAAAAATTACCCGATTTTTGCGGATAAAACGGCAATATTCTACCTTTGCAGGAACAAGTATCACAAGAGTGGAAACGAACGAGACCCTGCAAGTGGATGTGGACAAGGTGCTCGCAGACAAAAATCCAGGTCTGGCGCGCCTGCTGCCCCGTTTTGTCAAGGCCTACCTCAAGAAGATCGTGCATCAGGACGAAGTCAATTACGTGCTGAGGTGTTTCTCGCACCAACCGCCTGTCGGATTCGTCCGTTCGACGCTCGACTACATGGAGATCACCCACCGTGCCGTGGGCCTCGAACGCCTTTCCCTCGACGGGCGCTACCTTTTCGCCTCGAACCATCCCTTCGGCGGCATGGACGGCATGATGCTCTGCGACGAACTGGACAGCTATTTCGGTTCGAGCCGCATCATCGTCAACGACATCCTGATGAACCTCAAACCGCTGGCTCCGCTGTTCATTCCCGTGAACAAGCACGGCAGGCAAAACAGCGACTATGCGCAGCGGTTCCGCGCAACGCTTGCCGGCAACGAGCAGATCGCCACCTTCCCCGCCGGACTTTGCTCGCGGCGCATCAAAGGCTCGGTATGCGACTTGCCCTGGAAACCGAGTTTCGTCAAAAACGCCATCGAAAGCCGGCGCGATATCGTTCCGGTCTACTTCGAAGGGAAGTTGTCGAACTTCTTCTACAACCTCTCGTCGATTCGCACCACACTGGGTATCAAGGCCAATATCGAGATGCTCTACCTGGCCGACGAAATGTTCTCCCAACGCGGCCGCCACTTCGACATCTATTTCGGCGAACCGGTCCCGTGGCAGCGGCTTGCCACCGGAGAACCGCCCGTCCGGCTGGCACAGCAAATCCGCGAACAGGCCTATGCGCTGCGTCCGGCACACCGATAGAAGTCCCGGCCCGGCACGTCACCACAGCCCCGCACCGTCTCCGTCCTCTCTCCAAACATCTTGATCCGATCCCAAAGTACTCTCCCGGGAAAGGGTGCAATGCTCCGCATGCAGTCAGGGTGTTAACAAATCGTTCAGTTCAGCCAAAAAAAAGCGGGACAGCGCGGTTATTCTCAGGATTTGTGTAAATTTGTCAATGCTAAACCGCTTTTTATGATACCCATCATAGACCCTGTGGATCGCACCCTGATCCTGAAGGAACTCACAGCAGACAAACTACTGCGCAAGACCAACAACGGAGGCAACGAAATCTACGTCGTCACGGCCCGCAACAGCCCGAACATCATGCAGGAACTGGGACGCCTGCGCGAACTGTCGTTCCGCGACGCAGGCGGCGGCACCGGCGCAACGGTCGACATCGATGCAGAGGACACGGCGGAAGAGGGCTACCAACAACTGTTCGTCTGGGATCCCAAAGCGCAGGAGATCGTCGGCGGGTACCGCTTCATCGTCTCGCGCACGCCGCATCCGAAGCACATGTCAACCGAACACTACTTCCGCTTCAGCGACAAATTCCGCAACGAATTCCTGCCCTACACCATCGAACTGGGCCGTTCGTTCATCGTGAACGAGTACCAACGCAAACCGGTATCGCTGATGCTGCTGTGGAAAGGCATCCTCAACGTACTGCTGCGCCACGACGAATTCCGTTACCTGATGGGGCCTGTCACCATTTCGGGCGAATTTCAAAATAGCTCGAAACTGCTGATCGCCGCCTACCTGCGCAATCGACATCTCGACCGCGAAAATGCGCGACACATCCATCCCCGGACAGGTATCGCCGTGCCGGCACGGATCGACGGGACGCTGATCGAAGGAATCGATTCGATCGAGCTGATCAACAAGATCGTATGCGATATCGAACAGAATCGTTTCACGATCCCGATCCTGATCCGAAAATACCTGCAGGTAGGGGCGCGCGTACTCGGATTCAATACCGACCATGCTTTCTGCGACGGACTCGACGCGCTGATCCTGGTGGATCTGGCTCAAGTACCCGAAAAGACCATTCTGATGTTATCCAAAGAGATGACCGATATCGACGTGATCGGCCGGTTCAGCCGGTACCGGCCGACGATACCGGAATCTTCCCCTCCTGCCGAGCCTACGATTCCTGCATAATTTTCCGGCCGCTTTAGAAAAATTCATATTCGACCACGGGACAGCCGAATATCGAATTATGCCGGATAAGCGATCTGCCCCTAACATTAGGCTCGCCTATTGATGATCCGGTTCCGGATGAAAAGCTCCCCACTCATAGTGCGGAACCTCCACGTCCAACAAGGTCAGTACCCGTTCGACGATAGTGCCGCATAAGTCTTCGATATTCCGCGGGTGGGGATAAAACGACGGTGCTGCGGGGCAAATTACCGCTCCGCATTCGGAAAGCGTCGTCAAATTACGCAAGTGGATCGTACCCAGCGGAGCTTCGCGCGGGACAAGTATCAACCGGCGGCGTTCTTTGAGCATTACATCTGCGGCGCGGCTGGCCAGATCGTTTGAAACACCCGCCGCAATACGTCCGGCCATGCCCATCGAACAGGGAATCACCACCATCGCATCGAAAGATGACGATCCGGAAGCCGGAGCACCGAACAGGTCGTCGTTGTCATAGCGGGTAAACCGCGGATCGTCCATCCAGGCCGGATCATCCTCGTAAGCGCTTACGGCAAGACCGTTACGGGTCACGATCAGAGCGATCCGCCCGACACCGTTCGCTTCGGCCAGCCTGCGGCAAAGCAACCGGGCATAAAGCGACCCGCTCGCTCCGGTAACCGCTACGATGATATTGCGTTTTTTCTCCATATTTCCTGATTGAATACTGCTTTCCGGTTCCGTCCGCCGACCGCATTGGAAATATGGCCGAGCGTACCAAACCGGCCCGTTCAAAAATTTCAGAGTTCCAGAATTCAAGAACCGGACCGATCAGACTTTACAAAGCACTGCAATCCCTTATCACAGCTCTATTCCGACACATTTCAACCCCTTGTCCTGCAAAAATTCGAGCGTCCGGGGCAACGCATAGGACATATTGCGGTAACTTTTCAGCGAATCGTGGAAAACAACGATCGAACCGCCCTTAACATGTTTGGTCACGTTGCGCAGGCAAAGACGCGGCGATATCCGGCGGTTATAGTCCTGGGAAAGCACGTCCCACATGATCAGGTTATAGTGTTCGCTGAGACGCCGTGCCTGGGTGGGAGTAATCTGACCGTAGGGGGGGCGGAACAGGTCGGTGTGCAACAGGTTGTTCGCAAACTCTACATCCTCCAGGTAGCCTTCCAGACTCATGCGCCAGCCTTTCTGGTGGCTGTAAGTGTGGTTGCCGATCCGGTGCCCTTCCGCGACGATCCGCTGGAACAATTCGGGGTGCATTTCGGCATTTTTCCCGAGACAGAAAAAAGTCGCTTTTGCCCCGTATTTCGCCAATTGCTCGAGAATCATCTCGGTGACACCCGGTGTGGGACCGTCGTCGAAAGTAAGGTATACCTCCTCCGACGGGGGCATCTCCCACACCAGCGACGGGAAAATCCTGCGGACGAATTTCGGCGGTTTAATATACATGAACGGTTAACCTCCGATATAATAGTAGGTAAATCCCGCCTTGCGGACATCCGTACGGTCGTAGATATTGCGTCCGTCGAACAACACCGGCGAGTGCATCGCTTTTTTAAGCGCCGTCCAATCGGGGATTCGGAATTCTTTCCATTCGGTCACGAGCAACAATGCATCGGCGTCTTTCGCCGCTTCGTACATATCGGCGGCGTACCGCACCCGATCGCCCACCGCGCGTCGGCACTCATCCATCGCCACCGGATCGTAAACGGTCACTACCGCACCGGCTTCGTTCAGCAGGCGGATCAGGACCAATGAGGTAGCCTCGCGCATATCGTCGGTCTCGGGCTTGAATGCAAGCCCCCAAAGCGCAATCCTGCGTCCGCGGAGATCCCCGCCGAAATGGCGTTTGAGCTTATCGAACAACACCTCTTTCTGCCGGCCGTTCACCTCCTCGACCGCCTGCAACACCCGCATCCGGTAGCCGTACTCCTCAGCCGTATGGATCAATGCCTTCACGTCTTTCGGAAAGCATGAACCTCCGTAGCCGCAGCCCGGATAGAGAAATTTGCTGCCGATACGCTCGTCGGAACCGATACCGCGCCGCACCATATTCACATCGGCGCCGACCAACTCGCACAGGTTCGCAATGTCGTTCATAAAACTGATCCGCGTAGCAAGCATGCTGTTAGCTGCATATTTGGTCATTTCGGCCGACGGTACATCCATGAAAATCACCCGGAAATTATTGAGCAGGAAAGGACGGTAAAGCCGCATCATCAACT
>ERZ827181.3794-NODE-3794-length-10228-cov-5.185196_pt1 | contig 10228 bp, 6 predicted proteins | sample MGYA00519778_ERZ827181 | MGnify/ENA primary metagenome ERZ827181 (study PRJEB31778, sample SAMEA3449273) | human gut metagenome | biome: human gut; feature: human-associated habitat; material: faeces | place: United Kingdom | collected 2010/2012 ...
TGGCCCTGTTTGCGTACCTATGTGCGCACGCTCGTCGTTTCGGCGCGCACTTAGGAACGCAAATCCGGACGACACATCCCACGCACGAACAGGCACCACGCCGCATACCGGTCATCGTCCCACGCCGCCCCGTCATAACCCCGTACCGTCGCGTCACAATCTCGTCCCGCACCGCCCCCCTCCCCGGCCACCAACGCAACACAGCCGCGAAACCGCACGAGTACAATGGATATCCGGACGGCGAAAGGGGTGTCATGGGACGTCATCAGCGAGCGGAGACCCTTGGTCTGATCTCATTCCTGATCTGCGCGATGGTCGGCGCGATAATGATGTCGCTGTACATGCAGTTCGCCCCGGCGATCTGGCAGATCACCCAACGACGTTTCATGGTGTGCGCGGGCATTCTGGCCGGTTGCGCCGCCCTGTCATTCTGCGTCGGTTACGCCAGCCACTCCCATTCGCTCAACCTGCATCGCGGCTGGTTCGCCCCGATTCGTCGCGTGTTCGAGATCCTCGCATTGTCGATCGTGTACGCGGCGACCGTGTTCCTCTCGTCATTCGCCCTACTCGGCGCAATCAACGGCATGATGGGGTCGGCGACGTTCAGCGGATACCTCACCCCCATCTGCGCCGGCTTCGCGGGCGTCGTCGGTTATATGACGTTCGTGCAGGCGGAGATGATGAACGCGAAGACGTTGGCCTCGCTGCTGCCGTTCTTCGTGATTTCCGGCGTGTGCACCGCCGGCCTGACCACCGACGACCCGTACTGGTACCACAACAATTTCTCGCAGCTCGGCGACCGCACCACGTTCGCGGCCCGCATGTTCAACTCGACGCTGATGCTCGCCGGAACGTGCATCATCATCGTCAGCTACTTCGCCATCTCGGAGCTGATCACCACCGAACGCATACAGCGAGCACGCCATCAGATGAACAAAAGCACCGGCACCGCCGCCGATGACCGCGACATCACGCATTTCACGTTGCGTATCGCCATCCTGTCGCTGCTGCTGACCATATCCGGGCTCATGTTCATAGGCATCGGCGCGTTCCGCTATACGCCGCACCCGATCATGCACAACGTGTGCGCCAAGGGACTGACGGTCATCATGGGCGTGTTGATGCTCTCCCTGCCGTGGCTCGCCCCGCGGATACCGAAGGTGATGTCGGTGATTTCCGCCTTGGCGATTCTGATCTGCTCTGCCATCGGCATCAGGATGCTGATGGGCCAGGAAACGCTCACCAATCTCGAAGCGCTCGCCGGACTGCTGTTTCTGGGATGGTTCATCGTCTTCTCAAGGCAAATCGCCGCAATCGAGGCCGATCGTCTGCACGATCAGCTGATGATGCTGCAGACCGGCACTGGTGCCAGCACCGGTGCCGGCCCCGGCAATCCAGCCCGAGACGCGGACGGCTCCGGCCCCAACGAGCAGGTCGCGGAACTGCAATCCCGCCTGTCGAACGACCGGTAACACGCAAGTCACCGGTCGGCGCCTGCCTAGCGTAGCGCACACAGCGCGCAGGTGCGAAGCACCTGCCACGAGATCTCAGCTGTCCTCGCGACGTACCGCCGGGCAATCAGAACTCTTGAGCAGCAGGAAGCTGCGCGCCTGGGCGGTGATGGCGAATCCCGCCTCATAGCTCAGCTCCGGCCCCTTGGGGTTGTATGTGTCGATGAGCAGCTGCCACTTCTTGCCATACCGCTCACTGGGCAGCGTGAACATGATCGGCTCGTAATGCGCGTTGAAGATCAGGATGAAATCGTTGTCGATCATCGGCGAACCGTACCAGTCAGTCTCGGGGATGCGCGAGCCGTTGAGGAACACCATCATCGAGAACGCGTGCGTGTTCGACCAGTCATCCATGTCCATGATTGATCCGGTGTGGTCGAACCATTCGATCTGCGGGATCGTCGAGACGTCCTCGCCCGGCTCACGCCCGGAGAAGAAGCGGCGCCTGTGCAGCACGGGATGCTCCAGCCGCAGATGGATCAGCTTAGACACGAACTGCAGCAGGTCCTCCTGCTCGGGCGTGGAGTCCCAGCTGCGCCACGATATCTCGTTGTCCTGGCAGTAGGCATTGTTGTTGCCCTGCTGGGTGCGTTCCACCTCGTCGCCGCCGCAGATCATCGGGATGCCCTGGCTGACCAGCAGCGTGGAGAACAGGTTGCGCAGCTGCCGCTGGCGCAGGTTGTTGACATCGCTAATGGTTGTGGGGCCTTCCACGCCGCAGTTCCATGAACGATTGTTGCTTTCGCCGTCGCGGTTGTCTTCGCCGTTGGCCATGTTGTGCTTGTTGTTGTACGTGACCAGATCGTTCATGGTGAAGCCGTCGTGCGCGGTGATGAAGTTCACCGAAGCGACCGGCCTGCGGCCGTTGACCTGATACAGGTCGGAGCTGCCGAGCAGACGGCTGGCGAACTCGGGAAGCGTGGACGGCTGCGAGCGCCAGAAGTCGCGCACGCAGTCGCGGTAACGGCCGTTCCATTCGGACCAGCTCGACGGGAACCCGCCCACCTGGTAGCCGCCGGAGCCGAGATCCCACGGTTCGGCGATGAGTTTGACACGGGAGATGACCGGATCCTGTTCGACGATGTCGAAGAATGCGGACAGCTTGTCGACCTCCTGGAACTGGCGTGCCAGCGTGGCGGCCAGATCGAAGCGGAAGCCGTCGACGTGCATTTCAGTAACCCAGTAGCGCAGCGAATCGGTAATCAACTGCAGCGCGTGCGGCGAGCGCATGAGCAGCGAGTTGCCAGTGCCGGTGGTGTCGAAGTAATGCCGCGGATCGCCATCTACCAGACGATAGTACGACTGGTTGTCGATGCCCCTGAAGCTCAGGGTCGGGCCCATGTCGTTGCCTTCGGCGGTGTGGTTGTAAACCACGTCGAGGATGATCTCGATGCCAGCGCGGTGGTATGCCTTGACCATCGCCTTGAACTCGTTGACCTGCTCGCCGCGCTGGCCTGAGCATGCGTAGGCGTTGTGCGGCGCGAAGAACCCGATGGTGTTGTATCCCCAGTAGTTGCTCAGTCCCTTTTCCTGCAGGAACGAGTCGTTGACGAACTGGTGGATGGGCATGAGCTCCAGTGCGGTGATGCCGAGCTTTTTCAGGTATTCGATCACCGAGGGGTGCGCGAGGCCGGCGTAGGTTCCGCGAATCTGCGGCGGCACGTCCTTGTTGAGGTTGGTCATGCCGCGCACGTGGGCTTCGTAGATGACCGAATCATGGTATGGCGTGTTCGGATGCTGGTCGTTGCCCCAGTCAAAATAGGGGTTGACGACTGCGGACTTCATGGTGTGATCGGCTGAGTCGAGGTCGTTCATTGGGCCGTCCGGGTCGGCGAAACGGTAGGAGAACAGGCTTTCGTCGCCGTCGATGTTGCCTTCGATGGCTTTGGCGTAGGGGTCGAGCAGCAGCTTGTTCGGGTTGCACCGCATGCCCTTGGCGGGATCGTACGGGCCGTACACGCGGTAACCGTAGCGTTGCCCGGGTTGGATTCCGGAAATATAGTTATGCCAGACGTACGAGTTCTGCTCGGTCATCTCGATGCGCGTCTCTTTGTCGTCCTCGTCGAACAGACATAACTCGACCTTGTCCGCCACCTGCGAGAACAAGGCGAAATTCACGCCAGAACCGTCGTAGTTCGCACCCAACGGGTACATGGAGCCGGGTCGTATTTGCTGCATGGTCATATTATCGCACGCCAACGTGAACATAGTTAACTTCAAACCGATATAAAGAAAAATTCTCAGCAAACTATGTTTGTTTTACTATGAATGCTTATTGTTTTTTCAGGATTCGCTGAATCTTCTCATGCTGTATGGCGATGACGGAGTTCGACGCGGTGACCGGCACTCCGGCGAGTTGGCGCCAGGTCACCCACGCAGATTCCACGTGTTCGTCGGGATCGAACCGGCGCGGTCGGCTTTCCCAGCGTCGCAGGTGCATGACCATGATGTTGGCGAGCTCGTCGCTCATGCCTTCCGACGAGTAGAACGCCCCCACATGGTCGAATATGACGCCGTCCTGTCCGACCGGCACCACGCCGGTCTCCTCGGCGAGCTCGCGCAGCGCCGCCTGCTCCACGTCCTCTCCGTCGTCCATCAGTCCCGCCGGCAGACCGTAGGCGAACAGGTCGGAGCCTACGCGGTACTCGCGCTCCAGCAGGTACAGGTCCCGGGCCTCGTCATGGACGAGCATGACGACGCATGGCGCGTGACGGCACACCTGGCGACGCACGGTGACGCAGTCCCCGCCACCGGCCGGCAGCGCGATGCGCATGTCCTCCACGTCGAACACCGCCCCTTGATACACGGTCTGTCGTGACAGCACGACGGCCCTGCGATCCCGGCTGTCCATGACGATGCCGTCGGTGGAGCGGTCGAGCAGCGCGTCGACCTGCCGGGTGATGTCGCTTGCGGCGGCGGTACCCGCGGTTTCGGCAGTGCCAGCGGTGTCAGCGGTTGAACGGTCAGGCATGATGAATGGTCCTTTTTCGAAAGAAGTTGTCAGCGATGTGCAGCGGCAGCCGGCTAGCCCCGGCAGGGGATGTTCAGCGTCCACGGATCGGTGTTCATCGTGATATGGGTGGTGCGTATGGTCTCCCCCGTCGCCCGCCCGACCGCCGCGGCGATGTCGTCCGGGGCGTATCGGAACCACAGCGACTCGATGGCGGAGTGCGGCGTGTTGATCAGCGCCGGACGGGCGACGGCGCTCCCTGCCGTTCCCGTATTTCCGGCCGAGGGGGCGGCCAGTCCGCGCGAGAGCAGCGATGCCTCGTACCGCGCCTGTTCCAAGGCGTCCGTCGCCGGATGATGGCGCAGGTCGCTGGTCACATACACATCGGCTCCGCTGGCCCGCACCTCGTCGAACAGCGAGTCCCCTGATCCCGGCAGCACCGCGACGCGCCGCACGAGCGACTGGAGGTCGCCGGCGACCTGAACACCAAGATTCGTGGCCGGCAGCGTCTGCGCCACGCGATGCGCGAAACGCTCCAAGGTCATCGGCTCCTCCAGCAGGCCGACACGACCCAGGCCCACGGCGTGCGCAGACCCCGGGTCGTCGATGGGCACCAGAGGCCGCTGATCGACCAGGCCGAACGCGTCGGCCGCAGCCTGCCCTACACCGCGCCACGCGGCATCGGCGTTGGTGTGACCCACCCACAGAGCGCAGTGATGGCTGTACAGTTTGCCGACGATGGCGCCGTGCACGTCCTGTCCGGAGACGGCGTGCACGGAACGGAACAGCAGCGGGTGATGGCATATCAGCAGGTCGGCGCCGCGTTCGATGGCCTCGTCGATCACCGCCATGGTGGGGTCCGCGGCGAATGCGACCAGTCCGACGTCGGCACCGGGCTCGCCGACGATCAGGCCGGGCGCGTCCCAGGATTCCGCATAGCGCAGCGGATACAGGGTTTCCACTACGTTGACGACCTGTCGAAGCGTGGTCATGGCTTGTCCTCTTTTCTTTTCTTGCCGTCGTTGTTCTCGCCGCCGTGCCGTCGCCGTCAGTGGGCGGCGAGCTGCCAGTCGGAGCCGATGCCGGTGGACACGTCCAACGGCACGGCGAGATCGACCGCGTGCTCCATGGCGTCGCGCACCAGGCCCGTCACCTGCTCGGCTTCGCCGGGGGCTATCTCCACCACGAGTTCGTCGTGGATCTGCAGGATGATACGGCTACGGACCTTGGCCTTGGCAAGCGCGTCGGACGCGTGGATCATGGCGATCTTCATGATGTCCGCGGCCGAGCCCTGGATGGGCGCGTTGAGTGCTCCCCGCTCGGCGGCGTCGCGTATGTTGCGGTTCGGCGACTGCAGTCCGGGGAAGTACCGACGCCTGCCGAACATCGTCTCGGTGTAGCCCTTCTCGCGGGCGCCGGCGACCAGGGATTCCAGATACTCGTGGACCTTGCCGAACGTCGCGAAATACTGCGATTTCAGCCGGTCAGCCTCGCCGGGGCTGATTTTGAGCTGCTGGGCGAGACCGTAGGTGCTCAATCCGTACGCCAGCCCGTAGCTCATCGCCTTTACGTGGGTGCGCTGGTCGGGGGTGATGTCGTCAACGGGGATGCCGTACACGAGGCTCGCCACGTACTTGTGGAAGTCAGCTCCGGAACGGAACGCCTCGATCAGCGCGTCATCGCCCGACAGGTCGGCCATGATGCGCAGTTCGACCTGCGAGTAGTCGGAGCTCAACAGCGACTCGTAGCCCTCTCCGGGCACGAACGCGGAGCGAATCTCGCGGCCCTCGGCATTGCGGTTGGGGATGTTCTGCAGGTTCGGGTCGACGGAACTGAGCCGTCCGGTGGCGGCCACGGTCTGCTCGAACGTGGTGTGGATTCTCCCGTCATCAGGGTTCACCGCATCGATCAGGCTTTGGACGATCTGCTTGAGCTTGTTCGTCTCGCGATGGCGCAGCAGCGCGGTCAGGAATCCGTTGGCGCGCTCGTTGCCGACGGATCGGACCGCGAGATCCTGCAGCGCGGACGCATTGGTCGTGTACGAACCCGATTTTGTTTTCTTGGTCGGCTTGAGGCCCATGTCGTCGAACAGCACGGCCTGCAACTGCTTGGGGCTTTGCAGGTTGACGCGGCTCCCGGCGAACTGCCAGGCGGTCTCCTGCGCGTCGCGAGCGTCGACGGCGAACCGGTCGCGCATCTCGGTCAGGCGCATGAAGTCCACGCTGGCACCGACCTGCTCCATGCCGAACAGCACGTGGGACACCGGCAGCTCGATGGACTGCAGCAGCCTGAACTGCTCTCGTTCGTCGATCTTCGCGGCCAGCATGTCGGCGAGGGCGCGAACCATGACCATATGAAGCAGATCCTTGCGCTGGTCGGCCGGATCGACGTCGCCGCTCAAGTCCAGCTGCCCCTGCGCGACGTCATCGGCATTGTCCAATTGCAGCTGCAGGAAATGGGATGCCGCCTGTTCCAGCGAATCGGCATGATAGTCCGGCTGGACCAGGTATCCGGCGAGTTTCGTATCGAACCACGGCTCGGCGAGGTCCAGTCCGAGCGACGCGAGGATGTGCGACTGCTCCTTGTACCCGTGCACGACTATCCGGTCGGCGTGCCCGTCAAGGAACCGCTGCAACGCGGGACGGACGCCGGCGATCACGCCGGCTTCCAGCACGGCCGCCTTGCCGCCGACCTCCAGCATCAGCACGCTGCATCCCGGGTTCCCGGGTTTGGATGAGCCTTCGGCATACAGCGCGCAGGTCGATGCCATGACGTCGGCGCAGTGCGCCCGGTTGCGCGGCTCATCATCCGAATTGTCGGCAGGCGAGCCGAGACCGTCTCGTGCGGAGTCGATCCATGCCGCCAACGCCGCCTCATCCGCGATGGTCACGGCCTCGGGAATCCTCAGGTCGTCGGAGGCGTCCTCGTCGTCTGCGTGCTTGTCAGCTGCGTCGCCGGCCTGCTTGCCGGCGTTGAACGACTTGAGCACCTTGCTGCGGGTGCGCGGGCCGAATTCGAGGCTGGTGAACAGTTCCGAAAGCGTGTCGGCGTCCACCTCGCCGAATGTCAGATCCTCGATGCCGATACCGAGGTCGACGTCGCGCCGCAGCGCGTTGACCTTGCGGTTGAGCTTGACCTGCTCGATGTTCTCGCGCAGCGACTCGCCCTTCTTGCCGCCTATCTCGTCGGCGTGCTCGATGATACCCTCAAGTCCGCCGTACTGGTTGATCCACTTCGCCGCGAACCCGTCGCCGACGCCGGGCACGCCGGGGATGTTGTCGGCAGTCTCGCCACGCAACGCCGCAAGATCCGGGTATTGCGCGGGGCTGACATGGTACTTGTCCTCCACCGCCTGCGGCGTCATGTGCTTGAGGTCCTTGAAGTGATGCCCGGGATACAGCACGGTGACGCGCTCGTCGATCAGCTGGAAGGCGTCGCGGTCGCCGGACAGCACCAGCGTGTCGTATCCGGACCGCTCCCCCATCGCGGCGAGCGTGGCGATGATGTCGTCGCCCTCATACCCCTGCTTTTCGACGTAGGTGACGCCCAGCGCCGTGAGCATCTTCTGGATGAGCGGCAGCTGGGTGAGCAGGTCCTCCGGCGCCGCTTCGCGGGTGCCCTTGTATTGCGGCAGCATCTCGTTGCGGAAGGTGCCGCCCTTCATGTCGAACGCGACCGCGAGATGGTCGGGCTTCTCGCTGTCCAGCACCTGGGACAGCATCGTGGCGAAACCCCATACCGCGTTCGTGGCCTGTCCGGCCTGAGTACTGAAATTTTCCGCCGGTAAAGCGAAAAACGCGCGGAACGCAAGCGAGTGGCCATCGACCACCAGCAACGTTCCACGCGTTTTCGTCTGGGCGTCGTCGCGCGATTCGCTCATTCCCCTACTTCCGACGGCTTGGGATCGCCATACTTGGCGATGATCGCCATGGCCAGACGCTTCTTCGGGATGCGCTGATCCATCGAGGTCTTCTGGATCCAGCGGAAGGCTCCCTGCTCGGAGAAGTCCGCCTTGTCCATCAGCAGGCCCTTGGCGCGGTCGACGAGCTTGCGCTCCTCCAGCGTGTCTTCGGCCTTCTTGAGTTTCTCCTCGGCCTTCTTGAGCTGCTCTTCGGTCTCCTTGAGCTTGTTCTCGCTGGTCTCGACGTTGTCGAGCAGGTCGTTGATCTCGGAGAAACGGCCCATCGCGACTTCCAGGGCGGGCAGCAGCTTGGATTCCTCATACGGCTTGGTGACGTAGGCCATGGCACCTGCACCGGTCGCCTGACGGACCAGGTCGGGTTGCGAGAACGCGGTGAGCATCACCACGGGAGCGATGTTCTCGTCGCAGATGACGCCGGCGGCGGCGATGCCGTCCATACGGGGCATCTTCACGTCCATGCACACGATATCCGGGCGGAACTTGCGCGTCAAATCGACGGCCTCCTCACCATTGGCCGCCTCGCCGACGACCTCATACCCGTTATCCTCCAGCATGGCCACCAGATCCATGCGGTTCACCGACTCGTCTTCGGCCACGACCACGGTGGGATTGCGCTTGGCCTCCTTCTTGGCGACCTGTGCGTCAGCCACCTCGATCGCATCGGCGGCGTTGTCAACCGTTGGTTCCTCGGTGATGCTCTCTTGCTCTTCGTTGGACATACAAGCTCTCCATTCATTATTTCATGCCCGCGCTCCATATACGCATACACATGCGGGCTATGACATATTCCTGTCGGACGTATTCAGTGCTCCAACAGCACAGTGTAGCGCACTTATGCGCTAACATGCGTGTCAGTCTCGTGCCGGAGCCCCATCGTACGGGGAAACACCGATCATATGGTTCGGCGCCATGTACAGGCGCTGGATGGCGATGATGGACTTGGCATCGAGAATCGTGCCGTTGAGCACCAGCTCATAGCACTCCTGCGGGGTGAGGAAGCGAACCTGGGCACGTGCCTCGTTGGCGTACTGTTCCCGTTCGTCGATCGGTTCGAGATCATATGCGAAGTAGAGGGCGGTGTGCTGCGTGGAGTAGCTCGGCGTATTGATGAAGCGGCAGAACTGCGTCATCACCCCCGCCTTGTACCCGACTTCCTCCGCAAGCTTGCGATGCGCCACGTCGATCGGCCTTTCGCCCTTGTCGACCGCATGCCCTGCGGGAATCTCCAATGTCCAACGGTGCACTGGTATGCGGTACTGTTCGATGAGCGGGACCCTGCCGTCTTTCGTCAGTCCTATCACGCCAACTGAATCGCCGTTGTTCTTGTGCAGGATGAGACGTTCGAAATGCCCCACCGTCGGGGAGGTTAACGATACGCGGTCGATGTTGAAGTAGTGGCCGCCGACTATGGTTTCGCGCGCCTCCTCTTGGATGGGGGTACTGCGCCATGGATCGAAGCGACGATAGGTTTGCTTGCTCATGCCAGTCCTTTCTGGTTGTCTGCGGCTCATCTGTCTGTTTCCCATTGTATACAGCACGAACCGCGATGTTCCGTTAACAGCGGATAACATGCGATGAAAAAGGCTCGCCATGAATGTTCACGGCGAGCCTGTCGGTGCCCCCGGTGGGACTCGAACCCACACTGTACAGATTTTGAGGCTGTCTCCTCTACCAATTGGGATACAGGGGCGAAAGCAACCTATGTGAATATAGCACATACCTCGGCTTTTGCCAATTCAGACACTCCGAGATGACAACATGGGGTGTGCATCCGCGGATGCACACCCCATGAGCGTCCTGCCCGTCATGCGCTTAGGACGCTGACGGGTATATGCGATCAGTCGC
>ERZ827181.3796-NODE-3796-length-10226-cov-4.090945_pt1 | contig 10226 bp, 10 predicted proteins | sample MGYA00519778_ERZ827181 | MGnify/ENA primary metagenome ERZ827181 (study PRJEB31778, sample SAMEA3449273) | human gut metagenome | biome: human gut; feature: human-associated habitat; material: faeces | place: United Kingdom | collected 2010/2012 ...
TGCCGGTGCTGCTGGCAGCGCTGCTGTTCGGCCCCGGTGCCGGCTTTGCCGTGGGCGCTGTGGCCGATATGATCGGCGGCGTGCTGGCAGGCTACGCCATCAACCCGCTCATCACGCTGGGTGCGGGCGCCATCGGCTTAGTGGCGGGTTTTGCGTGGCAGAAGCTGAGCAGCCTCTCCACCAACCTGCGGCTGGCGGCCAGCGTGCTGCTGGGGCACTTTGTGGGCTCTATGGTCATCACCTCGCTGGCGCTGCGCCTGTTTTACGGCTATCCGTGGGCAACACTGGCAGTGCGCATCCCTAACGCCCTCATCCTGAGCGCCGTGAACGTTGTGCTGCTGCGCATCCTGCTGGAAAACCGCAGCCTGATGAAGCTGGCAAAGAAGTAAGAGACTCGTAAAATGGAACACCGGAGCGTCTGCCGACGCTCCGGTGTTCCGAAATTTTTAATATTATTCCTTGAATCGAGGCAGTATCTATGAACTACGAACAGGCAATGGAATACATCCACGCGGTGCAGTGGGCGGGGCATAAGCCCGGGCTTACCCGTACCCGCACCCTGCTGGCTGCACTGGGCGACCCGCACAAAAAGCTGCAGTTCGTCCATGTGGCGGGCACGAACGGCAAGGGCAGTACGGCGGCGATGCTGGCTTCCTGCCTGCAAGCCGCCGGTTACCGGGTGGGGCTGTATACCTCGCCCTTCATCAACCGCTTCAACGAGCGCATCCAGATCAACGGGCAGCAGATTCCGGACGAAGCGCTGGTGGAGCTGGTGGAGCAGGTAAAGCCCGCCGCCGATGCCATGGAGGATGTGCCCACCGAGTTTGAAATCATCACCGCACTGGGAATGCTCTATTTTGCGCAGCAGCAGTGTGATATCGTGGTGCTGGAGGTGGGGCTTGGCGGCACGCTGGATTCCACCAATGTTATTGAAAAGCCTGCCTGCGCGGTGATCACGGCACTGGGCATGGATCACGTCAAGGAGCTTGGCCCCACGCTGGCGGATATCGCCGCCGCCAAGGCCGGCATCATCAAGCCGGGCTGCCCGGTGGTGAGCTACGGCGGCGCACCGGAGGCAGACGCCGTGCTGCGCCGGGTGGCGGCACAGCAGCACGCTCCCTTTACCGAGGTGGACTTTGCAAAGCTGCAAATCACCGGCGGGGATTTGGACGCAGTTACCTTCAGCTTTGACGGGCTGGACGGGGTGCGGCTGCCGCTCATCGGCAGCTATCAGCCCCGCAACGCCGCGCTGGCCATCACCGCCCTGCGGGTGCTGCGGCAGCAGGGCTGGAACATTCCGGAAAGTGCCATCCGCGCCGGGCTGGAGCAGGTAAGCTGGCCCGGGCGCTTTGAGCTGCTGCGCCACAGCCCGGCCTTTGTGCTGGACGGCAGCCACAACGCCCACGGGATGCGCGCCACAGTGCAGAGCCTGAAAGACCGCTTCCCCGGGCAGAAATTCGTCTTTCTGGTCAGCATCATGGCCGACAAGGACGTGGACGAGATGCTGGCGCTGCTGGCACCGCTGGCCGAGCGGTTCGTGACCGTGACGGCGCACAACCCCCGCGCCATGCCGGCGCAGACGCTGGCGGAGCATATCCGCGCCTACGGCTGCACCGCCGAGGCTGCGGACAGCATTGAGGCCGGTGTAGCGCGTGCGGAAGAACTGGGCGGCGAAGGCCCGGTGTGCGCACTGGGAACGCTGTATTTCTCCGGCGATGTCCGGCAGGCCTTTGCCAAAATAAATAAAGCATAAAGCGATGGGGTTACTGCAAAATGCAGTAGCCCCATCGCTTATATAATACTATTTATACCCGCAGCTGCTTTTTTGCCATTTGCAGCGCACGGCACAGCGGGCGGTAGAGCAGCAGCATCAGCACAAAATTGCCAACGCCGTGCAGTGCATCGTAGCTCAGGCCGCTGAGCACCAGCCGCAGCACCCGGGTGTGCAGCGCCACCGGCTTTTTACCCCTTGGTGTAGGTAAAGGCATAGCTGCCACCGTCGTGGAGTTCAATGTCGGCCACGCCCACGGTGGTCATCTCACCGGCAGCGTCGGTCAGGCACCACCATGCCTGGTCCTTATTTTTTCTGCATGGCTTCAAAATATGCGGCGGCAACGCCCACCTGATTGGCCTCGCTGCTGAAGGCGCAGGGCACGATCTGGCAGCGGGGTAAGCCCTCCATGTAAGCTTGTCCCGCCCGGGAGGCGTACAGTCCATCGTAGGCGCTGCGCAAGCTTTCCAGCAGCAGGGGCTGCTTGCTGATGCCGCCGCCGATGGCTACCTTTTCCACATCCAGCAGAACGGTCAGGTTGTAGATCTGCACCGCCACCGCGTGGCAGAACCGCCGCAGCACCTCTAAGGCTTCCGGCTCTCCGGCATTGGCGGCGGCAAAAAAGCTGCGTCCGTTCAGCGGGGCGTCCTCCGGCAGTGCCTTGCGGGCGCGGTACCATTTAAGCAGATTGCTGGTGCTGCACTGGCAGGCCATGTTCTGGTCCGGGGCGTCCCATGCCTCGGCGTTGGTGTTGACAAAGCTGTACTCCCCGGCGGTAAAGTGCACCCCGCGCACCAGCTGTCCGTTGGCAATAATGCCGCCGCCCACGCCGGTGCCGATGATGAACACCGCAGCGTTGCAGCAGTCCTTCAGCGCGCCGTTTGCCAGCTCTGCCATGGCGGCGGCTTTGCCGTCATTTTCCAGTATGACAGGGCAGCCGCACTTTTCCGCCAGCAGCTGCCCCACCGGGGTGGCGGTGTTGTACAGCAGCGCTCCGCCGTTGGAAACATAGCCGGTGCGGTTATCCACAAAGCCCGGCAGCGCCATGGCAATGCCGCTCACCTCGTCCTTATGGGGCGCATACAGCCGGTAGACTGCATCCAGAAACTGCGCCTGCGTATCCTGCGGCGTGGGCACCGCGCCGCTGTCCGTGCGGTGCATCTGCTCATCCATGACCGAGTATTTGATCTCGGTGCCGCCTACATCAAAAACCATGATCTTCATCTTATAGCCCTCCCGTAAACGGTCGTTTTCTGTCCCTATTATGGCAAATCATCGCGGGAAAGTAAAGCCCCGGCGGTAAAAAAGAAAACTGCAAAAAACGCACCGGCTTGCGGTTGCAATCCACCCCGCCCTGTGATATCCTGAAAAGAGAGTATCTGTTATATAAAGGAAGAAACTGCCATGGATTGCAAACTGCGTGCCAAAAATTGCGGCGGCTGCCCCCTGCTGGGGCTGGACTATGCCGCGCAGCTGAAACAGAAGGAAGAAAAAGTGCGTGCTCTTGTGGGCAAATACGGCCCGGTGCACCCCATCCGGGGCATGGAGCAGCCTTACCACTACCGCAATAAGGTCATTTCCACCTTTGCTCCCGGCTGGGGTGGAAAACTGACCTCCGGCATCTACGCGGCAAACAGCCATAAGGTGCTGCCGGTGGAAAGCTGCCTGCTGCAGGACGAGGTGCTGGACAAGACCATGCAGGCGGTGCGAGCTGCCGCCAACGCCTGCCGCTACCAGCCCTACGACGAGGACAAGGGCACCGGCCTTCTGCGCCACTGCTTGCTGCGGCGGGGCGTAGCCACTGGGCAGGTGATGGTGGTGCTGGTGACGGCGCAGCCGGTGCTGCCGGGGGCGAAAAACTTTGTAAAGGCGCTGCTGGCAGAGGCAGCGCAGCGCGGCGTGACTGTGACCACCGTGGTGCAGAACGTGAACATCCGCAAGACCAGCGTGGTGCTGGGCGAGGCGGAAAAGGTGCTGTACGGCAAGGGGTTCATTCTGGACACCCTTTGCGGCAAGACCTATGCCATCAGCCCGCGCAGCTTTTATCAAATCAACCACGCCCAGACCGAAGTGCTGTACGGCCTTGCGGTGGAGGCTGCGAAGCTGACCGGCAAAGAGGTGGTGTTGGACGCCTACTGCGGCATTGGCACCATCGGCCTGACCGCCGCCGACCATGCAAAGCAGGTGGTGGGCGTGGAGCTGAACCGGGACGCCGTGCAGGACGCCATTGGCAACGCAAGGCACAACGGCGTAAAGAACGCCCGCTTCTTTGCCGCCGACGCCACCCGCTGGATTGGCGAAGCGGCCGCAGCAGGGGAGAAGGCAGACGTGATCTTTATGGACCCCCCGCGCGAAGGCTCCACCCCGGAATTTCTTGCCAGCGTGGCGCGCATGGCGCCGAAGCGGGTGGTCTATGTCAGCTGCAACCCCGTCACCCTCGCCCGCGACCTTGCCACCCTGACAAAGCTGGGCTATAAGGCCGAGGGCTTTACCCCGGTGGATATGTTCCCGCATACGGAGCATATCGAGACGGTATGTGCATTGTCCAAACTGGATGTCCACCGCAAAAAGCCATCTGGGAGGCGCTGAAGCATTTTTAGCGTGTCCTCTCTGCCGAGGACTTTTATGCAGAGAAAAGAACGTTTTGCAATTTTCCCTGCAAATGGACTGCGAAGGTAAATCCGCAGCTCCCGGTTGAGAAAAGCTTTGTGGAGTGATACAATAATATTGTATGTGCCCTGTCCGGGGCATCAGTTCACAGAACGGAATAACTTGCAATGGATAGATATTTTTTTATTTTAACGACCATTGATCTTTTTGTGCTCGGCTTTATGTGTCTTCTTACAAGGCTGAGCGAATCTTTAAATAAAAAGCAGAAGCGCGGGTTCCTTCTGGCCTTTGCGCTCATTGCGTGCATCTCGGTGCTGGAGGTCATCACCATCGTGGTGGACGGCGCACCGCCGGGCTACCGCTGGCTGAATATTTTGTCCAACTATCTTGGCTTTGGACTGACACCGGCGGTGCCGCTGTGTCTGGTATATGTGCTGGATAAAAAATCCATCATCCGGCGTGTATTCAAGGCGGCGGTGTGCTGCGAGGGTGCGTATCTGCTTTTTCTGGCGGCAACGCTGCCCTATGGGCTGGTGTTCTCGGTGAGCAGGGAAAACCTCTACGCCCGGGGCGCGTACTTCTATATTTATGTGGCCATGTACTATGCCGCCATGCTGTACCTTATGGTGGCTACGGTGCGCACGGCGGCGGCCTTTCAGAACCGCAGCCGCATGCTGATCTATCCGTTGACCCTGTTTCTGGGCGCGGAGACCGTGATCCAGCTCGCGCTGCCGGAGCTGCACGTTACATGGCTGTGTGTCACGTTGCTGTCGGTGCTGTACTATATTTATTGCAGTGAAATGTGGAACCAGCTGGACGCGCTGACCGGACTTTTGAACCAGAACAGCTACCTGAACCGCACCGCCGAGATGCGCCGCAGCGGCGGCGATGAATTCTGCGTGCTGCTGAAGGACGAGGAAAGCGAAGCCCGCTGCGCAAAAACGCTGCAAGCTTTGCTGGCAGAGCGGCGCAAGGTGTTTGCCATTTTGCCGACGGTCTCCCTTGGCTCTGCCGCCTTTTCCGGGGAGGACGTGGTTGCAGTGAAGGACCGCGCCGACCGCGCGCTCTACTGCGCCAAAAAGGAACAGAAGGCCCGCGCCGCAGCGGAAAAGCACGGAGACGACAGCGAGCGGACAGTTTGAAATTCTGCCCGCACAACGGATAAACGGAGGAACACCGATGAACACAGATTGGAACAGCCCGCAGGGCGATTTTGATACGGCTGAAAAGCAGGGGGAGCTGCTGATGCTGCTCAGCCGGCAGAAGGTTACCGTGCACACATGGGACGACCCGGACTTTGACTATATGGAGGAGCAGGATCTGGCACTGGTGGTGCAAAGCCCCTCCGGCACAGAGGATCTGCTGATTGAACTGTGCGGAGAGTTCTCGGTGTTTTTTGAAAAGTGGCACGGCGAGTACGCCGCCACCGCCGAGGGCTACGCGCAGCTGCAGCAGGATATCACCGCCATTCTGGACGGCAAGGCGGGCGCACTGAGCCTGTACACGGAAAACGGCTGGCAGGGCACGGTGCTGTGCACCGAACTGCCCGGCGCAGAGGATGCCGCTGCGGCGCTCAAGCGCTGCTGGCAGGCGGCAAAGCCGGACGCCGCCCTGCCTGCGGGCAGTCGGCTGGAGCTGGTGTGCTGGGACCCGGCACAGAACCGGAAAGTGCAGCTCCCGGCGGAATAATAGAGCAAAAAAGGTCGCTGCACGCATTTGTGCAGCGACCTTTTCTTATACGATCTGTTGTTTCTTCTTGCGATTCGCTATATAGTTTGCAAATGCGGAGGCCGCAGCGCCCAGTGCGATGCCCAGCACTGCGCCGCCAAGGACATCGGTGGGGAAGTGCACATAGAGGTACAGCCGGGTAAAGGCGATAAAGGCTGCCAGCACCAGCGCGGGCGCGCCCAGCTTCCGGTTTTGTAACCAGAGCGCGTAGGCAGCCGCCACCCCGGAGGCGGTGTGCCCGGAGGGGAAGGAGTGTCCATGCGGACGCGCCACCAGCATGGTGATGGAGGTGTTGAGATCGCAGGGGCGGGGGCGGGCGAACAGCGGCTTGAGGAAGAAGTGCCCCGCCGCCATGTACAGCACCAGCGCCACCGCCATGGCAAAGCCCGCTTTGCGGGTGCGCCGGAAGAGCAGAAGCAGCAGGGTGAACGCGATCCAGATCTCGCCGTGCGCACCGGCGTAATCAAAAAAGATGGAGATCGTGTTCATTACCGGGTTGCGGAACTGGTACAGCCAGTCCAGAAAAGCAAACTCAAAGGGCATGGGATCCTCCTTTTGGGTGGTGAAAGAGCGGATTTTTTATACAATATAGCATATAAATATTAAAAAATACAAAATGTGCTGTAAATTTGCCCTCAAGGCATGGGGAAATCGGCCTCCGGCTGCTCCATCTGTGCCAAGGTGGGGTAGCTGTCGATGGCGCCGTGGTGCTGCACGCTGATGGCACAGAAGCGGTTGGAAAAGGCCAGATACTCGATCAGTCGCTTGCGGGAAAGCTTTGCCAACTCGGCGGCGGTCACGCCGTCCCGCTGCAGCTGCCACAGAAACGAGCCGATAAAGCCATCCCCCGCGCCGGTGGTGTCCACCGCTGTTACCTTGGGGCTGCGGGCGCGGGCACTGGCGGTGCGGGTGTAGGCGCGGGCACCCTTGCTGCCGCAGGTGTACAGCACCAGCTGCACATCTCCGGTAAACAGCCGGGGCAGCGCGGCTTCAATATCCTCGGTGTCGGTGAGGAAGGGCAGTTCCTCGTCCGAAAGCTTCAGGATATGGGTCAGGGGGAGAAACTGCCACACGGTCTGGCGCAGCTGCTCCCGGTCCGGCCAGAGGGGGAAGCGGAGATTGGGGTCAAAGCTGAGGATGGCGCCCGCCTCCCGCGCGGCAGTGATGGCAGCCAAATGGGCGTAGCGCATGGGGCTGTCCACCAGCGAGACACTGCAAAAATGCAGGGCAAAGGCCTGCGAGAACCAGCCCGGGTCGATCTGCTCCGGGGCGTACAGCAGGTCTGCGGAGGGCTTGCGGCAGAAGCTGAAAGTGCGCTCGCCGTTTTCCGCTAAGCTGACGAAGGCCAGCGCGGTGCTGGCTTTACTGGTAAATTCCAGATGGGAAAGCTCCACGCCGCAGGCGGCAAGCGCCCGGGCGATCTTGTGGCCAAAGGGGTCGTCGCCCAGCTGACTCAGCAGCGCACTGCGCCCGCCCAGCCGGGCAACGGCGGCGCAGACATTGGCCGGAGCGCCGCCCACCCGGGGGCTGAAGGCGGGCACTTCGTCAAAGCTGCACCCCACCCGGGAGGGGATCATATCGATCAGCGCTTCGCCGATGGAAAATAAGATCCTGTCGGACATAGGGCTTCTTCCTTTCTGCATACAGGTGTGCCGCAAGGTGCGGCAGTGTTCAGTATACACCCGCAGGGCGCTGTGCGCAACTGCTTCTTTTATACGGTAATGGGCGGGTTTTGCGGTTGACTTGCAGCGGCAGATATGCTACAATTTCCAGACGTATGCAAAAACAGGAAAAAGGGAAAAGTGTATGGATCTGACAAAACAGTTCTTTAAATATGTCTCGCAGAATATTTTTGGTCTGCTGGGTACTTCGTGCTATATTCTGGCCGACACCTATTTTATTGCACAGGCCGCCGGTACAGACGGCGTTACCCTGCTCAACCTCTGCCTGCCCATTTATAACTTTATTTTTGCCATTGGCTCCATGATCGCGCTGGGTTCGGCGACCCGCTACGCTATTGCCAAGGCACAGAATGATGCCCGGGGACAGCGGTATTTCTCCAACGCCATCCTGTGCGCCGTGCTGGCGTCCATCCCGTGGATGCTGGCGGGTGCCTTTGTGCCCGGGGCGCTGCTGCGGCTCATGGGCGGCGATGCAGGCATCGTGACGCTGGGCATTCCCTACGCCCGCATCTTTCTGCTGTTCACCCCGTTTTTTATGTGCAACTACATCGTTTCGGCCTTTGTCCGCAACGATGGCGACCCCTCCCTTGCCATGGTGGCGACCTTGAGCGGCAGTCTGTTCAACGTGGTGTTCGACTATATCTTTATGTTCCCCTTGGGGCTGGGCTTGGCCGGTGCGGCGCTGGCAACGGCGGTTTCGCCCATCATCAGCATCGCCATTTGCAGCCGCCATTTCCTTAAAAAGGAGAACACCCTGCAATTTGTGCGGCAGATGCCCTCGGTAAGGCTGCTGGGGCAGAGTTGTCAGCTGGGCATCTCCGGCTTTGTGGGCGAGCTTTCCTCCGGCGTGACCACCACGGTGTTCAACTTTCTGCTGCTGGGTCTGGCAGGCAACGTGGGCGTAGCAGCCTACGGCGTGGTGGCAAACTTTGCGCTGGTGGCTACCGCCATCTTCAACGGCGTGGCACAGGGCGCACAGCCGCTGGTGAGCCGCTGCTACGGCCAGAACGACCACGCCGGGGCGCGGAAACTGCTGCTGCTGGGCAGCGGCACCGTGCTGGTGCTGGCGGCGGTGCTGTACGCTGCGGTGTTCGGCCTGACCGATCCCTTTGTAAGCTGGTTCAACAGCGAAAACTCGGTGCAGATGGCGCAGTACGCCCACACCGGGATGCGGATGTACTTTGTGGGCTACTTCTTTGCAGGCTTTAACATTATGGCGGCGGGCTATCTGAGCGCCGTGAACCGCCCGGTGGAGGCCTCCGTTACCTCTATCTGCCGGGGCATGGTAGCCATTGTGGTTTGCTCGCTGGTGCTCAGCGCGGTGTTCGGGATGCCGGGCGTGTGGGCTGCCTTCCCAGCCTCGGAGCTGCTCACCGCGCTGCTGACCCTGTTTTTGCTGCGCAGAAAAGAGAGCGGAAAAGCTTAAATATACATCTCCTGCTCCCGCATGGTCTCTTCGGGCGTAAGCCCGGACTGTGCGGCGCGACCGGTCAGTGCCCGCCATTGTGCAGGGGACTGGCCGGTTTCTTTTTTGAATACCCGGCACAGGTAGTTCGCCCCGGAAAAGCCGCACAGGCTGGCCACCACGTCCAGTGTGTACTCCCGGTGCAGCAGCAGCCGCTGCGCGGCTTCGATGCGCACGGTGGTCAGGTACTTGCCCGGCGGCACGCCCACGGCGGCGGTAAAGGTGCGCACCAGATGACTTTTGGAGACGCCCAGCCGCTCGCTGAGTTCCTCCACGCCGTACAGCCCCGCGTAGTTGGCGCGGATATCCTCAATGGCGGCCTGCACCAGCGGCGGCAGGGCTGGCGCGGCGCTGTCTGCATCTGCCAGTTCGCACAGCAGGGCAAAGACCAGCTGGCTGCGGGCACGGCTGTGGGTGGGCTTTTCCTCGGCAAGCCGCCCCATCAGCTCGGCGGCGGCAGGACAGGTCTCGCCCTTGGCAAGGTAGGGCAGCTCCCGCAGGCCGTTCAAAAACTGCACGCTGGCCTGCCCGGTCAGCTGGACGCACAGCAGGTGGCAGCTGTCCTCCGGGGTCAGGGTGAGCGGGGCACGGCTTAAGATCAGGTGCCCCGCCGCAGCGGACTGCGGCGGCAGCACCAGCACAGAGCCGGCGGGCGTGGCTGATGCCCCGGGCAGGGAAGCCGCGCATCTGCCGCTGGAAACAAGGCAGACCCACAGCCCCTCGCCGGTCAGGGTGCGGGGGGCGGAAAGCTGCACATCTAGCAGCGCAGCCGGTGCGGCGATGGTGTTCCAGTCAAACAGCAATATCTGACACCTCTAATCAATAAAATGCTATTTTATATCACAAAATTATCTGTTATTATAGTACCAATGAAACAACACGCCGTCAAGAGCGTGAAACACCAAATATTTTACGGAGGATAACGATTATGGCTTCCATTAGCTGCCAGCACATCTACAAGATCTATCCG
>ERZ827181.3797-NODE-3797-length-10226-cov-3.267034_pt1 | contig 10226 bp, 7 predicted proteins | sample MGYA00519778_ERZ827181 | MGnify/ENA primary metagenome ERZ827181 (study PRJEB31778, sample SAMEA3449273) | human gut metagenome | biome: human gut; feature: human-associated habitat; material: faeces | place: United Kingdom | collected 2010/2012 ...
AGTGTACGGAACAGAAATCAAACTCGATACCCTGACCGATACGGATCGGACCGGATCCAAGAACAAGTACTTTCTTCTTATCTTTTGTCTGTTCAACTTCATTCTCGCTTCCATATACAGAGTAGTAATATGGTGTCTCTGCGGCAAACTCTGCTGCACAAGTATCTACGATCTTATATGCTGCAACGATACCGTTTGCATGACGCATATCGTGAATTTCCTGCTCTGTCTTACCTGTCAGCTGTGCGATTACATTATCCGGGAACTCGATACGTTTTGCTTCTGCAAGAAGCTCCGGTGTAAGTTCCTGTGTCTTCAGAGCTGTCTCCATCTCTGTGATGATCGCAAATTTATCGATAAACCACTCATCAACTTTTGTAATCTCGTGGATCAGATCGTAAGAGATTCCTCTTCTGCATGCTTCTGCAATTCTCCACATACGCATGTCATCTACTTTCTTCAGCTGATCGATCAGTTCATCATCTGTCAGATCTGTGAAGTCATAAGACATCAGACTGTCTACATGCTGCTCCAGAGAACGGATTGCTTTCATAAGAGCTCCCTCGAAGTTATTACAGATGCTCATAACTTCTCCGGTTGCTTTCATCTGTGTTGTCAGTGTTCTCTTTGCACTGATGAATTTATCAAATGGAAGTCTCGGGATCTTAACTACTACATAGTCAAGCATTGGCTCAAAACTTGCATAGGTCTTCTGTGTGATTGCATTCTTGATCTCATCCAGATTGTATCCAAGTGCGATCTTCGCTGCAACCTTCGCGATCGGATATCCTGTTGCTTTGGAAGCAAGTGCAGAAGAACGGCTTACACGAGGGTTTACCTCGATTACACAATACTCGAATGTCTCCGGGTGTAATGCATACTGTACGTTACATCCACCTGTGATGTTCAGTTCACTGATAATGTTCAGTGCGGATGTACGAAGCATCTGATATTCTTTATCGCCCAGTGTCTGAGAAGGTGCGACTACGATACTGTCTCCAGTATGAACTCCAACCGGGTCAATATTTTCCATATTACATACTGTAATACAGTTTCCGGCTCCGTCACGCATTACCTCGTACTCGATCTCTTTCCATCCTGCGATGCAGCGTTCAACAAGAACCTGACCAACACGGGAAAGACGAAGACCATTCTCAAGGATCTCTACTAACTGCTGAGAATCATGCGCGATACCACCACCGCTTCCTCCCAGTGTATAAGCAGGACGAAGAACAACCGGATAGCCGATCTTATTTGCAAATGCAAGTCCGTCTTCTACATTTTCTACAACGAGAGAAGCCGCAACCGGCTCACCGATCTTCTCCATTGTCGCCTTGAACTCCAGACGGTCTTCTGCCTTCTTGATCGTCTCAGATGTTGTTCCGATCAGGCGTACATTATTCTCTTTTAAGAATCCAGCCTCTTCGAGTTCCATTGCAAGGTTCAGTCCAGCCTGTCCTCCAAGTGTTGGAAGTACACTGTCTGGTTTTTCCTTTTTGATCAGCTGCTCAACAACCTCAATTGTCAGTGGCTCGATATAAACACGATCTGCGATATCTTTATCTGTCATGATTGTTGCAGGGTTTGAGTTGAGAAGTACAACCTCAATCCCTTCTTCTTTCAGTGAACGGCAGGCCTGAGTTCCAGCATAATCGAACTCCGCAGCCTGTCCGATGACGATCGGACCAGAACCGATAACTAATACTTTTTTGATACTATTATCTCTTGGCATTATTTCTCTCCTCCCATCATCTCAAGAAAACGATCGAACAGGTATCCTGAATCCTGTGGTCCCGGGCATGCTTCCGGATGGAACTGAACTGTAAAGATGTTCTTTCCAACATATGCAAGTCCTTCGTTTGTTCCGTCATTTACATTCTTAAATGCAGGAACTGCAACGTTTGGATCAATCTTGTCTTCATCAACAACATAGCCGTGATTCTGTGAAGAAATGTAGACTCTGCCTGTCTGAAGATCTTTCACCGGATGATTTCCTCCGCGATGTCCATATTTTAATTTGTAAGTTGTACCACCTGTTGCAAGTGCCATCAACTGATGTCCAAGGCAAATGGCAAATATTGGGATATCTGTTTCATAAAGCTTTTTGATTTCTTTGATAATTGATGTACATTCTGCCGGATCTCCAGGTCCATTGGAAAGCATAATGCCATCTGGATTAGATGCGATGATCTCCTCCGCTGTTGTATCGGCCGGATAAACGGTCACTTCGCAGCCGCGATCATTTAAAGATTTTGCGATGTTTTTCTTAGCTCCGAGATCAAGAAGTGCAACCTTCTTGCCTGTTCCTTCTAAAACGTATTTCTCCGCACATGTAACTTTGGAGACAACACCTTCTACCTTATAATTCTTCAACTTAGAGATTACTTCTTCAAGATCGTAATTCTCGTTTGTTGTGATCATACCATTCATGGTACCTTTTTCTCTTAAAATCTTTGTAAGAGCACGAGTATCAACTCCCGCAATACCCGGAATATCATATTTCTTGAGGAAATCCTGAATTGTACCTTCACATCTGAAGTTACTTGGCATTCTGGATAACTCCCTCACAATATATCCATCTGGCCACGCCTTTAATGACTCCATATCCGGTGTAATTCCATAATTACCAATCAGCGGATATGTCATAACCACTGCCTGTCCCGCATAAGAAGGGTCCGTCAGTACCTCAAGATATCCTGTCATTGAAGTATTAAACACGATCTCACTGATCATATCTCTCGTCGAACCAATGCTTGTTCCTGTAAACACAGTACCGTCTTCCAAAATAAGAAACGCTTTCATCTGTTCACCCTTTCCCTTCGTAAAAATATTTTTTTTCAAAAGGAAGGCGCTCATGGAGTCTTTATCCCAGAGCGCCCTCTTTCTCAAATTGTAAAGATTATACTACAGCACGAGAGACATTTCAACATCATTTTTGATGAATAACTTAGTACTTTTATTAATATATATTGGTATTTTTTACTTATAAATGGTATTTTATGCATTTTTATGAATACCAGAAGATCATTATGATCCGTTTTCTGTCATCCACGGCATACGTATATTTCACTTCTTCCAATTGTCTAAAGTCAACAAGAAACTGCGCCGCCTGTGGAATTAAATTATCTATAATTTTCTCTTTTGCAACTTCATAAACAGCATTTTCCGAAAAGCGGATAGCAAACATTTCCTGTCCCTGTTCTATCCCTGTTTTCATTTTTTCATAGATTTCACTCTCATCAAATGTTTCATAGTACAGACCGTTGATTCGATAATATTCCAGATCATTGGAATCGCACACCGGATACGGCACAAAATCGTCTTGCTGATGATCTGTGAAAATTTCTTCATCTGTACAACATAGATACTCATAATTCACAAGATCATGAGGTAGCGTTTCTCCCGTCTCATTCTCCTGAAAGATCGGATCTCCGAAAGTCACATCCATCTGATAATACTTATCATCACATTTCACTATATTCCATGCATGTGCCCCCTGCTCTTTTACTGTTCCCACAACGTAAATACATTCTATTCCCATCTGTTTCAACAGATATTGCGCTGCCCTGGAATATCCTGCGCAGACGGATTTTTTCCCAACCAAAGAACTATAAATATTCTGATTATCCAATGCGTTTTGATCATAATCCACCGTATCTACAAGATATTTGAAAATGTACTTGATCTTCTCATACGCTGTCTCACATCCCTGTGCACCTGCAAGTGCCTCTTGTGCCGCATTTTCAATCTGCTCCCGTCTGGATTCTCTCTGATCTGGTGTGCAGATATAAGACGGATGAAACTTTATATACCGTCATTTTTGAACTGCCGTCACACCAGAACAATTCCGGCCGGTCATACATCAGATATTCGTATATCTTTCCTGCCTCGTCATTCTCGCCTGCATGAAGAAGAATGGTCTCTTCCATGGAACGAACCCCCTGCAGGATCTCACGATAAACCTGTTTTTTCTGCTCCGACAGCTGCTGATAATAAAAACCATCTGCAACGTCTTCTTCTGATACATTTAACTCCGGAAATTCTATTTTCTGACCAGAATCAGACAAAAGGACATTTCCAGACTCACGGAATAATCCGGGTACTGCTTTTGTCATCTTTAATACACCTGCCGCTCCGATGATCACAAGAAGAAGCACAAGAAACACGAATCCTTTTCTTGTTGTTTTTCTATTTCTTCGTCGTTTTTTCCTTCGTCTTCTGTCTCTTTCCATTAATTTCACTGTCTCCTGTCCGAACTGTTCCTGTACTTTATGAAAGCTCCGCTATTCTTGACACGCCAACATAAATTTCCGATATCTTATACCATGTTTTATAATCTATCTCTCCTGTTACCGGAAGATCGAATATAGATTGAAATTTCCGGACAGCCGCTTCTGTTTCAGGTCCATAGATTCCATCTTCCGTCAATTTGGGGATTTCCGGATATGCCCCCGCAATCACATTCAGTTCTTCCTGTATCTGACGCACTTTGGGGCCTTGTGCACCTTGTTCCAGTGTATATCCCGGCCAGGAAGACGGAATACCTGAGATTGCTTCTGCCGTATTGATATACATATCGTCACCATAATAATACCTTAGAATTTCAATCGGAGAAAATCCCTGTTCTCCCAGACTTTTTGACCCCCACTGTGTCAACCAGTTTGGACAACTCACTCTGCGACCATCACAATACTGTGTCAGGATTGGCTGGCGCACATTCGGCCGTGACAGATAGTCTGCAAACAGTTCATCCACAATCACTGAAATAGGCTCAAATATATTGCGCTCCGGGATCCATTTATGGTCAAATGCCGTTGATGATGTAATTGTAAAATCAAACCCTTTATTTCGATACCATTCCGTATAAACCCTGTTTAAAGTGAATGACATAATTGCCAGCACATTTGCCCTTATGGTGTCTGCCGGCCAGGTTGCATAGATTTCACTTGATGCGACATTTTTTATATAATCTTTGTACTTCACATAATAATTCTGTGCTGTAGAATCCCGCGGAGATCCATCATGTACGATAATATATTCCGGTACAACCACACGGCTCAAGACAATTTCTCCTGTTTCATTTACCGGCTTAATCTCTTCCTCTGCAATCTTCGGAGGATAATTTCCATATAAAGTATGAGCAGGGATGACGAATACCTGCTCTTCTTCCCTGCTCTGATCCTTTTGTTTCATGCGTATATTCTGGATTGCCTTTGTGTTTGCCAGGATCTCTGTTCCCGAAACACTGATCGACTCAAATCCTTCTGCTTCAATATTCAATGTATATTCTGAATATGGTTGACGTTCTTCGTTCTCATCCAGACTCCATTCTTCCGGTGGTGCATTCAGTTCAACCAATTCTGTCTGACCGGAAGAATCCGTCACCACCTGTTCTAATATACTTTCCGGAATTCCTGTATAAGAGATGGAAATCCGCGCTTCCTTTACCGGAAATGCATTCACAGAAGATGTAACATTTACCTGCAGCTGACCACGATCGATCAGATTCTCCTGCGTTTCTTTGCTTTCAATTGAACCTTGTATCGGTTGAAAAAGTTTCATAGTTTGTCTCCCACATCTGATTCGTTTCCTTTTTCCAGTATATGCGGGAAACTCCTATTCTTTCCTGTTTTCTACACAAGTTTCAGAATGTCATTAAACATAATAACAACCATCAATGCCATCAGAAGCACAAATCCTGCAAAATGTACCATGCCTTCTTTCTCAGGCGGTACTCTTTTTCCACGAACGGCCTCAATGATAAGGAATACAAGACGTCCACCGTCCAACGCCGGAAGCGGTAACAGATTCATCACACCCAGGTTGGCGGTCAGAAGTACTCCTATATTGAGAAGATTTAAAATCACTACTACCATGCCTGCCGGAGCTGCTTCCTGATAAACGTTATCTACCGCACTGACAATTCCAACCGGACCGGAAAGATCTTTTACTCCTACCTTTCCACCAACTAACATTTTCAGACTGTCAACTGTATATGTGATCCAATACTTTACCGTATATGCTCCGTATCGAACCGTTCCAAACAGACCCGGACGAACCATCTCACCACCTGTAATTCCAAGCAGAGGAAAAGCATCTCCCGCATTCTGTTTTGGTTCCAGCACAACTGTATAATCCTTACCGTCACGCTCATACTCAACTTCTACACTTTTTGTTCCCGCATGCATCATATTATACAGACTGATATCGTTCCAGATATAAACTGATTTTCCTCCGATCTTCTTGATTACATCTCCCGGTTCGATACCTTCTTCCTGCGCTGAATATCCATCTGTCACATTACTGACAATCGGTGCTCGATATCCCGTCCAGCCAATAATAATCATACAGAGGATCCATGCAAGAATAAGATTAAACACTGGACCTGCAACAATTACTGACATTCTTGCCCAGACCGATTTGCTGTTAAAGCTCCCTTCAGACATATCATCCACATCATCTTCTCCCATCATGCAGGCTCCGCCAAACGGAAGAAGCTTTAAGCTGAATTTTGTTTCTCCAAACTGTTTTCCAAAAATAGTCGGTCCAAGACCCAGAGAGAATTCATCCACACGGATCTTATTCTTCTTTGCAAGCAGAAAGTGTCCTAATTCGTGAAAGATTACAATCGCACTGAATAGCAGAATTGCCAAGATTATGCCCATACATTACCACCTGTTTTTAATAAATTCATATGTTTCCTGTTCTGTCTTTAGTATCTCCTCAACGGTTGGAGCCGCAATATTTTTATGCGCTTCCATACACGCCTGAATAATCTCAGGAATCTGGAGATACTTAATCTTTCTGTCAAGGAACAGCGCAACTGCTTTCTCATTTGCCGCATTTAATACAGTCGGAAGGGAACCTCCTGTTCTTCCCGCTTCAAAAGCAAGCTTCAATCCATAAAATGTTTCCAGATCCGGCTGTTCAAACGTGATCTGCTGAAGTGTCGAAAAGTCCAGTCTGTCACCCGGAAGATAACGGCGTTCCGGATAATAGAGTGCATACTGGATTGGAAGTTTCATATCCGGTGTTCCAAGCTGTGCGATCACTGCACCATCTTCATATTCCACCATTGAATGAATGATACTCTGTGGCTGCACAACAACCTGAATCTGATCTACATCCACTCCAAAGAGCCATTTCGCCTCAATCACTTCAAGACCTTTGTTCACCATTGTAGATGAGTCAATTGTAATCTTGCGTCCCATTGCCCAGTTTGGATGTTTCAATGCATCCTCTACCTGGATGTTCGCCAGATCTTCCAGTTTCTTTCCTCTAAATGGTCCACCGGATGCCGTCAGGAGAATCTTGTGCAGAGCCTTCTGCTGTCCTCCCTGAAGAGACTGAAAGATTGCGCTGTGCTCGCTATCCACCGGAAGAATAGAAACCCCTTTTTCCTTTGCCAGCGGCATAATGATATGTCCTGCTGTGACCAGTGTCTCTTTATTTGCCAAAGCAATATCTTTTCCTGCATTAATTGCTTCAATTGTAGGAAGAATTCCAATCATTCCGACAATTGCTGTCACAAGAATCTCTGACTCCGGCTGTCTCGCTACTTCAAGAAGTCCATCCATACCGCTTACTACTTTAACATCCAGATCATTTATTTTGTCTTTTAATTCATTTGCTCTTTCTTCTTTCCAAACTGCTGCCAGTTTCGGCTTAAATTCTCTGATCTGTTTCTCCAGGAGATCAATATTATTCCCTGCTGCAAGTGCTGTAACCTCCAGATCGCCATTTGTCCTGACAATCTCCAATGTCTGTGTTCCTATGGATCCTGTGGATCCCAAAATTGCAATTTTCTTCATCGTAACTTTTTACCTCTATTCTGCTTTTATGTTACAATCCACAAAACTGTGGATCAGCAACGCATCTATCACACATATATCTCCTTTTACAGAAACAGGGAAAGATAGAAAATAATAGGTGCTGTAAAGATAACACTGTCAAAACGGTCAAGAATTCCTCCATGTCCCGGAATCAGTTTTCCATAATCTTTAATGTTGTGGTATCTCTTGATCGCAGAAGCTGCCAGGTCGCCAATCTGTGAAATTGCTCCACCAACCGCACCGATAATCGCATATTCCAATATATCTGCTGCCGCATTTCCCCAGTAATTAATTGCAAGTCCATACAATACTCCGATCAATGCCGCACCAAGGATTCCTCCGATTCCACCTTCTATTGATTTCTTCGGACTTAAAATCGGTGCCAGCTTGTGCTTTCCGATCAACATACCGACACAGTATGCACAAGTATCACATCCCCAGGAGCATACAAATACAAGCCATACCGAGAAGATTCCTCCCGGAAGATTTCTTGTCTGATAAATGTAAGAGAGCATCACTGCCACATAGAACATTCCGAAAAAGCCGGCAAAAATCTGCTGTGTATTATATTTCGGATAGGCAAATACAAGAACCGCCATCTGGCAGATCAAAAAAGCCATAAACAGCATAACAAAACAGTTTAAGGATTCTCCCGGAAGAAGCGGTTTAAAATATAATAACCCATAATACAGGATTGCAAAAATATATCCGACAATTCCTGGTGCCTTCTTCTCTATGTGAAATACTTTATACAACTCTGTCATTCCGATCAGGCTGATTAGTAACAAAACTGCAAAGAGCAGGTTTCCGCCCGTGATCACTGTAACAAGCGCGATGATCACTAATAGTATTCCACTTAGTAACCTTGTTTTAAACATCTTTATTCCGCCTCCTCTACTCCGCCGAATCTTCTATGCCTGCGGTTATATTCTTCCACCGCTTTTATAAGCTCTTCTTTCGTAAATGCCGGCCACGGAATATCTGTAAAATAAAACTCTGAATAGGCCAGCTGCCAGAGCAGATAATTCGATAATCTTTGTTCTCCGCTTGTACGGATCATCAAATCCGGATCCGGAATGTCATTTGTATCCAGATAAGAATTAAATAATGATTCATCGATCGTGTCCGGATTTACCTTGCCGGCCGCACAATCCTTCGCAAGCTTTCTGGCTGCTCTTGTGATCTCATCACGGCTTCCATAATTCAGGGCAATTGTAAAATTAAGCCCTCCATTGTTGGCTGTTGCCTCTTCCAGTTCTCTGATCCGACCCTTGATATCCTCATCCAGCGGTTCAATATCACCGATCACACGGATCTTCATATCATTCTTTGCCGCTGTCTTCAGACATGTTTTCATGTAATTTCTTAAAAGTTTCATCAGTGCATCCACTTCATTCTGTGGTCTGCTCCAGTTTTCTGTAGAAAATGCATAGACTGTCAGGTACTTGATTCCCATACGCCATGCTTCTTCACAGATCTTCTCAACGTTCTTGGCTCCCTGTGCATGTCCGTAATTTCTCGGCATCCCTTTTGATTTTGCCCAGCGTCCATTTCCATCTAAAATAATCGCAATATGCTGTGGTACGTTCATTTTCTTATCCTCTCTGTCGCAACTTTCTTTAAAGAAGAAATGGAGGCCTTAAATAAGCCTCCATGTTCTTAAAAACTTATCTGCGTACAAATAATCTGTAAACAGTTTTTCCACATTACAATCTGACAATTCAGCTCTGCTGTTTTTCGATTTAGACTGTCATGATTTCCTTGGACTTCGCCTCTACCATCTTGTCAATCTTAGCAACATACTTGTCTGTGATCTTCTGAAGTTCATCTTCAAGATCTTTGATCTCATCTTCAGAAATTTCCGTTCCTTTCAGTTTCTTGAAAGCAACATTTCCATCACGACGGACATTACGTACAGCAACTTTCGCTTCCTCACCTTTTTTCTTAACATCTTTTGCAAGTTCTTTTCTGCGGTCCTCTGTCAGTTCCGGGAATACCAGACGGATAGATGTTCCATCATTTGTCGGGTTGATTCCGATATCAGATGTAAGAATTGCTTTCTCAATTGCCTTGAGCATGCTCTTCTCCCATGGCTGGATCTGGATCATACGTGCTTCCGGTACAGATACATTCGCTACCTGCTGGATCGGTGTTGGTGTTCCATAGTAATCAACTGCCAGCTTATCCAGTACATGTGGGTTTGCACGCCCTGCACGGATTGTAGCAAGTTCTCCATCCAGATTGTTAATTGTCTTTGTCATCTTATCATCATAGATTTTGTTTTTTTCATTCATGCCGTAATTCCTCCGCTATTTAAAATAGTTTATACAGTAACTTTTGTTCCTGTGAATTTTCCCTGCATTGTATTTACAATACTATTCTCTTCATTAAGTC
>ERZ827181.3807-NODE-3807-length-10200-cov-43.638147_pt1 | contig 10200 bp, 10 predicted proteins | sample MGYA00519778_ERZ827181 | MGnify/ENA primary metagenome ERZ827181 (study PRJEB31778, sample SAMEA3449273) | human gut metagenome | biome: human gut; feature: human-associated habitat; material: faeces | place: United Kingdom | collected 2010/2012 ...
AAGGAGAAAGTGAAGATGAAGAGTGAGGCAATTTTGACAGCGGATCTAAACGAAGAAGAGGGTGTGTCCGTGGATCCGCGCGGTCAGACGTCTGACGATGGCGTCTTGAACGTTCTGCCGGAAGTTCCGGAAGGATACGTTTGGCGCGAAAAGGTGGAGACCGTCGATGACGCGTTGTCGTATGAGGATCTGCTGTTTCTGTTCAATACTGCGGCAAATGTAGAAGAACAGGATAGTTATAATATAAAAATAGGTCCTTTTGTGCAGTCCTTTGGTGGGAATGTTTTGCGTTGCGACAATGTTTATTTTGATATTAACGGAAATGTGAATTTAGATTTTCATTTCAAAAACCGTTGCCGTTATATCAACGTGCAAGATTTTTTGCGGTATGGATACGAATATGTCCGTGCAAAAATTCTGTCCTGGCTGAATATAATAGATTTGCGAAAGCTGTCCGGTTTTGTCCCCGAAGGCGTTGATGCTGATTTTGTGAACATTTGCAAAGTAATTGACCGGAATATCACACGGATAAACGACAGCTTTTTAAATATTGCGTATCTTTTGCATGAGCTCAAAAAATTTTCCTGGTCGAACTTCAGTCGTTACGGATGTTCGGATTTTTATGACTTTTCAAAAAGTCGGTTTGGGCTCGGCGTAACAACTACAAAGAATTTTCTTGCCATATATGACAAGTTTGTGATTGATGATTGCGGAGAAATACCGATGCTCAAGGAAGAGTATAAAGATTACGGTTACTCGCAGCTTGTTGAGCTTGCGTCTGTGGAAGCGTCGCAACTTGATGAGTTTTCCCCGGAGATGACGGTTAAAGAGATTCGTAAAAAGAAGAAGCAGCTTGCCGGAAAGGTAAAAGAGAATAAACCGATACGACAAGCGAAAATCGAACCGGATACAAGCGAAGAAACGCCCGTTAAAACGGTGCCTTATAATGGCGTTCTTTCTCTTATAGAAGGAATCGCAAATCCGTATTTCGAGGAAAACAAAGAAAAGCAAAGCGCAAGGTGCGACGCATATCGTCGTGCCATTGATGACGTTATTGCGGCGTTCAAGGCAAAATACGAGGAGTGATACAAAGTGGCGAAGAACGGCGGCTTGACATTTAAAAGTGCAGCGGCGGCGTTGCAGTCCATGCTCGAGATCTTTAATTGTCCCGCTTGCGGAGAGGGGAATCTGGAAGATCTGCGTGCGGCTAAGCTGCAGCCCGGCAATTTTGCATTGGTGGCCGCATTCTGCGCGATGTGCGATAAGCTCGGCGGCATGCTTACCGCCATGAGGGATACGGGGATATGTATCCTGCCCAGAGACGAAGCCAACCCGGTTGGGGGCGAAAATAAATAACCGAAAGGAGAAACAAAAAAATGAGAGAAAACGAAAACAACAGTGTATTTGTCGAAACAGCGGAAGAGCAAGTTCAGACCAGAAAACCGATCAATCTGCGCATACAGAAGTTCCTGCTGCTGTCGTGCAGGATATTCGAGTATACGCCTAAGAAAAACAATCCTAACAATCTCAAGCATTCGGCGGCGTCCATTCTGTTCCTGGACGCGAACTCCTGTGACCGATATACCGGTCAGCCTGACGTGCAGGGGAGCAAGCCGGTACTTTCGGCGTTCGTTTCGGATCCGAGTGAAAGAGTGCGTGAGCTGGAGAACGCGCCCGTGTTCAAGGAAGTGTTTGTGAAGATCTCCGGCAATGACAATTTCGTGAACGTGCATGACGTTTTGACTCCCGAGGAAGTGGAAGCATATCGTTCGATCGTTCGCGATCTTATCTGACCCACCCTTCATCCTGACGGCGGAAAGACTCCGTCGTCGCTCCTTTATAGCCGGGCAGGTACGACAAAAAACTTCCTTATCACAGTTGTGGCAGACCTGCCCGGCGCAAGTAAATAAAGCCGTGATATGGCGAGAAATAGAGGTGAGATATGGCAAACAAAAGATTCGGCAAGCTGTCGGTGGTGAAAAAGACGAAGGAAGCCACCGTCTGCCAAACGGAAAGCGGCAAGAAAGTCGTGCTGCTGACTCCGTCCGGCAGATGTAAGAGGTACGCAAGAGAGCTGAAGTCCGGGGTGAATTCGCGCACCGGGGAAATACTTTCGGACGGTGCGAAGGGGTATCGTATGGGATACCGTGCGGCGCTTGGAGAGCAGGCAAAGATCTACAACAAGAAAAAGAAAAACCGCCCGTAGTAACGAGCGGTTTTGGTGAGAAGTCTACGCACGAAGCCAAACGTTCTTCTCTGTCCACGCGCATCAGCCGTGGCTTCCCCTAACAGGGGCTGGTGGCAATTCCATTATAAAGGAGCAGAAAAATATGTCAACTGTAAATTACAGTTTGAATCATAGAGGTGTGCGACTTATCGGTGCCAGCGAAGCATGGATAAAAGGCAAAAACGGAAAACTTCGACTTAATCCGAAGTATTCCTTTGTCGGCAAGATCGAGACCACTATGCCGAACATGATAGTAGCGGCATCCGATAAGAAAAAGCCGTCTTATAGAGGTGACGTGAGCGATCTCAATCGGACGGCAAAGAAGCAGATCGTGGATCATTTTTACAATGAGAACGGCAAGCGAAACCGTAAAACAGTCGCGTACTTCGGGATCCCGAAGGAAACAAAAAATAAAAAGTGAGGTAAACAAATGAGTAAACTCAATCAACATGTCAAAAGCGACAAGGTCAAATGGATCATCACGGGGATCGTTCTTATGCTCATCCTGGCACTTCTCGGGGGAGTGATCGCAATGCTGGTCATGAACAGGAACAGCGGAGAGGAAGAGGCTGCGGCAAAGGCGGATCAGACGCTGTGTCTCAATCTCACGAGCATAGACGAACTGGTCGGCTACGAGTTCAACGAGGCGTCAGATTGGACTCAGATTGCAACCGAAGCCCCTTCGAACGGAGAATATTCCGCAATTTCTATTCTTTCGATAGATACTTTCTCTCCGGCGTTCGATGAAGAGGGAATGTTCGAGATCCTCGGTACGGTCGAGTCTGTCACGGTCGAGTTTAATGGCACGACTTACGAAATGACTGCAAGCGGTACGGACGGGACGCAGCACACGTTCCGGGACGCCGAAAGAACGATGTACCTCATTCTCGGGACTGCGGACAAAGTTTTCGAAGTGAGCGATCAAAAATACGGCTGCGTGATTCTCGGTGTCGGCGCCGGCGCACCTATCGAGAGTTTCAAAATCGTGAGCTTCAATATGCCGGCAACGGAAGATCCTGCGGATGAAGAGCAGGGCGAAGAGAGCGTTCCCGCTTATTACACGGTGACGTTCGACAGTAACGGCGGCACGGAAGTGGAGTCGCAGATCGTACTTCCCGGCGGCAAAGTGGTCAAACCGGAAAATCCCGTAAAATCCGGGGTGGGTTTCGTCGAGTGGCAACTTGACGGAGAAGCGTATGATTTCGACACTCCCGTGACTTCCGACATCACGCTTGTGGCGTACTATTTGTGAGGTGAAAGATGAACAGGACAGCGATGATACATAAGAGATGGACAGCGGTGATTGTCGCTGTCCTCTTCGTGCTTTTGTTTGCAACGACGATTATGCTCGCCGGATGTGATCAAACAACAGACAAAGAGAGTGCTTTCGAACCCATTGTTGCAACGGTTCATAATTCGGGGCAAATGAAATTGACTTCCGAGGTTTCGGCAAGTGATAACAGTGTAACGGTTACGGCAATCTTAGATCCGAAAGAATCTACCGAAACCGAATTAAATTGGAGTCTTACGTGGAGAAATTCTGCTTCCGAATGGGCAAGCGGGAAAGAAGTGGGCGATTATGTTACTGTAAGCGCTAACGGCTTGTCCGCGACTCTTTCATGTTTGCAACCTTTTGGAGAACAGATGATCCTTACCGCGTCTACGACGTACGGAGTTTCTAATTATGCAACGGTAGACTTTGAGAAGCGTTTAGATGACATTAAAATTATTCTGAAACGTGACGGTTCTATTCTGGATTCTGTTTTATATTCGCAATTTGCAGATACAACTTATTCGTCGGATTATTTTTCGTCTGCCAATGGTGATCTTAATATAAATGTTGACGGGACATCTGACGCGCATGTTTATTCCGTTGAGGTCGAGGGGGTTTTTTCTGATTGCACTCTCGATTCTTCGGATAATCATCACTATTCGTTTAGTGAACCTGATCTCTTCGAAATGGATTCGTATGTAACCTTAAACGAAAACATTGATAAAATCATGTCGGATTTGGAAAGTTATCTTTACGGTGATAGAAACATCGAGGAATTTCTTGAATCATCTCTATCGTATAACTCTTATGTTGGCGGTTTGAACGAAAACGATGGCGATTGGGTAGAAGAGTTAAAAACACTTTTAGTACTGTTATCTATGCAAGCGGCAGTTCCCGAAACTTGGAATGAAGAAGTTAAAAGCGACTTTGTAGAATCGTACGAAGTTGTAAAGCCCCTTTTACCGAGATATTTGTATAACGGAGATGAAACTGCATTTTCTGATACAAATACTGTAAGTGAAACAATTTATGTTTCCGGTTATGGGGTGGAATTCGTCGGACCTTATCAGTTTCAGTTCTCCATTGACGTCAATGTAAATGATATTCCGTTGCCTGTGTCCGAGATTTCCTTTGACAATTCGTCGATTGTGTTTTAGGTGGTGAGGTATGAGTCGTCGATATAATTATAGCGCAAATTCAGTGGCGAAAGTCATCACATATATCATTGTGCTGCTTTTGATTTTGGGTACGATTGGTGCTGTAGTGTTTTTGTTTTTGCGCCCCCAAGGTATGATTTATCTCAATAACATCCCGTTGCCGGCGTTTGAAGTTTCGCTTGATAACTCTTCCGTGGTGTTCTAAGGCGGTGTCGATATGAAGAATTTGTTGAAGTTTATTTTAATAATTCTTCTGTTAGCCTTACTTATAGGTGCAGCTATATTTATAGCTAAAAGCGATTTGAGTAGTGCTGGTAACAGTGTGCCGACAGAAGATACAGCACTCATGATAAGCATAGATGGAGAGATTCTTAATGAGAACTCCTTATTGCCGGTAGAGAGTAGTCTTCGTATCGACGTAAATTGCTCGGAATATACCGTTGAGATAATTGCAGGAAGTGCAGCATTTGATTTCCGTCACAACGAATCGCTCGTTAAGTTTCCGTATGTAGACGGGAATTTCAATGACGTTTTTGAAGTTGTAGAAGATGAAAAATTTTTCACAATGAATGCTGCCAAACGTAGTATGACGATGATACTTGAATCGCTTTATCCGGGAGAAGAGATAACTGATATCAGCACCTTAGATGAGAGTGCTGCATACTTCATTCTGCGCGTCTCCGGAAACGGAGAAACGGTCGAGATCCCTCTCACGGGGTTCTACGAGTTCATGAAGATCGAGCTCGATAAAACGGAGATCATATTCTGATGAAATACTATCTTGACAAGCCAGCAACACGCATCGTTCTGGTGCTGCTCATAATTACCCTCCTCATCCCTGCATTGACGGCGTTCAGTTCTCCGTCGGTGGCTTATGCCGCCGGCGGGGATGCCGTCAACTTCGACACCACCGACGTTATGGATGATCTCACCGGCAGCGCTCTGAACGGTGTCCCTTTCGACGTCGCGGACTATCCGTATGACAAAAACGGTGAGATCCAGATCATCGGGTTTGTCGAGTATTGCTATTCCGAATACGAGAATCTCCGAGGCAATTACGGGCTGTATCTTTACATATACAATCCCGCGCTGCTCGACATCGCCACCGGCACGGGCAGCAACCGTATCGAGATGGCGACGGAGTTCTCCGAAGACGGAACGCCCACCGCTTATAACAAATTCGCCCTGCAATTCTGCGGCGTCTCGGACGGTGTTGAGGCTAACCGTTTCTGGAAGTTCAAGATCGCGGACAGCGCTTACTTCCTTGACAAGGTCAACGTAAACGCTCGGTCTTACTACGTTTCCAGCGTGGAGATCCAGACCTACGGCGGCGGTACGCCGGAAGAGATCGCTATCAAAACGCAATACACATGGACAGGTTTTGCGGAAGGTTACGGCAGCGCGTCTGCCAGCGCTCTCAAATGCGACGCCGAGCAAATGGAAACTATCGAGCTCGAAGTGCAGCATACGTCATACATAACCGGCATGAGCTCGCTGGGCAACGGACACTACAATCAGATCCACACCGCATACTTCGCCGTACCTGATTATTTCTTTGATAACTACGGCAGACTGCAGAAGATCTTCGCCGAGTGGTACGAGTACAAGCTCAAGAATATGCTCGTAACACGCGATCAAGATCTTTTTAATCTTGCATCGCAGCATATTGACCATGGGCTCGGAGAATATGCAAATGATGAATCTTTGCCTAATTTATATAAAATTTGGTTTGGACTTCAAGAAACAAATACTCAATATAGTCGATTTTGGGAAGCTGAATGGGCTTATAATGAGACCAATCATAACTATGATTCCAATGGGATAAATTACATCTATAATATTGATGAAGAACAGCATATTCTTCCTCTGGTATTTTATAGTGAACTTGATAATCCATATGAGATTTTTGAGTTCTTGAATAAATATTTCAAGACGGCTGGTAGTGTTGACTCAAGCGAGTTGATCAACGCAATTTATAATTATTCCAATAATCTCGGAAATGGTTATGTTGATCCGATAGACCGCAAAATCAGTAAAGATCTCTTCTACGATTATGTTGATGAAGGGCGCATCTACGGCTTTCAGCAGCGCAAAGTGGACTTTGATGATACTTTCGAGCTGGATTCTTATAACAGTAATCATAGTTGGTGGGATAAACTTCTCGATTTTGGCATTTTCGGAAAGCCCGAAGATATTGATATAGATCTCACTGTTCAGCCGATCTACGACGTGCAGGAAACGGATCTGAACGGAAAAGATGAAGAGATCGCAAGCCGCTTGTATATCAACGAGCGCGATGTAGACACCTTTAAGCAGTATTACAATAGCTATAAAGACACTCATCACATCATTCTTTTCCGTTTCGCAAATACGGATTATTTGTCTCGTGCTGCCGGTTACTGGCTGGATAGAAATGGTGATGAAAAATTAACGAATGATGAGCGCATATCTGAGGATCAAACTCAAGCTTATGTTTGCTCCGAGACGGTCTTTCTCAACTTCGATATTATCTCGCTGACTTTCAATGATGACGGCGAATATCGGGTGTTTCCGGTCGTTTCGGATCCCATTGACGTAGTCGGCGATCTGGAGCCTCCGGCTGACAGCGAATTTGCAGAAGACCTTGAGGCATTCGGGCAAAGCGTAAAAGACTTTTTTGATAATATAGCTGATTGGTTTAAGAAATCATGGGATGTTATCAAAATCGTGCTTTTGGTCGTTGCCGGACTGCTTATCGTGTTGTTATTAGTGTGGTTCTTTTCTAAGATCTCTTCTATTGTAAAACGTAAGAATACAAATATCAAAGTAGTTATGTCTGGAAAGAGTGCCCCTATACAAAATGCCCGAAAGAAGAAGCCGGCGAAAACGATCATAAAAGGCAAACAACGATAGGTGAGTATATGAGAGTGGTTAGAAGCGTGTTGTGGCTGGTGCTAGGCATTTTGATTGTCACAATCGTGGGATATTTGGTTTTTACGTGGACGGCGATCTGAACTGAAGGGGAAAGAAGATGAAGGGAAAAAGGATCGACTACAGACATTTTATAGCAATAGGCATGACAGTCGCTATAGTAGCGGTGGTGTGCCTTTGCTTTTGGTCGAGCGTGATCAGAGCGGGGCAGTCGTTCGGAGATCTCGGAAGGTCTGTTGCATTTTATTTCGGCAGGATCTTCGGGGTCGAGAATATTTCCGTCACCGTCAACGACATCCCGGAGGGAATGAGTCTGTCGTCGCTGCTTCCTTTCACGTGGGAAGAGTTTTGCGAAAAAGCAGAATTGTACGGCGCGTTGCTCATTAGCAGTGAAAATTTCAGCGCGTATCTTGCCGTGCTTTCCAATGTTTTATATTACGTGTTGGTCATACTTGCTGTTTTCGTTTTGCCTGTGACGGTGCTGTTTATAGTGGTAGTAAAGCTGTTCGGCAAAAGTGAAAACAATAAGTATGACTATGACTCGAAACCACTTGCGGTTTGGAAGAAGATCTCGAAAAAAGTTTTTCATCCTGTCGGAAAGTTTATTTCCGGTATGGCGGAATTCTTTGCGGGGCATAGGATATACGTTGTCGTATGGCTGCTGCTTGCCGCACTCGGTCTGAACCTTGTTACGGTGCTGATCGAGGCGTTGGCGTTCTATTTTTATTTAGCGGTGAGTTTTGATTTCTCAAGCATTTACAGACAGGTCTACAAACTTTTTGCCGATCTTACCGTGCTTGGAAAAGTGCCGTTTGTAATATGGCTGATCGTTGCCGTGATCGTCCTGGATTTGATCCGTAAAGCGATCGGATATAGTCGTCTGGAGCGCATGGAAAGAAAAAACAGAGGGTTCATTTCTTCCTTGCCTATCGTCTCAATGCTGGTCGCGCCTATGGGTTACGGAAAGACGACGCAGCTTGTAGATATGTCGCTGTCAAGTGAGATAATGTTCAGGGATAAGGCTCTGGAGCTGCTGTTGAAAAACAGCTTATTGTTCCCGGTATTCCCGTGGATCGTTTTTGAGAAGGAGCTGCAGCGTGCAATGAATGATCATATCGTGTACAATCTTGCCACATGCAGACAATATGTCAGGCGTGCCCGGGAGCTTTTTTGCCGGTATCAGGATGATCCGGACATTCGCAGGGCGGTTGCGAAACGATATACGAGCCGCGGAAAGGCTCTTCCTGCTGCGATACGTTGTTTCGGGTATGATTTTGTAAGATATCCCATGACGGCGGACGACGGGCTTTCTGTGCGGTCTGTGTGGGATGTTCTGGAAACATATGCGCAACTGTATTTCATTTATACGGTGGAGAGTTCGATCATAATTTCCAACCTCGGGATCCGCACGGACGGCGTTCTGACGGATCTCGGAAATTTTCCGCTTTGGAATAATGACCTGTTCCGCCGAGACAGCCGCCTGATGGATGCTTTGAGCGGTCATTCACACATTCTGGACTTCGATATGCTGCGACTCGGCAAAAAGATGATCGAGCGCAATAAAAAGAGCAACGCCTTCGAGTTCGGCGTGTTGATCATGACGGAAGTCGGCAAGGAGCGAGGGAATATGCTTGAGACAGCGGAGATGAAAAAGAGTGACGAGGAAGCAAATCAAAAGAATGACCGGTTCAACGAGTGGATGAAGATGATCAGGCATTCGGCGACGGTCGATAATTTTCCGTTCGTGAGGGTGATGATGGACGAGCAGCGCGTCATGTCCCTGGGCGCCGACGCAAGAGAGCTTGCATATATAATCGAGATCAAGGAGTCCGGAGAGACCAGGCTTGCAATGCCGTTTTTTCAGCTGGGCGAAGTTGTGCATGCGGTGATCGGCAGCCGCTTTACAAAGTGGTATGAGGATTTCAGATACCGACGCGGCGACAATACCTTGATCAGTCACTTTCTCAAATGGCTGGCAGCGGCAGACTCAAAGCATTATACGAAGATCTATAACACGTTTTCGTATAAGCCGGTGAAAGTCGGTATGCAGAACGGCAGTCTGGACGGGGAGTGCAAAGAACGGAAGTATTACATAATGCCGAAGAAGATCTACGCAAAACGCTTTTCGACGGACGCATATGCTGATTTCTTTTATGAGAAGGCGATCAGATCGGAAGTCGGCATTGAGGATCTCGAAGAGTACGCGAGCGAGAGGGCGACCATGGCGGAGCTTGAGAGCCAGCACAGTTACTTTATCGGCAACTTGATGAAGAACTTCGAGTTGGACGATAAGCCGCAACAAGGGGCGACAGGCGTGCCGCCGTCAAGGATCGACGGCAAAAATCCGTAAGGATTTTCGGGACGGAATGCCGCCTTGACGGCGGAAAGAGAGCAAAATGCCCCGGCAGGGGCGGCATAAAAGTCGCCGCCCCCTGCCTAGCGGCGAGCGGTAGCCAGGGGTGCGGGGAAGATTTCCCCGCGAAAGAGAAAAAACGGCTGCAAAGAGCCGTGCGTGCCTGAGGAGCGGAGAGCGCAAAGGCACGACGGCGGCGGCAGCCGCAAAAGGTGTGCGCACTTGATACTGCGCACACTTAAAGACAACAAGGAGACGAAAATGGCAGAGTCTTTATTTT
>ERZ827181.3814-NODE-3814-length-10188-cov-2.973650_pt1 | contig 10188 bp, 6 predicted proteins | sample MGYA00519778_ERZ827181 | MGnify/ENA primary metagenome ERZ827181 (study PRJEB31778, sample SAMEA3449273) | human gut metagenome | biome: human gut; feature: human-associated habitat; material: faeces | place: United Kingdom | collected 2010/2012 ...
GCGGCGGCCTGTACGTGGACCCATACTTTTTGCAGAACGTCAACGGGGCCAAGGCCGCGGGTCTGCGGGTAGGGGCCTACTACTATACCTACGCCCGCACCCGCGCCGCCGTTGCCAACGAGCTGACGACGTTCCTGAACGTCATGGACGGCCTGCAATTGGAGTACCCGGTCTTTGTGGACGTCGAGGACTCGAGCCTTACCAGCCTGGGCCGTGCCGCACTGACAAGTCTGGTGCAGTACGCCATGGACATTCTCTACCAGCGCAAATGGTACGCCGGGTGGTACAGCTACACAAACTATATCAACAGCTACCTGAATGCCGCCGCGCTGAGCCGGTACCCGCTGTGGGTCGCGGATTACCGCTCGACGCTGGGGTACAACGGCAGCTATGCCATGTGGCAGTACACAGGCAGCGGCAGCGCCAGCGGAATCTCCGGCGCGTGCGACCTGGACCGCAGCTACAAGGACTTCCTGCCCGAGATCAAAGCCGGAGGCTACAACAACTATGGGGTCTCCGGCCCTTCTATGGAGATGGTCAGCGGTAAGCGTCTGGTCGTGTTCAACGCCCGGTGCGAGTATTTTTATACCGCCAACTTCAACGATGTGGTCGGCTACCTGCCGCTGGGCAATTACTGCGTGGTAAAGCAGAGCACACGGAAATATAACGGCTATGACTGGGTCATCTTCCGCTATCAGGGCACCGAATATTGGACCGCCGTCATAGGAGACCGCAACCGGGTGGAGGACTGCAACTGTGACTGCAATTAAAAAACAACTTGACAACAACCGAATGTTGTATTAAACTGAGCTTATAGGGGCGGAGGCGGGCATCGACCTCTGCAGAAAGAAAATCTGACCAAATCAAATTTGACAAACCGCTGTGCCTTGTGGTTTAATAAATCTACATGTGCAAAAACTACCACTGTTTTACTATAAATTCGGAGGGACCCGCCGCATGGCAAAAAAACAACAGGAATACGGCAATGACAGCATCCGCCAGCTGAAGGGCGCGGACCGTGTGCGAAAACGCCCGGCGGTCATCTTCGGCTCCGACGGTGTCGAGGGCTGCGCTCATTCCATCTTTGAAATTATTTCCAACTCCATCGATGAGGCACGCGACGGCCACGGCAACCGCATCAATGTCACGCTGTTCCCGGACCACGTCGTCGAGGTCGAGGATTTTGGCCGCGGCATCCCCGTTGACTACAACAAGGCCGAGGAGCGCTGGAACTGGGACCTGGTCTTTTGCGAGCTGTACGCCGGCGGCAAATACGCCGAGGGCAGCGGCAACTATGATTTCAGCCTGGGCCTGAACGGTCTGGGCCTGTGCGCCACCCAGTATGCCAGTGAGTGGATGACCGCCGACATCTACCGCGACGGCTTCCACTATCACCTCGACTTCAAAAAGGGCGGGAACGTCGGCGGCTTGCAGAAGGAGCCGTTCAAGGGCAAGCGCACCGGTTCGGTCATCCGCTGGAAGCCCGACACCGAGGTTTTCACCGACATCGCCGTCCCGGCGGAATCCTTCAAGGATATGCTCCGCCGTCAGGCCGTCGTCAACGACGGCGTTACGCTGGTCTTTACCGACAAGTCCGGCAGCGACGCCGAAAAATTCGAGTATCTGTACGAGCATGGCATCACCGACTACGCCAACGAGCTGGTAGGGGACAAGGCCCTGACGCCCGTGCATTTCTGCTCCGGTGCCGCCGCGGGCCGTGACCGCGCCGACCAGCCCGACTATCAGGTCAAGATGAACGTCGCGTTCGCGTTCTCCAACACCGTGCAGTGTCTGGAATACTACCACAACTCCTCCTGGCTGGAGCACGGCGGCAGCCCCGAGCACGCCGTCCGCACGGCTTTTGTCTACCAGATCAACAAATACCTGAAGGACAAGAACCTCTATAAGAAGGGCGAGAGTGCCATCAGCTTCCAGGATGTGCAGGACTGCCTGGTCTACGTCTCGTCCAGCTTCTCCACCCGTACCAGCTACGAAAACCAGACCAAAAAGGCCATCACGAACAAGTTCGTCTCGCAGGCCATGACTGATTTCCTCAAGCATTACCTGGAGGTCTACTTCCTTGAAAAGCCGGAGGAGGCCCAGAAGATCTGCCAGCAGGTGCTGGTGAACAAGCAGAGCCGCGAGCACGCCGAAAAGACCCGCCAGAGCATCAAAAAGACGCTCTCCACCCAGATCGATCTGGCCAACCGGGTGCAGAAGTTCGTGGACTGCCGCACCAAGGATGTGAGCAAGCGGGAGATTTATATTGTAGAGGGCGACTCCGCCCTGGGCGCCTGCAAGCAAAGCCGGGACGCGGAGTTTCAGGGCCTCATGCCCGTGCGGGGCAAGATACTCAACTGCCTGAAGGCCGACTATCCCCGCATTTTTAAGAGCGACATTATCACGGACCTCATGAAGGTCCTGGGCTGCGGCGTGGAGGTAAGCGGCCGGGCGGTGAAGGACCTGAATCAGTTTGACCTGAATAATCTCCGCTGGAGCAAGGTCATCCTCTGCACCGATGGCGATGTGGACGGGTTCCAAATTCGCACCCTGATCCTCACCATGCTCTACCGTCTGTGCCCCACGCTGATCCGGGAGGGCTATGTGTATATCGCGGAGACACCGCTGTTCGAGATCACCTGCAAGGAAAAGACCTGGTTTGCCTATTCGGAGAAGGAGAAGGCGGACATTCTCAAGTCCCTGGAGGGGAAAAAGGTGAAGGTGGACCGCAGCAAGGGCCTGGGCGAGAACGACCCGGAGATGATGTGGCTGACCACCATGAACCCGGAGACAAGGCGGCTGGTAAAGGTCCTGCCGGACGAGGCCGCGGAGACCGAGCGCATTTTTGACCTCCTGCTGGGGGACAACCTGGCGGGGCGGAAGGAGTATATCGCCGAGAACGGGTATAAGTATCTGGATATGATCGATGTGAGCTGAGGGGGCTTCAGGGACTGAGGACACGGATTGCCACAGCCAGTGTGCGCACCGGCTTCGCAATGACACAGTGGTTTACAGAGAGTCCGGCGCAAACCCCGGCGGGCCGATGTGAGCATCGGCCCCTACGCACGGCTATCGGTAGACATTCCGTAGGGGACGATGCCCACATCGGCCCGGTCGCACCGACTTCCCTGTTATGCGTGGGGCGGGGTGGTCCTGTTGCGGTGCCCAAAATTTCTGCGCTGCCTTACGGCGGACGCTTGAAATTTTGACCGCAGCCACTCGCTCATTTCGCTTCATCCGCCACCGGCGGCGCTCAATTCACTCCCCTCACCCCGCCGCGATGGTGCGGAGTTTATCGTGCGGCGGCACACATGGGTGCCGCCCTACAGAGCGATTTGTAGAGGCGGGCGGCCCTGTCTGCCCGGTCCCGGCAGCGCAGCGTTTTGTAGGGCAGGACCCATGTGCCCTGCCGCATACGGTGCGCCGCAAATTGAAACCGAGCGTTTTTTGGCGGGGAAAGCCCGTGCCTTCCCCGCCAGTTTGAATACGAAAGGAATTATCTTTCATGGCAAAGAAGAAAACAGAACCGAAAGCCGTCCATCCCGCCGCGGACCCCAATGTCATGGGCCTGCGGGGCACGGTAGTGGAGCAGCCCATCACCTCTACCCTGGACGAGAACTATATGCCCTCCGCCATGAGCGTGATCGTCTCCCGGGCCATCCCGGAGATCGATGGCTTCAAGCCCGCCCACCGCAAGCTGCTCTACACCATGTACAAGATGGGCCTGCTCACGGGGAACCGCACCAAGTCTGCCAACATCGTGGGCCAGACCATGCGCCTGAATCCCCATGGCGACCAGGCCATTTACGAGACCATGGTGCGCCTGGCCAAGGGCAACGAGTCATTGCTCCACCCCTTTGTGGACAGCAAGGGCAACTTCGGCAAGGTCTACTCCCGGGACATGGCCTACGCCGCCTCCCGGTACACCGAGGTCAAGCTGGACGGGATCTGTGAGGAGCTCTTCCGGGACATTGACAAGGACGTGGTGGACTTTGTGCCCAACTACGACGGCACCCTCACCGAGCCGGTGCTGCTGCCCACCACCTTTCCCAATATTCTGGTCTCGGCCAACATGGGCATTGCCGTGGGCATGGCCTCCAACCTCTGCGGGTTCAACCTCACCGAGGTCTGTGAGGCCGCCATCGCCCGGATCAGGCACCCCGAGGCCGACCTGCTGGACACTCTCCGGGCCCCGGACTTTCCCACCGGGGGACAGCTGCTCTACGACCGGAAGGAGATGGAGAACATCTACCGCACCGGCCGGGGCTCCTTTAAGGTCCGGGCCAAATGGCGGTATGTGAAGGAAGAGAACCTGATCGGGGTCTACGAGATCCCCTACTCCACCACCGTGGAGGCCATCCTGGACAAGGTGGCCGAGCTCATCAAGCTGGGCAAGGTCCGGGAGGTGGCCGACATGCGGGATGAGACCGACCTGAACGGCCTCAAGCTGACCCTTGATCTCAAGCGCGGCGTGGACCCGGAAAAGCTGATGGCCAAGCTCTACAAGACCACCCCGCTGGAAGACAGCTTCAGCTGCAACTTCAACGTGCTGGTGTCCGGTCAGCCCCGGGTCATGGGTGTGCGGGAGATCCTGCAGGAGTGGACCGCTTTCCGGATGGAGTGTGTCCGCCGCCGCACCTACTACGATCTCCACGGCAAGGAAAAGCGGCTCCACCTGCTCAAGGGCCTTGCCGCCATTCTGCTGGATATCGATAAGGCCATCCATATCATCCGCACCACCGAGGAGGAGACCGAGGTGGTGCCCAACCTGATGATCGGCTTTGGCATCGACGAGGTGCAGGCCGACTATGTGGCAGAGATCAAGCTGCGCCACCTGAACCGGGAATACATCCTCAAGCGCACCGGCGAGATCGAGCAGCTGGAAAAGGACATTGCAGACCTGAACGATGTGCTGGCAAAGCCTGCCCGCATCCGCCGCATCATCATCAACGAACTGAACGATGTAGCGAAAAAATACGGCAAACCCCGTTGCAGCGAGATCTTGTACGACCTGCCGGAAGAGGATGCTGCCGCCGAGGAAGAAGCTGTGCCGGACTACCCGGTGACCGTGTTCTTTACCCGGGAGGGCTACTTTAAAAAGATCCCGCCCCAGAGCCTGCGCACTGCCGGTGCGCACAAGCTCAAGGAGGGCGACGAGATCGTCCAGCAGGTGGAGACGCGGAACAACGTAGAAGCGTTGTTCTTTACTGATATGCAGCAGGTGTATAAGGTGCGTCTGGCCGAGCTGGAAGACGGCAAGGTGGCCCAGATGGGCATCTATCTGCCGGGCCGTCTGGGTATGGACGAGGGCGAGAACATCCTCTCCATGGTCATTACCTCCGATTACAGCGGCCATATGCTCTTCTTCTTTGCCAGCGGCAAGTGCGCAAAAATTCCGCTCAGCTCCTACGCCACCAAGCAGAACCGCCGCAAGCTGCTGAAAGCCTACTGCGACAAAGAGCCGCTGGCGACCATGTTCTTCCTGCCCGAGGAGACGGAGCTTGCGATTCGCACCAGCGCGGGACGGATGCTCCTGGTCGGCACGGCGCAGATCGCTGCAAAGACCACCCGCGACAGTCAGGGTGTGGCGGTCGTGACCCTGAAAAAGAACCAGACCATCGCCTCCGTCGTCCCGGCGGACACGCTGGAACTGGCAAATCCCCACCGCTACCGCGTCCGCAGCCTGCCGGCTACGGGTGCGCTGATTCGCGCGGAGGATGAAGGGGAGCAGATGACGCTGCTATGATTTTTGCGCCTGCGGCGCAGGATGGAGCGCTCTTGCACTAAGGCTAAGTTCTCTTTTGCGCGCCAAAAGAGAACCAGAAAAGCGCCCGCTACTTTCGAGGCGCGGGAGGCACGAATCAAGGGCTGCTCGCCCTTGATAATCCCGAAGGAGTTGTCGAAGCCCAAAAATGCTAGCCGCTTCGCTAAACGCATTTTTTGGGCTTCTCCGGTTTACGACTCCGCCGATGGTGTTACGCTTTCGCAGAACTTTACGTTCAGCAAGGGCGTAAAGTCTGCTGCGAAGCAGTAAATTGGAGAAACGAGAAAAAAGCGTTTAGCGCAGCGACTAGCTTTTTTCCGTTTCGACCTCATCTTTGGAATTGTTAAGGGCGTGCAGCCCTTAACTCGTTGCGGGGAGAGTGGAGTCCAGAGGTAGGGAGGGGGGATTCGAAACACCCCTCCCTACCTCTGGCCCGCGCGGAGCGCAAAGCCATTTGACCGAAAGAGAAAACTGCCCCGCGCACCGGCGCGCGATGCCGTCAATCAGTAACGACCATCATCTCCGCGTTCTCCTCAATGGAGTAATTTGCAAAATACCCCTCTTCCAGCGGGATCCACCGCTCCACAAAATTCGAATACCGCTCCCCCTCCCGTTTGCGAAGCCGCCGGGCCTGCTCATCGGGAGAGCAGGTGACGAATATTCTTATATCATAATAGGGTGCAAGGCTGGGATGATGGCTGTAGCTTCCCTCCACGATGACCAGCGGCGCAGAGCCGAGGGGACGCGGCGGCAGATAGGCACCTTCGCGGCAGGAGTAGGCCTGGTAGGAGAATGCTTGCTCTGCCCGGGCGGGAGCGACGACCTCATCCCGCAGGCGCTGGATGTTACCCTCCGGGAGCCGCCGAAAGCGCAGGACTTCCACGGCCATCTGGCGCAGTGTGATTACTTCACGGTGGATGCCGTAGAGGGTGGCTTTGAGGATGTCTGCGACGAGACCTCCTTCACCTCCCTGCTGGTGCTGGAAGGCAAGGGCACCCTGACCGAGACCGCCACCGGCGAGAGCCTGCCCATCCGCAAGGGGCAGAGCCTGTTCCTGCCCGCTGGCACCGGGGCCTACGCCGTAACCGGCACAGACCTCAAGTGCCTGCGTACCCGGGTGTAAATAAAGCATGAAAAATTCCCGGGCAGTCTGCCGCTGCCCGGGAATTTGTGCTATGATAGATGCAGAAAAACAGACGAAACGAGGACACAGCCATGGCATCCTACCGCTACGAACGGGATATCAAACCCGAAGACCTGATCCAAGAAACGCCCTCTCCCCTGACCCCGGCGCAGCAGCGTGCCAACTGGTGGCACTACCACTGGTATTATGTGGTGCTGATCGCTGCTGCCCTGCTGGCGGTGGGGTATTTTGTCTGGAACCGGGTCACCGAGGTGCGGCCGGACTACACCGTGGCAGTGGTGAGCCGCACCGACCCGGACACTGCCTTTCTCAGCCAGCTGGAGACCCAGCTGGAAGCCCTTGCCGGGGACGTGAACGGCGATGGCAAGGTGAAGGTCACGGTAAAGGGCATCTGGCTGGCACTGGACTTTGAAACGCAGGATGCCGCCCTGCAGCAGCTAATGCAGTCCAGCGAGGATAAGCTGAACTCTGATTTTTATCTGTGCGAAAGCACCCTGTTTATCGTGGACGACCCCACCGCCATGGAGCAGCGGTATGGCTGCTTCCAGACGCTGGACGGCACCGACCCGGAGGACGGAGATGTTCTGTCGGTGGCAGACTTTGCTCTGCCGCTGCAAGACACCGCCCTTGCCAATGTGCAGCGCGAAAGCTCTACCCTCTGGTACGCCGCCCGCCGCCTGAACGAGGGAATGAATGCGGATGCCGCTGCCGCTTTGAATGCGCTGTGGGAGAAGCTGGTTTGAGGATTGCGAGAGCATATAGCCTGCATCGGCACGGTGCAGTTCAAGGGTTTGGGTGTTCCCAACAAGCATTTTGCAACGCAAATGGTGTTTGTATAGACAGACACATTGCTTGCAGATGCAGACGTTGTATATACGTCTGCCCTGCTTGCAACAACTATGAAGCCTCTCAATGCGCTTCCCAAATTTGAAAAACATTTTGCGATTGAGACTATCCGTTTTTAAGTTCAACTTGAAGTGGACGGTTATTTTTCTTCTTAGAAAATTTTCGTGTTTGCATCCGCAGCAAGCAGGGCAAGCCGGTACCAACTCACAATTTTTGAATCAGATTTTACAAATCCGAATTCAAAAACGCTTGTTGGGCTTCTCCCAAACCCGACATTCAGCACAAAATTGCGCTGACCGTGCATCTTATCCTCTAAAGGCATTATGACCCACAAGGGGGCCGGTACCGTCCAGCCCTCTCTCTTTTTGCCAAAGTTTTCATCGCCTTTTCTTGCAACCCGCCGAAAGTGGCGTATTTTCAAATCTTTTTGTTGACACAGCTCGATTTTTGTGGTAGTCTATTTCAACAATTTAATATAACATATTTACTTAGAGTTCCAGCTCGGCTCCTGAAGGAGCCGGAGCAAGTTTTTGACTTTCTTATCGCTACATAACGAACCCGAACCAAGGCCATCCCGGAAGGGATGGTCAGGTTTCGGTTGTTGTGTGGCGATTTTTTATTGTCAGATCCAGCACCGCACCTTGAAAATCGAAAGACCGTCTGCATGGGATACCCGGCAAAGACCTCGCAAGAGCGAGCCGGAAAACGCCGCCGGAAGGGGGCAGGAAATCCATGCAGGGAGAACGGCACACCCAATATCAACTGGTCAAAATGGCCAGTTGATGTGGTGAATGACACAAAGCGTCATTCACCAGAAACATCTTCTACGTTACAGCTCGTTCAATGTGTTCAAATTGAACACATTGATTCTATCCATGTTACGCTTAACCTCGACTTGACATTTTGTCAAGCCACGGTGAAATCTGGTAAGTGCTGCTTTTCAGTACTTACCAAATTACCGTAACACGGTCACTCTGTGGTGGGTTACGAAAACCGTAACTCACCACTTGGAAGTGGTAAATAGACAAATTGTCCACTTACCACCCAGCCATAACGCACAGATTTTAGTTGGTGATCATTTTGATCACCAACCAGACAATCGTAACGCTTTATTGTGTGAAAGTGGTGGTTACCATTTTGATAACCACCATATACCCGTAACATTTGGGGCAAATAATGCTTTTCATTATCCACCACACACCTGTAACAGCCAAAGGAGGATGCCTATGACAACAGAACAATGGGAACGTGAAAATCAGGACACCCTGATGGAATATTTCATTGACGGTGACCCCAGTGTGCACAGAATCCAGTGTGAATGCTGCCGCAAGGTCATCTACACCCAGACCCGGAACCGCAAATATTGCAGCTTCCAGACCTGCGGTCACCGGATGCTGAACTTGCGAAAAAGTCTTAAAAAGCGCATTGAGCGCGGAGCCTACACCTGCCCTTGCTGTGGTGAGCAGTTCTTGCCGATTCGGGCGGATGCCAGATATTGCAGCAACGCCTGTCGGCAGAAAGACTACCGCAAGCGTAAAGTAACGGCTCACGCTTCTCTTTGAGGAGCTTGATGAAGTTTGTCAAGTTCCTTATCTACGCTCGCTTTTGTTCAGTAAAGTGGCACTTCCCATTCTGGGAAGTGCCAAAAAACCGTAATGCTTAAATTGCTCACTCCCAAATCCCCAAAGTGGGGATTTGGGCTGTCATCTGAAATCAGGTTACGCTTTCCGTAACTTGATTTGCAACTCCTGCCGAATCAAGTTCCCACTTCGGGAACTTGGTTGTAGCCGTATCAAAATCAAGTTATCAAAATGATAACTTGATTGCATCCGTGGCAGAGCCACCGGAGTTATCATTTTGATAACTTCGGCTTTATCTGTAGCACGTCACTCCTACTCCGTAAAAATCAAGTGGTCAAAATGACCACTTGATTCTGCCTGTAACGCTGCAATGTCGTTGCAAATCAGGTTGCCAAGATGACAACCTGATTCCACCTGTAACACTTCAAGGTTGGCTGAAAATCAGGTGCCGCCACCCGGCACTTGATTTTACCCGTAACGGAATCAGTGGGTCAAAATGGCCCTCTGAAAAAGCCGAGCGAGCTGCGGGCAGAAATTCGCAAATCTTTGCCTGTCAACTTTTTCGGAGCAGGAGTTGCAGACCTTTGCGCCATTTTTTGATATAAAATGCTGGAGGTGAATTCTATTTCCGACTACCTGACTGTCACTACGCCCTTGCCGCAATATCTGCCCTATGCCCGCTTTTTGCTGGACACAGACCTAAGCCACACAGCGAAGCTGCTCTACACTCTGCTGCTAGATCGGGCAACGCTTTCTCAAAAGAACAACTGGATCGATACACAGGGGCACATTTATGTGATCTATCCGCTTTCCCATCTGGCAAAAGATTTAGGGTGCTGCATTTCCAGTGTAAC
>ERZ827181.3815-NODE-3815-length-10185-cov-3.663475_pt1 | contig 10185 bp, 7 predicted proteins | sample MGYA00519778_ERZ827181 | MGnify/ENA primary metagenome ERZ827181 (study PRJEB31778, sample SAMEA3449273) | human gut metagenome | biome: human gut; feature: human-associated habitat; material: faeces | place: United Kingdom | collected 2010/2012 ...
CCGGGGACACAAGGATTTTCAGTCCTTTGCTCTACCAACTGAGCTATGGCACCGTAAGGCTAATTCAACTCAGTTGTTTCTCTTTTGCGGTTGCAAAGGTAGTTAAACTTTTGGATTCTGCAAGGGTTCTATAAATAAAAAACACTGATAAAAAGCTACTTTGCTTATTATCAGTGTTGTATGGAATGAAATATTTTTCAGTATATAACTGAGAAAATCTATTTATCTTCTTTCAGCGGATTCCATCCCTGAGCTTTCAATTCAAATTCTTGTCCGTCACGGGTAATCAATGCGCAACCGAGTTCGGGTTTGGTGATATGCCCGATGAGACGGATTCCCTCCATCTGTGATACTTTCTCATGATCGGCAATGGGGACAGTGAAAAGCAATTCATAATCTTCACCGCCATTCATAGCACAAGTGGTTAGGTTCATGTTGAATTCTTCTGCCATGACAGCCGTCTGATAGTCAATAGGAATATGTTCCTCATAGACACGGCATCCGGTATTACTTTGTTTGCAGATATGCATTAATTCGGATGACAGGCCATCGGAGATGTCCATCATGGATGTGGGGACAATATTGGCAGCCGCCAGTTTTTCGATGATATCTTTACGGGCTTCCGGTTTCAACTGGCGTTCCAGCAAGTATTCTTTGCCGGTGAAGTCCGGTTGGACATCCTTTTCGCCTTTCAGTACTGTTTTTTCACGTTCCAGAAGTTGCAGCCCCATATATGCGGCACCCAAGTCACCGCTGACACAAATCAAGTCTGTTTCTTTGGCTCCGTTGCGGTAGACTACTTTATCTTTGTCAGCGTCTCCGATACAGGTGATGCTGATGGCAAGTCCCGTAAGAGAAGAGGATGTATCGCCTCCGATAATGTCAACATGATACTGTTGGCATGCCAGACGAATGCCTGAATAAAGCTCTTCCATGTCCTCTACGCTGAAGCGTTTGGAGAGAGCGAGCGATACGGTAATCTGTCGCGGAGTACCATTCATTGCATAAATATCGGAGAAATTGACTACGGCCGATTTATATCCCAGATGTTTCAGAGGGACATAAGTCAGGTCGAAATGAACACCTTCCATCAATAGATCGGTAGTCACTAATATTTGTTTCTCCGAAGGGTAGGAGAGGACGGCGGCATCATCACCCACTCCGTATTTGGTAGATTCGTTTTCTGGTTTAATTCCCTCGGTGAGGCGGTCGATCAGACCAAACTCGCCGAGAGTTGCTATTTCAGTTCGCATAAATAGAGTTTAGTATTAAGCACGGTTGATAAGTTCACGCATGATAGTGGTCATTTTAGGTTGGGCTGCGTCCGCTGCCTTCTGAACTTCTTCATGCGATACTTCTACAATTTTTCCTTCTACTCCCAAGTCAGTGATGACGGAGATTCCGAATACCTTGATTCCGCAGTGGTTGGCTACGATCACTTCGGGAACGGTAGACATACCGACTGCATCGGCACCCAGAATGTGGAATAGTTTATATTCAGCAGGAGTCTCGAAAGTAGGGCCTTGCGTACCGATATAAATTCCATGTTGTACCTTAATGCCTTTTTCCTGAGCAATCTCGTCAGCTTTACGAATCAGTTCCTTATCATATGCTTCGCTCATATCCGGGAAGCGTGGACCATAAGGAATATTCTTGCCACGAAGCGGATGTTCGGGGAAGTAGTTGATATGATCGGTGATAATCATCAGGTCGCCGATTTCAAAAGCTTCGTTTGTACCACCGCTGGCGTTGGACACAAACAATGTTTTGATACCCAGCTCACGCATTACACGTACAGGGAAAGTCACTTCCTTCATGGAATAACCTTCATAATAATGGAACCGTCCCTGCATGGCCACGACACGCTTGCCGCCGAGCATCCCGAAAATCAACCGCCCGGCATGGCCGGCAACCGTCGAGACCGGAAAACCCGGAATATCTTTATAATCGAGTTGTGCAACGACCTGAATATTGTCCGCCAGGCCGCCTAGCCCGCTGCCCAGGATAATGCCCACCTGGGGTTTGAAATCGACCTTATTCCGGATGAAGGACGCTGTATTTTTGATTTGTTGTAACATACTGTTCGAGTTGGTGTAAGAACCTCTCCTCACGGTCTCCGATAAATTCCACGTGGATCGGTGCATAGTAGATTCTCCGCTGGATTTCCAACGGAATTTTCTTGCGGTTGGTCAGTTTAACCGCATCTTTTTCGGTCACGACGACGGCCGTATGTTCCGGGGACTCGGCGAGCATGCGTTTCAACCGCTCCATATCGCGCATGCGGTAAGTGTGATGATCGTCGAACAAAAGCTTGCCCACGATCTTATGATGCTGTGAAAGGGCACTTACAAGCGGTTTCGGATTCGCAATTCCGCTCATCACGATCACCGGATCATGAGGCTGAACCGCACGCCCGATCTGTTCGGGAAACAACGGCACCGGGTACCCCTGGGCCATCCGCGAAAAATAGAGCGACTGGTAAGGAAACAGTTCGAGCCGTTTCTTAACGATACGCATATCAAGCGGATTGATTGTTTCGGGACATTTGGTCACCAGCACGAAATTGGCCCGGTAAAGCTGGCTGCGGCTGTCGCGCAGCGTTCCCTGGGGCAGGAAAGAGTCGTGGTAGATCGGGTTGTTGTAATCCATCAACAGGATGTTGACCCACGATTCGACATAACGGTGCTGGAATGCATCATCCAGAATAATCAGGTTCACTTCGGGGTGCGCCTCCCTCAGGCGCCTGATCCCTTCGACCCTGCGCTCGCAGACGGCCACCGGAATCTCCGGATATTTCAGCTTGATCTGTTTGGGTTCGTCACCGATCGCCCGGAACGACGAGCGGACATCCGAAAGCACGAACCCGCGCGTTTTGCGTTTGTATCCGCGCGAAAGCACCGCTATGTTATAACGCGATGCGAAATATTCGATCAGGTATTCCGTGACGGGAGTCTTGCCGGTACCGCCGACAGTGAGGTTTCCGACGCATACAATAGGGATATCGAACTCTTCGCTCCTGAGAATCTTCAGGTCGAAAAGCTTGTGCCTGATCCCGACGACCAGTCCGTATATCCAAGCCAGCGGAGCGGCCCAAAGCGTACGCAACATACCGAATCGTTCCAATCTTCAAAAGTAACTAAAAAAGACTGAATGTCAAATTTTTCACGGCAAATGCCGCGCAAAACCCCTCTCCGGCACCGGAACACTCAGTATTCGGCAGTCATTCAACGGATTTCCAACCGGTAGGGCATTACGGCCTGCACTCCCTGCCGTGAAAGGATCTTCTGTAATCCGGCATACTCCCGGTACAGTTCGCCCAGCCCGTTTTGCAAATGATCCACGCCGGCCCGGGCCGAAAGCAGCGTAAAGATGCGTGTGAACAGGTCGGGCGCCTGGCTCGGTACGCTGATGCTGAAATCGTCGCTGACCCCGGCCCGATCGGCCGCGAGCGAAATCGCATCGGAAAGGCCGCCCCAGGCATCGATCAGCCCGTTGTCAAGCGCGCTGACGCCGGACCATACCCGGCCGCCGCCGATACTGTCCACCTGTGCTTCAGTCAGGTTGCGTCCTTCGGCTACATGCTTGACAAACCCTGCATAGACTCGCTCGACATTGTGTTGCAGATAATCCCGCTCGGCGGGGGATACCTCCCGGAACGGAAGCCCTATATCGGCCGACGGATTGGTCTTGGCGACATCCACCGTAACGCCGAGTTTATCCTTCAATCCCTGCCCGGCATTGAACAGCAGCCCGAATACCCCGATCGACCCGGTGATCGTAGTGGGAGAGGCAAGGATCACATCAGCCGGACACGCGATATAATATCCCCCCGATGCGGCCACGTTACCCATCGAAACGACGACCGGCTTTTCCGCACGGAGCAGTTCCATCTCATGCCAGATCACCTCCGAAGCAAGCGCACTGCCCCCGGGCGAGTTGACCCGCAGCACCACGGCCTTGACCTCCTCATCCCGGCGCAAATCGGCCAGTTTCGCCGCAAGCGTCTCGCCGCCCACCTCACGTTCCGGAGCCTCTCCGTCCACAATATCGCCTTCGGCATAGAGCACGGCGATCCGGTTGCCGGATCCTTTACCGCCGCTGCTGCCGACCTGACCCTGCATCACATAATCTTCCAACGAAATGAACCGGGTCTCCTGCTGCCCTGTCATCCCGGCCAGCATCGCCTCCATATCAGCGCTGTAAGCGAGTGAATCGACCATTTTTTTCTCCACTGCAAGCGCAGCATCGCCGATGGCAAGGGTCGAGGCATACTGTTGCAGTGCCGCCGAGTCGAGCGACCGCGCACGAGCGATTCCCCCCACGACGTGCGACCAGATCGTGCCGATCAACTCTTCGGTTTGCCGACGGTTCTCGGGACTCATCCGGTCCATAATAAACGGTTCCACGGCGGCTTTATAGGCACCGTGCCGGATCACTTCGGGCCGGACACCGAGCTTGTCGAGCAACCCTTTATAAAACATCACGTTCGACGAAAGCCCCTTCCACAGCAAAGTTCCCTGGGGATTGAGGTAAAGACGGTCGGCCACTGAACTGAGGTAATAAGTACCCTGGGTATAAAAATCGGAATAAGCTACCACGAACTTGCCCGAACGCTCCTTGAATTTGACCAATGCGTCGCGCAGCTCCTCCATCGTCGCCATCCCGAGCGGCATCACCGGCGACAGGTTCAGGTAAATACCATCGATATGCTTGTCGGATTCGGCCCGTTCGAGTGCGCCGAGCACATCGAGCAGGCCGAGCTCGCGGTTCATCCGCATCGTCACCCAATCGAGCGATGAGAGCGCTCCCTGCGAAGGGTTGTCCACGACCGGCGTCGCCAGGTCGATCTTCAGGACCGTATGCGCCGCGGGCGAGGAGACCGCTGCCGTACTGCCGGAGAGGGCACTCACGCCGATTCCGACCAGAACCATTACACCCAACACGGCGAAAAGAATGCCGCCGGCCACTACGGCAAGCAGCGAAGCGAAAAATGTTTTGAAAAATGCGTTCATCTTGTGATTGTTTAGGTACTCCGTACCGTTCGACTGCATTTGGTCCCTGTTTTGAAAGATTTCCAGTTCAGGACAAATCCCGTTCCGAAAACCGATGCCCGGTTTTTCCGGTCTGCAAGAGGACCGGCCACCGGCAAAACGTCCGGTGTAATCCGGCCTGGAGGAACTTTCGCAGGCTACCTGCACAAAAATAGTAACTTTTGGGAGATCCTGAGCAGTTTATTACCTTTGCGTACAACTATTAAACATCCGTCACAATGGACCAAAACGATATTCTGGAAGTCCTGCGCCGCGTGCAACACCCCGAAACGGGCACTGACCTCGTCTCGCAAGGTATGATTGAAAACCTGATCGTAACCGGAGACAAGATCCAGTTCACGCTCGCGTTTTCCCGCAGCCGCGACCCGTTCGCCGCATCGCTGAAAAAGGCGTGCGAAACCATCCTGTCCGAAACATTTCCGCAATATGCCGGTCATATTTCGGTCTTCATCAAAGAGGCACCCCCTAAAAAAATAGAACCCAAAAAACCGGAACCGGGAAGCTGGACGGGCGGGATCAAGCATATTATCGCGGTCAGTTCGGCCAAGGGAGGCGTAGGGAAAAGCACCGTCACGGCCAATCTGGCGGTCGCCCTGCAGCGAATGGGCTACAGAGTGGGCATTCTCGACGCCGATATTTACGGTCCCTCGATGCCGACGATGTTCGGCGTGGAAGGTTACCAACCCGCCGGCGATGAAGAGGAAGAGGGAACGCCGCGTATCTATCCGGCGCTCAGCATGGGGGTTAAGGTAATGTCGATCGGGTTTTTCATCAACCCGAAAGACGCTTTGATCTGGCGGGGCCCTATGGCGACCAATGCACTGCGCCAACTGACCCACCAGACCGATTGGGGAGAACTGGATTTCCTGCTGATCGACATGCCTCCCGGCACGGGCGATATCCACCTCTCGCTGATGCAGGACCTGAAAATTTCCGGGGCGATCATCGTCAGCACGCCGCAAAAGATCGCACTGGCCGACGTCCGGCGCGGCATCGGGATGTTCCGGGCCAAGCAGATCAATATTCCCGTATTGGGCATTGTGGAAAACATGGCCTGGTTCACACCGGCAGAACTGCCTGCAAACCGGTACTACATCTTCGGTAAAGGAGGAGCACAGGAGTTGGCCCGCAGTGAAAACATACCGTTGCTGGCTGAAATTCCGCTTATCCAGAGCGTCCGCGAAGCGGCCGATGCAGGAACGCCGGTCGCCACGCAGGAGAGCACCTCTGCCGCCTTTTACACCGGTTTGGCTAAAAACCTCGTAACGGAATTGGAAAAGACGGGACACTGACGATAACTTTTTCCACACTGTCTGTCAGTAAACTCGCTTCCAACTATTTATCACACCGAAGATCGTTTTAATAAATTGTTAACAGAACATTAAACCGGTGTGTATCGAAAATGAAAGTTTTCTCATCCGGGCTATTGTTTGTTCGATCGTTGAGTTGATATAGACGTTTTTAGCAGAGATGCAAACTTTTTTTGCTGTGATCTTTCAACACTCTCTTATCGGGTTTTCCACCGGTCCGGGACGCGGCCGATCGGATGTCGATATGTTGGCAACGCTTACCGACAACTGTCGATAACCGGATAAAAAAGGGGCATGGACACTTACCGAAGCAATATGATATGTTGATGGGTTGTTTTTATTAACTTTACATTTTATCATCCAAAATAGTTCCTCGGAATTATCAACACGGCCAACGCCTTTTATTATTACTCTTTTCTTTTTAAATTTTAAAAAGGAAATAAAAATATAAAAAAGAACTGTTCACACTGCTGCCTATGAAATCCGAAAAATTTTCACCCGACCAACTTCGCCGGATCGAACAGCTCCGGCAATTGGCCAAAGAGAAAAACACCGTAATTCTGGCTCACTACTATACACGTCCGGAAATTCAGGAAGCAGCCGATTTTACCGGCGATTCGCTCGCGCTTTCCGAAAAGGCCGCACAGACAGATGCGGATATCATCCTGTTTGCGGGCGTTCATTTCATGGCCGAGACGGCCAAAATACTTTCACCGGATAAGAAAGTACTGCTGCCCGATCCGGCGGCGGGTTGTTCGTTGGCCGATTCGTGCGAAGCATCGGCGTTCGCAAAGTTTCTGGAACGGTATCCCGGTTATACGGTGGTCTCCTATGTCAATACGTCAGTGGGGGTAAAGGCCCTGACTGATATCTGCTGTACGTCGAGCAACGCCGTCGAGATCGTGCGTTCATTGCCGGTGAACGCCAAGATCGTCTTTGCGCCGGACCGCAACCTGGGCAATTACATCCAGAGCGTTACCGGACGCGATATGGTGGTATGGGACGGTGCGTGCCATGTGCATGAGGAATTCTCCCTCGAGAAGATTATCGAATTGAAAAAACAATACCCCGAAGCCAAAGTGCTGGCACATCCGGAATGCAAAAAGCCCGTGTTGCTGGTCGCCGACTATGTCGGCAGTACGGCCGCGCTGCTCAACTATGCGACGCAGAGCGATGCCGACACGTTTATCGTCGTCACCGAACCGGGTATCCTGCACCAGATGGCCAAGGACAATCCGTCGAAACGTTTCATTCCGGCTCCCCCGTCTGATTCGACATGCGGATGCAACGACTGTTCGTACATGAAACTCGTTACGCTCGACAAAATGTACGCGGCATTGCGTGACGAAACGCCCGAGGTGGTCATCGAAGAGTCGATCCGCCGCCGGGCCGAGCGTTCCATCCGCAATATGCTTGCTGCCAAACGCTGATTATGATATATTTGCGTGACAAAGCGTTTTGCACATGCGAGAATTCGCGAATCCAAACTAAAACCAAACGATAAATGAAAAGATGGGGAATGGCCCTTTGCTGTCTGCTGCTGGCAGCCGTGCAAGTCCGGGCTGACGAAGGAATGTGGTTGCTGCCTTACCTGCAGAAGCTGAATATTAAGGATATGAAGGCCAAAGGGCTGAAGCTTTCGGCCGAGCAGATTTATAACCTCAACGGTACATCGCTGAAGGATGCGATTGTGATTTTCGGCGGCGGGTGCACCGGAGAGATCGTATCGCCCAACGGATTGGTCTTTACCAACCACCATTGCGGTTACGGTTCTATACAGCGGCTCAGCAGCGTCGAACACGACTATCTGCAAAACGGTTTTTGGGCGATGGATTACCAAGAGGAGTTGCCTTGTCCGGGTATGTCGGTTACCTTTATCCGCAGCATCGAGGATGTTTCGGATAGGATTCTGCCTTTTCTGAGTGATTCGATGAGCGAGCAGCAACGGCAGAAACAGGTTGACGAACTGTCCGATAAGATCGTAAAGGAAGCATTGCCGGAAAAGAGTTCTAAAGAGGCGTTTGTCAAATCGTTTTTCGGCGGGAATCAATATCTGTTGTTCGTTGTGGAACAGTATACCGACCTGCGCCTGGTAGGAACCCCGCCCTCTTCGATCGGCAAATTCGGCGGAGATACCGACAATTGGATGTGGCCGCGCCATACGGGCGACTTTTCGGTTTTCCGGGTTTATGCCGATAAGGATGGTAAACCGGCACCGTATTCCAAAGACAATATACCTTATGCGACGCCGACCCATTTGAAAATATCGCTGAAAGGGGTAAAACCGGGCGATTATACGATGATCATGGGTTTTCCCGGATCGACCGAGCGTTACATGACCTCTTTCGAGATCGACCAGGTGCTGAACGTGGACAATCCGAACCGGATCTTTATTCGCGGCGAACGGCAGAAACTGATGATGGAGGATATGCAGGCCAGTGAGAAGGTACGCCTGCAGTATGCGAACAAATACGCCGGTTCTTCGAATTACTGGAAGAACTCGATCGGTGAGAGCCGCGGGTTGCGCAAATTGAATGTGAAGGGGCAGAAAGAGGCTTTGGAAGCACAATTTCAGGCCTGGGCGGCTGCCGATCCCGTCCGTCAGGCGAAGTACGGCGATGCGTTGAAACTGATTAAGGAGGCTGTCGCCGAGCGGATTCCGTATGAAAATTACCGGCAGTACATTTCCGAAGCGTTGTTGCGGGGAACTGAGATCATCGCAATGGCAGGAGTGGGGAACAGGCTGCTGAAAAAGGATTCCACGCGGTTGGATACGGTGGTGTTGGCAGCACTGGGTAAGGGACTGTCCGGCATGTATAAGGATTACAACCCGCCTACGGACCGGAAGATAGCCAAACGGATGATCCGGATCGTATACGACAGCCTGTCGAAAGAGGATCGTCCGGTCGAGCTGAATCGAATCGACAGCCTGTTTGCCGGAGATGTGGAACGATATGTGGATTTTCTGTACGATAATTCGATTTTCGCTTCCCGGCAACAGTTTGAGGCCTTCTTAAAGGATCCGGATATTGAAAAACTGAAAAACGATCCGGCTTACCGGCTCAATAAGTCGGTGATGCAGTCGTTCGGGCGGGATGCGAAAAAATTGTCGGAAATAGCCAAAAAATACCGCCGCGGGCACCGCCTTTTCATTGCCGGTCTGCTGGAAATGCAACCGGACAGGAAATTCTATCCCGATGCCAATTTCACTATGCGGCTTACTTACGGACAGGTACTTCCTTACCGGCCTGCGGACGGCGTTATTTACGATTATTATACTACCCTGGACGGTGTGATTGCCAAGGAGGATACGTCGAATCCGATGGAATTTACAGTTCCGGAAAAACTCAAGGAGCTGCACCGTGCCAAGGATTTCGGCCAATATGCCGAAGAAGGTACCGTGCGTGTGGGTTTCCTGAGCAATAACGACATTACCGGCGGTAATTCCGGCAGTCCCGTGCTTAACGGCAAAGGTGAGCTGGTAGGCCTTGCATTCGACGGTAACTGGGAGGCGATGAGCGGGGATATCGCGTTCGAACCCCGGTTGCAGCGTACGATCAGCGTCGATATCCGTTATGTTTTGTTCGTCATCGAAAAGTATGCCGGGGCGACCAGACTGATCGATGAATTGACGTTGGTACGTTAGGTAAAAAACGTGGCCCATTGAAAGGGGACTTCGGTATTCGCGAAGCGATTGCCGAAGTCCCCTTCTCATTTTATATGCAAACCGTTTTAAAATGTATCTTAAAGAGCGGTTTGTCCGCAAAATAACTCTTGAGTTCAACTTATAAATGCAACTTTTTGGGTGCGGATAATAAGCAATA
>ERZ827181.3831-NODE-3831-length-10131-cov-4.150655_pt1 | contig 10131 bp, 7 predicted proteins | sample MGYA00519778_ERZ827181 | MGnify/ENA primary metagenome ERZ827181 (study PRJEB31778, sample SAMEA3449273) | human gut metagenome | biome: human gut; feature: human-associated habitat; material: faeces | place: United Kingdom | collected 2010/2012 ...
GGAGAGGTTTAATCCGTTTCCTTATAAATAATCATAGTAGCTGTGGTGCGGGTTATGCCCCACCTCTTCCACCACGATGGTGAAGCCCATGGGATTCACCTCGGTGCTCTTGCCGCTGGCAAGGGTCTCCACGATGATATGCTCGGTGCGGTTGACGATGATCTCTGCCGCCTCAAACTCGCCGATGCGCTGGTAGTGGAGGACGCCGCCCTCCGCCCGCAGGACACGAAGCTTTCCGGTGCGGAAGGCCTCGCAGGTGTGGCGGAGCTGTGCCAGCTGTGCCAGCACGGGGCGCAGGCGCTGCTCGTGGGCATCCCACCGGAAGAAAGCCCGGTTGAAGGGGTCCCGGTAGCCCTGCATGGCAATCTCGTCGCCGTAGTAGACGCAGGGCACGCCCGGCAGCGTGAAGATCATCGCGTAGCCCAGCAGTTCCCTGCGGATGGCTTCGTCCATCTGGCCGGAGGGAATGACCCGCTTGCTCTGCCAGTAGCGGTCGCGGCCATTGGTGGGTTCGCCTGCAATGGCGGTAATACCGCGCTCGGTATCGTGGGTGGAAAGGAAGTTCATTGCGCAGTCCAGCGCCGGTTTGGGATAGTTTTCGCAGATGGACATGATCTGCTCCCCCACCGCGCTGGCATCCTCGCCGCGGGCAAAAGCCACAGCTGCATTGCGGAACGGGTAGTTCATGGTGGCATCCAGCCCATGGCCGCGCAGGTAGGTGCGGCGGTGGTCGAACGCTTCCTTGGTGGTGGCATCCTCCCACACTTCGCCGATGAGCAGCTTGTCTTCGCCGTGGGCTTTGACGGCGGCACGGATCTTTTCGATAAAATCATCAGGCAGTTCATCCGCCACATCCAGCCGGAAGCCGGAAGCCCCCAGCCCCAGCCATGTATCAATCACGCCACCCTTGCCGCAGACAAAGTTGCCGTAAGAGGGGTCCTCCTCCTCCACTTCGGGCAGGGTCTCAAAGCCCCACCAGCTGCGGTAGCCGCCGACATAACCGGAATCGAAGTCATACCAGCTGCGGTAGGGCGAATTGCGGTCACGGTAAGCGCCGCCGGGGCCATAGCGGCCTTCGCGGTTAAAATAGAGCGAATCCGAACCGGTGTGGCTGAACACGCCATCCAGAATAATGCGGATGCCGTGTTTTTTGGCCTCGGCGCACAGGGCGGCAAAATCCTCGTTGGTGCCCAGCAGTGGATCGGCTTTCAGGTAGTTGGCCGTATTGTAGCGGTGGTTGGCGTGGGCCTCAAAAATGGGGTTCAGGTAAATGCAGGTAACGCCCAACTCTTCCAGGTAAGGCAGCTTTTGCTGGATGCCCGCAAAATCGCCGCCGTAATAGTCCATGTTCAGGTAGCCATCGCTCTGCTCATTGGGCCAAAAATACGGCTCGCCGGTTTTATCCGGACGGTAAATGCGGTCCGCAAAGGGCAGCGGCTTGTTGGGTACGCCCTCATAAAAGCGGTCCGGGAAGATCTGGTACATCGTACCATCTTTGATCCAGTCCGGGGTCTTGAAGTCCGGCTCGTACACCGTCAGCTGCCAATCCAGGCCATTCACCCAAGTCAGCTCACCTTCCCCGTTGGCGGTGCGATAAATCTTGCGGAAATCCGTGTACAGGTCAAAGTGGTAAAAATACAATCCCGATGTGGTGGGGGCCAGCTGGAACACAAAATGGTTTACGCCGGGGGTCTGGCCGTCAAAATCCATGCGGTAATGCACGGGGTCTTCGCGGTCTTTGGTCAGCACCAGGTGTGGGTCCACATAGCCCAGTCTTTCCGGCACAGTCAACCGCCAGGTAACGGTCTGCCCCGCCGGAACTGCGCCAAACGGTGTTTTATACTCCGCACAGCGGGAGTTAAAAAAAGTATGCGTTGGTTGTTCAGGCAAACAAATCAATCCTTACATTGAACAAGTGTACAAAAACAGCCGTGCCCCACTGGCGCCGGCAAATTCAAGTCGGCTGCCGGGATCGCGGCTGTTCGTTTATTTTATTGTACGGGCAGCGCGTGTACGTTCACAGCTGCACACGCGCCCGCACTGCGGTTAAAGCTCTGCTTTGGGCAGATTATTTAACCGGGGTAGCGCCCCAGATATCGCGGGCGTAATCCATGATGGAACGGTCGGCGGAGAAGATGCCGGCGTTGGAGATGTTCATCAGGCTCATACGGTTCCAGGTCTGCTTCTGCTTGTACAGTTCCTGCACGGTGTGCTGGGCACGGCGGTAATCCTTGAAATCAGCCAGGACCATGTACGGGTCAGAGTTGCGCAGGTTGTTGGTAATCTCGCTGAAGTTCTCACCGTTCCAGCCCTTTTCCAGCATATCCAGAACTGCCATGGCAACATTATCATCAGAGATGAATGCCTGCGGATGGTAGCCCATGCCTTTCAGTGCGTTGACTTCGGGGGTCAGCATACCAAAGATGATCTCGTTGTCCTTACCGGCGGCATCGGCGATTTCCACGTTCGCGCCGTCCAGGGTGCCCAAGGTGATTGCGCCGTTCAGCATGAACTTCATGTTGCCGGTGCCGGAAGCCTCGGTGCCGGCCAGAGAGATCTGCTCGGACACTTCGGAAGCGGGCATCAGGCGTTCAGACAGGGAGACACAGTAGTCTTCCAGGTAGACAATGCGCAGCTTATCTTTAACAGCGGGATCGTTGTCAATCAGCTTGCCCAGCTTGCAGATCATGCGGATCATCTGCTTGGCCATGTAGTAGCCGGGGGCAGCCTTGGCGCCGAAGATATAGGTCTTGGGCACAAAGTCAGCGTTCGGGTTTGCCTTCAGGTACAGGTACTCAGCGGCAATGTTCATGGCGTTCAGGTGCTGGCGCTTGTACTCGTGCATGCGCTTGACCTGGCAGTCAAAGATAGAATCCGGGTCAATGACCTGGCCGGTGGCCTTTTCCAGATAGTTGGCAAAGTTCACCTTGTTGGCGCGCTTGACGGCGGCCAGCTTATCCAGCATGGCGGAATCGTCGGCAAATTTCTCGAACTTCTTCAGCTCGGAAGCATCCTGCTTGAAGCCGGGGCCGATGGAATCTTCCAGCAGCTTGGTCAGGCCGGGGTTGGCAGCCAGCAGCCAGCGGCGGTAAGCAATACCGTTGGTAACGTTCTTGAATGCTTTCGGCTTGTACAGGAAGTAATCATGGAACACGCTGTCCTTGATGATCTCGCTGTGCAGCTTGGAAACGCCGTTGATGGAATGGCAGGTGTAGGCGCAGATGTTGGCCATGCGGACCTGGTTGTCGCCAATGATTGCCATATAGTTGATCTTGCCCTGGTCGCCGGGGAAGGCTTTCTCCAGGTCAGCACGGCAGCGGCGGTCCATTTCCTGCACGATCTGCCAGATACGCGGCAGGGTGGAGCGGAAGATATCCACGTTCCACTTTTCCAGAGCCTCGCTCATGACAGTGTGGTTGGTGTAAGCAAAGACCTTGCGGCAGATGTCGAAAGCTGCATCCCATTCATAGCTGCACTCATCCAGCAAAATGCGCATCATTTCGGGGATGGCAATGGTCGGATGGGTATCGTTCAGCTGGATGGCGATCTTATCCGGCAGGTTTTCCAGGGTGCCGTACTGGTTCAGGTGGTTGCCCAGGATATCGGCAACGGAAGCAGCGCTGAAGAAGTACTGCTGGCGCAGGCGAAGGATCTTGCCCTCGGTGTGGTTATCGTTGGGGTACAGGATCTTGGAGATCAGCTCTGCGGAAGCAGACTGGCTGATAGCGGTGTTATAGTTGCCGGCGTTGAAGCTGCTCATATCAAAGCTGGGTGCCTTGGCCTGCCACAGGCGCAGCTTGGAAACGCCCTGCGTGCCGTAACCGGCAACGTACATATCGTTGGGAACAGCAATGACAGAGTTGTAGTTTTCGTACTTGACATGGTGGAAACCGCCCTCCCAGGTCTCGATAGCCTGGCCGTCAAAGCGGATCTCCTGTGCCTGGTCGGGGTGGGATTTGATCCACACCTGGCCGCCGGGCAGCCAGTTGTCAGCGGTTTCCTGCTGCCAGCCGTCCACGATCTTCTGCTTGAAGATGCCGTACTCATACAAAATAGAGTAGCCGGTGCCGGGGATGCAGTCGGTAGCCATGCCATCCAGGTAGCAGGCAGCCAGACGGCCCAGGCCGCCGTTGCCGAGGCCTGCATCAGGCTCCTGCTCATAAATGGTGTCGATCTTGATATCGGCGTCAGCCAGAACCTGCTCGGCAACTTCGTTCAGGCCCAGGTTGAACAGGCTGGTGCGCAGGCTGCGGCCCATCAGGAACTCCATGCAGAGGTAATAGACCTGTTTTTTGCCTTCGCCCAAGGTCTTGGCCTGGAACTGCTTCTGGCGGTCAGACATGATCTGACGAACGATCATTGCCATGCAGCGGTAGATCTGCTCGGCGGAAGCAACGTCCAACGTGACGCCGCATTCGCTGACGACCTTGTCTTTGAGAATTTTTTCAAATTCTTTTTTAGTAAGCTTCATCAAAAGTATCCCTCTCCTTACGGCTTATCAATACCAGAACCCTCTGGGATTATACTGAACCAGAACCCTCTGGGACTATACTGATTTTTCAAAATCAATAAAAATACTTACCTTAAGCATTATAGTCAAAATTGGCGATATGTGCAAGGCTTTTTTCCCACACGCGTCAATTTTTTCAATTTTACACAAAAGGGGCTTTTTCTTACGGGCATTTTATACTATAATATAAGGGTATAATTTTAAGCATTTTTCCTGCACTGCGGGGGCTGGTGGGCGGTTTTGCCGCGCAGAAGCCCCTTTCCGTCCCGCTTTTGGCGACAAAAGTGCAGGGTATTTCTGATAAAACCACCATCAACTGAAACAAAGGAGACCCCAACTATGGCTAACAAAGTACGTCTGACCATCTGCGGTTCGAGCTATGTGATCTCTACCAACGAAAGTGAAGATTACATGCAGAATCTGGCCGAGCGCCTGAATCTTGATATGAATGAGCTGATGAGCTCTTCCAATTCGGTTTCCATCACCACCGCTGCCATCATGACCGCGCTGAACTACCGCGATGAGCTGGAAAAGGCCAGCGGCAGCGCGGATAATATGCGCCGCCAGATCAAAGACTATCTGGAGGATGCCGCCTCCGCCAAGATGGCTGCCGAGGAGCTGCGCCGCGAAAACGCCGCCCTGCGCAAAAAGGTGGACGACCTGCACCGCCGTTCCCTGACGAGCGAAGCCTGATGGAACAGACTGTTTTACAGCGCCCGGAGATCCTGGCCCCCGCCGGCAATGCTGATATGCTGCGGGCTGCGGTGTTTGCCGGGGCTGACGCCGTATATCTTGGGCTGGATGGCTACAATGCGCGGCGCAGCGCTGGGAACTTTGACCCTGATGCCCTGCGCGAAGCCGTCTGTTTTTGTCATGCCCGCGGGGTTGCGGTGCATGTGACCCTGAACACACTGGTTTACGCCGCCGAACTGGGCGGCCTGGCCGATGCCGTGCGCGCTGTTGCCGCCGCCGGGGCGGATGCCGTGATTGTGGATGACCTTGCCACCGCGCAGCTGGTGCGCAGCATTGCGCCTGGCCTGCGCCTGCACGGCTCTACCCAGATGAGCATCCACACCGCAGAGGGTGCCAAGATGCTGGCAAAGCTGGGGTATTCCCGCGCCATTCTGGCCCGTGAGCTGAGCCTGGCGGAGATCGAAGCCGTGGTAAAGGCAAGCCCGATCGAATGCGAAGTGTTTGTACACGGCGCGATGTGCATGTCCATGAGCGGCCAGTGCATGATGAGCGCGTTCCTGGGCGGGCGCAGCGGCAACCGCGGTGCCTGCGCGGGTCCCTGCCGCCTGCCGTTTGATGCTACCAACGGCCTGCGCCCCGGCCAGCCGGGCAAAGCCTGCCACCTGAGCCTGAAAGACATGGACCTTGTGCCCCACATGGCCCAGCTGAAAGCCGCCGGGGTTGCCAGCATTAAAATTGAAGGCCGCCTGCGCACGCCGGAATATGCCGCCGCTGCGGTAACGGCCTGCCGCGCAGCCCGCGCCGGGCAGCCCTATGATGAAGCGCTGCTGCGGGATATTTTCTCCCGCTCCGGCTTCAGTGATGCCTATCTGGCAGGCCGCAATGACGGCACCATGTTTGGCGTGCGCACCGAAGCCGATGCAGCCGCTACGCGCGCCGCCACGCCGAAAGCCCGCGAGCTGTTCCGCCGCGAACTGGAGCGCATTCCGGTGCATTTCTGCGTCAGCGGCGGTGTGGAGGACGGCGGCATCAAGCTGACAGCTTTCGACGACAACGGCAGCCGTGTCAATGTGTACAGCGCCGATGAACCGCAGCCCGCACAGAAAGACCCCGCCCCCGGCATTGAGCGTGCCCTGGGCAAAACCGGCGGTACGCCGTTCACCTGCGCCGGGGTTGAGTTTGCCTGCGGCGAGGGCGGCCCCGGATTTTTGCCCGGCTCCGCCTGGAATGAGATGCGCCGCGAAGCGCTGGACAAGCTGCTGCAAAAGCGCAGTGAACCTGCGCCCCTGGCCACAAAGGAAATCACCCTGCCGGAATACGCCGAGCACGAAGTAGGCATGATACCCCAGCTGGCCGCCCGTTTTGAAACCGCTGCCCAGCTGCCCGGTGCCGAATACCTGGCCAAGCTGCGCTATCTGATCCTGCCCATCCGGGAAGCGGACGCTGTGCCGCAGCCCTTGCGCTGCAAAACGCTGCTGGAGCTGCCCCGCGCTGCTTTCGGCACTGTGGAACCGGACACCATGCGCCGCCTGGCTGCGCTGGAAGGCTCTGATTTTGCGGGTGTGGTTGCAAACAATCTGGCGCAGTTTGGGTATGCCTCTCCCCTGCCGGTGTTCGGCGGGCTGGGGCTGAATGTAACCAACCCAATGTCTGCGGCAGAGTATGTGTGCCTGGGTGCCCGTGGCCTGCTGGTGCAGCCTGAAACGGCCCTGACCGCCATGCGTGCTGTGGCACCCCGGCAGAAAGACGGCACCCCGGTGCCCACCGCTGCCCTGTGCTATGGCCACCTGCCCCTGATGCTGACCCGCGCCTGCCCGCTGCGCAATGTGCGCACCAGCTGCGCGGGCTGCACCCACAAGGGCAAACTGCGGGACCGCAAAGGGCGGGATTTCCCGGTGCGGTGCTCCGCCCCCGGCAGCGCCGGAATGCGCACCGTGTTTAACCCTGTACCACTTTATATGGGGGACCGCCTGACCGAAATGCCGGTGGACCTTGCCGTGGCCGCGTTCACCCTGGAACCTGCCGACCGCGTGGAAGAGGTCCTGACCCACCTTTTCCATCAGCAGCCCTTTGACGGCGAGTTTACAAGAGGGCTATATTATACGAATAATTAGGAAGGAGTAATTAGAAATTAGGAATTTAAGAGTTCTGTATTTTTAATGGATATCCCAAAAGCGCAAAAGTTCTGCGAAGGTTTGCCCCCTCATTTCATTTCTAATTGTTCATTCTTAATTTCTAATTAAATAATCGCTTTACTATGGAACAAAAAATCGTCAAATATTCCGTTCTTTCCCCGCTGGCTAAGGTGCCGGCATATGCAACGGCGGGGGCGGCGGCGGCTGATTTGTGCGCCGCGCTGGAAGAGCCGTTGACCATTGCCCCCATGCAGCGGGTGCTGGTGCCCACCGGCCTGGCCATTGAGCTGCCGGATGCCGGGTGCGTGGCATTGGTGTATGCCCGCAGCGGGCTTTCCATCAAGCATGGGCTGTGCATGGCCAACGGCGTTGGCGTTGTGGACAGCGATTACCGCGGCGAGCTGAAAGTGCCCATGATCAACCTTGGTACCGAGCCTTACACCATCGCCCCCGGCGAGCGCGTAGCCCAACTGTGCATTGCCCCCGTGTGGCAAGCCGCCTTTGTGCCCGCCGCCACCCTGAACGAAACCGAACGCGGTGAAGGCGGGTTTGGATCGACGGGAAAATAGTTGAGAGTTAGGCGGGAGGAGTTAGGAGTTAAGAGTTTTTGGGGCCGCAGATAACCTGTAAAGTCTGGCTGTGTGCAAAAAAAGATACCTGTAGGGAACGGTCTTGACCGTTCCGCAGGTTTAGGATGATTGGCCTTTTGTCAGATAAATCCTTTGGTTTCGGAACGGTCAAGACCGTTCCCTACAATTTATTTTATTCTTTGTTGCAAACCTTCAAAAGCACATTTAACTCCTAACTCCTACTTCCTACCTCCTAACTTCCTCTTTTCCCTTTGTTTCGCCGCGGTGGTGCGGTAGAATCTGTTACGAAAGGAACATCCCATTATGTCCTTGATTTTAGCCTCCGGCAGCCCGCGGCGGCGGGAGCTGATGGCGCTGATCACGCCCAATTACACCGTTGCCCCCAGTGATGTGGACGAAAGCCGCATTACCGCCGCAACGCCTGCCCAGCTGGCCCAGGCCCTGGCAGAAGCCAAAGCCCTGGCCGTGGCGCAGCAGCACCCTGATGATACCGTGATCGGCTGTGATACCGTGGTGGACTGTGACGGCGCTGTGTTCGGCAAGCCTTCCGGCGAGGAAGACGCTGTGCGGATGCTGCACGCGCTCTCTGGCCGGGAGCACAAAGTACATACCGGGCTGTGCGTGGTGCACGGCGGCAAGGCGTACCTTGCCACTGAAACCACCCGCGTACAGTTTGCGCCCATTGAGGAAAGCGATCTGCTTGCCTATGCGCGCACCCCGGAACCGTATGACAAAGCCGGGGCTTACGCCATCCAGGGCCATGCTGCGCTGTGGTGCAGCGGCATTGTGGGATGTTATTACAATATTATGGGTCTGCCCGTACACCGTCTGGCACAGGTACTGCGCCAGGCCGGAGCGCTGTAACGGCAGTGCCGCAGCGGCCTGGCTGCTGCGGCGTGTCGTGCGCATTCTTTGTGCGGCCCACCCGCACAAACACATGATGGGGAGATAAAAATGGCAAATCCGATTTTGCAGCTGCTTGAAGCTCTGCGCAATATGTTTACCTGTGATATTGGCATTGACCTTGGCACCGCCAACACGCTGGTATATATGAAAGGCCGTGGCATTATCATCCGCGAGCCCAGCGTTGTGGCGGTGGATGCCCGCACCGACGAACTGCGTGTGCGCTGCGTAGGCCACGAGGCCAAAGCCATCATCGGCGCAGCGCCCAACTCAATTCTGGCGGTACGCCCGCTGAAAGACGGCGTGATTGCCGACTTTGACATCACCGCCGCTATGCTGCAAAGTTTTATCCGCCAGGCATGCGGCAGCCGCCTGTTCGTGCGGCCGCGCGTGGTCATCTGCGTGCCGTCCGGCGTGACCGAAGTGGAACGCCGCGCCGTGCGCCAGGCCGCCGCCAAAGCCGGTGCCCGCCAGGTAACGGTGATCGAAGAGCCGATGGCCGCCGCCATTGGTGCCGGGCTGCCGACCGCTGAACCGGTGGGCAGCATGATTGTGGATATCGGCGGCGGCACGGCGGAAGTGGCTGTTATCAGCCTTTCCGGCATTGTGGCATCCCGCAGCGTGCGCTGTGCGGGCGATGCGCTGGACCAGAGCATTACCAGCTTTATCAAGCGCAAATACAACCTGCTGGTGGGCGAACGCACTGCTGAGCAGATTAAACTGGAAATCGGCTCCGCCTGCCCGCCAGACCCCACCGACACCGAGCATGGCGAAACCACAATGGAGATCAAGGGCCGTAACCTGGTGGATGGCCTGCCGAAAGATATCCTGATCCGCTCTGAAGAAGTGCGCGAGGCAATGAACGAAAACCTGATGCGCATTGTGGAAGCCATCAAGGACACGCTGGAATGCACTCCGCCGGAGCTTTCCAGCGATATCATTGACCGCGGCATCATGCTTTCGGGCGGCGGTGCCCTGCTGCGCGGGCTGGATACTCTGATCCAGAACGAAACCGGCATTGAGGTACACATTGCCGAAGCCCCGCTGGACTGCGTTGCCCTCGGCGCCGGCGCCGTCCTCGATCACCCCGATCTGGCAGGAACCAGACGGGAGGAACTGAGCTACCTGTAAAGGTAGGAGTTAGGAGTTAAGTGGCGGTTTGAAAGTTTGCCGCAACCCCATAAAATAATTGTAGGGAACGGTCTTGACCGTTCCCTACATTTTTGTTTTAATATTCAGACAGAATTTTTGGGTACCTGCAGCCCCAAAAACTCCTACTTTCTAACTCCTAACTTTCCCT
>ERZ827181.3834-NODE-3834-length-10123-cov-7.493445_pt1 | contig 10123 bp, 10 predicted proteins | sample MGYA00519778_ERZ827181 | MGnify/ENA primary metagenome ERZ827181 (study PRJEB31778, sample SAMEA3449273) | human gut metagenome | biome: human gut; feature: human-associated habitat; material: faeces | place: United Kingdom | collected 2010/2012 ...
TTGTCGTTCAAGATTAGAACTTAGAGTAATTTACTCCAACTATCCTAATCTTACGGCAAAAACAGTCAATTGTCACTACGGTGGATTATGTAGCGCTTACCTTTAAACTTATAATATTCATTATAGATATCTCTTGTATTAATTAGATTTTATCAACTTGCTAGGTCAGTAATATTATACACGAGGTATTTTTTGCCAATTTCCTGACCTATTTAAAGTATACATGAAACTTCAATATATTATTAAACATAATTTATAAATCATAAACAGCAATATAACTATCCTGCATCTTAGCCTTATGATATTTGCCATCATTTAAAATATACATTTTATTATCTATAACTATAATCCCTTCTATTGCAAATGATTTCTGAACAATATATGCACATTTATTATACCCTGACTGTGTATTTATCTCAAAAACAAAATTATTTTCCCCATCATAATCAGCACCAACTGTTGCATATAAATTACCATTATCTAATAAACATATATGATCCTGGTCTTGGTAATTAAATTTTATTTTCTTTATAATATTTCCTTCTCTATCCATTTTTAATAAAAATTCCGAATAACATAAAACCCAGATAAAATCATTGTCTACAGCTATACCATTCGACTTATATTTAGAATATCTGCCTAACGATATATTCTTTTTTGTTGTTCCATCTTTTTCTATATTATATATTTCATCACCTGTTGCAAGCCATAAAGAATCATCTTTTTTATCATAAGATATTCCTTGTAAATTAATATCTCCGCCCAAAATATCATTCAACGAAAGTTCACTAATAACAAATGTCATATCTTTATTAATCTGAACAATTCTAGGTATAGTTCTTTCATTTGAACTTAATGCCCCATAATCAGCAATCCAAAATGTATCACTTTTTTCATCATAAGTTAGTCCTGTACAAGTAAAATTTTCTAATCCAATATCTTCAAATCTAACAATTTGTGATGGTGAAATATTTTTTGTTTCAGAATTAATTTTTTTATCTGGAGAAATAGGTCTAGAAATTATTCTAATAATAATAGTAATAGCAGCTAAAATCACTATTAAAATCAATATAATTTTCAATGCTTTTTTATACATTGCTTTTTTTCCTGCCTTTCATATATTTAACAAGCGCAATAACTATATCTTTATTTAATATAAAAGCTCCAATAATAAAAAAAGGCAGCAATATCATTGATAAAATTCTATTTTTTAAATAATATATTATTATACTGCCTGTTATAATTATAATTATAAATATGCATTGTTTTATATTAAATTTAATGTTCAAATATTTTTTTATATCTACTATTCTATATATCATTGTTATGAGATAACCTACAAATGTTGAAATTGAAGCAGCATATAATCCTAAATATTTAATAAACAATATATTCACTACAATGTTAATTGCTGCAGCAATAAATGTTGTTTTTGCAATTTCAATTGTTTTTTTTGTTGCAACATAAACTACCCCAAGCAAACCAACTATAACATTAAATAATGATGCCACCAAATAAATAGGTATATTTAAATATGCCTCATTATAAGTAGAATTTACAAACCAACTAAATACAATTGGTAAACATACAATTATTCCAATACAAAATGTAGAAAAAATAGTTATTATCTTTTCTATTGTTTGTGAAAAAAAAGCATCTCTATCTTCATCAAAATAATGTATTGCACCCGTTTCATGCCATGCCAATTGGAATATATTAAAAAAAGTCATAAAAATTGCCGGAAACTTATGAGTAACTGCCAAAATACCATTTGCGGCGGTTCCTAATATAATAGACACTATCAATCTGTCTGAACTATTCATAACCCATAAAGAAAGCTGATTTGGCACAAGCGGAACTGAATATTTTAATTCTGCCAAAATTATTTTTTTATCATATACTTATATATATATATATTTATATATATTTAACTTAAGAAAAAGGAATATACAACAAATAACATTTCCACCAAAAGTTGCAACCAACATTCCTTCTGCACCCATTTTAATAAATGCAATACATAATACATTTAATACTATAGTTACGAAAGAACATATGAAGCTTCCCGCTGCATAATCTACAGTCTTTTTTAATCCTCTTGCAATTTGAAGAAACATATTACTGAAACATGTTGCTATTAAAATTAATACTATCCATATTTTATATAGAGACGACAAAAATGGAATAATAACCAAATATAAAATAAGAAATAACATGTTAAATCCAATAAGGAATAACAACCCATTAGTCACAATTTTTTTTATTGATTTTTCATCTTTACAATTTAATAAATACCTAAAAACGCCCTGATCAATCATTAAAGATGTTATAGGAATTATAAGCTGGACTAACGTTGTGATTAAATCAACTGTTCCATATTCCTCAGTTGATAATAATGATGTATATAGTGGAAGTAGTAAAAAAGTTATAAATTGAGTTGAAATTCTTCCTATTGTTATTATTAAAGTATTTTTGGTTAAATCTTTTATTCTGCTCATAATTTTCCCTTATTATTTGCTGCTATTTTGTTTGAATTTACCAGTTAATAATTTATATAATTTTCTTGCTTTTCTTTTAACACCAGGAATGTCATGAAATAATTTTACAAATAAGAAGAAAGGATTTGTAATGGTATTTATAAACTTTTCAAACCTATTATATTGCCTATTATTATCATATAACTTCTGTTTAAATAATTTCTCACATCCACCTTTAACCCAATTTGTTCCATCATCACATACTCTATTTCTTACATTATAATATGATGGTGCATTATATTCAGGTATCATTCCCCAAGCAATATGTGCATGTCCATTAAAACAAAACGGCTGCATACATGAATAGCCTACCGGTCTAAATTGAATTGGTTTGTTTAAATTTTTAAAAATGTTTTGAGTGTTCATCCTTCCATAACATTGAGATGCCTCACCTGAAGATAAATCAACTAATAAGCTCCATGCTCCTGCATAACAAAATTCTTTTCTTTTTTTGCCAAATAAATCCATCTTTAATTTAAACATATCCGATTTTAACACCGACCATGTATTTACATACTCATCTTTACTCATTTTTGTTAAGAGATTTTTTCCATTTGTTGCATCATCCCTTCCCACTGTTGCATGACATACAGCACCTGCATTTTTTTTACACCTTTCACATAAATCCGGAATACTTGATGCTATTTTATCATACGGCATTAACTCTATAGTAAACGAACACGGCGACTCTTTTATTTTCTTAACATTGCTCCAATATATTCCTTCTATTTTTTTATCTTTAATCTGCTCATAATGATATGAGCATTTAAAAAATAAATTTTTTAATAATTCCTCTGGAAAAGATAAAATTTCATCTAATCTTTTAGTTACTGTTGCATTTGTTATTATTTCAACTGAATGTCCTTCTTCTAATAATCCTTTTGTTAATGCGACAATATCTTTATATAACAATGTCTCTCCCTGAGCAGTTAAATTAATAAAGCATTCCCCTCCTAAACGCTCTTTTGAAAAAGCTTTTATCATATGCTCTATTGGATATTTGAATTCAATATCTTTTCGTTCATGCCATCCATCTACTTGTGATACAAGACAATATTCACATTTTAAATTACATAAATTAGTAGGAATATAGCATAATATTAATTTATTCATTTTATTCATAATTTAAGCCTCTTTTATAATCGTATTAATTACATCAAAATTCCGTTTAAAATTTAAACTCTTTGGATTTTCTAATTTCAAAAATTCATGTATCTGTGCTGTATTAATTATTTCATTGCCTACACAAATTTTTAATCCGCTTTCGTTTTTTAACCATTCATCATACACACCTGAAACCTTTTTGGTCGTATTGTCAAATGCTATACATTTTGTTCCACCTATAATAGAAAAAATCATTGAATGAAGTCTATCTGTTATAACAAGTTGAACATCCGCAAATTCATTTATTTTATTTTCTATGTATTGTTCTCTTTTATCAATCCTTATATATTTTTCTTCTATAACAGAACTGGAATCAATACAATAATAGCCTTGTAATTCCAACTCCTTTTTTAATTTTTCAAGCCATTCATATTCTTTCGCTTTTTCAACGTCATTTCTAATGGAAAATATTATTTTTTTATTATCTTTGTTATGCTCTTTAATTTTATCCATTCTTAACAGTGCCATATCTGGCAGTAAAAAGCATCTATCTTGTGGAATATTTAGTTTATCCAAACAATAATTATATGATCTTTGTTCTCTTAAACATAAATAAACATTTTTATTATTAAGTATATTTTTAAATTTATCTGATGATGAAAACCTGCCTTTCCCAGAAAAATAAACAGTTTGTGGCAAAATTATTATTTTATTATCACATAGTCTCTGAATAACATCTTCTATAACCATCTGATCTTCATATAAATCCCCCATCCAGCCACCACCTGCTATAACAATAACATCATTCTTTTTTGTTTTAATTTTATAAGGAAATAATTCATATAAAAACTCTGGAACCTCTATAAAATCATTATATCCCCAATCTTTAAGTAATTTAATACTTTCCGACGCTATCAAATGATCTCCAAGATTTCCATGTATAGGAGTTCCTATTAAAATAATTCTTTTTTCAGAATTATTTTTTATTTTTTTGAACACCTCCTTATAATCCGGATAAGAAAGCTTTAACTTTATATATTTTTTTGTTTTATTAAAGAATGAAAATTTCATACATGTTCTCCATTTTAATATTGTCTATACTTATTAATATATAATCTATAAAAGCATTTATATAAAGGAAAGGAATATGCAAATATTATCATCTGAATTTTTCTGATTTTATTTAAACAATCTATTGAAATAATCTTTCTCACATTGTGCCTTGCATATTTCTGAACTTTCTTTATATAATCTCTTTTATAATATGAACTTCTAATCATACTATTAGCAACAACAATAAGCCAATGCAAATATCCAATTTCAATATACTTATTCTCATTACAAAAAGATAATCCGAAATCGTGCACTTCTTTAACTGCTCTTGCTAGATCCATTGTTCTATCTGTAAATTTCATACCTCCAATAGAAGCTCCTCTATGGCAATACACATAAAAGTTATAATTTGTAGATGTTATCTTTTTAGCATTTGCTATTACCTTATAATTAGTAAACATATCCTCATAAAGTTTTCCTACTGGATACAAGATATCTTTATATAAACACTTTCTTATAACTTTATTACATGTTATAACATCTATCTCCGGTAATATTAACATACCGTCTATTGCTTCCTGTGCAGAATATACTGTTAATTTATCCTGATAATTATTTGTCTTTATTTCTTTTTTTTCAGAACTATCTTCATATACATTTACACAACCATATGTTAATACATCGCAATTTTCATTTTTAATTACTTTTTTAAAATAAGCGTATGCCCCTGGTAATATATAATCATCACTATCAATAAAAGAAATATACTCTCCCTCTGCTTCTTGCACGCATCTGTTTCTTACTGATGCTAAACCTCTATTTTCCTGATGAATAACTTTTATGCAATCATTTTTTTTTAAATATTCATCACAAATTTCGCCGCTTTTATCTGTTGAGCCATCATCTACTAATAGAATCTCACAATTTTCAATATCTTGAGATATAATACTATCTATACATCTCCTTAGATATTTCTCAACATTATATACTGGTATAGCTATTGTTATTATCTTTTTACACATTTTTTCCCTTTCATATTTAAATACATTTTTCTAGGATAATATGGAAGCCATAATACCGGAAATTTCTCCCCTAAAATGCTGCATATTACTGGTACTAAAATCCCCACACAACACCCCAGCAATATATTGATAAGTATAATTAAATTATTATCTCCAAATAAAAAAACAACCTTTCTTACTATAGAAACAAAAATTGAATGAAACATATATATTGGTAAGGTATTCTCTCCTAAAATTATTAATATATTTCTAACTTTATGTACATGTAACCAATTAATAGAATTTATAAAAATACACATTCCTATTATTGCAAATATTGTTTTGCTTATAGGCTGCTGATGAATATCCAAAGAATAAACATACAAATACATAAAACAATATAAAACTATTAGTATTCCTGTTATCAAAAGATTACTTTTTTTTAATATATAAACATTTTTTAATTCATATTGATTAATTAAAAAGCCTACATTAAAAAAGCAAAAATAATATAAAAGCCTATCTAAAAGAAATTTAGTTTCAATATTAATTCTGATTTCGGAATGCATATATATATACCAGCCTATATAAATAAACAGTGTTAAAAAAATTATATATTTCTTATCAAGAAAAATATACACAAAACTAAACACATATATAATCAACTGAATATACAAAAACCAAAAATGAGATATTGGTTTATGCCATATTGAGCCAAATGCTGTTAAAGAATATTTTGTGTTACCTATTAAATTCCCTACGATAACATAAATAAGAGTTCCCATAATATATGGAATTGCAATATCAATTAATTTCTTTTTTATAATATCTATATAGTTTGTATGTTTACATACTTCCACATAGGAAAACAAAAAACCACTTATGCAAAAAAACAATGGCATTTGAAATGATTCAACTAAATAATATAAATAAGACCAAAAAGTAGTTTTATTAACAACATCTATACACCCAGATATTGCATGCCCCAAAACAACAAGTATTATTGCTGCCCCCTTCAATTTGTCTATTAAAACTATTTTTTTCATATAATGTTCTCCTTCTTATCTAAACCATATAGACTTATACGGAATTGCTTTATACCAATTAGCAACATATAAAACATATACTTGAAACAGAACTAAACTTCCATATGTTATAAAAGAAACTAAAAATCTTTTTCTATTATTAGAAATATTACATAAATAGTCTGGTATATATAAAATTACTGTTGATACAATAAAATAATCAAGAAATCTAAAAATGAAAGCAATTGATTCACTTAGCGAAGCAATTGCTAAAGCTATAGCAGCATGAGAAAGCCAAAAATAATATTCCTTCGTTCTATTTTTAGAAAACAATAATATCAAAAAAATTAAAAGAGCAACTAAAAAAAACATCATCTCAAAATTAGTATCCATATACATTGCAGGAATATACTTCGCATATTTAGGTATATACCCCATTATATAAATTACCAAATTAAACACCCATTTTGCTCCAATTATACATCCTAATAAAATAGCAACTAAAACTTTCTTCTTGTATATTTTTCCATATATAAAATACATTGGAATAAGGATTAAACAACTTCTATGAAATAGTGAAGCCATCAACAAAAGCAATAAATAATGCACGAATTCTCTTTTATATACATATTTGATTGAATATATATAAATAGAGATTGCAATTATCTGCCTTATCATAGTACTTGAATCTAAAAAAAATCCTGACAAAAAGATACACATTACAGACTGCCAAAAATACTTAGAATTATTGCATATCGCAATAATTAATATGGTATATGTTAAAATTGAACTGCAAAAAATTGCCCATACATAATCATTTGTAAATCTTGCTACAATTTTATTTAAAAAAATATAACCACTCTCTACATATGAATCCAAATTTAAATTTGTATGATATAAAACACTATAGAAAATTTTTCTATAAGTTCCTGTATAATCTGTACCAAATCCATATCTACTAGCATGTATAAAAACCATAGGAAAGAAAACCAATAAACATATTCCTATAAATTGAATACCATTTTTACTTAAAACTATGTTCAATTTTTTTCTAGTTTTATATCCAGAATTCTGTTCTATCTGCATTTTAAATTTTTTGTATATTTCTGTTTTTTCAACAAGATATGCAACAAAAACAGTATATAAAAATAATATAATATAAATCATATTTTTACCTTTTAAAAACATCTAAATAAAATAACAATACGCGTAATAAAATTTGACATTTTAATACCACAATCCAGTTTTGTATTAAAAGCAAGTCTAAAAGTAGCTCTAATACTTGTCTTATAATCTCTAATAGATTTAAGTATTAATTTATTGTCACCTTCAATTTTATCTGCACGAAAATCTAAAAGTTTCTTAACTGCCTTAAATCTTTGATTTCTACATTTACCAAAATATCTCAGCTCATGTTTTATTCTTTTCTTTAATCCACCGCCATCAACTGATGTATTAGTTCCATATCTTCTGAATAAAATATGAGGAGAGTTGTCAAACACTACTTTTCCTCCTGTAGCCCAACATGTTAGAACTGTCCATGAATCGTGTGAATATTCCAAATCAAGCTTAGATGAACCATTAAGCATGTCTCTCAAATTTTTATTTAATACAAATGTACAGCCTGCTAAACGTTCTCTCACAAGCTGACTATATATACTTAACTTTAATTTAGGATATGACTGAATACTCAATGGTTGCAAATCTTCATTAACACGTTGCAAAGAAGTACAATATAAAAGAGGTTTCCTTATATCTTCTTTTTTCAATCTTTCAATTCCACTAATCAATTTATCTGGCATCCAAACATCATCTTGATCAGCATATGCATAAAAATCACTCTTATCACTGCTATCTATCAATTCAAGAAAACTTCTTATAAATCCACAATTTTGTCCTTTAATTAATTTTATTTCACCTCTACTTTCATAATCTTCCAATATTTTTAGAGTTCCATCTTTAGAACCATCATCTCTTACTAATAAGCTTACATTGACTTTCTCTTGTGATAAAATGCTATCAATCTGATCTCGTAAATATTTTTCTCCATTATATGTTGACATTAAAACCTGTATATTTTCGTTCATTACAATCCTCTTTATTTAATAATCCTTTCAATATCCTCAAGTATTAAATCAACTCTTAATCTGTTCTTTTCCATCACTTCATTTACATTGTATCTATCCAGAAATTCTTTTTTTAATCCATAATTTAATACCTTGACATCATCCGCTCCGTAGAAACGTGCAATTTTTTCTCCAAAGCCTCCATCAAGTATTCCATCTTCTAATGTAATAATCAGTCTATGATTTTTCTTTAAATCAGTAAGTAAATCAGTATCTACACCTGTTATATACATAGGATTAATGAGTGTTGGTAAATTGAATTTTTCTGCAATTTCTCTGCATAATTTCTCACCAAGCTGATAAAAATCACCCAAAGCAAGAACTGCAATATCCGAGCCTTCTTGAGTTACTTTATATTTGTTTAAATCATCATAATTTGATTTAACATCATATTCCGACTCAAACACTCCATTTCTTGGTGCTCTTATTGCAACAGGATACAGGTTCTGATTAAGGCTCCAGTCTATCATTGCCAGATATTCCTGTTTATTTGTTGGAGCAAGATATACAAGCTCTGGAATATTTGACATCATTGGAATATCAAATATTCCAATATGCGTTACATCATTAGCTGCATAAACAGAAGCATTTACAACAATCATCGTTACTGGAGATTTATTTATACATAGCTCTTGTGATATCTGGTCATAGGTTCTCTGATAAAATGTAGACATTGTTACAAACACAGGTTTACATCCGTTTTTTGCTAAACCTGCTGCCATACTTATTGCATGTTCCTCACATATTCCAACATCAATAAATTATTTTCCAGCTTCACGTCTGTATTCTTCTGAAAATGATAATGAATCTGGTACAGCTGCTATCATTGTCACAACTTTAGAATCACTTTTCATTTTTTCAATAAGATAATCTCTTACTATTCTGTCATAGCGTTCGCCATTAAATGGATTTTTTTCTTGTCCGTTAGATATCTCGAATGGTCTTACCCAATGTGTAGACTCTTTATGTTCCTCAGAATATTTATATCCTTTTCCTTTAGTAGTGCATATATGTACAACAACCGGTCTGTCAATATCTTTTACACTTTTAAATGCTTCTATAAGTTGTGGTATATCATTGCCATCTTCAACAAAAACATATTCATACCCAAATGCTTTGAACAAATTATTTTCTGACTTACCATGTGATTTTCTTAATTCATACAGATTCTTATATATACCGCCATGATCTTCTGCAATTGACATCTGATTATCATTAAATACTCTCCATATAATCAAGTGTTTTTTTCAATAAATTCAATACTTTTTGATACCTGT
>ERZ827181.3836-NODE-3836-length-10122-cov-3.051356_pt1 | contig 10122 bp, 9 predicted proteins | sample MGYA00519778_ERZ827181 | MGnify/ENA primary metagenome ERZ827181 (study PRJEB31778, sample SAMEA3449273) | human gut metagenome | biome: human gut; feature: human-associated habitat; material: faeces | place: United Kingdom | collected 2010/2012 ...
CGGAATTTTGTGACTGCATCTTGTCTCACAATCGAAAAATTCGTGTGAGAGTAGATGATTCCGTGATGGATTTCTATAAAAACAGACCATATATGATTCGCAGATCAAGGGGATATGCGCCACTTCCGATCCAGACGTCAGGAAAATGGAAAGGACAGGTATTAGCTGTCGGCGGAGAATTGAAAAATACATTCTGTATCGGTGTGGATAGTAGATTTTATCCTTCGGCTTATGTGGGGGACTTAGAAGATTTAAGAACTGTAAATGCATTGAAGGAGACAATACAGCGGATGGAAACATTGTTAGAAGTGGAACCAAGTGTTGTCGTCTGCGATATGCATCCCAAATATAATTCGACGGTGGTTGCGGAAGAACTGGGACTTCCTGTTTTGAAAGTGCAGCATCATTATGCACACATCTTATCCTGTATGGCAGAGAATGACTGGATGGAACAGGTGATCGGAGTATCTTTTGACGGAACCGGCTATGGAACGGACGGAACCATATGGGGTGGAGAAATACTTCTGGCAGATCTTGACGGATTCCGGAGAATCGGAAGTATTGAACCATTTTTACAGGCTGGAGGCGACCTATCAGCAAAAGAAGGATGGCGTATCGCAGTTTCTTTAATCTGGCAAATATCTGAATCAAAAGATGAGGCAATGCAGAACATTCAGAAACTTGGTCTTTGTGAGGAAAAAGAAGCGAAAGTTCAGCTTGCGATGCTTGAGAGAAAGATCAATGCGGTAGAGTCAACCAGTGCAGGAAGATTATTTGATGGAATCAGTGCGATACTTGGAATTCGAAAGAAATCTTCTTTTGAAGGAGAAGCCTCCATGGCATTGGAATTCGCAGCAGAAGCTTATGAAAAAAGATCTGGTGAGAAGAAAATAAATGTCTTAGACGGGCAGAAGTGTTTAACTGAATCAGCAGACGACGGAAGAGAACTTCTTCTGACAAGTCGACTGGTGAGGGCAGCAGTCGAAGTGGTTAGCAATATTGGCGAAAATGCAGTGGCAGAAGATACATTTAATCAGGACTTAATAGAAAAGGCAGCTTATGAATTTCATAAAGGACTTGCAGAGCAGATTATCACAGCATGTATCCATGCTAAAGAGAAAACCGGATGTCAGACAGCAGCGCTTAGTGGAGGAGTATTTCAAAATGCATTACTACTTCGTCTGACAGAAGAGGGATTAACTGCAAAGGGTTTTCGTGTACTAACACATCAGATGATTCCGCCGAATGACGGAGGAATTGCACTTGGTCAGGCATTTTATGGAATGAATCATGAGTGTGTAGAGGAAGCTCCGATTTTATAGAGTTAAAAAAGAAAGGAATAAGAAAAATGTGTGTAGGATTATCAGCTAAAGTGGTTCGCATCAGTGACGGAACTGCAGTGGTAGATGCAGGTGGTGCGAAAAGGGAAGTGTCTTCAGAGTTATTAGAAGATCTGGAGCCGGGCGATTACGTGATGGTGCACGCCGGAGTCGCAATTGCAAAGATCACAGAAGAAGATGACGAAGAGACCGATCAGTTTATGGAAGAACTGCTATAGAGCAGTGAACAATGGGGTGAAAAGAATAAATGATGATGCAGGATATAACAAAAAATCAAACATCTGAAAGAAATGAGAAACAAAGAAAAACAGCGAGGGAAATCATCGAGCAGTATGATGGACCACCGGTTCGCATTATGGAAGTGTGCGGAACACATACACATGAGATCTTTCGCCTTGGAATCCGCAAATTACTTCCAAAGCAGGTGGAACTGATCTCAGGACCGGGATGTCCGGTCTGTGTGACACCGGTTGGGTTTATTGATGAGGCAGTGTGGCTTGCACTTCAAGCAGGTCTGTACTTTTGGCGATCTTGTCCGTGTACCGGGAACAAAGATGAGTCTTGCGGGAGCGAGAGAAAAGGGCGCAAAGATCCAGATTGTTTATTCACCGGCAGATGCAGAAAAATATGCGAGGTTACATCCGGAGGAACAAGTCGTGTTCCTGTCCGTTGGTTTTGAGACAACAACACCTTCTTCTTGCTTATCAGTAAAGAAAGCGAAAGAAGAACAACTAGAGAATTATTCTATCCTGACGGCAAATAAGACGATGCCGGGAGCTTATGAAGCATTAAAAGGAAGTGCAGATGTGTTTCTTTATCCGGGACATGTAAATGCAATTACCGGAACGGCATTGTGTGAATCTCTGACAAAGGAGGGAGTCAGTGGAGTTGTAGCAGGATTTACTGCGAAAGAACTGCTGACAGCATTGGCTGTTTCATTGAAACGCTACCAGGAAGGAAAACCATTTTTTGTAAACTGCTATCCAAGAGTAGTAACAGCAGAAGGAAGCAAAGAGGCACAGCGTCTTGTAGATGAACTGATGGAATTCTGCGACAGTGAATGGCGTGGTCTTGGAGTGATTCCAGATTCCGGAATGAAGCTTCGTAAAGAGTGGGAAATGTTTGATGCAAGAGTGAAATATCAGATTCCGGAAATGGAAGGAAGAGCAAATCCGGCTTGTCGTTGCGGAGATGTTTTACAGGGAAAATGTAAGCCATCAGATTGCAAAGTATTTGGAAAAGTCTGTACACCGCAGCATCCGGTAGGAGCATGCATGGTTTCAAATGAAGGTGCGTGTTCCGCTTATTTCATGTACGGAGTATAGAAGAAAATAGAAATGGTTACTGTGAACAGTGACGGAAAAAGAGGAAATAATATGAGCGAAAAAATAGAAAGCCAGACAGTTACAATGGCACACGGAGCAGGCGGAAAACAGACTTCAGAACTGATTGACAAAGTATTTGCAGCACATTTTGCAAATCCGGATCTGACAGCAGATGATGCAGCCGTATTAAATCCGCCGGTTGGGAAAATGGCAGTGTCAACAGATGGATTTATCGTATCTCCGGCATTTTTCCCGGGAGGAAATATTGGAAAACTGTCTATCTGCGGAACAGTAAATGACCTGGCCTGTATGGGGGCAAAACCATTATATCTGACTTGTGCATTTGTGATTGAAGAAGGATTCCCAATGGAGAAACTGGAGCAGATTGCGGAGGCAATGGCTAAAACAGCGAAAGAAGCAGGTGTTCGCATCGTATCAGGAGACACCAAGGTCGCCGGAAAAGGACAGGTAGACGGAGTCTTTATCACAACAACCGGAATGGGACAAATTGAAGATGGCGTACAGGTTGGCGGAGAACTTGCGAAGCCAGGAGATGCAGTTATCGTAACCGGAGATATCGGCCGACATGGATGCACGATCCTTCTTGCGAGAGAAGATTTCGGAATCGAGGCAGATGTGAAGAGTGATTGCGCCCCACTTTGGAAGACGGTGGAGGCTGTTATGGACACGACACATGAACTTCATGTGATCCGTGATGCGACAAGAGGCGGTGTCGGAACTGTATTATACGAGATTGCAGGACAGAGTCAGGTTGGAGTACAGATTGATGCAGCAAAAATCCCGGTAGCTACCGAGGTGCAGGGAGTCTGTGGAATGCTTGGACTTGAACCACTTTATCTTGCCTGTGAAGGAACAATGGTGATCATTGCTCCGGCAGAACAGGCAGAAAAGATCGTAGAGACACTTCACCAGTGTCCATACTCTCAAAATGCAGCGATCATCGGAACAATCACAGAAGAAAACCCAGGCAAAGTTATCCGTATGACAGAAATCGGAACCCAGTCCCTCCTCCCACAGCCGGGCGGAGAGTTGTTGCCTAGAATATGCTAAACCAGTTCCGAAATGCGGAGAAAGTTGTCTCTTCATGCGCTGCAAGCTAGCTTGCATAAGCAAGAAGAGACAACTTTCTCCATATGGCGAACGCCATACAGCGAAATGAAGCGTGAGCGGAATTGAGCTGTAGCATGAGGAACGGAAGAGAGCGATACAGCGAAATGCGGAAAGGAGTCAAAATGGATACAAGAGTAGCAGTAATCTCCATAATTGTGGAAAATCCGGAAGCGATCGTTACACTGAATGATCTTCTTCATGAAGCCGGAAATTATATTATCGGGCGTATGGGGATTCCATACAGGGAAAGGGGAATTAATATCATCAGTATTGCAATTGATGCACCGCAGGATATGATCAGCAGCCTTTCCGGAAAGATTGGAAGATTAAACGGTGTGTCAGCGAAGACTGCCTATTCAAACATCATTACAAAAGCGGAGGCACAGAATGATTAAAATTGCAGTATATGGAAAAGGTGGAATCGGAAAGTCGACGACAGTCTCCAATGTGGCAGCAGCACTGGCTGAGCAGGGATTAAAGGTTCTTCAGATTGGATGTGACCCAAAGGCAGATTCAACGATTCTGCTCCGACATGGAGAAGAAGTTCCAACCGTACTTCATATGTATCAGGAAAAGAAAAAGAACCTGAAACTGGAAGATATTGTGAAAATTGGATACAAAGAAATTGTCTGCGTAGAAGCAGGCGGCCCGACACCGGGACTTGGGTGCGCAGGACGCGGAATCATAACTGCACTGGAAAAACTCGAAGAGACAGGTGCATATGAGAAATACCAGCCGGATGTAGTGCTTTATGATGTGCTCGGAGACGTTGTCTGTGGTGGATTTTCTATGCCGATGCGAAATGGGTATGCAGACAAGATCTTTATTGTTACATCTGGAGAAAATATGGCGATTCATGCAGGTGCGAATATTGCTATGGCGGTAGAAAACTTTAAGAATCGCGGATATGCCACACTGGGAGGGCTGATCCTGAATCGAAGAAATGTCCTGCGTGAGGAGGAGAAAGTAGAAGAACTGGCGGAAGATTTTCATACAAGTATCGTAGGAACTTTGACAAGAAGTGATCTTGTTCAGCAGGCAGAAGAACAGAAAAAGACCGTTCTTGAAGCATTTCCGGAAAGTGAAATGGCAGAAGAATATCGTATACTTGCCAAAGCAATCCTGATGAAAGTGAGAGAAAAACAAGAGGTGTCAAATGCTTAGAAAAGTTGGAGAATCAGCCTGGCCGATCAGTGAGAAAGATGCGGTTGTCAGCATAAAAGACGCATCCTATCCAATTCCGTTCCCACAAGGGCTGGAATTTAATTCACCGGCACATGGCTGTTGGAATATCGTTCATACCGGAATGCTGATTCCGGAAGCACATCAGATTTATGTCTGTGCGGACAACTGTATGCGGGGCGTTGTGCTTACTGCAGCAGAGATGCATGCAGAAGACAGATTTTCCTTTGTGATCGTGGAAGAACAGAACCTGTTAAGCGGAAATCTGGAAGATGTGACGATTGAAGGAACGGCAGATATTTTAAGAAAACTAAAAGAACGCGAGGAAAAGACGGGACAGAAAATGCCGAAGGCAGTTCTTCTGTTTACAGTATGCCTTCATCATTTTCTCGGATGCGATCTGGAGCGGATTTACAGGGAACTGGAGCAACGATTTCCAGAAATCAGATTTTTGAGATGCTATATGGATCCAATTATGCAAAAACATGGACCAACACCGGATCAAAAGCTTCGAAAAGCAATGTATGAACCACTGAATCCTAATCGGAATAAAATGGATACAAAACAGATTTCCATATTGGGGAGTGACTTTGCGTTAGATCTAAGCTGTGATTTAAAGGAATTGCTAGCTATAGCAGGATATAAAGTCAGAGAATTGCAAGATTGCAGCACATGGGAAGAGTACGAAGAATTGGGAAATGCGGGAACATTTCTCTGTTGTTATCCATCTGGAAAGTACGGGATTGAAACACTGGCAGAAAGATTAAGAAGAGCATTTCTTTATCTGCCACTTAGTTTTGATTATGAAGAAATCAGAATCGAAGAAGAGACTCTGTGGAATTCTTTGGGCGTGGAAGGAAAGCAGATTCTAAGTGAATGGATGGAAAAGAAAATCGCACTTTGCGAAGAAGCGTTAAATCATGCAAAACAAATTATTGGAAATGCTCCAATTACGATTGATTATACTTTCCATCCGCGTCCGCTTGGACTGGCTAGGCTTTTGCTGATACATGGATTTAACGTAAAGACTGTTTTTCTGGACAGTATAAGTCCGGAAGAAAAAGAAGTATTTGAATGGCTGAAAGTAAATGCACCAAAACTGGAACTTCGTGCGACAGTTCATGCAAAGATGCGTGTACTGCATGAAGCGCATCCTTCGGAAAAGACACTTGCAATCGGTCAGAAAGCAGCGTGGTCTACAGGAAGTCATTACTTTGTAAATCTGGTTCAGGGAGCCAGCCTGCAAGGATTTGACGGAATCCGAAGGACAGCGGAACTTATGGAAGAAGCATTTTTGAATGAAAAAGATCCGAAAACAATGATCGTAAGAAAAGGATGGGGGTGCACAAGCTGCATATGAGACAATCCTATCGAATCATACCGATTTATACTTCAGATGTATCAGGTGTCTGTTCTGCACTTTATGAGTTGGGAGGCATGGTCGTGATGCACGATCCATCCGGCTGCAATTCTACCTATAATACACATGATGAAATTCGCTGGTACGATCAGGATAGCCTGATTTTTATTTCAGGTCTGACAGAGATTGATGCGGTCATGGGAAATGACGAAAAATTTTTATCAGATATCAAAGAAGCAGCACGTGAATTTCATCCGAAATTTATCGCACTTGTCAGTTCACCGATTCCATTTATGAATGGAACCGATTTTCCGGCACTGGTGAAAGTGCTGGAAATTGAAACAGGAATACCATCCTTTGCAGTGCCGACAAATGGAATGCATGATTATGTATATGGAGCAGGAATCGCATTCGAAGAAATTGCAAAAAGATTTGTTACAGAAAAAGAAACGAGAGAAAACCATGTCAAACGGATAGTAAACCTGCTTGGAATAACTCCTCTTGATTTTGGCCCGATTTCAAAAGTAGAAGAGTTGAAAAAGAATCTTGAACAGTATGGATGGAAAATCATTTCCACATGGGCGATGGGAGATACTTTAGAAGACCTTTCCAATGCAGGAAATGCAGAAGTAAATCTTGTCGTATCATCTGTCGGGCTTCGGGCGGCGAGGGCATTGAAAGAGAAATATGGAACGCCTTATGTGATCGGGACACCGTATAAAGAATATGCAGAGAGAATCAGTGAAGCTTTGGAAAAACGCATCCGGCTTCCTGCTTTAGAAGATCGGGGAAAAGAAAATTTACAGGGAACCGGGAATTCTGAAAAAATAATTACGTTGATCGGAGAACCGGTTACAACAACATCTCTTGCAGCTTTAATTGAAAAAGAATATCACTATAAAACAAAGGTTCTTTGTCCATTAGAGGAAACGGATGGACTGATTGGAAGTCAGGATTTAAAAGTGTCTGGTGAAGAAGAGATGGAAAACGCCTTGAAAAACGCTCAGATCGTAGTAGCTGATCCATTATATCGCCCAATCTGTCCGGCTGAGTGTGAGTTTTATGAGAGAGCACACATAGCATTTTCAGGGAGAATGTTTCTAAAAAATAAATAAGTAGTGAATGGCCTGGATTTTTGAATTGTTGTTTTGATTCCTATGGATCCAGGCCGATTTTTATCATTGACAGCAGCAGTTTATTTTGCTATAGTTAATCCACATCAAAATCTCAGACATATATTTCTATATTTCATTTGTCTGAACATGTTATCGAAGAGATAATAATATCTCATTTTCAAGGCTATATCAGCATGAGATTCCATTTTTGATGATTTAAAAACAAAAGAATAAAAACCAGGGAGGAACTGTCTATGGGAAAAGCAGATGTTAATGTCAATATCTGGCTAAGTGAAAAAAATCGATTCGCAAATTTATTTAATGGTGTGATTTATGGTGGAGAGAATGTGATATTGCCTGAAGATTTAGAAGAGGTAAGTCCAGTCTCATCTGTTAATGTGAAAAACAGAGTAGGAAAAACGAAAAGTATGAAGAAATACCGGGATATTATTATGCGATGGAAGAACCAGGCGACGTTTGTACTTCTTGCGAATGAAGCACAAGATAAGATTCATTATGCTATGCCACATAAAGTGATGCTTTATGACGGAATGGATTATGAAACACAGATTCGAAATAACTGGGAACGGTTTACAGAGGGCCGAAGGCAGGCTAAGAAAACAGGACAGCCGTTAGAACATCTTACAGCTGGAGAATACTTATCTCGTTTTCGAAGAACAGATCGATTAACGCCGATTATTTCGCTCGTATTTTATTATGGATCAGAACCGTGGGACGGGCCGGTGGACTTATATGACATGTTTCGATTAGAAGGAACGGAAAAAGAAAAAGCAATTCTTGAAAAATATCTTCCAAATTATAGGATTAATCTGGTAGATGCAGAACGCTTAGAGGAAATAGAGCGGTTCTCTGAGGATTTACAAGTGATACTAACTATGCTAAAATATAGAAAAGATAAGGATGGATTAAGAAACTATGTTAATGAAAATAAGAAATTCTTTCAAAAGGTTGACCATGAGACAAGTCAGGCGATGAAGGCATTTTTAAATATGAAACATATACCAGGTGAGACCGAGAATAAGGAGGAGACAATCAATATGTGTAAAGCAATTCAGGAAATGTATGACGATGGCGTAAGAGATGGAATGCAGCAGGGAAGGGATGATCTGTTAAAGGAAAAAGTAAAGAGAAAGCTGCAGAAACAAAAATCACTTGGGCAGATTGCGGATGAATTAGAAGAAGATGTCAAGGTGATTCGGATGATAATAAAAGAAGTACAGTGATACAGCATTTGCTGATTGGTGTTACCGAACCGACAGGAAGTTTTGAATAATGAAAAAGACGGGATGACAGATCAATACTGTCACCCCGTCTTTTTCAGATACCACTTTTCTATCAGACTGATTATCGCATACAACAGCACTGCAATGATACATAGAATGCAGATACTCATCAGAAGCCAGTCAAGTTTAAATACTTGGCTGGAATAGATGATCAGGTATCCAAGTCCGCTTCTTGCGGCTAGAAATTCACCGATGATAACTCCGACAAGACAAAGTCCAATATTGACTTTCATATTACTGATGATTGCCGGAATGGAACCAGGAAGAACCACCTTGGTCAGCGCATGCCTGCGTTTTCCATGTAGTGTGTAGATCTGACGAATTTTTTCCTGGTCAATCGTAGAAAAACTGGTGTAGAGGTTCAGGATACTTCCGAAAATTGCAACGGACATTCCGGCAACAACAATGGTTGTGGTATTGGCACCCAGCCAGACAATAAGTAAGGGCGCCAGGGCAGATTTTGGCAGGCTATTCAGGACAACCATGTAAGGGTCAAGAATTTCGGAGAGTCCATGGAAACACCAGAGGAGGATTGCAATCAGAATGCTGGTAAGTGTGACCAGAAGAAAGCTGACAAGTGTCTCATACAAGGTGATTCCAATATGGTGAAAGACAGAACCATTCTCTGTCATTTTCAGAAAACAGGTTACGATACGGGAAGGGCTGCTGAAGATAAAGGAATCAACAACTCCGGTATCGGCACAGATTTCCCATTGTAACAGGAATAAGAAAAGAATCAGAATCCGCAGAAAGAAGACCATCCGTCGGCGTCTGCGGAATTTTTTGAGAAAACGAAGATGCTCAGTTGTCATGGTTTAGCTCCTTCCAGATTTGATTAAAGTAGTGTTTGAATTCAGGTGCATTCCGCCGATTTAAAGGTGTGTCTTGTTCTAATTTAAAGAAAATCGGAATTTCGCAACGGACTTTGGCAGGACGGTTGGTGAGGACAATGACCCGGTCGGAAAGACTGATTGCTTCCGATAGATCATGAGTGACAAGAAGTGCGGTCTTTCCACTCTGTCGGATAATCTGGCCGATGTCGTCGCTAACGGTCAGCCTGGTCTGATAATCCAGAGCGGAAAAGGGCTCATCAAGCAGTAAGAGTTGCGGATCAGGCAGCAGAGTCCGAATCAGGGCGGCACGCTGGCGCATTCCTCCGGAAAGCTGGGAGGGACGTGCAGAAGCAAATTGTTTTAAACCATATTGTTCGAGAAGCTCATACGCACGTTTTTTGGTTGCAGTATTCAGTGTGCCGCAGATTTCCGGACCGAGTGTGACATTCCGGTAAATACTGCGCCAGTCCAGTAAATGATCGTGTTGGAGCATATAGCCAATCAGGGGGGAATTTTCCTTGAGAGGGATACC
>ERZ827181.3837-NODE-3837-length-10119-cov-3.866753_pt1 | contig 10119 bp, 8 predicted proteins | sample MGYA00519778_ERZ827181 | MGnify/ENA primary metagenome ERZ827181 (study PRJEB31778, sample SAMEA3449273) | human gut metagenome | biome: human gut; feature: human-associated habitat; material: faeces | place: United Kingdom | collected 2010/2012 ...
TGACGTTTCACAGTCTTGGAACTTATCCCTAACGTCATTGCCATTTTTTCTGTACTGATTTTATTATCCTTTTTTATCATATTCAATATTTGAATTTCCAATGGATTGCTCTCTTTTTTCTGAGGGACATCCTGAGGGACATCCTGAGGGACATCCTGAGGGACATTGTAATTCAAATTTGGCATCACAACTGTAAACTGGTACCGATCTGACCTAAAAGATGGCTTTTTACTTTCATCATAGTTAATCTGAAATTCATATCCGCCGATGATTTTTCCAAATCCACTACCTTTACGTTCCATATATCCTAGCCGATTAAATATATCTGCCAAAACAGGGTTTCTTCTCGTTGATGGAACTGTAAGCGGATCTCTGTCCTGAATAATGGAACCGTCTGGCATGCCTCCTGGCGAATAAATTTCCATACGATCATCGTAAATATCAATATGCACTTCACTGCCATTCACAAGATAATCTCTATGTGCCAATGCATTAACCAATGCTTCATGATAACTACGTTCTACATATTCCGGCATTTCTTCTCTAGAATTAGCAGTCTTTCTCCACATTAATTTCGCATTTCTCTTAATAAAAGCTTCTCCATTATCAATTAATGACAATACACTTCCAGAATATTCTGCATCGTCAAATGCATCTATTGTACCACCGCTTTTATTTAATCCATTCCACCTGGTACAAAATAATCTTGACCATCGAATAGGGCTTTCATCTGCAACCAAGGCACCTGCATTTGTCAAATATCCTTGCTCATTCGCCAACCCAAATGATATAAGATCTTTCTCATCAAAACTATTTCCTGTCCATTTTTTATATCTTTCCCGGAGTTTGGAAAAAGCAAAATCTTCCACCTTATACGTAGAAATCTGTGAATCATAAGATGTATTTCTACCGCGCAACACCAGTCTTTTCAATTCCGTTGATGTCGCCTTCACACTCTCGTTTCCAACACGAACATATGCTTCCAGCACACCATCACCCGAATAATAGTACGGTGTCTCTTCACCTTTGAAAATATCCAGTATAATTAATACTTTTCCATCTTCGACCTGTTCAAATCGAAGACGAAATTCTGGAATTGGATCCATCCTTGTCTTAATGATTTCACTTATTTTCTCAGCATCACTATTCGGATTCTCAAGTCCTACAATTTCATCATTATCGGCTATTCCAAAGATTAATGCTCCACCAAGTGTATTTGCAAAAGCACTTACGCTCTTACACCAACTCTTTGGTTTCTTCGCTTCCAAAGATAGCTTTTTGTCATATTCAGTTGCTTCACCGATTAATTGTTTTATATCCAAACTTTTCACCAACTTTCTGCACTCAAAGTGTTATTTCTTGCTTTCCATTCGTTCTCTAAGATCTGTTAGTTTTTCCCCCTGATAGGTAAAATAATGGTTTTTGTTTTTGGATAGTGGAAATAGCATATATCAGGGACATTTTGAGTGGTTAAAGGAGAATCTATTTTTAGAGGATTCTCTCCATTGGAGTATTCTGCATTATATTCTTTTAGTGACAAAAAATTATTATCTGTTGGTTGTGCAGAGTATATTTCGTTATAACTTGGAATTGATAGGTAATCTTGAGAGTCTGTTTCGTGTACATATGTTGTCATGGCAGATGATAAAAGTACTAAAAATGCGGAAAATAAACATATAACCTTTTTCATATAATTTCCCCTTTCAATAAAAAATTTGATTTGATTTTTTATGACTTCCAGTGGATTTACCTCTCTTTTAATAATAAAATGTTTATTTGAACAATTAAAAACTGTTTATATATATAATAATAGTAGTATTTTCTGTGAATTGTCAATGGGATTTAATACATTGAATATATCATCAAAAGTAATCTTTCGTTTTTCTTAGTCTTTCCTATATACAGAACCCGGAGCATGAAGCAATCCCTCAATGTCTGTCTATTAGAATAAACTTTATCAGCGCTATCTGATTTCGTCCGCACTCGAAAAAGAATCCCTCCGCTAAATCTTTATTCCTCCTGTTTTACTTTCTGCTAACATGTGCTATAATCGTAAAAGTATAGTTGGATTAAATTTTTAAGGAGTATAAAATTATGAAAATCATTGTATTAGCAGGAGGCTTAAGCACAGAACGTGACGTATCACTTTCTTCTGCTGCCGGAATCTGTCGTACATTAGTTGAAAAAGGACATGATGCATTTCTTCTGGATGTATTCATGGGATTAGAGAATGCACCGGAGAACCTGGAGGATGTCTTTACTCTTCCGGATCACGGACTTGAGATTGTGAAGAATATCAGCACGGAGGAACCGGATCTTGAAGCTGTTAAGGCTTCCCGTCCGGATCAGTCAGACTGCTTCTTCGGCCCGAATGTAATCGAACTTTGCCGTCTGGCTGACATTACTTTCCTCGGTCTTCACGGCGGAGAAGGAGAGAACGGAAAGCTTCAGGCATCTTTCGATCTGCTTGGTATTAAATATACAGGACCTGACTCTCTTGGATGTGCGGTTGCAATGCACAAAGGTGTTGCAAAGCAGATCTTCCTTGAGTCTGGCGTAGACACTCCGGGAGGTGGAACGATTTATAAGAACTCTGAAGATCAGTCTTACCAGTCACTTGGTCTGACACTTCCTGTTGTTGTTAAACCTTGCTCCGGTGGTTCCAGTATCGGAGTATATATTGTAAATACAGATGAAGAATATGCAGAGGCTCTGAAGAAGTCCTTCCGCTACGAAGATGAACTTGTTGTTGAGCCATACATCAAAGGACGTGAGTTTGCATGCGGTATCATTGACGGAACAGCACTTCCGCCAATCGAGATCATCCCGAAGACAGGATTCTTTGATTATGCGAATAAATATCAGGACGGAGCTACTTCTGAAGTATGCCCGGCTGATATTCCGGAAGAAGTTGCAGAGCGCATGAAGGAACTTACTGTAAAAGCGTTCAATGCACTGAAACTTAATGTTTACAGCCGTGCAGACTTCCTGCTTGACGCTGAGGGGAATCTGTTCTGCCTGGAGATGAATACCCTTCCTGGAATGACTTCCGCAAGTCTTCTCCCGAAGGAAGCTAAGGTTTATGGAATCGAATACGGCGATCTTTGCGAACTGATCATTAAGAAGTCCATGGAGGCAAGATATTAATGAAACATATGACATTATCTGAAATCGCAGATGCCTGCTGCGGAATTTATTACGGTGATCCTGCATTCTTAGACCGCGAGGTCTCAAGTGTTGCGATCGACAGCCGTAAAGTAGTAAAAGATACTCTTTTCGTTGCGATCAAAGGGGTTCGTGTTGATGGACACAGTTTTATCCCGCAGGTCATGGAAGCAGGTGCACTCTGTTCTCTCTCTGAGCAGGATCTTGGTGACGTTGATTATCCTTATATCCGCGTTTCATCCTGTACAGAAGCATTGAAGGACTTAGCTGAACATTACCGCCGTTCCCTTGATATCAAAGTTGTCGGTATCACAGGAAGTGTCGGAAAGACAAGTACAAAGGAAATGATCGCCTCTGTACTTTCTGAGAAATATAATGTACTGAAAACAGAAGGAAACTTCAACAATGAGATTGGACTTCCTTTGACCGTATTCAATATCCGCGAGGAACATGAAGTTGCTGTTCTTGAGATGGGAATCAGCCATTTTGGAGATATGAAACCGCTGGCTAAGATTGCCCGTCCGGATGTATGTGTGATCACTAATATTGGCTATGCACATCTTGAGAATCTTGGAACAAGAGACGGCATCCTGAAGGAAAAGAGTTCCATGACAGACTACATGAACCCGAAAGGTTCTATTATCTTTAACGGTGATGATGATAAGCTGAAAAGCTACACTTCCCGTAATGGAAGAACTCCTGTTTACTTCGGTCTTACCTCTTCCTGCCCGTTCCATGTGGAAAATATTGAGCGGAAAGGATTAAAAGGAACATACGCTGAGTTTGTTACTCCAACTTCCCATTTCCATGCACATATCTCAATTCCGGGAGATCATATGATCTACAACGCCTTAGCCGGAGTTGCTGTCGGATATGCACTTGGCATGAATAATGAAGAGATTGCCCGCGGAATTGAAAAGCTCGTTCCGATTGCCGGACGTAACAACCTGATTGAAGCAAAACACTACACGATCATTGATGACTGCTACAATGCCAACCCGGCATCTATGAAGTCCTCTCTTGACGTACTTGCATATGCAGATACAAGAAAGGTCGCTATTCTTGGCGATATGGGTGAACTTGGTGCCGATGAGCTTGCGATGCACCGCGAAGTCGGAGCATATGCAGCATTTAAAAACACTGATGTTTTAGTCTGCATCGGAGCACTTTCCAAAGATATGGCAGAAGCTGCGAAGGAAACTGTTCTTGCGACAGAGAAGAACATGAAGGTTTTCCATTTTGACACAAAAGAAGACTTTTACCAGAACATGAGACAGATTCTCAAAGAAAATGATACAATTCTGATCAAAGCTTCCCATTTCATGGAATTCCCTGAGATTGTGAAGAAACTGTCAGAAGAAGCATAAGCTGAAACCACACTGAAAATATAAGTCAGTCTTAAAAAAGAGTTGAAACTTCTGCCTGGATCATTCTAGCTGATTTAGGCAAATGGTTTCAACTCTTTTTCAGATTCTATCATCTTATTCTACTTTTCACTCTATCCCGAGTGCTTTTCCTACCATCTGGAACTCTCCTTCATAAATGCAGTTCGGCAGGGTACCATCCACAATACCCTTCCTGCATTCTTCGAAATCCATCCAGATCACTTCTTCCACTTCAGATTCCTGTAATTTCAAATTTTTAATGTCCACCGGTTCTCTGTAAAGATATACGGTACTGCGCTCATTGTCACGGAATGGTTTTCCATGAAATTCTGCTTCAAACTGACCTCTGTGTGTTCCGATAAACTGAAGCTGATCTTCTCTCGCATGAATTCCAAGTTCCTCTTCCATCTCACGCAATGCACTTTCCATCAGTTCATCCCCGGCACTGACATGCCCTGCAGAAGAAATATCATACGCTCCCGGGTTCGAATCTTTACATTCACTTCGTTTCTGAAGGAGTACATCATAACCACTCTCCTGATTCGGACGTACGATCCAGATGTGTACCGTTGCATGCAATGTGCCATCTCTATGTGCAACACCGCGTTCTTTCACCTGACCTGTTTTATTTCCATCTTCATCAATCACATCAAACAGTTCCATCGGCTTTCCGTTGAGTGCCACATACTCTAACACATTTGACTTATTGTACACAAGTTTTAAAGAGAAAAATTCCTCTTCTTCATCCATCAGACGGAAGAAAATCTTGTCCCCTTCCCATAAATTCAGATCCTTTATCTTTTCTTTCTCCACCCATTCAAGAACGCCCTCATCGCATTCGATCGGATCACCGGTAAATCCATCTGCCGTATACAGTGACATATACTCCACCACATCTTCACCGTATACAAATGTCACGATTCCTCTGTATTTCCAGGAAGTCAACGTATAACCAGTCTCCTCTTTCACTTCACGCAAAAGGCATTCCTCCGGACTCTCTGCATATTCAAAATGTCCGCCGACGCCGATCCATTTATCTTTATTCACATCATTTTTCTTCACTACTCTGTGAAGCATCAGATATTTTCCGTCTTTTTCAATATAACATAATGTGCTTTGTCTGTTCATCGTACTTCTCTTTTCTTTCCACTTTCTTTATGTCTGATGCAGGTACACAATTGCTTCACCTGCAGTTTATGTTAAACTCAACAGTTATAGTATAACATATTTCTTCATGAATCGAACCTTATCTTGTAAACCGTGCGCAACTAAATTATAATGATGTTATCTATGGAAACGATGCGTTGCTGATTGCACGCATGTGAACTGCAACAACAATTCAATGGGGGATATTATTTATGTGGTCAAGAAAAGAGCTCAAGAAAAAGGCGCGTATTTTAATAAAATCAAACTATTGGAGAAGTGTGTCTGTCTGCTTTCTGATTGCAATGCTCACGGCTTCGTATCCGATTTCCCGCTCTTTATTTTTGAACTATTTTCCTAATAAGATTCAGACGAAAACAGAACTTATTTTACCTGCTTTTATTTCTGCAGAAAGCCTCAGCAGTGCATTTCTGGATTTTATTCCTGATAATTTTGTAGTTGCATCCTTCTTACATACGATTCAGAATTCCCTGAAACGTCCTGACTTAATTGTCACTTCGTTTCTCACACTTGGAGTCATTTTTTCACTTTTATACAAGTTTTTTATCAGCAATCTTTTGATTGTCGGTGAGAAACGTTTTTTCGTTGAATCTTATAACTATGAGGATACATATATTTCTAAAATATTCTTTTTATATAAGTTGCGTTACCTGGCAAATCCTTCCTGGGTGATGTTCTGCTGCACGCTTTTTCAGAAACTTTGGGATTTAACAATTATTGGTGGAATTATTAAACACTATGAATACAGTATGATTCCGTATATCCTCGCAGAGAATCCGAAGATCAGTCAGAAGAATGCATTCTTTCTCTCAAAGCAGCTTACAAAGGGAAATAAATGGAGGCTCTTTTTGTTAGATTGTTCTTTCCTCGGCTGGGAGCTTTTATCTCTCTTTACACTTGGAATTCTGGACATCCTTTATGTCCGCCCGTACAAAATGAACTGTAAAGCATCCTTATATCTGTTTTTACGAAGAAACTATGTGCTTTCAAGAGCTCCTAAATATGAGCAGCTCAATGATTCTTATCTTGAGCATGTTCCTTCTGAAGATGAACTTCTGATTAGTAAAGCACTTTATGACGATTCTGAAGGTCCTTACACAAAGATCTCTTATTTTGCACCGCATCAGTATCCGGTATTTCTTTTTTCTGTGCAACCACCTATTGCCGCAGTAAAATCACCGGTCAATCCGGCGCAGAATTATGACTTTCTGTCCTATGTATTTTTATTCCATGCCTTTTCTATTTTCGGATGGCTTTTGGAAATCATTTCCGAACTGCTCAGTTGCGGCACACTGGAAAATGTAACCCTTCGTACGCTTCCATGGCTCCCGTTGTACGGAATCTGTGGGCTGCTCATACTGTTGCTGTTAAAGAAATATATCAAGAAACCGGCTACTATGTTTATCATCAACTTTGTTGTATACACGGCTCTTGACTATCTCGTTCAGCTGCTTCTTGATTTTGGTTTTGGAATTGAACTTCCGAAATATCATTCTTACCTTACTTTCATGAATGGAGAAGCATATTTGGGAGACGGAGCAGTATTCGCACTTCTTGGCTGTGCATTTTTCTATTATTTTGCTCCACGCTGGAATAGTCTGTTCTTAAAATTAAAGAAATGGATGAGAATTTCAATTTGTATTCTTTTGACAGCCATTTTTGTATTTGACCTTCTATCAGGCATAATCCAATATTGATTTTACTGCTAAATAATAGTAAAATCTTAATTATCAGTAAGGTTGGTTTTACTGTTGTGATTTTTTCTAATACAGTATGAACCTGTTCCCCCTGACAAACTATTACAGCTTAGAAGAAAGGGAAATATTATGAAAAAAAGAGTCGTTGTTGCACTGGGACACCGTGCACTTGGAACTACACTTCCAGAACAGAAAGTAGCCGTTAAAAGCACTGCCAAATGTATTGCTGATCTGATTGAAACAGGCTATCAGGTTGCTATCACACACAGTAATGCTCCGCAGGTTGGTATGATCCACACTGCATTGAATGAATTTGCAAAGAACCATCCGGAATATACAGCATCCCCAATGTCTGTATGTACTGCCATGAGCCAGGGATATATCGGATATGACCTTCAGAACGGAATCCGTGAAGAGCTTCTCAACCGCGGTATCTACCGTACAGTCAGCACAGTCCTCACGCAGGTGATCGTAGATCCTTACGATGATGCTTTCTACACACCAACAAAGGTTCTCGGCCGTTATATGAACGCTGAGGAAGCGAATGAGGAACGTAAGAAAGGCAACTTCGTAGTGGAAGAACCCGGTAAAGGTTTCCGCCGTGCTGTCTCTGCTCCGAATCCAGTCAAGATTGTTGAACTCGATGCAGTGAAAGCTCTTCTTGATGCAGATCAGATTGTTATCGCAGCAGGTGGCGGCGGTATTCCGGTACTTGAGCAGGATAATCATTTACGTGGCGCAAGTGCTGTTATCGAGAAAGACCTCGCAGCCGGAAAGCTTGCAGAAGGAATTAATGCTGATCTTCTCATCATTCTTACAAATGTTGAGAAAGTATGTATCAACCTTGGCAAACCGAATGAGGAACCACTGGATACAATTACTGTTGATCAGGCAAAAACTTACATGGAAGAGGGACATTTTGGAATTTACAACATGCTTCCAAAATTCCGTGCAGCAGTTGAATTCGTAGAAGGACACGAAGGCCGCAAAGCTTACATTACTTCCTTTGATAAAGTCTCTGATGCTCTGAATGGTAAGACCGGAACAGTAATCGAATAGATTGACAGATTGAACTTATTAGAAACATAACCTGGAACAGGCTGTGATTTCACATTTTAATTTTGTGAAATCACGGCCTGTTTTTTACTTTTCATCACAGATTTCTTTCATCCTGTTTTTTTGTGGAATAAGATACTTTTAATTTCAAAATATCTCTTGATTTTTTACAAATGTGTGCTATAGTATATACATATTCGAGATGTAGTATTAAAAACTATGTGTTATTATATAGACGAATTGGAGGTATATATTATGGAAAAAAGACTTTATATCAAAGAACCCGGAAGCGCAATTACACATTTTATTGGAATGATCATGACAATTATTGCTGCAATGCCACTTCTATACAGAGCAGCTCGTGAACCGAGCAAACTTTATATTGTATCTCTTACAATTTACGCAGCCAGCCTTATCTTGCTTTATGCGGCAAGTACCACTTATCACACATTTGATATTTCCGAGAAAGTGAATACGGTTTTAAAGAAGATCGATCACATGATGATCTCCGTTCTGATCGCCGGAAGCTACACACCAATCTGCCTGCTGGTACTGGAACGCAGAACCGGACTTATCATGCTTGCACTTGTATGGGGTATCGCAATCACCGGAATTATTATCAAAGGGTTCTGGGTATTCTGCCCGAAATGGGTATCCTCCGTCCTCTACATTAGTATGGGATGGATCTGTGTCCTCGCATTCAGTCAGATCCTCAACAATCTGACACGTGCAGAATTCGGATGGCTTCTCGCCGGCGGAATCATTTACACAATCGGCAGTGTGATCTATGCACTGAAGCTTCCGATTTTCAACACTAAGCATAAGAATTTCGGCAGCCACGAAATCTTCCACCTCTTCGTGATGGGCGGAAGTGCCTGCCACTTTGTTGTAATGTATTCTTTATTGTAAACCTTGCATCCTCGAAAAATCCAGAAATCTCGCCCCACTAAATCTGTGGAAGTAATTTTTTATTCTGCACAAAATGCCGACAGGAGAAGCAAATCTGCTTCTCCTGTTTCATGTCCTACTGCCCCGTCTCTTTATAGCTCATCACCAGCCCAAGCTTCGCCCTCCGCGTCATATGCTGAATCGCATACTCCCGCCGCATCGCCTCTTCCTTTGTCTCAAACTGCTCCAGATACACCAGCTCCACCGGTCTCCTGGATCTGGTGTATTTTGCGCCTTTCCCGGCATTATGCGCTTCCAGACGCTTCTCAATATCATTCGTCCACCCGGTATATAATGTTTCATCCTTGCATTTTAAAATATATGTATAATTCATCCGCTTATCACTTCACTTTTTAACTGCTGTAAAGCTTATTATATCGAATTGAACCGGTAATTTCAACCTTTGAAACAAAAAGGGCATTGCCTCTGCGACAATGCCCTGCTATATAAAGCAGCCGATGATATAAACGTATTTAACAAAATTTCCTGGCCCGGGCCGGTAATACCAGTTTTGTTGGATTGTAATCGGCTGCATATTTTCCAATATGTATGACCGATTCATCATCGCCTGCTCTATATCTTATGTGAATTTTCAGTTTTTGTGACTCCCCGGCTTAAGCCAGATAGTCCTGTGGATTTACCGGCACATCATCCCTGGTCAGTGAAAAATATAAATGACTTCCCTCTTCGGTAAAGTATTTTGT
>ERZ827181.3841-NODE-3841-length-10108-cov-4.032229_pt1 | contig 10108 bp, 10 predicted proteins | sample MGYA00519778_ERZ827181 | MGnify/ENA primary metagenome ERZ827181 (study PRJEB31778, sample SAMEA3449273) | human gut metagenome | biome: human gut; feature: human-associated habitat; material: faeces | place: United Kingdom | collected 2010/2012 ...
CAAGTCGATAGAGCGTCTCATGAATATCGAATTTCCATTTCAATTCTTTCCGCTCTAACTGCTCGGATTTTCTATTTTCCCATGTTACATACCAATTTCTGTCCTGCTCTTTCATCGCAATACAAAGAGCATAAACAAGTTCCAAGACCCGTTCTGTCTTTTTGTCATCCACCTGCTCCAGATCCACAAAAATCCCCACATCACAAGCCACAGGAAAACCATATTGCGGCACCATAAGTTCTCCCGTCTTAATCGTTGCACGCCAATCAATTCGGTTTCTTTTATCCCCCGGGCGATATTCGCGAAATCCAAGTAGTTCACTTGGATCATTGCCTTCTTTTCCCTGGATAAATGTATCGCCGTCTCCCTCACGCTGTGCAGGCAGCGGCTCAACCTGCACCAGTCCTTCCCGGTATTTTGGCATAATAAAAAAAGAATCTGATAAATCTTTGACAAGATTTTTATAAAACAACGAAAAACCACTGTAAATTGTGATTCTTTCAATGCAAATAGTATACTTCCCGGCATATTTTGTCTGATATGTCATCTCATACTCTTTATCATTTTCCAAAAAAACAATCTGCTTTTTCCTATCGCATATTTTTCCTTGTGCAGTACAGATCTTATAACGTATGGATAAGCGATTTCCCTGGATGAGCCGACTTCCATCCTGGAATTCTAACATCCAGCATCTTGCATTTTCCTTTTGACACTTGGCCCCGTCGAGGCGCAATCGAATCCCCATCCGGGAAGCCAAAATAATCGTAAGAGCTGCATAAATTAACGGAAGCAAGACTATGAGCAGACATAGTAAAAAACCGCTTTGTTTTCCATATAATATTGTAAATACAAAAACTACTCCTACTGTCAAGATATAAAGAATCCAACTTCGAATCATATAACTACCACCTTTATCGTATCTTTACTTTTGCTAAAATTTCTTCCACCACTTCATTTTTCATATGATTTTCCACCTTCGCTTTTGCCGTAAGATATATCCTGTGTTTGGCAATAAATGGAAACGCACAGATTACATCTTCCGGAAATACACAAGTTCGCTCATTCATAAATGCAATGGCTTTGCTGATTTCCATCAGGGCAACGGTTCCTCTAGGACTCATTCCCAGCGAAAGCATCGGATGATTTCGCGTCTGTTCTGAAAGAGTCACCATATAATCATATATTTTTTCATCTACATGTACACACTTCACCTGATGCTGCATTGCCAGCAGTTCGTCCACTGAAACAACCGCTTCTACCCGCTGCAACGGATTTTCTCCCTGTCGTTCCTGCAATAAAAGGATCTCTTCTTCATGAGAAGGATAGCCTAATGTCAGACAGATCATAAAACGATCCACCTGCGACTCGGGAAGCAGCTGGGTTCCTACAAATCCTACCGGATTCTGGGTTGCCATCACGACAAACGGTTCCGGTGCCGGATACGCCGCCCCTTCAATCGTTACCTTCCCTTCTTCCATCACTTCCAAAAGAGCTGACTGCGTCTTGGAAGACGCCCGGTTAATCTCATCTGCCATAAAAAGGTTACACAGAATAACCCCCTTTTGATATTCTTTGGTTCCATCCGGATAAACCATATGAAAGCCCAAAACATCCGATGGCAAAACATCCGAAGTAAACTGCATTCGGTTAGCCTCTAACTGCATAGTGCGGGAAAATGCCATCGTAAGTGTTGTCTTCCCCACTCCCGGTATATCATCCAGCAAAATATGCCCCTTTGCCAGTATTGCCGCCAATATCAGCTTCTTTTCCTGCTCTTTTCCTTTAATTACCTTCTCAACTTCCTGTAAAATTCTGCTACACTCTTTTTGCATATCGTTCCCCCTATTTATTTGTTATCTGCCAATCAATCGGTGTCTCCCCATGAGCTTCCAAAAATTCATTTGTCTGGCTGAACGGCTTACTTCCAAAAAAGCCTCGGTATGCCGACAACGGACTTGGATGTGGTGCTTTTAAGATCAGATGCTTTGGATTATTGAGCATCTTTGCCTTTTCCTGTGCCGGCTTTCCCCACAAAATGAACACGATTGGCCGGTCAATCTCATTTACTTTCTTTATTACGGCATCCGTAAACTGTTCCCAGCCAACGCCGCGGTGTGACATAGCACGATGTGCCTGCACCGTAAGTACGGTGTTTAGCAAAAGTACACCCTGCTCTGCCCATTGTTCCAGATTGCCATGATTTGGAATATAGCATCCCAGATCATCGTGAAGTTCTTTATAAATATTAACAAGCGACGGCGGAATCTCCACCCCCGGTTTTACGGAAAAACTGAGCCCGTGTGCCTGTCCGGTATTGTGATAAGGATCTTGTCCTAAAATTACCACTTTTACCTTTTCAAAAGGAGTCAGATGAAAGGCATTGAACAACTCTTCCGCTGGCGGATACACAGGCACTTTACTATACTGTTCCTTCACAAATAAAAATAATTTCTGATAATATTCCTTATGAAATTCTTCTGACAACTGCTCCTGCCATTGTCCTGTTAATCCAGCCATACTCTTTCCTCCGTATTTCTTATCTTCTTACACTGATCCCACGTCCTGCCAGATACTCTTTCAGATCGCTGATCTGCAGTTCGTTGAAGTGGAAAAGGGAAGCTGCCAGCACGGCATCTGCTTTCCCCTCGGTAAGAGCATCATAAAAATGTTCTTTTTTTCCTGCTCCCCCGGATGCAATGACCGGAATGGATACATTTTCGGAAATGGTACGTGTGAGTTCTATATCATATCCGTCTTTCGTTCCATCGCAGTCCATACTTGTTAACAGGATCTCTCCGGCACCTAGTTTTTCGGCTTTCATCGCCCATTCTACTGCGTCGATACCCATATCCACGCGACCGCCGTTTTTATAAATAGTCCATCCTTGTGCATCTTTCCGGCGTTTGGCATCTATAGCAACCACCACACACTGGCTTCCAAATTTGTCTGCGGCTTCCGACACAAGTTCCGGATTTAGGATTGCCGCCGAATTAACGGAAACTTTATCGGCACCTTCGCGCAAGATCATTTTAAAATCATCGATGGTACGAATCCCTCCACCGACAGTAAACGGAATAAATACGGTTTCAGCCACTTTCCGCACCATATTTACTTTTATGTCTCTGGCATCACTGGATGCCGTGATATCCAAAAATACAAGTTCATCTGCCCCTGCCTTATCATACGCCGAAGCAACGGATACCGGATCTCCGGCATCGCGCAGATTTACAAAATTAATACCTTTTACTACTCTTCCGGCATTTACATCTAAACAAGGAATAATTCGCTTTGTAAACATTGTCTCTTCGTTCCTTTCTTCTATAATTCAATGAAATTTTTCAATATCTGCAATCCAATCTCTCCACTTTTTTCCGGGTGAAACTGCGTTGCAAATATATTCTCATGTTCCGCTGCTGCATGAATGTTTACGACATAATCTGTCGTCGCCGCAACATCCGCTTCGTTTTCAGCCTGAAGATAATACGAATGGACAAAATAAACGTATGCTCCCTCTTCTATGCCTTTCAACAGGCGGGAAGCCGGATTGATCTGAATGGAGTTCCAGCCCATATGCGGAATCTTAAAGCCTTCTTTGTCCGGAATTCTTACAATTTTTCCCGGTAACAAACCAAGACCTTCTACCCCCGGTGTCTCTTCACTGCTCTCAAAAAACAGCTGCAGTCCCAGACAGATACCAAGAAGCGGAGTACCTTTGGCGGCAATCTCTCGAAGGACTTCCACCAGTCCGTATTGATGCATCTTTCCCATCGCATCTCCAAAAGCACCTACTCCGGGAACGATCACTTTTTCCGCTTGAAGAAGTGTTTCTTTGTCTCTTGTTACAACGGGTTCTTGTCCCAAAAACTGCAATGCTTTTTCCACACTCTTAATATTTCCTGCATCATAATCCACTATGGCTATCATAATTTCCTCCACTCATCTGTTCCTCACTATTTTGCTGTCGTTACAATATCCTGTAAACGATGTGTATACTCTGCTTCATCGGTAATTGCATTGATTTCATTTGCCTGTGCCTCATCCAGGCTGTAGTCCTGTGCAAGATAGGTTATGATCTGCGTTTTCATCTGCAGAAATTCTTTCTGAATCTTCAACGCCTTTACTTCGTCTTGTTTTTTATTGTACAGATCCAGTCCTTGAAGCAGTGCATGAAGGGCTTCCAGTTTTTTGTCCATAGAAACATTTGTCTGGTAAGACTGAATCTGTCTTTCCAATTTAGAACAAAGAACGATTTTATCGTACAATGCCTGCTCATCTTCTTTGATAGAGACAGCAGAAATCGTCTGATATGCATCAATATACTTTTCATTTGCATATTCATTTGCTGCTTCTTTTATGTTGGCACGCCGCGGCAGAAGCCATACGCCGACCATGATCAATACACCGATCGTAGCAAAAAGAATAAACACAATGGTAGCACCGATCGGGTTTATTTTTCCGACCACTTCTGTTTCTGCCATCGCTGCCTGTTCTTCTTTTAAGCGCTTCTTTTCTGCTTTTTTCTCTGCTTTCTGTGCTTCCTTTTCTGCTTTGATCTGCTGCTTACGCTCTTTGTCTTCCTGATTTTTCTTTTCCTTTTCTTCCTTATCTGCCTCAGACTGTTTTTTCTTCTCGATCAATGCCGCCTGTTTTTTCAAGAACGCCTCTTCTTCCTCTTCACGCTCCTTTTCTTCCAAAGCGGCTGTCTCATCCGTAATGACATTGCCAAAAAGGCGTTTCCACAGACTTGTTTTTTTCTTCTTTTCTTTCTTTTGTTTCCGCACAGGAACAGACTGAACCCCTTCTGCAGGCTCTTCTTCCACGCCGGATGCATTCTGCATGATATCATCCAAAGCAAGAATATCATCAAACTGCGAACCTTGGTTTTCGTTCTGTGTCTCCGATGACATGTTGAGTTTCTGTTCGAGATCTTCTTCGTCTCCACTATAACCTACAGCAGAAAGAGCATCCTGGAAAATATCATCAACTGCCACCGGCTCTTTTGACACTTCCGGCTCGGGCTCTTTCATCTCCTCTGGGACTTCTGTCGTGTCCTGTTTTTCCTGCTCAGCTTCCTCATCCGGCTGCTGCAACAGATCAAGCATCGCCTCCATATCTTCAAACGCAGGCTCCTGCTCTTCTTCCATGTTCGTTGTCTCTTCTGTTTCTTCCGGCATCACCGCGTCGTCCTTCGGCATTTCCGGTTCTTCCGGCACGAACGGCTCTTCTGGCATAACCGGCTCTTCCAAACTTTCCGTCTGTGATTCTTCCTCCGGCTGTTCCGGTTCTTCCGGCATCTCCAAGTCTACCGCCGGCATTTCCGGTTCTTCCGGCTGAGCCTCTTTCTCCGGCACCTCCGGCTCCGTTTCCACTTCTTCCGGCTCGGGCTCCGATTGTGGTGCTTCCTCCGGTATTACTTCATTTCCAAATTCCTCATATAAATTTTTTAAATCTTCTAACTCTTCTTTTGGATCTGCCTTCGCTGGAATCCCGGTCTCATCCGGTAGATCATTTAAAACAGCCAATGCTTCCTGCAATCCGACATTATCAAGTTCTGCTTTTCTGGCATTTTCTTTTGCCTGTTCCACGCCCGCTTCCTGTGAGGATGTCGATGCATTATTCAGCAATTGATCCAGATAAGATTCTCCTTCTTTTCCCGCCATGATCTATCATTTCCCTCCATTCAATCACAATGACAGACCAGTCTACTCTTGTAGTCCGGTCTGTCGTCATTTTATCAAATTCAACTAGTTTAAAAGCAGATCCAACTGTCGTACAAGTTTACCGATCTCCGGCTTTGACAACTGTGCATCTACACCAAGAGCTTCTCCCTTTCTCTTCATCTCATCGTTGACCAATGAGGAAAAGATTACCACCGGCATACCATCAAACCGTGGATCATCTTTGATCAGTTTTGTCAAATGATGCCCGTCCATCTGTGGCATTTCAATATCGGTGATCACCAGTGCGATATCGGTTCCCACTTTTCCACCATCAGCAAGAATCTTCTGCAGTGTATCCCATGCTTCCTGCCCATTGGTCGTTGGGATCAAATGCGTATAACCTGCACGGCTCAGACACTTTTTCAACATCTCCAGCAAAAGCGGGGAATCTTCTGCCAAAAGGATCGGACATTCATGACGGGAACGTTCGCCCATCGCATCGATATCAGATAGTTTCAAACCGGTTTCCGGATTGATCTCCGATACAATCTTCTCGAAATCAAGTACGATAATAATTCTTCCGTCAACTTTTGCGATTCCTGTCGCAGCACTCTTTCCTGCAGCACTGATCGTCGAATCGGGTTTTGCAATATCTTCCCAGGAAATACGATGGATTCCGAGCACTTTCTGTACATGAAATGCCGTATGTAAGTTGTTAAAATTGGTAATAATATACATATCCTGTGAGGCATCTCCCGATTCTGCGATTCCCAATGCCTTTGACAGATTAATAACTGTGATAAGCATATCACGCGGCATAAAGATTCCTTCAATAAACGGATGCGCATTCGGTACCGGTGTCGGTGTCTGATACTGGCACAATTCACGGATTTTCGCCACATTGATACCATAATGCTGTGTTCCTACCACAAATTCCAACAATTCCAGTTCATTTGTCCCACTCTCTAACAAGATTTCTGTCTGTTTTTCTGCCACGATAATCTCCTCCTTTTCCATCGGGTATCTCTCTTTAAATTAATCATCTACATCCTGAAACAGATCGTCCGCTCCGTCTAATCCCATTGTATGCAGAGTACGGACTTTTCTTCGCTCTTCTTCTGCCGTTTCAAGAATATATTCTTTGATCTCAGAAGAATTTTTTATATGTGTGAGCATCAACTTTGCATCCGTAACATCTCCGGAATAGCATATCACGGTACCCAGTTTAAAAATTCTTTCCCACAAACTGCGGACCAATTTTACATCCTGAATCTTATACATCAATGTATCATCCTCTTCTGTCCGAAGCAGTCCTTTTTTAATATTAATCTTTTTCTGGCTTACTGTATACGTCGTAAAAGACAATGGCAGTCCAAAGAACCAACTGCGTTTCTTTTCTTTATATTCATATTCCATGTTCTGTCCTCCATTACTCATTGCTGCTCGCTTTTAATACAATCGTGTGTGCTTTTTTATCCCCATCTTTTATTGTAAGCGTCAATGTCTCTGCATTTGTTTCTGCCTTGGGAACATTGTACACCAATACTGCTTTTTGCTTTTCTTTGGGATTCAATGTCGTCTTAAAATTGTTAAGACCACCATTCATCAGCATTGCGATTGTTGGATTGTAAGACTTCTCACCAACCGTCAGTTCATAATCAATCTTTCGTTTGATCAGATCCACCTTTGTCTTCGAAGAACTTTTATTCTCCGCCATAAACTTAACTATAACAAAAGCCTCGCCCTTTTTAGCAATCATTGAATACTCCGATTTTTTCGGATATTTACTGCAGATCTCATAGGACTGATATGAGATGGACACATCTTTTAATTGGTATAACTCTTCCATCGACACTTCCGGTATCGCTGTCTTTTCCGGCTGCTGTCCATCCTCTGTCACTGCCGTTTCCGGAGCTGCCGTCGGCTCGGGTGTTGTTTCCGGCGACTGACTCACCTCGGGACTTGATGTCGCTGCTGCCTCCGTATTAATCCGTTTTTTATCATAATTTGCATCATGCTTCAGCACCACTTCTGATGCATATTCCGCCACTTTATCCTGGTTTTCCTCACTCAGATCAGCAGAGGAGCAGCCAGCGAGTAATACTATACTCAGGCAGAAACAGAACACCAGGCATCCGTTTCTTTTCATAAATGCACTCATCCCCTTTTCATATCATATAACTGTAATTATTATTTTAACATATTTTTGCCGGAACTGCAATTACAGATTTTTAGTTTTCTGTCTTTTCATCAAGTTCAAACCAAAATTCCACACCATTATCATAATTTTTCACACCATATGCCTGATTGTGTGCTTCCATAATTGCCTTGACAATCGACAAACCAATCCCGTTTCCTCCATATTCCCGGGTTCTCGCCTTATCTACCTTATAAAATTTGCTCCAGATCTTGTCGATATCTTCTTCCGGGATCGGTTTCCCGGTATTAAACACACTCACGCGGGCCTTTCCATCGCAGCTTACAATTTTTACCTCGATGATTTTCTCTCCATCGATATGATTTAAGGCATTGCTGACATAGTTCATAACAACTTCTTCTGTCATATACTCATCTGCCCACACATAAACCGGATGATCTCCATTATAGGACAATGTGACTTCCTTCTGGCGGAACAATATTTCCGACGAGGACAATACCGACTGTACTACCTGCTGCAAGTCAAAATGTTCCAGATGCACCTGCCCATTTCCAAATTCCAGCTGATTCAGGCTCAGCAGTTTCTTTACCATTTTATTCATCTTATCTGCTTCATCTACGATAACTTCGCAATAAAATTCACGACTCTCCGGATCATCATTCACGTTATCCTGAAGTCCTTCTGCGTAACCCTGAATTAAAGCGATCGGCGTCTTCAGTTCGTGAGACACATTTGCTAAAAATTCCTGCCGCATCTGTTCCTGCTCCGACCGTCTCTGCAAATCCAGCTCCAATTCGTTGTTTGCCGTCTTCAACTCAGAAATTGTCTGTTCCAGCTTATCCGAAAGAGAATTCATACTATGCCCAAGCACTCCAATCTCGTCGTGACGGTTTTCTTTATAGCGGACATCGAAATCCAGATTTTCCATCTTTTTGGCAATCTGAGCCAGTTTCAGGATTGGCTTCGTATAGTGATTGCTCAGAAAGATCATAATAATCACACACAATATCGTTACGAGGATTCCGACATACGTCAGAAATTCATTGGAGATGGCAGCACTCTCGCGGATACTTTGATAATTAGACCGCAGATAAACCCAGTAATCTCCTGTAATTCCACCGACAAGTTCGATATAATTGGAATCAATTCGCTGATCAAACACATTAAACAATTCGTAGTTGTCCGTTTCTTCCAATAATTTGTAATTTTCATCAAACACATTGCCCAGCTGTTTAAACATAACATATTTTGCCAATTGTTGTGTATTCAGCTGCTGAGTACGATTTCCCATGCTTGGATACAGATAATCCACCTTGCTTACCATTCCGCTGGATGAATCTACGTTGATACTCATAATATACACACTTACGCTGCTATTTGCACTAATCTTATCCAAAGAATCGTATACTTTATCCTTTTGTGTGTCAGAAATGTTTTTCCAGTCATTTTCATCAAACAATGCCGCCACTTCTCCATACACGTCATTCATTTGCTTTTTCTTGGAATTTTCATAATATCCCGGGAGCAAAAACAAGTTCATGATCCAGCAGATCACAATACACAATATAATCATAAGCGCCGTTAACACGACCAGTCTGATTCGCATAGATTGCTTCATCCATCCTCACGTCCTTTCCTATAAAGACTATCATATCAAAGATCTTTGAACATATTGTGAACCATAAAACAACCGCCAGACAACATCTTATTTTCACAAGATATCCTCCGGCGGTCAACTCTATTTGATCCTCTTTGTTTGTGAATAACTATTCAGAGCACTCTATCGCTCACATTTAATCTTGAATAGTTACGTTTGTAATTTTATTTCATTTTTTTCTTTACCACTTTACTCCATCCACTATACACTGTTTTCCCGCTCTTCTGTTGATAAGCACGCACACGAAGAAAACATATTTTCTTTTTCCATTTTTTCATTTGCAGCACTGTTTTTTTTGTTTTTTTCTTCACTGCCTTTTTAAACTTTTTGTTTGCAGCAATCTGTATTTCATAGCCACTTGCTTTTGCTATTTTTTTCCAACTCAAAAGCAGCTTGCCCTTTTTCTTTTGGATTTTGATCTTTGTTGGTTTCTGTAATTTTGTTTTGACATCTGTTTTTGCAAATTCTCCGTTAAAATCAATCTGATTTCCTGTAATAATTGATTGATTTTCCTTTGCCCCCGGGTTAGTTGCCGCGTTTCCACCTATACTTCCTCCCGGTATCGGTGTACTTCCTCCCGGTATCGGTGTACTTCCTCCCGGAGCCGGTGTACTTCCTCCCGGAGCCGGTGTA
>ERZ827181.3845-NODE-3845-length-10097-cov-6.780323_pt1 | contig 10097 bp, 8 predicted proteins | sample MGYA00519778_ERZ827181 | MGnify/ENA primary metagenome ERZ827181 (study PRJEB31778, sample SAMEA3449273) | human gut metagenome | biome: human gut; feature: human-associated habitat; material: faeces | place: United Kingdom | collected 2010/2012 ...
GGGCGGCTTCGATCTGTGTGGCATCGGTCGATGCGGTGCGGCAGCCGACGGCCCATTTGGCCATGCGGTAGTCCTGGGCTTGTACGGCTCCCATCCACTCCACGACCTGTTGCGGAGCGTCGAAAGGCGGCTGAACCAATAACTGGTTTTGCAGTCGTAGTGTGATGAGAGGCAGCATTGCGATTTCGTTTTATACCTCTCCGGCCGTGGAAAAATCGGAGCGGATTCTATGATTAAAATATATTGATTCGAATTTTACGCCACAAAGGTACTAAATTGCATTCACGGTGGAGGATGTTCCGTACTTTTCTGTCGAATCGATTGGGATTCAATTATAAAATAGGTATGGGAATCGGCAGACAGGTTGATCGAAGAAAGGTTTTGACCGAAAACAGATTAAATCGGATATTTTTTGTTCTTTTTGTCGTTATTGTAATTTCAAAACGGGAACAAAATTTGTCTTTTACAGAATAATTTTTTAATCTTGTTTTAGAAAGGAAAAATTACTTTATAATATATTTCTCTTATATAGTTAAATTTTAGGCACTAAAATATGAAAAAAATTTATTTTGGGATATTATGCTGTCTGTTGGGGTTTACGACAAGTTGTAGCGATGACGACAATGCGACTGCATTGTTGCAGATCGATCCTTCGACCGACCTGGTTTTCGAAGCTGTCGGCGGTACCAGGACGATCGAGGTTAAGACCGACCAGGCTACATGGCAGGTGGAATCGAATCAGACATGGTGTAAAGTCGAAAAGTCGGACGGCACTCATTTCACGGTGACGGCCGAGGAGAATACGGCTTCGGAACCGATGCCCCAGGCGGCGGTGACGGTGACGGCCGGTACGGCCCAGGTGGTATTGAAGGTCGATCAGAAAGGGACGGCTACCCCCCCCCTGGCAGGAACTACATTTGAAATTACGCTCGGTGAGCCGACTCCGACCGGAGTGAATATGAAAGTGGTGCCTTCGGACAACGATGCGGTTTACTATTACGACGTTCTTTCTAAGCAGATCCTCGATCAGCATCATTCGGGCGATCTGGCCGTGTATATGAAAAACGCGATGGCCGAAGCGGTCAAGAATTACGGATCGGTCGAAGAGGCACTCAAAAAGCTGGGATCTCAAGGCGAATCGAACTATGCATTCGAGGGGTTGGATCCGAATACCGATTACCTGGCTTTTGCTGCGGGGCTCGATGCTGCGGGCGAAGTGAATACCAAAATCGAGAGTAAGACTTTCAAAACCAAGGAGCTGGCTGCGGGAGCTACTTTTGAGGTGAAGTTCACCTGTTATTATAACGGAGCGGACTTTACGATTACTCCGTCCGATCTCGAGTTTCCGTATTATTCGGCCATCCGTCCGGCGTTCCGCTACCAGGGGCTCGACGACGATGCTTTGCTTGAGACGATTATAGCGGAGGACAGCTTCATGCTCGATTTTATGGCTGCCCCCGGCGTATATGAATACGAGAACGAAGGAGTTTATCTGCCCGATACCGAATATTGGGTGCTGATCTTCGGTTGGGCAGCCGGTGCTCCGACCACTTCGATTCAGAAATTCCCGTTCCGCACGAGCAAACCCAATATCGATCCGGCGGCGTGCCAGTTCACGGTGACCCATTCTGACCTTACTTCGCGCGGAATGAATATATCGATCGAGCCTTCGGACGATACGGTACCTTATATGTTCGATCTGATCTCCGAGGCCGATTACGAGCAGTACAAGGCCGATATGAAGGCTTATGTGACGGAGTACGTGGGACAGGATATCGACAATCTCGATAATAACCGGGTGTGCGGCCAGTCGGGTTACAGCTATACGAAGGTGCTCGAACCGGGAACGAAATATTATGTATGGGTAGCCAGCATCGACGAATTCGGCAAGCCGCAGGCGGAGGTGTACGTTTCCGATCCCATCGAAACGCTGCCTAAAGCCGTGAGCAATGCGACGGTAACGGCGACCATCGACAAATACTTCAACGGCGACGACCTCTATGCGCTCGATAACGAGAAATACGCGGATTGCCGGGGGCAGGCCTATGTCATGGTGACTTTTGCGGCCGAGAATGCGAAGGAGTGGTACGGAACGATGATCGCGGAGGATCCGAACGATCCGACCAGTGCGATTCCCGACGACGAGGTTATCGAAACGTTGTTGGTCGGCGGTACGTGGTGTCCTACCGGCAAGCTCTACCTGTGCAAATGGGATACGGAGCATACGATTCTGGCCGTAGGTGTCGCTGCGGACGAGAATCCGGGTGTACTGTTGCGTCAGAGCCACACCTTCACCAAGGCGGGAGCGTCCCCCGTTTCCGAATTCGTGGCACCCGAATCGCAGGGCGTGCGTACCGGGACGATGAGAATCGCTCCGCACGTGGCTTCTGTCAGGAATTACAAGTAACAGATGATTAACCGGATGAAATAGTTCCGGTCGGGGTAATAAAATAAAAGTTAAATGGAGGGAAAAGCGGACTGCGTGATGCGTCCGCTTTTTCTTGCGACATTAGAAATCCGCCGGTTTTTCGATCGCTATCCGATCGCCGGTCGCCGGATGGCGGAATTCGATCCGTTCGGCATGCAGAAGCAACCGCCGGCCGGCTGTTCCGTACAGTCGGTCGCCCGCGATCGGAGCATTGAGTCCCGATGGATGGGCCGCATGGACGCGCAACTGGTGCGTGCGGCCGGTCAGCGGGTAGAAGGCGATGCGGGTGCGGCCGTTCCGGAATTCCAACACTTCGTACTCCGTGATCGCCGGCTTTCCGTGCAGGGGATCGACCGCCTGTCGGGGACGGTCGTGGAGGTCCGGTCGCAGGGGTAGTTCGATACGTCCTTTCGGCGGGGTTATCCGCCCCTCCAGCAGGGCGATGTAGCGTTTTCGGACGGTCCGGTGTTTGAATTGGGCCTGGAGCTCCTGGTGCGCTTCTTTGGTCAGGGCGAGCAGCAGCACACCCGAGGTGTCCATATCGAGGCGGTGGACTACGAGCGGTCCCGTAGCTGCGGGATAACGCTCCCGAGCCCAGTCGAGGACCGACGGAGCTTCCGATTTTCCGGGGACGGAGAGCATCCCGGCAGGTTTGAAGACGGCGGCTATCCAGCGATCTTCGTACAGAAGTTCCGGGGCGGCCTGAGGGCAGGCGCGATCGGGTTCGGGCTCGACGTCGAGTCCCCGAAGCATGTGGGCGAGAATCGGGCCGCATTTGCCTCGGCAGGCGGGATAGTAGTGTCCGTGACGGCGGATTTCGCCTTTCGGCGAGGCTCCCCACCAGAATTCGGCGATCGCCAGCGGAGTGAGCCGATGTTCGAAAGCGTATTGCAGCAGTTTGGGGGCCGCACACTCCCCTGCACCGGCCGGGGGTGTCCTCTGCGGAGTCGTGGCGAATATTTCCGCCAGATCGCGAATTTCTCCGAGGGCATTGAGCAGACGGAACTTGCGAAATAGTTTCGCCTGAAGAGCCGCAGAACGGGCCTTGCGCTCGCAGCGCAGGGATTCGATTCGTTCCACGATGGAGGTTCGTTGTGCGTGAAGCGATGCGAGCCGATTTTTCCAACTCTGTTTCAACCGGTGCAGCTCCGCTTTTTCGTATTGGCTTTCCCGGACTAAAGCCGTCTGCGTATTTTCGTCCGGGTGCTCCCTGCGTCGGGCTTCTCGGGCGGTTTTTGCGATTCGCATCCGGGCTTTTGCGGCTGCGATTTCCCGGGCGACTTCTGTTTCCGTTTCTTCTATGGTTCGGAGAAGTTCCCTGTAGCGGCCGGCCGTTTCGAGGGTTTCGATTTGCCGGTTCAGGTCCGAAATGGAGGCCTCTTCGGTGCGGAAGAAATCACCGGGCCGCAACATGTCGTAGATGGGCGGGACAAAGTATTCGTGGCTGTTGCTGCCGGCCAGATTACCTGAAAATGCGGCCAGAAAGCCCACAGTTCCGGCTGGATCCTTCACGACCAGCACCCCGAACATTTTACCCGCAGAGAGTTCTTCGGTCCACTCTTTCCGTTCGCACAAGTAGGCTCGCAGCTCCCGGGCCGCTAATTCGCACAGCGGATGCGGGGTGTAGTGGAATGGGTTGTTGAGCCGCGTCGGAAGCGAGAACGAAGCGATGGAGTGTCGGAAACGATGCAACATGGGTACTGTCTGCGGATTCGGGTAGTCGGACCGAAAAAATATTTCGGGAAAAATGGCCGGAGTCGTTTGCTGCGACTTCGGAGTAGTTTGTTATCGTTCCGTTTCGGAGTCGATCGGCAGGGAGCCGATCGGTTTTGTGACGATACTATCGACCACGAATTTCGAGAATCCCCGCCAGGGAAGCGCTCCGAAATACTCCTTGTAGTGGAGTTCGATGTTTTTGCCGCCCAGCAGCATCAGCTTGCGGGCGAGCGCTTCGTTTTCGACGGAAAATTCGAATTCGTAGGATTGGATCGTACCGGCCGTTTTGGACCGTATGCCGGATTGGATCAGCTTGCCTTCGTAGGTTTTGAAGACGAGCCCTTTATAGACGACATAGTTCAACTCTCCGCTTTTGACGCCCTCGCCGAAACGAAGAAGAAGCGGATGTAGAGGAATGCGGTCAGGGCGACGATAAGTAATACGGTGAAGACGATCCAGCGTTTTTTCATGCTTGCGGCGATTTGTTCCGATGCAAAAATAATCATTTAATCCGATTCCGGTCTTCCCTTCGTATTTTTTCCGGGAACCGGAGCGGAAGGCCGGGAAACGCTTGCGGGGGCGAATCGTCTGTCCGGCGGCATAGTCCGGGGTGCTATTCCTGCCGACCGTTTTGCAGCAAATACACAATGTTATAAAAAAAGAGTTGCATTGCTGCAACTCTCTCTCATTCTGTGGTGCCACCAGGAATCGTAATTTATTTCCAAATAGCTGAATATCATTACTTTCTAAAAGCAACTCAACCGTAATCTCCTCCGTTTGCTCCACCAGTGACTTGCGTTGTTCTGCGCAAGGTTGCGTGAAGGTTTCCAAGGGCAAAGGTAGTGAATTAGTTTGAACTATTGTCATTCTTGTTCTTTAATCTTTTGATTTCTTTATCAAAATCGCTTTCAAGCAGTTCCATTTCGCGTTTGCGATAAATGGCAAACTCCTTTTCTGCCTTCTCAATCGCTTGTTTATGCGAAATATTTCCCTTGCCAATCAAAACCTTACGCTTGTGTGCTATGATTTGGCTATCCAGTGCCTCTATCCAATCTTTCATTGTCATAGGATTCATTTCCAATGCTTGGAACTCGGCAAAGTCCAAGAAACCGGAAACAAGCAGATTCAGACGTTGGAGTTCAATCGCAGTCAGATAGTTCTTAGCGATCTTTACGTCATCTTTAGTTACATAGTTCCCCTTGAAGTTCGTCATGCCTACAAACGGCTTTTCATTGTCCACGCGATTGTATATCACTTCGGCAGCAGTATTCTCATGAACTGCATAATGCAGTTTGTTTTGTACGGTGGCAAAGAACATCTTTGTCATCTCATCGCGTGGATCATAATCCGTAGCCGTAGCATAAATATCGGTGACTTGCTGATAAAAATTGCGCTCGCTACTACGAATATCCCTAATGCGTTGCAGCAACTCACGGAAATAGCGGTTACCCCCTTGCTTTAAGCGTTCATCATCCATAGCAAACCCTTTCTGGATATACTCATGAAGTCGTTGTGTTGCCCAACGGCGGAAACGAGTAGCCACTTGCGACTGAACACGATAGCCCAAGGCAATAATCATGTCAAGGTTGTAGTGCTCTACTTCTCGTTCAACCTTACGAGAACCTTCTATTTGAACTGTTCGGAATTTCCGAACAGTTGCCGCGGGGTCAAGTTCTCCATCCTTAAAAATGTTGCTTATGTGTTCACTAATAGATGACTTGGCTACTTGATAGAGATCACACATAGATTTTTGCGTCATCCAAATGGTATCGCCCTCAAAGTAGACATCGATCTTGGTGTCACCCTTTTCGTTCTGATAAATCAGGATTTTGCCGGTATTTTCCAACTCGTTGCTCATAACCCCAGTTCCTCCAGATACTGTTTCATCTGTGCCTGTACCTGCGCCAGTTCCGCTTCGATATTGGCAATGTTGCGCTGCACCTCGTCGATGTCAACCAGTTCTTCCTCCTCAAAGGTATCCACATAGCGGGGAATATTCAGATTGAAGTCGTTCTCCCGGATTTCATCCAAAGAGGCAAGATAACTGTATTTGTCCACGGTCTCCCGCTTTTCGTAGGTGGAGACAATCCGGGCAATGTCGGTGTCGCGCAGAATATTCTGGTTCTTGCCTTTCTCAAAATTGCCCTCCCCGGAAGCATCGATAAACAACACATCCCGCTGCGGACGGTTTTTCTTGAACACCAAAATGCAGGCCGGAATGCCGGTACCATAAAACAGATTGGCGGGCAGTCCAATCACGGCATCCAAAAGATTCATTTCCACCAGCTGGCGGCGGATTTTCCCTTCGCTGGCACCACGGAAGAGGACACCATGGGGCAACACGATGGCCATACGGCCATTTTCTGCATCCAGACTGGCCAGCATATGCAGCACAAACGCGTAATCACCCTTGGAAGTGGGCGGGACGCCCCAATCAAACCGGTGATAAGGGTCCAGCTCGGCCGTCATTTTTTTCTTGCCTTTGCTGTCCGCCTCCACATCCGTCAGAAAGCCGCTGTCCCACTTATCCAGGCTGAAGGGAGGATTCGCAACCACAACCTGGAATTTCATCAACTTGTCATCTTCGATGTTCTGCGGGTTGGATAGGGTGTCCCCCTGCCAGATGCGGGCGTCATCCACCCTGTGCAGGAACATATTCATCGTGCACAAAGCCCAGGTCTGAGCGTTGAGTTCCTGGCCGTAGATGGCGACCTTGCCGCTGGGCACCTTTTTATAGGCCTTCAGCAACAGGCCGCCGCTGCCGCAGGTGGGGTCGTAGATACGGTCATTCTCTTTGGGCTTCACCAGGGAAGCCACCAGTTCGGATACCTGGCTGGGAGTGAAGAACTCACCGCCCTTTTTGCCGGCATCCGACGCGAACATGGCGATCATATACTCATAGGCGTCGCCGATGATGTCAGCGGAGCCCAACTGGCTGGGACGAAGATCCAGCTTGTGGAAATCTTCCAGCAGATTACGGAGCGTGGCGTTTTTCTCCTTCACTTCCCCGAAATCTACTTGGGAATTGAAGTCAATGGGCCGGAATACGTTGCGCAACTTTCCGCTGTTGTGCTCTTCAATGCGGGACAGTGCTACATTGATCATCTGGCCGATCTGCGACTCACTGCGGTGATCGTACAGATAATCAAAGGTGGACTCTTCATCCATGGCAAAGCGCTCACGGCTCATGGCGCGCTCCACACGACGCATATCACCCTCATACTGTTGGATGTAATCCTGGCGTTTCTCCTTGGAAACGTCGCTGAGATATTTTACAAACAGCATGGACAGAATGTAGTCCTTGTACCGGGAACTGTCGATTTTGCCGCGGAAGCTGTCGCAGGCGCTCCACAAAACCTGTTCAATGTCGTTTCGGGTTGTCATACAGAAGTACCTCGTTTCATAGATGAATCTTCCCGCGCAAGAATCGCGGCGTAGTATTTTTCTTTTTCCTCTGCCAGTTGATGCAGCAAGGCCGTTTCGCGCCGGGCTAGTTTATGAATCTGTCCGATTCGTTCCTGTTGAGAAATCGGGGGAACATGAAATTGAAACTGCGTGAAGAAAGAGGCTTTCACGGCGCTGAGTACATTACTCGTAGTGCTTGTATAGATCCGACGTTTAACAGCCGGGGTGTTCAGCAACCAAAAGAGGTAGTCCGGCAACAGTGCGTTGCTTTCCATTCGGATGATCATGAAATTGGAGGAGACTATCAAACCAGTGGTTGTAGAATCAATGAGTATGGCAGTGTATGGTGTGGTTAAGCGGACGATAATGTCGCCGGGCTGGGTCAGATATTCTGCCTTGAGAGGCTCCGATGCGTGAAACACGCTGAGGTCCTCCTGGGCGATACTGCCATCGGGGTGAATGGAACGAAGTGTAAGAAGGTTATAGCAGTACGGTGTGGGCTCTCGGGACTCTTTGCGCGCTAGCACAAGCCCGCTTCGTACGGAAGCAAGTTCCCCTAAATGCATAGGCTCACCTCTGAGATGTCATGAAGTAAAAATAACGTGTACAGAGAACAACTCAACCTCTGCACTCAAGAGTATAAAGGATGGGACAGAATTTGTCAAGAAAAATTCTGTCATGGGATAAAAATAACCAAAGGAACCTACGCAAATCACACCTATATGCTAAGAGGGAAGATAAGATGAGCGCTTCTGAATATAGATGTGTGCATCGTTTTGAGTGTGTGACGGGGGACAACAGAAAGCGCGCATCACTTCTGTTGGATGGAACTTGAACGGCTTTTAGACAATCCTCTAAGCTGCGTTCGAGGGGAAAAACCACATTGGTATCCGCCAAAAGTGACAAGCCATTATCAAATAATGGGCACAGTGCATAGGTATCGTCAGCGGCATTGTATTGAACAGCAATATTGTTGGTATGTCAATCTTCGTTTAGGAAAAATGCATCAATCTCCAGCATCGAGGTCAGATATTGTCCAAAGTTTTGCAGTCCGGTTGTCTGTTCAACGAAGTTTACCAGAAATTTTATCTGATTCTTGATTTCCCCTTGATGCGCCGTATCTACTGCAAGGCTCCCGCCAGTAAATTTTCGATACAGCTTTTCCAATGGAATAAGGTCATAGCCGTCCGCGAGAAAATCAGCGCTTTTACAGCCACTGTAAACTCGGTCTTTGTATTTGATTTGCGAGTACTCATAAGCCACAAAGGGGTACTTAACGGTTGACTTGCCTAGCAGTGCGGAAACAATTGTTTCCGCCAGCCCCTCATACCCCATGTGGTCAGCCTTGTACCAGTATCCATAACATTTCCATTTCAACTGATTTCCCTTGGATGTATGGTTCAGCGTTCCTTGTGGCTCAAGCCTGCTTAAATCAATCATTTCCATAGAGCCCTCCTTACGCAGCGATGTTACGGATCATCTGCACCCACTGGTTGTCCCCAGCCATGCGCCCATTGGTCTTTTCAATAATCAGCAGCGGATCAAAGAAAGGAACATCCATCTCCCGGAGGATACCTTTCAGACCGGCTCGGCTGGCAGGGAGGCATCTTTCTTTCAAAAACTCCTCGAAATCCGCCCAGGACGGATTTTCTACAACGCCAAACGCGCGCAAAGGGATTCGGTCGGTGTAGTTCTTCATGCGGACAACTTCGTGCTTGAAATCAATGTCGATGACTGTACATAGCTGTGAGCCATTCATGAAGTTCATCCGCATGGTGAAATCCGGGTTCGTGCTGAAATGCTCGGCGTTATAGATATACTTATATATGGTCTGGCGCGACACGCCGAACTGTTTTGCAATCTCGGTGTTGCCGATGCCTTTTCTATGCAGTTCCAAAACCTCTACGATCTGGTCGGGGGTAAGCTGCGCCTTGCGACCCGCATTGCGCGGGTTGGAATGACCGCCCTTTAGTCCTTTTGCAAGTTCTCGCAGCTTATCCAAATCGGATGTGCCAAAAATTTCTTTTATTTGCTGTTGGTAATCGCTTGGCATACAGTATCCCTCCTAAGCCTTTTTCTACTATTACTATATCGTGATTTCGGGGAAATGTCAACAAATTAAAATGTTGACATTTCCCCGAATGTTAGTCTTGCACAAATTATATTCTATTTCAATTATTTCTGTTCTGTTTGCGCCCACCTTTGGGTCTTTCTCTTTTGAACGTGGATACCCCTGTTTGACAGCTTTGACCATAATATGCTGATTTATAAAATATGAGCCTGTTGTATTTGGCTATCTAATTTTCCAGACACTGTCTGGAAAATTGAGTTCTACGTAAAAGCTGAATATGCTTTGGGCGATTTGTCTAACTAGATTTTGGGGCTTGTATATCTCAGATATCCAATTTCCAGTCAGTGACTGGAAAATTGAGCTGGACGCACTACTGCGAGCTGCTGTCCATCTCTGATAAGGATAAACGCAGTTTCTACGAAAAAGAAGCAGTCAACGCCGGATGGTCTGTCCGTGAGATGAAGCGGCAGATTGATA
>ERZ827181.3852-NODE-3852-length-10072-cov-7.521114_pt1 | contig 10072 bp, 8 predicted proteins | sample MGYA00519778_ERZ827181 | MGnify/ENA primary metagenome ERZ827181 (study PRJEB31778, sample SAMEA3449273) | human gut metagenome | biome: human gut; feature: human-associated habitat; material: faeces | place: United Kingdom | collected 2010/2012 ...
TTGGTAAAACTTTTGAAGGAGCATTTCCGTAGGGAGGATATTATCGGTCGTCTTGGCGGTGATGAATTTATTGTGTTTATGACAAATACAGAGCTTGCTTCGGCTGTTGAAGCAAAAGGTGCGGAAATTCTTGATATTCTGGCAAAGTCAGAGACTACACCACATTTTACCGTGAGTATAGGAGCGGCGGCTTATCCTGCAGCTGGAAACGACTATGAAAGCCTGTATCTGGCGGCGGATAACGCAATGTATGCTTCAAAGAAATCCGGTAAGAACAGAATTTATGTAGATAATGGTCAGCAGAAAAAAGAATGATCATAAAAGTATCGCTTTGAGACTAAAGGAAGGTGACAAAAATGCGGTTACAGATTGTACAGGATGCATTAAAAAAGAAGAATATCAAATACGAATATACAGAGATTGATGGCTGCGGAAGTCTTGATTTTCTGTTTCGAGGATTGAAATTCCATGTGTGGGAGTATGAGGACCGTGTCTGGGGGGCAGAGACAAATATTTATGAAGCAGGACGCAGTCAGGATATTGAGGGCAACTATGAAGAGGTCATTGCCAGAGAGATTTTATCATGGCCCGATATGATGCCAGGAAGTTGAGGAATGGAATGAAATACGAGATCAGCAATGAATTTCTTAAAGTGAAGGCCGACACAGAAGGTGCTATTTTGTGGTCCGTGACAGATAAGGACGGATTTGAGTATATCTGGCAGGGAGATGACAGATACTGGAATGAGCATGGTGCCAATCTTTTTCCCTATATTGCCAGATTATGGGAGAAATCCTACATATTTCAGGGGAAGACTTATCATATGGACATTCACGGTTTTGCCAAGGATTCTGTTTTCTCCTGTGAGAAAGCAGGGGAGAATGAACTGGTGTTTGCAATGGAAGATACCAGGGAAACTTTGGAACAGTATCCATTTCATTTTCGTTTTGAGCTTAGCTATTGATTTTGCATGTGGTCTTGCCTTGTATTGTTGTGCTTGCGTGTCGAAAAAGAATCCAAAACCAAGATATTTAAGTCCATCTGGTCTGTCTACTTTGCTTTTAGTCATGTTGACCTTAAGTCCTAGTTTCTCTTCAATAAATCGTGAGATATTCCTCATAACTCGATTGGCAGACATTTCACTTCTGACCATAATGATACAGTCGTCTGCGTAACGTACAAAGTTTAGCCCTCTGGTCTCCATTTCCATATCTAGTTCATTCAGCATAATATTCGCCAGAAGAGGCGAAAGGTTTCCACCTTGTGGTGTTCCCACTATAGAATCCTCATACTCATCGTCAATCATGATTCCACTGACAAGATATTTTCTAACGATAGAGATGACGTCTCCATCTTTGATAGTTCTACCGATAATGGTCATAAGTTTGTCATGATTCACTGTGTCAAAGAACTTTTCCAAGTCAATGTCTACAATCCAATCGTTACCATCATTCATCATGTCAAGTGCTGTTAGGATTGCTTGCTGTGCACATCTATTCGGTCTGAATCCATAACTATGTTCATGGAATTGTTCCTCGTAGATTGGTGTTAATACCTGTGCAATGGCTTGCTGTATGAATCTGTCTGTTACTGTTGGTACTCCTAGGTTTCTGACACCGCCATCGGGCTTTGGTATCTCCACTCTTCGTACTGGTTGAGGTTTATACTTTCTTGTCCTCAACTGTTCCTTGATGATTTCGCCGTTCTTTTCAAGATGTTCTTTGAGTTCCGTGTACTTCATTCCGTCCACTCCCTCTGCACCTTTATTTCGTACGACTTGCAGATATGCTCTGTTGAGATTATCGCTAGATAAAATCTGCTCCATTAGACTACTTGTGTCCATGCGTTCTTTCCTTTCCGTCTCGCTTGATTTGACCATCTTTTACCCGATTGGTTACGGCAGATGTTGCCATTTCTGCAATACGAGACATACTCAAACTTGTTGATTGTTCGCCCCTTTGCTCCATTTCCATTACAGAAACTTCTTCACTACTATGGGCTTGGCTGACTTCTCACAGTTCGTTGTTACTAGGCTAATGGAACCTCTGTGAGACCTCCACGCTTAAGGTGCACGCTCTTTCTCTCCATACATCCGCCACATTTACTCTGCTACTACAAAAAGTGATAATTATTAGACTTCGTTGCTTTTAGCCAACTTATCTCTCATAGCCTAGCCTTATATGTGATTTCTATCCGTCGGACCAGAGATTTGCTTACAGCTTCCTTCAGATTCCATCTCACGATGAACACCCTTGCTGTTCAGCTATACACTTCCCACTATCTGGGCGTGTTCGGGACTTTCACCCGTTAGAGCGCGCCCATGGCGCGCAAACTAAAAACCCGGTCTGCACATACTTATGCAAACCGGGTCTATATCACTTCTCATGAATCGCATATACATATTCATTTTCCTGTAAAAACTGCAGCACCTCATAGCTTTCATTATTTTTTTGCTCCACTGCTGTTGTCTCGGATATCAGGTTAAGCTTTGAAAAATCTATCCCGCTGTAGTCAAAATATCCTTTGTAAGCAGACAAATCATTTTCTGCCTGTGATTCATCATCTGCCTGCAAAACCTCTTTATATTCACTCATATCACTAATATCCTTCATATGTGCTTTTGCCATAATGATTGTCCCATCCTCAAGCATCCAGATTGTATGATTTTGTGTACCATCATACTTCTCAAACCTGATTATCCAGTAATATGCCGTATATGTGTTAAAGGTATTATCCGATGCCTTTTTCGCTGCTGCCTCCCACGTATACCAGTTAGAGTAGTCAGGTGAAAGATTTACAGGATAGAGCTTTTCGTCATAAAGCTTTTCCATGCTTTTTCTGCATGTGGCAACTGCCTGATAATCCTGCTCATCCATCTCATAAGAGGCAGCATCATCTGTCGTGCTGTCCCACTGCCCATCTATGAGCGAGAGCTTCTCCGACAATTTCAGATTGGCAGATGCTTCCTTTGCCATTACAGAGCCTGAAGGCAGATAGCTTTTAGGAACCTTCGCCACATGATCATGTTCACTTTTCTGGTTTGCCTCAAGCACTATGCCAGGCACCATGATGCCTGCTATTACTATACAGATTACTGCAACAGACATTATTATTAATTTGAAGCTGTCTTTTTTCATATCTTCCTTTAAATCTTACGAATTTACCATTTTTTATATCTATATTGCGTTCAGATTACCACGGCAGCAAAATCCTCATCGTTGTTCCGCATCCGGGTTCACTTTCTACTGAAAGTACTGCATTATGGTGTTCTAAAATGATTGCCACAAGAGACATTCCGATTCCGGCACCGCCCTCTTTTCTGGCTCTTGATTTGTCTGCCATATAAAACTCATCACAGATTTTTGCCGCCTGCTCTTTAGTCATTCCAATTCCGTGATCAATTATGCAGATTTCATATGCCCTCATACATTTCCTGTCATCTGCTGATTCGTCTTCGCCTATATCCGTTTTATCTTTACGTATATTACAAGCCATATTGTCCACAAATTTTCCTGTAACCTCAACCTGCTGACCTTCTTCTGACGCTTTTCTTGCATTATCCATCATATTGACAAGTGCTGTAACCAGAAGTTCTCTATTCACGGTCAGCACAGCATCCTCTATCTCTGTTTCTATAGTAAGATGCCTGTTTTCGTATGCAGGCTCAACAACCTTTACCACCTCTGCACAAAGATCTGCCATATGAACCCGCGCTTTTTCAATATCATGCCGGCGCAGATATATCAGCTCAAAAAGCTTCTGCGACATGCTCTCCAGACGTTTTCCCTCCGAAAAGATATATCCAAGCGCCATCATCTGCTCCTCTCTCGGAAGCTCCAGTGAACGCATCGTGTCTGCATATCCAATGATTGACGTCATAGGGGTTTTTATCTCGTGGGTAAAATCCGCCACAAACTGCTCACGCCTGTGCACCATATCGTTAAGCTCATCTACATGATCCGATACTGCCTGCGCCATGATATTAAATTTCTGTGCAAGAAGTCCTATCTCGTCATGACTTTTTACGTTTACCCTTGTGGCATAATCCCCCTGCGCTATTTCCTCGCTGACATGGTTAAGCTTCTCGAGCGGCTTTGTCATGTACCTGCTGATAAAATACATTGCTGCCGACTCCGCAATCAATATGACTATTATTATCAGCCTGAAATATTTTATCTGCTCATCAAGCAGTGTATACGCCTCTGATGCATCGCATTTACTTACTATACAGAGATTTTTTTCATCTATCACACTCTGCGATGTAACATAGACATAGTGCTTTTGGGATTCTTCTTTAATCACATAGTTTTTGTTTCCTGTTGTGAGATTTTTAAAAAGTGTATCACTTATCCTTGCATCACTTTTGTCATCTGTATATACTTTTTCACCATCAAAATATATGTAGAAAAATGAATCCCTTGAGCGCACACTGCTGCTTACACGGCTTCCGATCTGCGGAAGCTGCGCGGCTATTGATGATGCGGAAATGCTGCTCTTTTCTGCATTGCTGTTATCTGCATTATTGTTATCTGTATTATTGTTCGAAGTTTCAGAATTATCTGAAACTGAATTTAAAAGCTGCAAAAGCTCATACTCCACAGAGGACTGTACCAGATTATTCTGCACAATAGCGTTTTTAAGCTGTGTCTGCTTCGCCAGCTCAAAATTCTTGTGTATCATGAGGTATCCCACCAGCCCCAGTCCAAGTGAAAGCAGTATTAAGTTTGTGAACAATACCTTGTACCTGAATTTCATTTAGCCCTCTTTTTGTATATTACGCTTACCCATATTTAATGGTCTTTAGTTTTCTGTTCTTCCAGCCTGTATCCTGCCTTAAATACGGTTTTAAGGCAGTCGCCTATGTCAAGCTTTTTGCGCAGTCTCTGTATGTGAAGATCGAGAGTCCTCGACTCGACAGAGTACTCACTTCCCCATATTTCTTCATATATCTTTTCTCTGAAAAGTGTGATATTTTTATTGCGCATCAAAAGCTCAAGCAGCTCAAATTCCTTTGGTGTAAGCTCTATATGCTTCCCTGCCTTTGATACATTCTGGTTTTTCGTATCGATAGCTATGTCCTTTAATGTAAGCTGCTGCTCCATCTTATTATAACGTCTTAGCACTATATTTACCCGGGCTAAAAGCTCAACAATCTCAAATGGCTTTACCATATAGTCCTCGGCACCTGACGTGAGACCTCTTAGCCTGTCATCTAAAGTGGCTTTTGCTGTGAGAAATATCACAGGTATGCCAAGCGGCTTTATGTATTCCATAAGCTCAAAGCCGTTTAACTTCGGCAGCATTACATCAAGTATTATCAGGTCAAAATTTCTCTCCTCCAGAATATCTGCTGCCTCCATACCATCAAAGGCACAGGTGCAGCTATAGCCTGCTTTCATGAGATTTAATCTGATGAGGTCTGATATCGGTTTTTCGTCTTCAACTATTAATATTTCTATCATGCTATTCCTTCTAACATTTTATAATCTTTTATAAATCTTTGCATATTCTTCTTTTGCTGTCAATCCCGAGGAGCATGTATCCGCCCGGATTATGCATTGCTATTTATATATTAACAGATACTTGTATCTAAAATGTATCAGGCGCAAGCAATTACATACGAAAAATCCGCCATGCGCATTCCCCGGCATGACGGATTAATCTTTAATCATATCCAATATTCTCATGTTGTATGTACACAGCACAAATTCTTTGAACCTTGGAAATGCAAACTCCAAATGTCCATACTCAGGTGAAATAATCAAACCCTTTTTTATAAGCCTTTCCCCTACAGCCTCCTGTAGTTCTCAAGAAGCTTGTGCAGATCATCAATCTCTCCAATAAGCCTCTTTCCTATATCGGTATCCTTCACGAGCATACGTCTCTTGTCATTCTCCTCGACCTCTGACGATGTCTCTATGTCAGTATTATTTATCAGGGCATCCTCCACCGATGTAAAAGGCGTGTGTGCCTTGAGCCTTAGACCATGTGAATTGTAAATCAGTGTATAGCCGGCGATACCGGTTTTCTTGTTCATAGCACGGCAGAAGCCTCCATCTATCACAAACAGCTTGCCATTGGCCCTGACAGGGTTCTCTCCCTCTATTGCGTGAACCGGTGTATGTCCATTTATGATATGCGCATCATCATCATACAGCCCGAACTCGTGCAGTATCTGACAGCAGAAGCTCTTATCGTAATACCTGCTGTAGTATGGGTTAGAAGGCTCTTCCCACATGCTCTTGTCTGTAACATATTCCATCTCAAAGGTCTTAAGCCTTCTGCCGCACAGCGGTGATTTTTCTCCTCCCCACAAGAACCACATAAAGTCCACATCATCTTTATAAGGATTGTCCACATACGCAGCCCTTGCCTTCTCATCACATTTATCAAGCAGCGCCCTCCCGTGATAAAATTCACCATCAATATACAGCTTGTCAAAGGCTCCGTTACTATCCACCGGTACACAGCCATGATAGAGCAGGTTGCCATTGTATACATTGTACATGCTGCCCTTGTCATACAAAAACCTGACATGCTTGTGCAGGCGCTGTCCTGTCACAAACTGTCTGTGCAGCTTTCTCATGATGACAGCCTCCTCGTCATTTAGCGCATATGGTCTCTCGTCATCGACGGTTGGAAAACGCTTTCTGTCCACTCCCACATCCTGTAAATCATCCAGTCTGTCAAGCATCAGTCTGTTCCCCATCTCATACTCAGGATGAGCAAGTATAAGCTGTCCCTCAAGCTTAAAAAGCATTACTGTGATGGCAGCCCTTGCAGCCTCAATTCCATCCTCTATACCATAGGTTTTCATGCCAAACAGCATTAGCTGTCGTAAGCTTATTCCGTAGGCATTCTCAAGAATTTCCACATTGTTGTATTTCAGATTGTTGCGGATGACATTGCATATACATGCATCATTGCCACATGCCGCCCCCATCCAGAGAATGTCATGATTGCCCCACTCGATATCAAGCGAGTGATAATCATAAAGCAGATCAAGAATCTTATCCGCGCTTCCTCCTCTGTCAAATACATCTCCCACAATGTGCAGATGGTCAACAGCAAGCCTCTTAATCAGTGCAGACAAAGCGATTATAAACTCATCCGCATCCTCCAAATCAATTATAGTCTTTAATATCTGCTTGTGATATCTGACCTGGTTTGCATCCTCATCCTCCTGCGCATGCAAAAGCTCATCGATAATGTACGCATATTCCTCAGGCAGAGCCTTTCTGACCTTCGACCTGGTGTACTTTGATGAGAGCAGCTTTGCGACAAGTATAAGCTGATTTAACGTCATAGCATACCAGTCACTGTCTATCTTTCCATGTTCATCAAGCAGGGCCATTTTCTCTCTTGGATAGTATATGAGCGTGCAAAGCTCCTGTCTGTCATAATCAGAAATCGTATCCTTGAAAATCAAATCCACCTTTTCCTTTATCACACCTGAGCAGTTGTTCATGATATGTAAAAAAGCCTCATACTCGCCATGTATATCACTCAGGAAAAACTCCGTGCCCTTTGGCAGGTTTATAATCGCAGAAAGATTGACTATCTCCCTGATTACATCCTGACTTGATGAATAATTTTGCTTTAACAGCTTCAGATACTTTGTATTGCCTTTATCGTTGTACATATTTCCCCCGTAACCTCTTATTTTTCAATGAAATATATTAATTCGCTCCTATTCATGTTCCATGCTGTACCGGATAAATCCCTTAAATTACATTTTTTTCATTATATAATAATTTTTTTCACCTCGCAACCAACCCTGTCGTTTGTACTAAAAAAGATGCGCAAAACTAATACTATTTTACGCATCTTTGACATATTTTATATTCTAAATAATTACATTTATTTCATGTACTCAGGTGTCACATTCCTGCCCATGCCCTCAAGCATTTCCTTGTCACTTCTGATTGTGGCACACGCTACTGTCGTAAGCATGTTTCCTGTAATTGTGGCTGACGCTCCAGACTTGAATGCAAGCTCTCCGTCATTTGTAAGCAGCGCCCTGCCGGCTCCAAGACGTATGTCAGCCTCTGGATTTATATATCTGAAAAATGATACTGTACGCAGTATATCAGGCTCACTGATATGCTCAAGTCCCTCAAGCGGAGTGCCTGCAATCGGCATAAGCGCATTAAGCGGAATGGAATCCACTCCTACCTCTGCAAGGCTGACTGCCATATCCAGCCTGTCCTCCCAGGTCTCACCCATTCCGATGATGCCGCCTGAGCACGCATACATGCCCTCTGCCTTCACCTTTTTAAGCGTCTCAATCTTCATATCATAGGTGTGTGTGGTGCATATATTGGAGAAATTACGCTTTGAGGTCTCTATATTGTGGTGATAGCTGCTGACACCTGCCTCGTGCAGTCTGTGAAGCTGCTCTGCTGAAAGAAAGCCCATTGATGCACATAAATCAATCTTGCACTCTCTTTTCATAGTCTCATATGCATGTATTGCCTTGTCAAATTCCTCACCTGTCAGCGCTTTTCCCGCTGTAACTATCGAGAAACGGTCTACACCCTCTCTCTCATTCATCCTGCAAGCCTCAAGTATCTTTTCCTCAGGTAAAAAATCATAAACCTCACAGTTTGTATGATTATGTGCCGACTGCGCACAGTATTTACAGTCCTCAGGGCATTTTCCGCTTCTTCCGTTTATTATCGAGCACAAATCTACCTTGTCGCCGATAAACTTCTCCCTGATCATATCTGCGCCCTTACACAGCTCGTCTAAATCACATGTAAGGAAAAATGATAGGTCATCATCCCTTGTGATTCTTCTTCCGTCTATTATCTCCTGTGCCAGTGTTATTGGATCCATTTTAATCTCCTTCGTGTCCTGTATTTCTTCTCTCATTTAATAAGTATCATTATAATACATATCATCCGTTATAATTGTCAACTATAAATTTTCCCTCGGTTAACAATGATAATAAAAAAACAGAAAAACGTCAAGATGTTTTTATATATTTAAACCAGCATAATCAATGTTCCTGCTATGATGAGCACCAGTCCTGTAAAGGATTTAATCGTCAGCTTTTCCTTAAATACGAAATATGAAAACACGATTGACACAACTATGCTCAGCTTATCTATAGGCACTACGACACTCGCAAGTCCGTCCTGCAGTGCCTTGTAATAGCAAAGCCATGAGCCGCCTGTTGCAAGTCCCGAAAGGCAGATAAAGCCAAGCTCTTTTTTCTCTATATGCTTTATGGTGTGCTGTTTTCCTGTGACAAATACCACTATCCAAGCCATGATAAGCACCACTATCGTCCTTATTGCAGTTCCCAGATTAGAATTGATTCCCTCTATGCCGACCTTTCCCAGTATTGAGGTGAAGCTGGCAAAAACAGCAGACAGCACTGCATAAAACAGCCATCCATGAGAACCCATGGCCTTATTCTGTTCTTCCTGTGATATCTCCTTTTTGGTGATCATCATATATGTTCCAATTGCTATAAGCACCACACATACCAGCCTGAGTACGTTTATCTCCTCTTTAAAAAAGATAAATGCAAGTATAATGGTCAGTATTGTGCTTGATTTGTCAATCGGCACCACTCTGTTTACATCGCCAAGCTGGAGTGCTTTAAAATAACAAAGCCATGAGGCTCCGGTAGCGACTCCTGAAAGAACCAGAAATATCCATGTCTTTGCTGACACAGCTGCGATCTGCCCCTGTGCTTTAACCACAAATACCATAATCCATGAAAAAATCAAAACTACAATTGTCCTGATTGCAGTTGCTACGTTTGAATCAGTTTTTTTGATACCACACTTTGCCAGTATTGATGTTATACCCGCAAAAAATGCGGATCCAAATGCATATAATACCCACATATTTTTCTCGGTCTACGCTCCGCTTCGGTCAACTCCGTTGTCCGGAGTTCGATTCCTCCATTCTTCTAAATACAAAAAAACCGTTCAAGGAACGGCTTCTTTTACGCTAATGAAACATCGGGGATTCGCTCTACGCTCCGCTTCGGTCCGCGCTTAGCAGACGTCCCCCGGACGTCTAGCGCCCCGGTCAACTACGTTGTCCGGAATTCAAT
>ERZ827181.3853-NODE-3853-length-10071-cov-2.243610_pt1 | contig 10071 bp, 10 predicted proteins | sample MGYA00519778_ERZ827181 | MGnify/ENA primary metagenome ERZ827181 (study PRJEB31778, sample SAMEA3449273) | human gut metagenome | biome: human gut; feature: human-associated habitat; material: faeces | place: United Kingdom | collected 2010/2012 ...
TAAGAGTACCGCCTGTGACATTAACATTATGTTGAACCAGCCATTCGGATGTAACGTGCATCGTACCTTCCTGAACATCAGTAGTCCCATAATATTTATTTAGGTCGCTGTTGACGAGGAGAGTACCTGTGCCAGTTTTATTTAAGAGTGCATGCTGACCACCATTTGCTGTGGTGTTGTTTGGCATGGAAGATGCGATACTATCAGTATCGCCTGTAGTTCCTTTCTCGCCGATTGTTAAGGTTGCAGCGCCTTGTACTTCGAAGGTTGCAACTGAGCCGCGATCCAAGAACAAGAAGCCCCCGGCTTGCGTATGAGAATGAGTGTAGCCATAAGTGTCGGGTTTCCCAGTGCCGTCTGACGAAACAGTGTTACCGGTATAAGCGAGATCTTTAGTGATGATAAATTTCACATCTGAATCTCTCTTTACTCCAGTAGTCGAACCAGTGCTGTAGTCAACATTAATTGCTCCACCGAAGGCATAGGCACCTTTGTCGGCAGCCCCTGTGACAGCGGCTGAGTTATTCATGAAGACAACATCCTTAAAGACAGTGTCTGGGGAGCCTTTAATTTGAATAGCACCCCCTGTAGCCGCGTGTGTATCTTTGGCGGGGGACGTAATAACAGCTGAGTTTCCGTCGAAGACAGTATTTTCGAAATAAATGGGAGAGCCGTTACTATAGACCGCTCCGCCCATTGCAACAGTAGCTCCGCTGGCTTTGTTTCCAGAATATAGTGCGTTCTTGATAGAGGCAGAGGAATCTGCAGGGGCTAAGAACAAAGCGGCGCCATACGAGGCAGTCAGTCCTTCGGCCTTTTGTGTACCAGAGATGGCGGTCTTAGTCGCGTTCTTTGAGACAAAAATTCCTCCTTCGTAGACCGCTCCGTCTTCCATGTTCAGAGTTGTGTTTGGAGCATCGATTAGAACCTTGCCTAAGGTCTGCGAGCCGGAAGAGACGAGGATCGTATTCTTATCGGTACTGGTTCCTTGTTGAACGGCAATAGCAGCAGTAGCTTCTTTGGCATCAATTAAACCAGAGTTTGTGAAAGTTCCTTCTTTATGGTCTTTTACTAAAACACCAATTGTGAAAGCTCCATCACTAGCCGAGGGTTTACCTACGTAAATTTGACCTTTATTCTCGGCTGTAGAGCCTTTGACACCACCAAGCTCAATTGCAGCGCCTGTCTTATAAACAGCAATGGAGCCTTCATTAATAATTGTCGCAGGTGTCGAGCCATTTTTATCGCTGCCGACGGTCATCCCATATGCATTTTGGACGACAATTGTTCCTTTATTTATAGCTGTTGCACCATCGGCGACGCCAATAGCTCTCTGAGACCAAGAATTGGCCCCGTCTACTGCAGTGACATAAATATTTCCAAGGTTTGTGAATGTGGCTTCCTGGCCATCGCTATCAACCCAATAACCGGTTGCTTTTGAGCCAGCGCCAGAGCCTGTAACCCAAAGATTTTCAAGCTCAGAACTACTTGTAGATGTTAATGTTTTGTAGGGATTAGTGTTACCGCTGTTTTCAACGAAAGAGAATTCGTTCGCTTCTAGCTTAGTGGGGGGGGGTAATATATTCAGGTGCAGCGGCGCAAGCCAAACCGGCAACGGCCATGGCGACAGAGGCGACTACAGTTTTCGTAGCGGATTTAGACTTTGATGTGCTCAATTCGTTCGCGACAACAATGCAGCCGCGAGCTGAATTGAAGAAGGTTTTGTAGATTTTGTTCATGTTTCTCTCTTGAAAAATAAGATGGCGAGCGGGTCGTTACCCACTAACATTTTTCTACCTCTCGAAGAGAAGTAAGAAAATCGCTGAAAGAATAGTAAAGCTTAAATTGTTGTCCTTCAATGAAACTTACCAGTAGTTAGTACAACTATTCAGAAGATAGGTTGAAGTATCTGAAAATATTGTCTTGTTTGAGGGATCCCTTAAAACTTTGCATATTCCTTTTGTTGTAAATCTGTCAATTTCCTAATTATCGGAATCAGTATCGATTCAACAAATTAAAAACCCAACCTCTATCCATAGCTCTATCCCCAATCTAACAAGTTTCTATTAAGTAATAGTGAAAATGGATCATGCCGTTCAAAGTAGCCTTAGGGCCACTGAGAAAGATGACTAAAGAAGAGGGAGAAGATTTAAGGCGAAAAGAGACATTTATCTTTGCTTTTTAACGCTAGCAGTTGAGAACTGGCCGGCAACAACAAAGAATACTGATGGTACAGAGCAGTCATTGGGGTAGATTTTTAGCGTTAAGGTTTAAGAATGTATAGTCGAAGGGGCGCCTTGTTCTTAACTCCTCATAGGCTTTTTAAGGGTAATCGACGAGGCGCATCTTGCTTCTCTTACATGTCTAAAAACGGTTTACACCGTCGAACAGGCTGAGAGTTAATCATGAGAGAAGAATGGAAAGGCTTTTCTCGGTGAAAACACCTTGGGCCGTTTTCTTTTGGTCGACATTCGTGCTCTAAAATCGAAAAATTAAATCCAAAAATTTTCGAGAAAAAAGGAAAAGCAATATGGCAGTCAATCTCTTCCCGCCCGAACCGTCTGAGATTTATTCGGTTCCCGGAGTTGTTCTCGGCGTTGCGGCAGCCAATATTCGTAAACCCAACCGCAATGACGTTCTGGTGGTTGAGTTGGCATTAGGCTCCCGTGTCGCAGGCGTGTTTACTTCTAATCGCTTCGCGGCTGCGCCCGTTCAGGTTTGCAGGGCTCACTTAGCTGAAACGAATAACATCAGAGCATTAGTCGTCAACACCGGAATTGCCAACGCCGGTACCGGCGAACAGGGTCTTCAAGACGCTCAGGAAACCTGCAGAAAGGTCGCGGATATTTTTGACTGCTCTCCGATGCAGGTTCTGCCGTTCTCAACCGGTGTCATCATGGAACCGCTCCCCATGAACCGCCTGCTTAAAGGCGTGGAGGAAGCTGCGAAGCATTTATCCAGAACAAACTGGATTGCGGCCGCCGAAGCGATTATGACGACGGACACGGTTCCTAAATGCGTTTCTCAGCGTGTCATGCTGGATGACGAGGAAATCACGATCACTGGTATTAGCAAAGGATCGGGCATGATCGAGCCGCACATGGCTACGATGCTGGGCTTCATTGCGACTGATGTTGCGATCGGTCAGGACTTGATCGGAAAAGTCGTTAAGATGGTTGCCGACGCTTCCTATAACCGCATTACCGTCGACGGCGATACGTCCACGAACGACTCCTTCGTTTTGATTTCTACCGGATGCAGCAATGCTCGTCCGATCGAAAGCATGGACGACCCGCGCTTTGATGATTTGCTTGATTCTCTGATCGAAGTCGGCCAAAAGCTCTCTCAAGCAATGGTTCGCGACGGAGAGGGCGCAACCAAGTTCATCACGATTACGGTAGAAGATGCGAAGAACGAAGCCGAAGCTCTTAAGGTCGCTTACGCCGTTGCTCATTCTCCGTTGGTTAAGACAGCATTCTTTGCTTCCGACCCTAACCTCGGCAGAATTTTGGCCGCGGTCGGCAATTCCAAGATTCCGGATTTGGATGCAACGAAAGTTTCTCTTTGGTTGGACGATGTCTTAGTGGCTAAGAACGGCGGCCGTGCGCCTGAATATATGGAAGAGCAGGGCGTTGCCGTGATGAGTCAAGACGAAATTACGGTTCGCATCAGCCTGGGCCGCGGGGATGCCTGTGAAACTGTTTGGACGACAGACCTTTCTCACGATTACGTTTCGATCAACGCAGATTACAGAAGCTAAATTAAGAGATGGCAGACGCAAAACTCGAACAAAAACTGGAACGTCTTCTCGATCGACTGGAAATTATTCTTCCCAAGACCGAGGATGAAGTAGATTGGAGTGCAACAGCTTTTCGCTGGCGCCGGAAACAATACTTGGGCATGTCCTACGGCGTGTTCGAGCCGATTCATCGAGTCGCACTCGTAGATCCGGATTCGATTAAGAATGCGGATCAGCAGAAAGCCGTGTTGCTCAGAAATACGGAGCAGTTTGTTCGAGGTCTGCCCGCAAACAATGTTCTTTTAACGGGCGCGCGAGGCACCGGAAAATCTTCTCTGATCCGTGCCTGTTTGAAGAAGTTTGCTGATCAGGGACTGCGTCTCATCGAAGTCGATAAAGAAGATTTAAAGGACCTGATCGATATCGCTCAGCGTATTGCAGATCGTCCGGAGAAGTTTATTGTCTTTTGTGATGACCTTTCCTTTGAGTTCGGAGAAGGCGGCTATAAAGCGCTGAAGGCGATTTTGGACGGATCCGTTGCATCGACCGGAGACAATTTACTGGTTTATGCGACCTCTAATCGCCGTCATTTAATGCCTGAGAAAATGCAGGACAACCTTGCCAGCAGCATGGACGAAGACGGCGAACTCCATCCGGCTGAGACGATCGAAGAAAAGATGTCGTTATCCGAGCGTTTCGGTCTTTGGTTGAGCTTCTACCCGTTCTCTCAAAAAGAATATTTAGCGGTCGCCGAAGGCTGGACAAAGCATTTCGGCGGAGAAATCTCCGACAGATGGCAGACGGAAGCCTTACAGTTTGCGCTGCAGCGCGGTTCTCGTTCAGGTCGTGTGGCTTATCAGTTTGCCCGAGACTGGGCCGGAAGAACGCATCTGGAGGCAGGGCATGACAACTAAACCGACCGAAGTGGTTGTCGCCGTCGCTTTCGATAAGGACGGGCGCTTTCTGATGACTTCTCGTCCCGAAGGCAAAGTCTATGCAGGATACTGGGAGTTTCCGGGCGGCAAAGTCGAAGCCGGAGAAACTCTTGAGGAAGCGCTGGTCCGTGAAATGAAAGAAGAACTCGGCGTCCAAGTAACTGACTGTCGAGAGGTTTATTCAACTGTGTTTACTTATCCGCACGCCACTGTGTATTTGCATTTCTTGCATTGCCGCCTGAAACCCGAAGAGCTGAAATGTCTCGAAGGACAGACGTATCGATTCTGCACGTTAGAAGATTTACCGCATCCAATTTTGCCGGCGACGGAACCGGTATTAGCGCAAGTAACAGCGAGAAAGTAGTCCTACTTTTCCAAGTCGGCTTTGTGTGCGGCGATTTTGCCGGTAGCGAGCGCATCGGCAGAAATATCAAGATCGTCGTCGCCTTCCATCGGTTTATCTTTGATGGAGTACTTTCCTTCTGCCCACGCGCCAAGATCAATTAAGCGGCAGCGTTCGCAGCAGAAAGGACGATAGGGATTCTTGTCTGAATATTCACATTCACGCCCGCAGGTCGGGCATTTAACTTTAATTGCCATTTTTACTACATGTTGCATAAACCGAGGCGGAAAGGCATCACCTCGGGTATTTCCGCGATCGGACCGCTGCCGAAATTGGCGCCGGAGAAGCGAACCGAAAGAAGATAACGATTCGCAGAGATCTTCGGAATCATATTCAGTTTCGGATCAACAAACACCTGAAGAAGTGTAAATGTTTTGCCCTGAAGGTCTTTCTGGTAGGAGCCCTTAACGGCTTCCACGTCATTTAACTCAGCGGTGCCGCGCAGCAGATTCAAAATTAAGTCGATGGCGTTGCTGTAGGGCAGCAGGGGCTTGATCCACTCATTGAGATAGTGCTTGCGTTCTTCAGCCGGAAGGTGAAGCCAATGGTGGTAAACAGGAACGTCAAATTCACAAGTTCCGGCAGGAATGCCTGAACGCTGTCCGACTGTTTTAAGGAATTCGTTTTGGCTGGAGAGATGAGAGATTCTGACACCCACGCAGCTTAATTCGGATCTGCTGACCTGGAGCTTATCCAAGGTTTCTTTCAAAGACTCCTGGTCCACATTGTCGTTATTTGCGAGAGGTTCTAAGCAGAAGCGGAAGCGAGCGAGTTCGTGCAGGATGTCGTTCTTTTGATCTCCACGAGTCGTAACCTCTTGAATCTCAAAGTACTTAATGATGGCAGCCCGGTGATCATTTGAATTTTCCTGCTGAGCGAACCATGTCAGCTGTTTAAAAAGGTCAGCCAGTCTCAAAAAAGTACGAAGTTTTTCGTTGGAGGGAAACTCATATCGTAATAAGGTTTCGGTCATTCCAATCTCTCGCAGTCCTAGAATAATTTTATATTTTCCCCTTAACGGTCGGTAATGGAAATGATTACCGCCGAAGGCGTTCGGCTATCGAAAAATCTCTCAGAAATAACGCAAAAACATCAGGGGATTCTCCTATACGATTGTACACAATGAGAAGGTTAAGACTAAGAAAATAAGCTGTTGTATCTCTCACTGCGAGACAGTGAATTTCATACAACTTACTGAAAGAGAACTCTAGTCTTCCCCAGTTGTTAGGGAGAGGTACACCGAATGAAGCTTGAGGACAGAAGCTTTCAGCATCTCGCGGGTACCGACATTTTCAATGACGTCATCTGCTGCATCCAGTCTTTGAGCAGTCGTCGCCTGGGTTGAGATAATCTTTTTCACAGCTTCAGGCGTTAGATGGCTTCTTTGAACGACCCTCTCGATTCTTAGCGCTTCCGGCGCTTCAACGACAAGCAATCGGTCGATTGAAGAGCGCCAAAAGGGACTTTCAATGAGAAGCGGGACGCTCAAGATCGTATATGGTGACTTTGAAGCGTCTAGTTGACGCTGACATTCTTTGCGAATTAAGGGATGAAGAATATTTTCCAGGGCCGTTTTGGCAGAAGGATCGGAAAACACCAACTCTCTAATGAACTTTCGATTCATGGAGCCGTCGGGAGAGGCTGCTTCAGGCCTGAAGTGTTTAACGATTTCCGGCATAGCGCCGCCGTTCACGGCAGTTAATTGCCGAGAGACGACATCCGCATCTACAACCTCGATCCCTAGTTCTTCAAATAAGTCAGAAACCGTCGTTTTACCGGATCCAATTCCGCCCGTCAGACCGATTACTTTCATCGATGATGCCTAATGTTAAATTGAAGGCGGCTTCGTTTACTCCTACAGAGAAGGAAGCCGCCGATGTTCTAAATTAAGGAGCTTCTTATTTGGCTTGTAAGACCTGATCAATCCAGTCTTTCGTTAGCTGTTCGCGCAGCCGGCCTTTTTCAGATAAGGGGACGCTGAGCATACGGATGTTCTTTAGGTCCAGCACGGGATCGTCAACTTTGACGTCCGTACGTGTGGGAACATACCTAATCTTGTTTTTGATAAGAAATTCAGCAAGCTTAGGTGAAGTGGCCCAGTCTAAAAATTCTTTTGCCTCTTTAGGATGCTTGGCTCCCTTTAAAAGGGAGACAACTTCGATGCCGAAAGTAACGCCTTCCTTCGGATAAGAAATCGTGACCGGATAGCCTAACTGGAGGATGTCCAGCGCATCAGGCAAGTAAACCATGGCAGCGGCTGCCAGTCCGTCACCGACACGCAAGGCAGGCCATGCTCCGCTCTTGGTGTACATCTGAACGTTCTTGTGAAGTTTTTTCTGGAAGTCGATACTGCCTTGGCGGCCGAATACTCTTTCTAAAGAGAAGAGGCGTTCTGTTGCAGTGCCGGAGGTCCGGGCATCGGCCAGAATTAGACCTTCTTTGTATTCAGACTTCAGGAAATCTTGCCAGGAAGTCGGAGCCTTGAGGTTGTTCTTTTTAAGAAAGTTGTTATTCGTAATGAAGGTAAGCGGCATGATTCCGATGCCTGTCCAATAATTTTGAGGATCCTTAAATTCTGCCGGTATGAAATCGGAGCCTTTAGGTTTATAGGGTGCTGTCAGCCCCTCGTTCTTAGCAACTTCAAGATAATCAGCCGGGCCTCCCAGAAGAACATCGACTTGCGGATTACTTTTTTCTGCCTGGAGGCGGGAGAGAACTTCGCCGGAAGAAAGTCTGAGGAAGTTGACTTTGATACCTGTTTCCTTGGTGAACTGTTCAAGGACCTGAGAGGCGTATTTCTCAGGCATGGAGGCGTAAACGTTCAGTTCTGCAGCAAGAACATTAAAAGAAAGGCCAAGAACGGCTAAGGATGCAGCAAGTTTTGCGACAAGTTTCATCAGATAGAACCTAAAGTAAAGATATTTCAACTATTCTGCCATTACATATTTATTTCTCCGATTTATAACGGAGGAATTTTTCGATTCTCGGAAAAATTTAAAAATCGCCCATTTCGAGCGCATAATCTTTAAAGATGCCAAGAGAAGGAGGGGTTCTCGTGCCGTGGGTTGTTACGCTTACGATCTTAGTCGCCAGCGCGTTTCTGATGGATATGTCGTTCACGATGATTACGCCGTTTTTGCCGGTGTATCTATCCTCTGAACTCGGAACCAAGGCTTCAGAAGTCGACATGTGGTCAGGCGCAGTCTTTGCTGTGACTTTCTTTGTAAGCGGACTGCTCGGACCCGTTTGGGGTGTATTGGCAGACCGCAAAAGCCGCAAACTCATGGCGTTAAGAGCTTCGATTGGTTTGACGATTAGCTACGCATTGTGTGGCATTGTTCAGACTCCGATGCAGTTGTTTGCCGCTCGGTTTTTCCAAGGTTTGTGTGCCGGTCTATATCCTGCTTTGTTGGCTTTGTTAGCCGCCTCAATTCCCGCCCGTAAAACAGGCCTCTCTATGGGATTGATGCAGGGAGGCATGACTGTCGGAGCTGTCATTGGGCCGTTCGTTGGCGGCGTGTTGGCGGATTACTTCGGAATGCGCGAGTCTTTCTTTGTTGCGTCAATTGCACTAGGGCTTATTTCTCTCTTGATCGGCTTCTGCATTAAAGAGAAACCGAGAACGATCAAAGCCACGTCAAGAAACTGGTTTGACTGGAGTGTCCTTCGACAGCCTGCGATTTTCAAGATGCTGATTGCGTGTGCGGTGATTCACGCGTCTTTGTTCTCAGCTCAGCCAATCCTGCCGCTCTACATTGCCCAGCTTCAAGGAGGCATGGACAACATCATGATGCTTTCCGGGACGATATTTTCCGTATGCGCGATTTCGATCATGATTGCATCTCCGATTCTCGGAGCGGCTGGGCAGAGGTTTGGATTCTTAAAGGTACTTTCGTGCTCTTTGTTCTTCGCCGGTCTTTTAATCTCCGCTCAAGTCTTGGGACGAACTCCGTTTGAATTCGGTGTTTGGAGATTCATCGCCGGATTTGCGATTGCCGGTCTGATTCCTTTAGTCAATTCGATCATCTCGACGGAATGTCCGCCTGATAAGAAAGGCGAAGTGTTCGGGTTTAACTTTCTGACAGGTCATGCCGGTATGGCGTTGGGACCGTTTGCGGCCGGAGCACTGTCTGGTTGGTTCGGCTACCAGGCAGTGATTGTTGCCTCAGGCCTGATCCTTTTTCCTCTTATTGTCTACTTGAACTATGGCAGAAAACAGTAGGAAAGTTTGAAGGCGTTAGATGACAAAGCTAAGAAAGAAACTTACAGAAAAAACGCGGAAATTTGGCGCTGAAGTGCGTCGACGTCATTCAACTGGATTAACACCCGAATCAGAAGTGTGCTATGAAGACGTGCCGAAGAGTTTTCCTTCCGATTGGTTCGATGAAAGCGATGATTTCGAACCGAAAAAAGAGGCTCCGGTGCGTGCCCACAAAGAGTTTAAAAAATTTAGGAGATTGCTCGAAAGAAACGCAATAAAGAGCTTTATTGTCGAAAAACCTTTCCACCCCGGAAAAGTGAAGGACTTTAAAAAGAAACTGAATAGGGAAGCTCTTAACCAGTTGTCTGATGAAGAGCTTTATTACATTCACGAAAGGCTGTTTAAGTTCGAGCCGATACTACACGGGTTTGGTCCTTACTACCCGCAAAATGAAGCAGAAAGAAAAGCGTTAATCGATGCGATTCTTAATGGAGAACCTCTTGACGTGACAAAAGACGATCCTCCTGGTGTCCTTTATTAACAATCTAGATTTCTAGACGAGGTTCCCCTGACACCGCTTTTAATCTCAATTACTAAGCCAGAAGAGCAATCAATGGTGAAGAAGCTGAAAGCAGGAATGTTGGTGGCCAACGTTCCTCAGTTAAATGGGAAGCAAAAAATTTCGCCTCAGCGAGCCGCGAAAAGCCAAAAAAAGTAAAACCCGGATGTTCATTTGAACCTGAGATTTTGCGTTTCTAGATCTTCATTATTTTAAAAATCCTAAATAAAACAT